>CXWL01092619.1_pt1 | contig 34406 bp, 31 predicted proteins | sample 590931 | NCBI WGS metagenome assembly CXWL01 (sample SAMEA3498368, study PRJEB10139) | groundwater metagenome | biome: water well; material: biofilm material | place: Germany | collected 2015-04-27
GCGCCGCTGATCGGCGCGCGCGCCGGCGAAGTGGTGGTCACCGACAGCACCTCGCTGAACCTGTTCAAGGCGCTCGCCGCCGCGCTGCGCATGCAGGCCGACGGACCTGGCGCCGCGCGCCGCGTGATCGTCACCGAGCGCGCCAACTTCCCGACCGATATCTATATGGCGGAAGGGCTGGCAAGCTGGCTGGCGCGCGGCTACTCGGTGCGGCTGGTCGACTCGGCCGAAGAACTGCCGGATGCGATCGACGCCGACTGCGCCGTCGTCATGCTCACCCACGTCAACTACCGCACCGGCTACCAGCACGACATGACGGCGCTCACCGGCCACGCCCACGCGCAAGGCGCGCTGATGCTGTGGGACCTGGCCCATTCGGCCGGCGCGGTGCCGGTCGACCTGCACGCGGCCGGCGCCGATCTCGCGGTCGGCTGTACGTACAAATACCTGAACGGCGGTCCCGGCGCGCCAGCCTTCATCTGGGTGCCGCAGCATCACCAGGCCGCGTTCCATCAGCCGCTGTCGGGCTGGTGGAGCCACGCCTGCCCGTTCGCCATGGCGCCCGCGTTCGCGCCGGTCGACGGCATCGGCCGCGCCTTGTGCGGCACCCAGCCGATCGTCTCGCTCGCGCTGGTCGAATGCGGACTGGAGATATTTGAGCAGTCAAGTATCTCCGCGATCCGCGCCAAGTCGCTCGCCCTCACCGACCTGTTCATCGACCTGGTGGAGGCGCGCTGCGGCGCCCATCCGCTCGGCCTGGTGACGCCGCGCGAGCATGCGCGGCGCGGCAGCCAGGTCAGCTTCACCCACCCGCACGGCTACGCGGTGATGGCGGCGCTGATCGCGCGCGGCGTGATCGGCGACTACCGCGAGCCGGCCATCATGCGCTTCGGCTTCACGCCGCTGTACACCAGCTATGCCGACGTCTGGGATGCGGTCGAGATCCTGCGCAGCATCCTCGACGACCAGGCCTACGATGTCGCCGCCCAGCGCGGCGCCGTCACTTAATAGAGAAGAACGATATGACCGACGATAAGAAAGCCGCCGCCGAGTGGCACGGCGCCAAGATGGATTTCAGCAGCGCGATGAGCTACGGCGACTACCTGGGGCTCGGCCAGATCCTCACCGCCCAGCATCCGCGCTCGCCCAACCACAACGAGATGCTGTTCATCATCCAGCACCAGACCAGCGAGCTGTGGCTCAAGCTGATGCTGCACGAACTGCAGGCGGTGCGCGCCAACATGCGCGCCGGCGAACTGGCGCCGGCCTTCAAGATGCTGGCGCGGGTGGCGCGCATCATGGACCAGCTGGTGCATGCATGGGACGTGCTGGCGACCATGACGCCGCCCGAGTACACGGCGATCCGGCCGTTCCTCGGCGCCTCGTCCGGCTTCCAGTCGCACCAGTACCGCGAACTCGAGTTCATCCTCGGGAACAAGAACGCCGCCCTGCTCTCGGTGCACACCGCCGCGCCGGACGCGCACGCGATCCTCGAGCGCGAGCTGAACGCGCCGTCGGTGTACGACGAAGCGGTGATGCTGCTGGCGCGCAGCGGCTTCCACATCGCGCCGGAGCGCCTCGCCGCCGACTGGACGCTGCCGACGACGCACGACGAATCGGTCAAGGCGGCGTGGCTGGGCGTCTACCAGGATCCGTCGAAGCACTGGGCGCTGTACGAACTGGCCGAAAAGCTGGTCGACCTCGAGACCGCGTTCCGCTTCTGGCGCTTCCGCCACGTCACCACGGTCGAGCGCATCATCGGCTTCAAGACCGGCACCGGCGGCACCGCGGGCGTGAGCTACCTGCGCAAGATGCTCGACGTGGTGCTGTTCCCGGAGCTGTTCTCGCTGCGGACCGCGCTATAGAAAGCGACGTACAATAAGCCGATCGACTGCGGAGGCTTCATGGAATGCGACGTACTTGTATTGGCTGGGCTGTGGAACTCCGGCCCGCAACACTGGCAGACGCGGTGGGAGCAGAAGCATCCCGGCTGGACGCGCGCGCCGCATCGCGATTGGAACAATCCCGAGTGCCGCGAGTGGGTGGCGGAGCTCGATGCGGCGATCGCCGCCAGCGAAGGCGGGCCGCCGATCCTGGTGGCGCACAGCCTCGCGTGCGTGCTGGTCGCGCAGTGGGCCGCCTCCGGTTCGGCGCTGAAGATCGCCGGCGCGTTCCTGGTGGCGCCGAGCGACGTCGACGCGCCGGGCTATCCGAAGGAAGCGAGCGGCTTCGGGCCGATGCCGATGCAGACGCTGCCGTTTCCCAGCATGGTGGTGGCCAGTTCGAATGACGAGTATGTGTCGCTCGAGCGTGCGCGCGCGTTCGCCGCGGCGTGGGGCAGCAAGTTCGTCGAGATCGGCGAAGCCGGCCACATCAACGGCGCCAGCGGATATGGCGCCTGGCCCGAAGGCGAAAAAATGCTGCNNAGCATCTCGTTCAGGCGCTTGACGAACGTCGCCGGATCGGCCAGCGAACCGCCTTCGGCCAGCAACGCCTGGTCGAACAGGATATGCGACCAGTCGGCGAAGCGCGTGCCTTCGTCGCCTTCGTACTTCAGGCGCGTCACCAGCGGGTGGTTCGGGTTGATCTCGAGGATCGGCTTCGATTCAGGTGCGTTCTGGCCGGCCGCCTTGAGCATGCGCAGCAGGTTGCCCGACAACTCGTTCTCGTCGGCCACCAGGCAGGCCGGCGAATCGGTCAGGCGGAACGTGACGCGCACGTCCTTGGCCTTGTCGCCAAGTGCCGCCTTCATCTTCTCGACCAGCTCCTTGTACGAAGTTTCGGTCTCCTCGTGCTCCTTCTTCTCGGCTTCGTCCTCGAGGGCGCCGAGGTCGAGGCCGCCCTTGGCCACCGATACCAGCTCCTTGCCTTCGAAGTCATTCAGGAACGACAGCATCCACTCGTCGACGCGGTCCGTCATCAGCAGCACTTCGACGCCCTTCTTGCGGAAGATCTCGAGGTGCGGGCTGTTCTTGGCCGCGGTGTAGTTGTCGCCGGCGACATAGTAGATCTTCTCCTGGCCTTCCTTCATGCGGCCGATGTAGTCGGCCAGCGAGGTGTTCTGGTCAGCGTTGTCGTTGGCGGTCGAGGCGAAGCGCAGCAGCTTGGCGATGCGGTCCTTGTTGGTCGCGTCCTCGCCGATGCCTTCCTTGAGCACCTGGCCGAACTCCTTCCAGAAGGTGGTGTACTTGTCCTTCTTTTCCTGCTCGTCGGCGTTGGCCAGTTCTTCCAGCATGCCGAGCACGCGCTTGGTCGAGCCTTCGCGGATCACCTTGACGTCGCGCGACTCCTGCAAGATCTCGCGCGAGACGTTCAGCGGCAGGTCATTCGAGTCGATCACGCCCTTGATGAAGCGCAGGTAGGCCGGCATCAGCTGCTCGGCATCGTCCATGATGAATACGCGCTTGACGTACAGCTTGATGCCGCCGCGCTTGTTGCGGTCCCACAGGTCGAACGGTGCGTGGCTCGGCACGTACAGCAGCTGGGTGTATTCGCTGCGGCCTTCGACGCGGTTGTGGGTGAAGGTCAGCGGCGCCTGGAAGTCGTGCGACACGTGCTTGTAGAATTCGTCGTACTGCTCCGGCGCGATGTCGGCCCTGTTGCGGGCCCACAGCGCGCTGGCCTGGTTGATGGTCTCGAATTCCTCCTTGAGGACGGTTTCCTTCTTCTCTTCGTCCCACTCCTCTTTCTGCATCACGATCGGCAGCGAGATGTGGTCGGAGTACTTGCGGATGATCGACTTCAGTTTCCAGCTCGACAGCAGTTCTTCCTCGCCGGCGCGCAGGTGCAGGATCACGTCAGTGCCGCGGCTGGCCTTTTCGATCGGCTCGACGCTGTAGTCGCCTTCGCCGCGCGATTCCCAGCGCACGCCTTCGGACGCGAACTCGCCGGCGCGGCGCGTGTTGACGATGATCTTGTCGGCGACGATGAAGCCCGAATAGAAGCCGACGCCGAACTGGCCGATCAAGGCCGCATCGGCCTGCTGGTCGCCGGACAGCTTGCCGAAGAATTCCTTGGTGCCCGACTTGGCGATGGTGCCGAGGTGCGAGATGACTTCATCGCGGCTCATGCCGATGCCGTTGTCGGAGATGGTGATGGTCTTGGCGTCCTTGTCGAACGAGACGACGATCTTCAGTTCGTGGTCGTTGCCGTACAGGGCATCGTTGTTGATCGCTTCGAAGCGCAGCTTGTCGGCGGCGTCGGACGCGTTCGAGATCAGTTCGCGCAGGAAAATCTCCTTGTTCGAGTACAAGGAGTGAATCATCAGTTGCAGCAGTTGTTTTACTTCAGCTTGAAAGCCAAGGGTTTCTTTTTCGGCGACGGCCATTTGTTTTTCCTCTTGTAGAACAGTTAAACGGGATTGTTGCAATGTTGGGCCTGAAAAGACGATTTCAAGGGCGAATTTCGCGTTCGAGGAACTGCCAGACGGCCGGCTCCTGCATCGCCGCGACGTTCAGGCGCATGCGCGTCGACGGCAGCTGGCTGGGCGAAAACAGGCTGCCCGGCGCCAGCAGCAGGCCCGCGGCCATCGCCCGCTCGGCCAGCAGGTTGGTGTCGCGGCCGGCGTCGGCCCAGACGAACATGCCGGCCGGCGGCGCCACGTCGACCGTCAGGCCGAGGCGCTCCATGCGGCGCACCGTCGGCGCGCGGATCGCGTCGAGCCGCGCGCGGATGCGGTCGAGCTGCTTGCGATACAGGCCCTCGGACAGGATCTTGTAGACCACCCGCTCGCCGATGTCGCTGGTGGTCAGCGTCGCCAGCATCTTGCGGTCGGCCAGCCGCTGCGCCCATTCCGGCGAGGTGGCGATGAAGCCGACGCGCAGGTTGGCCGCCATCGACTTCGAGAAGCCGCCGAGGTAGATCACGCGCTGCAGCTGGTCGAGCGCGGCCAGGCGGGTGGCCGGCTGCACCGCGCTGCCCGGATGCAGGTCGCAGTAAATGTCGTCCTCGACGATGGTGAAGCCGTGCTCCTCGGCCAGGCGCAGCACCTGGAACGCCTTCGCCGCCGACAGCGACGTCGAGGTCGGATTGTGCAGCACCGAGTTGATGATGTAGAGCTTCGGCTTGTGCAGCGCGGCCAGCTGCGCCAGTTGCGCCAGATCGGGACCGTCGGCCAGGCGCGGGATGCCGACCACTCGCGCGCCGAGCGCGGCGAAGGAGCCGAACATCAGGAACCAGGCCGGGTCGTCGACGAAGATGGTGTCGCCGGGGCGGGTGAATTCGCGCGCCACCAGGTCGAGCGCCTGGGTGACGCCGGCGGTGGTGACGATCTGCTCCGGCGATGCGGCGATTTCGAGTTCGGCCAGCTTGTGCTGCAGTTGCTGGCGCAGCGGCAGGAAGCCCTGCGGCGCGCCGTAGTTGAGCAGCAGGCTGGCGTGCTGGCGGCCGATGCCGCGCAGCGCGTTGGCGATGGCCGGGCCGTCGAGCCAGTCGGCCGGCAGCACGCCGGAACCGGGCGCCTTCTGCAGCGGCGCCTGGCGGAACATGTTGCGGATCAGCCAGACGACGTCGAGCGGCTTCGGTTCCGCCGGGGCGCCGGCCGCGTCGCCGGCGAACGGCGCGGCGGAGCGCTCGCCGGTGTTCAGCGGCGAGCGCTCGCGCACGAAAAAGCCGGCGCCGCGGCGCGATTCGAGGTAGCCGCGCGCCACCAGCTTGTCGTAGCTGGCCACCACCGTGAAGCATGACACCGCGTGGGCGGCGGCGAAGCGGCGGATTGACGGCATGCGGGCGCCGCCGCGCAGCACCTTGTCGTCGATGCGGGCGGCCACCGTGCGCGCGATCTGGTCGATCAGCGTCTCGCCGGAGTCGCGCGACAAGAGTGCCGCGAGGGGTTGGGGTGTGCTGGTCATTTTACCGTGACAGTATGTTGGATTATATGAACAAGTGTATTGGCACTGTATTGGTTTTCTCGTCTAGGATACACGCATCGGCTGCCCTGCGCGACCATTACGAAAGACATCATGAACAAGACGATTGCCCTGCCCCTGCCGACCAAGGCCGCGCTGTCGGATGAGACCGCCGGCATGCTGCTCGGCCTGGTGGGGGTGGCGATGTTCAGCCTCACGCTGCCGTTCACGCGGATGGCGGTGGCCGAACTCGATCCCGCGTTCGTCGCCCTTGGCCGCGCGCTGGTGGCCGCCGTGCTCGGCGCCATCTGGCTGCGCTGGAACCGCGCCGCGCTGCCGCCGAAGTCGGCGCTGCTGCCGCTGGCGTTCGTCTCGCTCGGTTGCGTGATCGGCTTCCCGTGGCTGACCTCGATCGCGTTGCGCACCCTGCCCGCTTCCCACGGCGCGGTGCTGGTCGGCATCCTGCCGCTGGCGACCGCGGTATTTTCCGCCCTGCGCGGTAACGAAAAGCCCTCCGCCGGATTCTGGACGATGGCGCTGCTCGGCTCCGCCATCGTGATCGGCTTCGCGCTGCGCCAGAGCGGCGGCAGCTTCCAGCCGGCCGACCTGTTGATGTTCGGCGCCGTCGTTCTCGGCGCGCTGGGCTACGCCGAGGGTGGGCGCCTGTCGCAGACGCTCGGCGGCCAACAGGTGATCAGCTGGGCGCTGGTGCTGTCGGCGCCGCTGCTGCTGCCGCTGGTGCTGTGGCTGTCGTGGCCGCACCTGGACGCGATCGCCGACGCCGGCGCCGGCGCCTGGCTCGGCTTCGCCTACGTCTCCGTGTTCTCGATGTTCATCGGCTTTTTCTTCTGGTATCGCGGCATGGCGCGCGGCGGCATCGCCCGGGTCGGCCAGGTACAGCTGGTGCAGCCGTTCCTGACGCTGGTCGGCGCGGCGCTGCTGCTCGGCGAAGCGCTCGAGCTGTCGAATTTCGTGTTCGCGTTCGCCGTGATCGCCGTGGTGGCGGCCGGGCGCAAGATGCGGGTGCGCCGCTAGCCAAAGCTGGTGTCACGAAGCTGGTGTCACGCGAAGCTGGTGTCAGGTCTGACATTCGGACATTTTGCTGGTGTCAGGTCTGACATTCGGACATTTTGCTGGTGTCAGGTCTGACATTCGGACATTTGGCGGCGATTTACGGCGCCTCGCAGCACGAACAATCTACTTTAGGCGGTTTACCCTCGAAATTTGTCCGAATGTCAGACCTGACACCAGCTTTTTGTCCGAATGTCAGACCTGACACCAGCTTTTTGTCCGAATGTCAGACCTGACACCAGTGTGCAGTGGGCAGCGAGACGGGCTGGACGTACAATACCGGCTTTCATTACCAAATACTGGGATCGATCATGTCCGTTTACGCCAAACTCAAAGAACTCAACATCACGCTGGCGCCACCTGCCGCCCCTGTCGCCGCCTACGTCATGTATGTGCAAACGGGCAACCTGATCTTCATCTCGGGCCACATCGCCAAGAACGCCGACGGCAACCCGAACGTGGGCCAGCTGGGCAAGGACAAGACCACCGCCGAAGGCCAGGCCGCCGCGCGCTCGATCGCCATCGACCTGGTCGGCACGCTGCAGGAAGCCGTCGGCGGCGACCTCACCCGCGTCAAGCGCGTCGTCAAGCTGATGAGCCTCGTTAATTCGACCCCGGACTACACCGAGCAGCACCTGGTTACCAACGGCGCCTCGGAACTGATCGGCGAACTGTTCGGCGACGCCGGCAAGCACGCCCGCTCGGCCTTCGGCGTGGCGCAGATCCCGCGCGGCGCCTGCGTCGAGATCGAAATGATCGTCGAAGTCGCTTAATTTCCTGCTTTTTTGCCCAATCCGGGCGGCGCTTACCCAGCGCCGCCAATCGAAAGGCCGCCTATCCGGCGTCCTTCTATAATGGCCCAGCACCAATTGCGGCCCTTTCCTCTGTGAGACCAGTATGAAAATTGAAAATCCAAACACGATCAAGTGGCACTTTTCGGAGCGCGCCGCCCAAATGCAGAGCTCGTTCATCCGCGAGATCCTGAAGATCACCCAGCGTCCCGAGATCATCTCGTTCGCCGGCGGCCTGCCTTCCTCGGACACGTTCCCGGTCGAGGAAATGAAGGCCGCGTTCGACAAGGTGCTGAGCAACAGCGGCAAGGTGGCCCTGCAGTACGGCCCCACCGACGGCTTCCCGCCGCTGCGTGAATGGATTGCCAATTCGCTGTCCACGGCCGGCTGCAAGATCGCGCCCGAACAGGTCTTGATGACATCCGGTTCGCAGCAGGCGCTCGACCTGCTCGGCAAGGTGCTGATCGACGAAGGCAGCCGCGTGCTGGTCGAAACCCCGAGCTACCTCGGCGCGCTGCAGGCGTTTTCCGTGTATCGCCCGGAATTCGCCTCGGTCGCCACCGACGAGCATGGCCTGGTGCCAAGTTCGATCGAGCCGGTCGTCGAGGGCGCGCGCATGCTGTACGCGCTGCCGAACTTCCAGAACCCGACCGGCCGCAGCCTGTCGGTCGAGCGCCGCCGCGAACTGGTCGACACCTGCGCCCGCCACAACCTGCCGCTGATCGAGGACGATCCGTACGGCGCGCTCAGCTACAAGGGCGAGCCGTTCCCGAAGATGCTGAACATGAACCCGGACGGCGTCATCTACATGGGCTCGTTCTCGAAAGTGCTCACGCCGGGCATCCGCCTCGGCTACGTGGTGGCGCCGCTGCCGCTGGTGCGCCGCCTCGAGCTGGCCAAGCAGGCGGCCGACCTGCACACCGCCCAGCTGACCCAGATGGTGGTGCACGAGGTGATCAAGGACGGTTTCCTCGACCGCCACATCCCGACCATCCGCACGCTGTACGCCAACCAGTGCCAGGCCATGCTCGACGCGATGGAAGCCTGCTTCCCGGCCGGCGTCACCTGGACGCGCCCGGAGGGCGGCATGTTCATCTGGGTCACCCTGCCGAAGCACATCGACGCCATGAAGCTGCTCGACCAGGCGATCGCCGCCAAGGTCGCGTTTGTGCCGGGCGCGCCGTTCTACGCCAACGAGCCGGAAACCAACACCCTGCGCCTGTCGTTCGTGACCGTCTCGCCAGATCGCATCCGTGAAGGCATCGCCATTCTCGGCAAGCTGATCGCCGCCCTGGTCTAAGCCGCACTACCGCGCCCCGGCCCGGCCCGGGGCGCCATTCGTGACCGCCTGTCACCGCCTCCTTGCAACCGCGCGGTTGCGTAGTTACAACAGAGAAACCTAACCTGACGGCAACAATTCTTACGCGCAAGATCATGAACATGTATGATTTTGAGGCATGTACACCGCCGTCTCCTCGCCCCCTCCCGCCACGCGCACTCCGGCGATCCTGATCGTCGACGACGCGCCGGCCAATCTCGACGTCCTGCGCGAGATACTGACGCTGCAGGGCTACCAGATATTTGTCGCCACCACCGGCGAACGCGCGCTGGCACTGGCGCAGAGCGGGCACCCCGACCTGATCCTGCTCGACGTGGTGATGCCCGGGATCGACGGCCTCGAGACCTGCCGCAAGCTCAAGGAACATCCGCTCACCCAGCACATCCCGGTCATTTTGATGAGCGCGAAGTCCGACACCGACGACATCGTGGCCGGCTTCGACACGGGCGCGGCCGATTACATCGCCAAGCCATTCCGGATGGCCGAAGTGTGCGCGCGCGTGCGCGCCCAGTTGCAGATGAGCTCGCGCGGCGCCGCGCAGCGCGAACAGGCCGAACGGCTGCGCATGATCGTCGATGCGATGGACGAAGGCCTGATGATCATCGAGGCCAGCGGGCGCATCCAGTACAGCAATCCGGCCTGCGAACGCTACCTCGGCTACGGCCCGAATGAACTGGCCGGCCACGCCCTGCCCGACCTGCTGGGCGCCGCGTTGGCGCAGGAATACCTCGTCTATTTCGCCGCCTGCGCCGACGGCGCGGCGCAGGTCCACCAGGCCGGCGCGCGCGAGGTGCTGATCCGCCACCGCGACGGCGCCCTGCGCGCGATGGACTTGACGCTGACGCCGATGGTCGCCGGCGAGCCGCTGTTCATCGGCCTGCTGCACGACATCACCCACCACAAACGCTCGGAGACCGCGCTGCAGCATGCCGCGATGGTCGACCAGCTGACCCAAATCGCCAACCGGCGCCGCTTCGACAGCTTCCTCGAACAGGAATGGCAGCGCGCCATGCGCAGCGGCCAGCCGCTGTCGCTGATCGTGCTCGACGTCGACCACTTCAAGCTGTACAACGACACCCTCGGCCACGCCGCCGGCGACCTCGCCCTGCAACAGGTGGCGGCGGCGCTGCAGTCGCGCGCCTTGCGTCCCACCGACCTGGCGGCACGCTACGGCGGCGAAGAGTTCGTCCTGCTGGTCGCCGAGACCACGCTGGACATGGCGACCGCGCTGGCCGAGTCGATTCGCGCGCTGGTCGAATCGCTGCGCCTGCCGCACCCGCGTTCGAGCACCAGCGAATGGCTCACCGTCAGCATGGGCGTGGCCAGCATCGTGCCGAACCAGTTCGACCGCATCGAACAGTTCTTCGTCGCCGCCGACCGCATGATGTATGCCGCCAAAGATGCCGGCCGCAACCGCGTCAAGGCGATCGCCCAGGGCGCCGAAGCCTGGCAGACGCTGCAAACGCTGGTGATGATTTAACCCGGTGTCAGGTCTGACATTCGGACATTTGGCTTTTCAAATGTTCGAATGTCCCCCAAGGGGAGGGATTGACACCCGNNGGCATGGGCGAGCCGAAACACCCCACCCCGCCATTCATCCACAAGGCGCTGACCCACAGCCTGCAGGGACTGGCGAGCTATCCGAGCACCATCGGCAGCGACCCGCTGCGCGCGGCGATCGCCGGCTGGCTCGAGCGCCGCTACGGCGTGCCGCCGATCGATCCGGCCACCCAGGTCCTGCCGGTCAACGGCTCGCGCGAGGCGCTGTTCGGCATCGCCCATTGCGTGATCGATTCGTCGAAACAGGCGCTGGTGATGTGCCCCAATCCGTTCTACCAGATCTACGAAGGCGCCGCCTATCTCGCCGGCGCCGAGCCGTTCTTCGTCAATTCCGACCCGGCGCGCAATTTCGCCTGCGACTACAGCAGCGTGCCCGACGAAGTCTGGCCGCGCGTGCAGCTGCTCTACCTTTGCTCGCCGGGTAACCCGACCGGCGCGATCCTCTCGCTCGACGACTGGCGCCAGCTGTTCGCGCTGGCCGACCGCTACGACTTCGTGATCGCCGCCGACGAGTGCTATTCCGAGATTTACCACGGCAGCACGGCGCCGCTCGGCGCGCTCGAAGCGGCGCACCAGCTCGGGCGCAGCGGCGGCGCGCATCCATACGAGCATTTGATCGTGTTTTCCAGCCTGTCGAAGCGCTCGAACGTGCCGGGCATGCGCTCCGGCTTCGTCGCCGGCGACGCCGCCATCATCAAGAAATTCCTGCTCTACCGCACCTACTGCGGCGGCGCCATGTCGCCGCCGGTGCAGGCGGCGTCGATCGCGGCCTGGGGCGACGAGAGCCACGTCCAGGAGAACCGCGCCAAGTACAAGGAAAAATTCCACCTGGTGACGCCGCTGCTGCGCCAGGTGCTCGACGTCGAACTGCCCGACGCCGGCTTCTACCTGTGGGCCGACGTGCGCCGCAGCGGCCTGTCGGACACCGAATTTGCCCGCCGCCTGTATGCCGAATACAATGTGACGGTACTGCCCGGCAGTTACCTGGCGCGCACCGCGCACGGCATCAACCCGGGCGAGAACCGCGTCCGCATGGCGCTCGTCGCCGAAGTCGACGAAGGCCTCGAAGCGGCCCAGCGCATCGTCCAGTTTTGCACCGCCCTCAAAGCATCCTGAAACCTCCACTTCCAGCAGACATCATGACCCAACAACTCCAGAACATCATCGACACGGCATGGGAACAACGCGCCGAAATCACCCCAACGAGCGGCAGCGCCGAACTGCGCGAGGCAGTCGCCCACGTGATCGCCGGCCTTGACGACGGCACCCTGCGCGTGGCGCAGAAGACCGGCGCCGACTGGGTCGTCAACCAGTGGCTCAAGAAGGCCGTGCTGCTGTCGTTCCGCCTCGAGAACAACAGCGTGATGGCGGCCGGCGACGTCATGCAGTTCTACGACAAGGTGCCAAGCAAGTTCGCCGGCTACACCGCCGACGACTTCGCCCGCGGCGGTTTCCGCGTGGTGCCGGGCGCCACCGCGCGGCGCGGCAGCTTCATCGCCAAGAACGTCGTGCTGATGCCGTCGTTCGTCAACATCGGCGCCTACGTCGACGAAGGTTCGATGGTCGACGCCTGGGCCACCGTCGGCTCCTGCGCGCAGATCGGCAAGAACGTCCACCTGTCGGGCGGCGTCGGCATCGGCGGCGTGCTCGAACCGATGCAGGCCAATCCGACCATCATCGAAGACAACTGCTTCATCGGCGCCCGCTCGGAAATCGTCGAAGGCGTGATCGTCGAAGAGAACTCGGTTATTTCGATGGGCGTCTACATCGGCCAGTCGACCAAGATCTACGACCGCGCCACCGGCGAAGTGACCTTCGGCCGCATCCCTGCCGGTTCGGTCGTCGTGTCGGGCAACCTGCCATCGGAAGACGGCAAGTACAGCCTGTATTGCGCCGTCATCGTCAAGCGGGTCGACGCCAAGACGCGCGCCAAGACCGGTATCAACGAACTGCTGCGCGGTATTTAAGCCAGGCCACACGATATGCACACGGGAGACGAATGATGGCCATGGACCGCTTGTTCCAGCTGATGAAAGAGAAGAACGCGTCGGACATGTTCTTCGCCGTGAATTCACCGGTGCATATCAAGATCAACGGGAACCTCATCCCGATCAACCAGCAAAAGCTCGAGCCGGAGAACATCACCGCGCTGCTGGCGGAATGCGCCACGCCCGAACAGATGGCGGAACTGGAAAGCACCAATGAGCTCAACATGGGCATCTCGGTGCCGAACCTGGGCCGGTTCCGTCTGTCCGCGTTCCGCCAGCGCGGCAGCATCTCGGCGGTGTTCCGCTTCGTGCCGGCGGTGATCCCGGCGCTCGGCGACCTTGGCCTGCCGGCCATCCTGTCCGAGCTGATCATGGAAAAGCGCGGCCTGCTGCTGCTGGTGGGCGCCACCGGTTCGGGCAAGTCGACCACCATCGCCTCGATGCTCGACCTGCGCAACGAACTGCGCGCCGGCCATATCCTGACCCTGGAAGACCCGATCGAGTACCTCTTCAAGAACAAGAAGTCGATCGTCAACCAGCGCGAGATCGGCAGCGACGCGGTCGACTTCTACACCGCGCTGCGCAACTCGATGCGGCAGGCGCCGGACTGCATCCTGATCGGCGAGATCCGCGACAAAGAAACCATGGCGGCGGCGCTGGCGTACGCGCAGTCCGGCCACCTGGTGCTGGCGACCCTGCACGCCAATAACAGCTACAACGCACTCAATCGCATCATCAGCTTCTACCCGATCGAGAACCGTCCCGCACTGCTGCAGGACCTGTCGTCGGCGGTCAAGGCGATCGTCTCGCAGCGCCTGGTGAGGTCAAGCGCCGGCGGCACGCGCCAGGCCGCGGTCGAGGTGATGGTCAACACGCGCTACGTCGCCGACCTGATCGAAAAAGGCGAAATCGGCCAGATCAAGGAGGCGATGGAAAACAGCCTGTCGCCGGGATCGCAGACGTTCGAATCGGCGCTGCTGCACCTGGTGCAGAGCGGCCTGGTGACACAGGAAGAGGCGTTGGCGAATGCCGATTCGGCCACCAACCTGCTTTGGCTGCTCAACAACGGCCCGGACAGCAAGCACGCCCAGGCCGAACAGGAGCCGGACAAACCGGCGGACGAAGGCGCGTCGTTCACCGAATTCACGCTCAACACCTGACCGGGTTGACCGCATCCGTTAAGTAGCGAACCTTGGAATCCCTGCGTCCGCCGTATTATTTTGTTCAGGACAAACATATCTGAACGGAGCACGGCATGGATTCGATCAACAAGAACCAAGCGGAAGAGAACCACAAGGACCTGGCCGGCAAGGAAGCCATCGACAAGCTCAAGGAACTGGTCAAGGAAGCGGAAACCTGCTTCTTTTGCACCAGCGATACCGGCAGCCCGACCGGCGGCTCCCGCCCGATGAGCGTGCGCGAAGTGGACGACCAGGGCAACCTGTGGTTCCTCAGCGCCGACGACAGCCACAAGAACGCCGCGATCGCCAAGGACCCGTCGGTGAAGCTGTATTTCAAGGGCTCGAAGCATTCCGACTTCCTCAGCATCCAGGGCACGGCGACCATCACGCGCGACAAGGCGGTCATCAAGAAGCTGTGGGGGTTCCTGCTGAAGACCTGGTTCACCGAGGGCGAAGACGATCCGCGCATCACCGCCATCAAGGTCGTGCCGGGAAGCGCGTATTACTGGGATACGAAGCACGGCAATGCGGTCGCCGGCGTCAAGATCCTGGTCGGCGCCGTAATCGGCAAAACGCTCGACGATTCGATCGAGGGCACCCTGAAACCATAGGCCGATTCGTCAGATTCGACGCCATTCTGGCGCGCATTCGCGCCGCCGGCATCCCCTGCCGCAGCCGCATCGGCGATCCGGTGGACAGGCAGAGCAACCACGACTACGGCGCCGAAATGATCTACCGGAACGTTTCCGACGGCCCCCAGTGGGAGCTGCTGACCGTCAGCTACGCGCGGCAGGCGCAATAAATAAGCCCACGATGGCGCCTGCTTGAGCCTTAGATTTCTTCCCACTCCTCATGGGACGGCTTGGCTGCGCCAAGCATCTTGCGCGGCGCGGCTGGCGCCGGACGCGCGCTGCGTGCGGCCGGCGCGGCGGCGGCCTCGCCTTCGAGCTTGAACACCGCCACCACTTGCGCCAGCTTGGCCGACTGCATCTGCAGCGAACCTGCCGCTGCCGCCGCTTCTTCGACCAGCGCCGCGTTCTGCTGGGTGGCGTCGTCCATTTCGGCGATCGACTGATTGACCTGGCCGATGCCCTGGCTCTGCTCATTGCTGGCGGCGGCGATCTCGCTCATCAGGTCGGTCACGCGCTGGACCGAGCTGACGATTTCGGCCATCGTCGCGCCGGCGCTGTCGACCAGCTTGCTGCCGGCTTCGACCTTGGCGACCGAATCGTCGATCAGCGCCTTGATTTCCTTGGCCGCGCTGGCGGAACGCTGCGCCAGGCTGCGCACCCCGCCCGCCACCACGGCAAAGCCGCGGCCCTGTTCGCCGGCGCGCGCCGCTTCCACCGCGGCGTTGAGCGACAGGATATTGGTCTGGAAGGCGATGCCGTCGATGACGCTGATGATGTCGACGATCATGCGCGAGCTGGCCGAGATCGAGCCCATTGTCGCGACCACGGCGCCGACTTCGCGCCCGCCCTTGTCGGCCTGGCTGCTGGCCGCCATCACCAGCTGGTTGGCCAGGCGCGCGCTTTCCGCGTTCTGCTTCACGGTCGACGTCAGTTCTTCCATCGCCGCCGCGGTCTCTTCGAGGCTGGACGCCTGCGCTTCGGTGCGGCCCGACAGGTTCATGTTACCGGCGGCGATCTCGCTCGATGCGTCGGCGATCGCGTAGGTGCTGTCGCGCACCTCGGTCATGGTGCGTTGAGCGACGACACGAACCGGTTGAAGGCTTCGGCGAGCTGGCCGACTTCGTCGCGCGACTCGACCGGCATGCGGCGCGTCAGGTCGCCGCGGCCATCGGCGATTTCGCTGGTAGCCATCTGACAGCAATTTGTTGCTAACAGCCATCAAATCGGTAAAACAGCAACGTTTGGAAAATGGCAAATTGACCGCAAATCTTAGCAATATGCTATAAATTAGGATGCCTTGTTCTGCAGCGGGCGCGCAGGGAATTGCGCTTGCCTGCCCTGGCGGCGACATCGAAGCCGGCACCGGGAACCCTGCAGGCGCACCCTCAGTTGATGCACACCAACCGCACCTGTTTCATGTCCGTGGCGCCGGCCAGCACTTTCTCGATGCCGTCCATCTTCAGTGTCAGCATGCCGTCGTCGAGCGCCGCCGTCAGCAGATCCGTGGCGCGCGCGCGCTCCTGCACCATGTGCTTGATCCTGTCGGTCGCGATCATCAGCTCGTGCAGGCCGATGCGTCCCTTGTAGCCCTTGTTGCATAGTCCGCAGCCGACCGGCTGATACAGCGTGAACCGGCCGGCGCTGTCGGCGTAACGCTCGGTCCACTGCCTGCGCGCCAGCTCCCTCCTCGCCTCGCCGTCCGCCTCGCACGCCGGGCGCGGCCGGATCTCGGCGCAATACTCGGCCAGCAAGCTGTCCACTTCCTGCGCCGACGCCGTGGCCGGCCTGCGGCAATGCACGCACAGGCGCCTGGCCAGGCGCTGGGCCAGCACGCCAAGCAGCGCATCGGCGCAGTTGAACGGATCCATCCCCATGTCGAGCAGGCGCATGATCGATTCGGCCGCGCTGTTGGTGTGCAGCGTGGCGAACACCAGGTGCCCGGTCAGGGACGCCTCCAGCACGATCGCCACGGTTTCCTTGTCGCGCATTTCGCCGACCATGATGATGTCGGGATCGGCGCGCAGGAACGAGCGCATGACGGTGGCGAAATCGAGGCCGGTCTTGCGGTTGACCTGCACCTGGCGCATCCCTTTTTGCGTGATCTCGACCGGATCCTCCGCGGTCCAGATCTTGGTGTCGGGCGTGTTCAGGTAGCGCAGCACCGAGTGCAAGGTGGTGGTCTTGCCGGAGCCGGTCGGTCCGCAGACAAAGAACAGCCCGTGGGGGTTGGCGACCACCTGCTTCAGGCGCGCCAGGTTGTGCGGCAGCACGCCCAGCTGGTCGAGCGGAATCGGCTCGCCGGCGGCGAGGATACGCATCACGACGTCCTCCACCCCGCCCGCCGACGGGATCGTCAGCACCCGCAGTTCGATATCGAGCGGCACGTACTTGCCGAACCTGATCTTGCCGTCCTGCGGCTTGCGGTGTTCCGACGTGTCGAGGTCGCACATGATCTTGATGCGCGCCAGCAGCGCGTTGCGATAGCTGGCCGGCACCTCGATGTAGGGTTCGAGTGCGCCATCCTTGCGAAAACGGATCAGCGTCTTCTCGTTGCCGGTGCCAGGCTCGATGTGGATATCGGAGGCACCCTGGCGGTGCGCGTCGACGATGATCTTGTTGACCAGCCTGACCAGTTCATTGTCGTCGACCGCGCTCTGGTCGGCCATCGCCGCGCCGGTGTCTTCGGCCTGCGCCGGCAGGCCCGACAGCAAGGCGTCGACAGAAGCGCCGTCGGCCGGACCGCCGAAGAACTTGTCGACGGTGAGCCTGAATTCGACATTGGTGGTGACGCGCAACGCCAGCCGCGCCTTCGGGAAGAGGATGCGCACCATGCGCGAATGCTTGACCGCCTCCGGATCGGTCGCCAGGACGACCAGCAGATCCTGGTCCTGCTCGATGATGAGCCATCGGTTATGTTCGACGAATTCGCGCTTGAGGTTCTTCAGCACGCCGGCCGGCTTGCTGCGCTCGGGCCGGAACGGCTCGTAGGGTACGCCGTAGAACCTGGCGAGCGCCGCACCGATGGTCGGCGCCTTGATGTGGTAATCGAGGACGAGGACCTGCTCGACGTCGCCCCCTGCGCCGGCGGCGTGGTGTGCCCGCTCCAACTGCGCGGCGCTGAGCACCGAATCGGCTACCAGGAAATCGTACTTGGAACGAAATCCCGGCGCCGGCTTCAGACGCTTGCGCAAGGCGATTGCCAGCGCGCCGCACAGTTCCCTCAGGCCCTCCGCGGCGATCGACCTGAAATACCTGCCCGAGCGGTGGTTGGCCAGCTGCAGCACCCCGAGCAGGGTGTCGCCGGCGGCGTCGATCAGTGGCGCGGCGATCATCTGCCGGGTGCGCCGGCCGCTGCCCAGGTCCGCCCCACGCGAAAATCGCAGCGGCGGCGCGTGGAAAGCCAGTTCGGCGTCGTCGTACGCATCGCGAATACAGACCACGCGCCGGTGCAGCGCGACGTAGCCGGCCACGCTGCGATCCGAAATCGGCACCGCCAGGTCGGTGGCCGCGCCCGGCCCGGTGTGGTAGCGGGAGACGATCGAGCCGTAGTCTTCACTGACGCCATACAGCACGATCGACTCGCACTCGAACAGGTCGCAGATGGCACGCCCCACCTCCTGCAGGAACTGCCCGGCATCGCTGGCGCCGCGAATTTTCTGGCTGAAGGCCATCACGTCGCCGAAGAAACGCAGGCGGCTGTCGCGCCCGTCGGGGCGAGCCTGCGTGCGCGCCGCGATGGTTGGCTGGTGTGTGCTTTCCATGCGTGGGCTGTCCGCGCCTAGCGCAGCAGCCATGCCGCGTCCCAGCCCTTGGCGCGGGCGGGAGCGACAAGGAAAGGGTGATTGGCGGCGCGGATGTCGGCAACTTCGACCATCGCCAGCGGACTGAGGCCGGCGCGCTTGCCGTCGCGCTCCTGGATCGACAGCGACACCAGATATTTTTCCAGGTGGGCCGGGTCGTGGCAGAACAGCCAGATCCGCTCCCAAATCTGCGCATACGCCGATTTCAGGTGACCGGCCGGCGCCAGCCGCTCGAGGTCGGCGTGCGACAAGTTGGCGATCCGCTGCGGCTCGACGGCCGCCCGGGCTGCTGCCCGTCGCGCGGCAGAATCGTTACTTTTCTTTGGACGTTGCAACCACATTGGGGGCCCTCTTGAAAGAAAAAACCTTGCTCGATAGTCAAGTATAGCGAACGAGGAAGGATTGCCAATTTGAAAACAGCCTGTCATTGCGATGCATCAACAGCCCCAAGCTGCACGCGCCGCGCCGTCGCGCTGGACCGAAACTGCCCGGCGCAGCGTGTAAAATCCCTATGGAGAGGCGCCGTATGCTATGCTTTCAGGTTCCCCGCAATTATTGCTGTCCGCTCCCAACCGGTGCGGCGCCTGCCATTTCGACCATGACAACTACTCTGTACGGCATCCCCAACTGCGACACGGTCAAGAAGGCCCGCGTGTGGCTTGCCGCAAATGGTCACGACTTCAGCTTCCACGACTTCAAGAAGCAGGGCCTGGAGCGCGCCACCGTCGCCGCCTGGCTGGACCAGCTGGACTGGGAAGTGCTGGTCAACCGCAAGGGCACCACTTGGCGCAAGCTGTCCGACGAGCGGCGCGCCGCGGTGGTCGACAAGGCCAGCGCGCTCGACCTGATGCTGGAGGCGCCGTCGGTGATCAAGCGCCCGGTGCTGGCCGGCGCCGGTGCGCTCAATGTCGGCTTCTCGGACGACCAGTACCGCGCGCTGTTCGCGCCGCAGGCGCCGCGATGACCCCATCCCGCACTCTCGCGCTGACCGAAGAACTGATCGCGCTCGACTCCATCACGCCCGACGACANNCACACCGACGTGGTGCCGACCGGCCCGGTCGAGCAGTGGCAGTCGCAGCCCTTCACCCCGACCCGGCGCGACGGCAAGCTGTTCGGCCGCGGCGCCGCCGACATGAAGACCTCGATTGCGGCGATGGTGGTGGCGTGCGAAGAGTTCACGCGCGCGCACCCGTCCCATGCCGGCTCGATTGCCTTCCTCATCACCAGCGACGAAGAAGGCCCGGCCACCGACGGCACCGTGGTGGTCTGCCGCCAGCTCGAGGAGCGCGGCGAACAGATCGACTTCTGCCTGGTCGGCGAGCCGACCTCGGCCCACATCCTCGGCGACATGATCAAGAACGGCCGCCGCGGCTCGCTGTCCGGCCACCTCGTCATCAAGGGCGTGCAGGGCCACATCGCCTACCCGCAGCTGGCGCGCAACCCGATCCACCAGGCCGCGCCGGCGCTGGCCGAACTGGTCGCCGAGCAGTGGGATGAGGGCAACGAGTACTACCTGCCCACCTCGTGGCAGATGTCGAACATCCATGCCGGCACCGGCGCCAACAACGTCATTCCCGGCGCGCTGGCGATCGACTTCAACTTCCGCTTCTCGACCGCCAGCACGGCCGACGGGCTCGAAGCGCGCGTCCACGCGATCCTCGACAAGCACAACCTCGACTACGACCTGGCGTGGACGCTCTCCGGCCTGCCGTTCCTGACGCCGCGCGGCGCCCTGTCCGACGCCCTCTCTTCGGCCATCCTCGCCGAGACTGGCGTGCACACCGAATTGTCGACCACCGGAGGGACCTCGGACGGCCGCTTCATCGCGCGGATCTGCCCGCAAGTGATAGAATTCGGCCCTCCGAATGCCAGCATCCACAAGATCGATGAGCATATCGAGGTGCGCTTCATCGATCCGCTGAAGAATATCTACCGCCGCACCTTGGAAAATCTGCTGGCGTAAGCTCGCCCAACCGAGAACCATGCCATGACCACTACTCAATTCACCACTCCGCGCGACCTGCTGCGCTACGCTGTCACCCGTTTCAACGCCGCCAAGCTGTTTTTCGGCCACGGCAGCGTCGAGGCGTTCGACGAAGCGGCCTACCTGATCCTGCACACGCTCAAGCTCCCGCTCGACAAGCTCGATCCCTTCCTCGACGCCAAGCTGCTGCAGGACGAAGTGCTGCAGGTGCTGGCCGTGATCGAGCGGCGCGCGGTGGACCGGGTGCCGGCCGCCTACATCACCAACGAGGGCTGGCTCGGCACCTATGCGTTTTATGTCGACGAGCGCGTGATCGTGCCGCGCTCATTCATCGCCGAGCTGGTGCCGAACCAGTTCAGCCCATGGGTGGCCGATCCGTACGCGGTCGAAAACATCCTCGAGCTGTGCACCGGGTCGGGCTGCCTGGCGATCATGATGGCCGACGCCTTCCCGAACAGCGTCGTCGATGCGGTCGACATCTCGCCGGACGCGCTCGCGGTCGCCGAACACAATATCCGCGAGTACAAGCTGGAAGGCCGGGTCAATCCGATCGCCTCCGACCTGTACGCCAACGTGCCGTTCAAGAAGTACGACCTGATCATCACCAACCCGCCGTACGTCAATGCCGATTCGATGAGCAAACTGCCGCAGGAGTATCTGCGCGAGCCGCAGATCGCGCTGGCCGGCGGCGAGGACGGCATGGACCTGGTGCGCAAGATCGTCGAAGGCGCCGCCGACTACCTGACGCCGGACGGCATCCTGATGGTCGAAATCGGCAACGAGCGCGAGTACGCGGAAGCGGCGTTCGGCCATCTCGGGCTGACATGGGTGACCACCAGCGCCGGCGACGACATGGTGTTCCTGCTGACTGCCGACCAGCTGAAGAAGTAAAGTCAAATGGGGTTCCCGCGTGCGCGGGAACGACGGTCTTGTGGCCATCGACCCAATAACGTCGTCCTCGCGAACGCGGGGACCCAATTACCCGCATCCGAAGTCGAGATATAAGCTTCATCGGCAGCACATTAAATAGATTGAAAAGACCAGCATGATTCGTTTCCTCAACGTTAGCCTGATGCGCGGCACCAAGCCGCTGCTCGACGGCGTCGACCTGACCCTGAACCCGGGCGACAAGATCGGCCTGATCGGCGCCAACGGCGCCGGCAAATCGAGCCTGTTCGGCATGCTGCGCGGCGAGATCCACGCCGACCAGGGCGAGATCGACTTCCCGGCCAAATGGCGGATGGCGTACGTGGCGCAGGAAACACCGCCGCTGGAACGCTGCGCGCTCGACTACGCGATCGACGGCGACGTCAACCTGCGCAAGCTCGAAGCGGAACTGACGCGCCTCGAAACCGAGCCGGAAACGCACGAGAACGGCATCGCGATCGGCGAGATCTACAGCGCGCTGGCCGACGCCGACGCCTACACCGTGCAGTCGCGCGGCGAACAGCTGCTGCTCGGCCTGGGCTTTTCGCTCGACCAGATGAAGCAGCCGATCGTCAGCTTCTCGGGCGGCTGGCGGATGCGCCTGAACCTGGCGCAGGCGCTGATGTGCCCTTCCGACCTGCTGCTGCTCGATGAACCGACCAACCACCTGGACCTGGACGCGATCATCTGGCTGGAAGACTGGCTCAAAAAATACGCCGGCACCCTCATCATCATTTCGCACGATCGCGATTTCCTCGACGAGATCGTCAACGTGGTGGTGCACATCGACGAGCGCAAGCTGAAACGCTACTCGGGTAACTACTCGAGCTTCGAGCGCCAGCGCGCGGCGCAGATGATCCTGGCCGCAGGTGCGATGGCGAAGCAGGAACGCCAGCGCGCCCACCTCGAGTCGTTCGTCAACCGCTTCAAGGCGCAGGCTTCGAAGGCGCGCCAGGCGCAGAGCCGGATGAAGGCGCTCGCCAAGATGGAAGAGATGGCGCCGCTGCGCGCCGCCGCCGAATTCTCGTTCGAATTCCGCGAGCCGCTGGCCGCGCCGAACCCGCTGCTGGTGATGGAAGACGTCAACGCCGGCTACCATATCCTCGACGAACACGGCGACAAGGTCGGCGACAAGACCATCGTCCGCGACATCAAGTTCTCGCTGCAGATCGGCCAGCGCATCGGCCTCCTGGGCGTGAACGGCGCCGGCAAGTCGACCCTGATCAAGACCATCGCCGGCGAACTCGAGCCGCTGACCGGCGACGCCACCCTCGGCAAGGGCCTGTCGATCGGCTACTTCGCCCAGCACCAGGTCGAGATGCTGCGCCACGACGAATCGCCGCTGTGGCACCTGCAAAAGATCGCGCCGACGGTGCGCGAGCAGGAACTGCGCAACTTCCTCGGCGGCTTCAACTTCCCCGGCACCATGGTCACCAGCCCGATCCGGCCGTTTTCGGGCGGCGAAAAGGCCCGCCTGGCACTGTCGCTGATCGTCTGGCAGCGCCCTAACCTGCTGCTGCTCGATGAGCCGACCAACCACCTGGATCTCGAAACGCGCGAGGCGCTGACGATGGCGCTGGCGCAGTTCGAAGGCACGCTGGTGGTGGTATCGCACGATCGCCACCTGCTGCGCGCCACCACCGACCAGTTCATCATCGTCGCCGACGGCAAGCTGCAGCCGTTCGACGGCGACCTGGACGACTACAAGGACTGGCTGTTCCAGACCAAGCTTGGCAAGGGCACCAGCGTGCTGCCGGCAGCGGGCAAGGACAACAAGACCGCGTTCCCGGTCGCCTCCGCGGTGGCGCCGCCGGCTGCCGCGCCGGTGGTCAACAGCAAGGACCAGAAGCGCGCCGAGGCGGAACAGCGCCAGAAGGTCGCCGCGCTGAAGAAGCCGATCGAAGGCAAGATCAAGCGTTTGGAAGAGCAGATCGCCAAGCGCAACGGACAGAAGGCGGAAGTGGACACGAAGCTGGGCGAGCCGGGGGCGTACGATGCGGCCAACAAGGCCAAGCTGAAACTGCTGCTGGCCGACCAGGCGTTCTTCAGCAAGGACCTGGCGCAGCTGGAAGCGGAATGGCTGGAGTTGCAGGAGCAGCTCGAAGGCCTGGCCGCTTAAGCATCGGTCATCACGCGGCCTGCTGCGCGCCCTCGGCCTCGGTGCGCCGGATCGACATCAGCTTGTCGATGTCGATCAGGATCAGGCGCCGGCCGTCGCACTCGCCCAGACCGAGCAGGTAATCGACCGCGTCGGCGCCTTCGGTGCCGGGAATAGGCTGGATCTGGGCGTTGTCCAGGCTGACCACGTCGGTCACGCCGTCGACCACCATCCCCATGATGCTGTTCGACAGTTGCAGGATGATGACGTCGGTGAGCGGATCGGGCACGCTGTGGCGCCCGCTCATGGCGACCCGCATGTCGACGATCGGCATGATCACGCCGCGCGACACCGCAACCCCGCTGATGATTTCGCCGTCCGAGGCGAAGCGTTCGAGCGACTTGAGCATCCGCAGTTCCTTCACCTTGCTGAAATCGAGCCCGTATTCGAGACCGGCGAGCTGAAAGCTCAGGAACTGCGTCTTGCCCGCACAGGCGGTCGGCGCTTCGGTGGTGTCCATGGTGATCCTTTCGTCTCTGCGGGGGTGCGGCTAGCCAACGAATTCCTATCGTAAATGCGGAACCGATTGCTCCCGTTGAGTACCATCAACATTTCCTGTCGACATGAAACGGTTGCAAGGTGACAGGAAGGCTTTACAATGACGTCGCGATGTTCATCAGATAACATTCGCGAGAAAAAGGATCAACGATGTTCCAGTGGTTGCAGCGAATGTTTTCGGGACCGGCGCAAGGCGGTGACCCGCCAGTAGCGGTCGCGCCCGCGGCGCCTGAGGTGCCGCCGCCGGTGACGCGCGCTGCGGCGCCCGCGATTAACCCCGCGGTCTCGTTCGACCAGCTCGACCAGGTCAACGGCCTGTATCAACGCTGGCTGTTCGATATCGAGGGCGAACAGGAGCTCGACACCAACGCGCTCGAAAACCAGGTACTCGACGCGCTCGGCGCGATCCTCAATTCGCAGCAGTCCGGCGCCGCGCTGGTGCGCCGGATGCCGGGCATGATTCCGCAGCTGCTGCAAAGCCTGCGCAGCGACAATTTTTCGGGCGCACAGCTGTCGCGCACGATTTCAAACGACGTGGTGCTGGTGGCCGCCGTCATCCGCCTGGCCAACAGCTCGCTGACCGGCACCGGCAACTCGATCACCAGCGTCGAACACGCGGTCATGCTGATCGGCCAGGAAGGCTTGCGCCACCTGATCACCAGCGTCGCGTTCCGTCCCATCATCGACATGCATTCGGGCCATTTCACGCGCACCCTCGCGCCGCGCATCTGGGACCATTCGGAACGCTGCGCGGTGGCCAACCGCGCGCTGGCCGAGGCGATGGGCATCGACCCGTTCGAAGCGTTTCTCGCCGGGCTGGTGCAAAACGTCGGCCTGATCGTCGCGCTGCGCATCATGGACCAGCTGGCAAAGGGCGAGAAGAACCTCGGCTCCGAGATATTTTGCGCGCGCCTGATCCGCGACGTCCGCGTCCTCACCTGCAGCATCGGGCGCGAATGGCATTTCCCCGCCAGCGTGACGCAGGCGATCGCCGAGCAGGCCGGCATGAAGAAAGGGGCGACCGTGTCGCCGCTGGGCCGCCTGCTGACGCTGACCGATTATCTCGGCAAGGTGCGCATCCTGGTCGAGAACGACCGTGCGCTGGCCGACGACCCGGCGCTGTTCGGCGGCCTGTCGCCGAACAGCGCCGAAGCGTGGCGCGCGCTGGCGCAGGTGCCGGCCGCCGACGCCGGCGTGGCGCCGTGACCGCCCAGGTCAATCCCGACGAAGTGGAGCTGAGCGCGATCCGCGCGCAGGGACCCGGCGGCCAGAACGTCAACAAGGTGTCGTGCGCGGTGCACCTGCGCTTCGACATCGGCGCTTCGTCGCTGCCCGATCACATCAAGGAGCGCCTGCTGGCACTGTCGGACCAGCGCATCACGCAGAACGGCGTGGTGGTGATGAAGGCGCAGCAGTCGCGCAGCCTCGAACAGAACAAGGAAGAGGCGCTGCGGCGATTGCAGGAACTGGTCGATAGCGTGGCGGTGCTGCAGGCGCCGCGGCGCGCCACCAGGCCGACCCGCAGTTCGCAGCGCAAACGGCTCGATTCGAAAACGCGCAGCGGGCAGACCAAGGCGATGCGCGGCAAGGTCAGCGAGTAAGACGGTGTCGTTAAGACGGTGTCAGGTCTGACANNCTGACACCAGCGTTTGCTTTGCTATTCGCTGACCCAGTGGACGGTGCCCTGGCTGCCGGAAAAAATCTTGTCGCCGCCGGCGACGCTCGAACGCAGCCGCGCCTTGATGTCCTTGGCCGGCAGGTCGTAGGTACTGCTGCCGTCCGGATTGAACGCCATCGTGCGCACCAGCGTGTCGCCCTGCACCATCTGCACCGACACCTGGCTGACGCCGTCGCTATCGCTGCGTTGCTGCATCAGCTGCGCCACCAGCGCCTGGCCGGCCTCCTGCTCGGTTTCGGCCGCCTTCACCTCGAGCGATACCTTGGCGATCGCTTTCAGCGCCGGCCCCACCGCCAGCGCCATCTTCTGGAACACCGGCAATTGCTCGGGCGTGAGGGTCAGCTCCTTCTTGCGGATCTTCGATGCCAGCATGACGTACTTGCGCACCTCCGGCTCGCAGGTCATCTGGTCCATCTCGGCCTTGCGCAGCGCCGCCAGCGACGAGAATTCGTCCACCCGCGCGGTCATCAGCTTGATCACTTCATCGATCTGCGCGCTGTCCGGGCGCAGCGCGTAGACCAGCATTTCGCTTTGCTTGCGCGGCCCCGCGCTGTCGATCGTGACGCGGCGCCCGGCGATCGCACAGCCCTCGGCCTGCCCGACATGCACTTCGTCGGCAATGATCTCGCAGTTCACCGCGTGTTCGACCTTCACCATGGTGCCGGAGATGATGCAGCTCTCGGCCCGGTTCATCACCACTTCGCCGTTGCTCGTCTGGATCACGGCGCCGGAAGCGACGCCGTTGACGCGGATGTCGCCGCGCGCGTTGTGGGCGCTGCCGCCGACCAGGTTGCGGTTCAACAGGATGGTACCGCCGCGCGAGACGATGTTGCCGAACACGTCGGCGTGGATGGTGATGCCCTCGCCTTCGATGACGCGCTTTTCCTGCACCTCGCCGAATTCTTCGTAGTCGCCCGTCAGCTGCAGGTTGCCGGTAGTGCGCGACGAGACGCCGTCGCGGCTGATGATCTTGTCGCCCACCGAAATCTGGCCCGACTTGGGGTCGACGTTGAGGAAGCCGGTCTGCTGCGACACCAGGAATTCGCCGTCGGCGGTGTGCTCGATCATGGTTCCCGGGCCCGCCATCGGGCCCATGTCGACATCGGCCGGCACCGCCGGCTCGAGCAGGATGCCGGACAGCTCGAAGCCGACCAATCCGGCCGCGCGCGGCACCTTCTTGAGCAGCTTGGCGCCCTTTTGAATTTGCGGAAAGCGGTTCTGGAACGCCATCAGGTCGAGCTTGCCGTTGGCCAGCTGGCGCGGCGCGTCGCTGCGGTGGATGTCGTCGGACACCTCGACGATCTGGGCGTCGCACCCGGGCGCGGCGTCAAGCCGCTGCGCGACCATCACGCGTTCGGCCTTGCCGCCGGAGATCGCCGCGCGCACCGCGCCAACGTCGATGCCGAAGCGGATCCCCTTGAGCCACACGTCGGCGATGAATTCGTCGACGTCGAGCGAGGCAGGTTGGCCGGTGCTGTCGGGATTGGCCGGGTCGGCCAGGAACACCGGCTCGAAGTAATATTCGGCCTTGCCGTCGTCGATCTTGACCGCCTTGTACAGCGCGCGCCGGGCCGGCACGAACGGCACCACGTTGGAGGCGAAGCGCACCATCGGCTCGCCGCTGCCGGAACGCGGCAAATCGGGACCGCAATCGTACAGCGCCTTGATCAGCAGGGCGTAATCGAGATCGGTGAAGTAATGACCGCCGCGCAGGACGTGGTCATACGCGGTCAGGAAGGTCTTGCCCAGCATGGCGGGGTCGGCATACACGCCGTCGCGCCGCCTGACGATACAATTCTCCAGTCCCAGCGCATCGAGACCGCCGATCGGCGCGTCGAGGGAATTTGCAACGGAAGAATCGATCGGCACGTCTGCTCCAGAACAGTCTTTGTGAGACTTGTATTATTGGCTATTTTAGTTCGCCATGGGTAAGTTTTTGGAAGAGTATCATGTTGACGGGCGCAAATAAACAAACTGACAATTAAAAGCTGATAATTGTGGGTTTGATGCGCTGTAAGGGAGAATGCGGGAAAGTACGATGGCACGCGCGGCGGGCGCCGCGCGGCCGATGGGACCAACAGTTAGCGGCGCGGCGTGTTCGGGTACAGGTCGATGCCGGCCTCGTTGATCTGGCGACGCAGTTCGCGCCGCTCATCGGGAGTCAGGCGGCCAGGACGGCGTTGCGCGCCCTGCTCCTGCTGCGCCGCCTGNNCGCTGCTGGTACTGCGGTTGTTGCTGCGGCGGCGCCATGCGCTCGGCGCGCGGCTGTTCGCGGTTCGACGGCTGCTGCTGCTGCTGCTGCTGTGGCGGGCCGCGGCGCTGGCCGTCGCGGTCGCGGTCACGATCCTGGGCGAACGCCGGCAAACTGGCGCACGCCATCACACAGCCAAGCACGACCGCGCGGACGAACGCCTGCTTGCCGCTAAAACGGGCACTTGCTGCTGCAGGAATGTGGGTGAGCGCGATATTCATGGTGTTCCTCTTCCGCGATGCCGTATAAACAGATAAGCTTAATTCCGCCATGACCCCAGTGTATGACCGACGCGTTCGGGGGGTAAGGCGAATTGGGTAAAGTCTGTAACAGTATGTAATGAATTCAAAGCAACGCTGTTTGCAGGGCGATAAGACGTTACCATAGCGACATGAATATGACAAATCTGGCAGGCCTATGAACTCACAATCGACACCAAGCACTGGCAACAATACAACGCAGGCAGCTCCCGCTGGCCATTCCGCCAAGATCATGGTAGTGGACGACGACGTGCGCCTGCGCGACCTGCTGCGGCGCTATCTCACCGAACAGGGCTTCGCCGTGGTGACGGCCGAGAGCGCGCCGGCGATGAACAAGCTGTGGCTGCGCGAGCGCTACGACCTGCTCGTGCTCGACCTGATGCTGCCGGGCGAAGACGGCCTGTCGATCTGCCGCCGCCTGCGCGGCGCCGGCGACCAGACCCCGATCATCATGCTCACCGCCAAAGGCGAGGACGTCGACCGCATCGTCGGCCTCGAGATGGGCGCCGACGACTACCTGCCGAAGCCGTTCAACCCGCGCGAACTGGTGGCGCGCATCGGCGCGGTGCTGCGCCGCAAAGGCCCGGACGAGATTCCCGGCGCGCCGTCGGAGACCCCGCAGTCGTTCGAGTTCGGCCAGTTCGTGCTCGACCTGGGCACCCGCACGCTGAAGAAGAATGGCGAGACGGTGCCGCTGACCACCGGCGAATTCTCGGTGCTGAAAGTGTTTGCGCGCCATGCGCGCCAGCCGCTGTCGCGCGAGAAGCTGATGGAACTGGCGCGCGGGCGCGAGTACGAAGTATTCGACCGCAGCCTCGATGTGCAGATTTCGCGCCTGCGCAAGCTGATCGAACCGGATCCATCGAGCCCGCTGTACATCCAGACCGTGTGGGGCCTCGGCTACGTCTTCATCCCTGAAGGCCAGCCACGCTAGTGCTTGCCCGATCCGACATCGTCGACGCCGCGCGGGGCCTGAGCTGGTTCAAGAGCGGCCTGTTCTGGCGCACTTTCCTGCTGCTCGGGCTCCTGACGACGCTGTCGATGGCGTCGTGGATCGGCATGATCAACGCGGTCCAGCGCGGCCCGCAGGTCAAGCAGACCGCCGAACTGGTGATCTCGGTGGTCACCATCACGCGCGCCGCGCTGACCCACTCGGCGATCGACCTGCGCAGCGAACTGCTGTTCGACCTGGTCAGCAACGAAGGCATCCGCATCATCCCGCTGATGGCGACCGACGTCGTCGACCCGCCGCCGGACAGCCCGCTGATGCCGGAGATCGAAGCGATCGTCAAGGAAAAGCTGGGCGCCGACACGCGCTTCTCGAGCCGCGTCAACAGCGTCGCCGGCTTCTGGATCAGCTTCAAGATCGACGGCGACGAATACTGGCTGATGCTCGAGCGCGAGCGCCTGGCCGGCCTGACCGGCGTGCAGTGGCTCGGCTGGGCCGGCGTGGTCGGGGTGCTGTCGGTGCTCGGCGCCGCGCTCATCTCCAGCCTGGTCAACCTGCCGCTGGCGCGCCTGACCGAGGCCGCGCGCGCCATCGCCCAGGGCAAGCGCCCCGAGCCGCTGCCGGAAAAAGGCGCCAAGGAGATCATCGAGGCGAACCGCAGCTTTAACCAGATGGTGGACGACCTGCAGCAGGTCGAATCGGACCGCGCGCTGATCCTGGCCGGCATCTCGCACGACCTGCGCACCCCGCTCACGCGCATGCAGCTCGAACTCGAGATGGCGCGCCTGTCCAACGAAGCGCGCGAAGGGATGCAGTCCGATATCGCCCAGATGGACGCGATCATCGGCCAGTTCCTCGATTATGCCAAGCCGACCGAGGCGTCGAGCTTCGTCCCGATCGACATCAGCGGCCTGCTGGCCGACGTCGCGCGCGCCGCCGAGCGCATCCCCGGCATGCGCGTGACCACCGACATCGAACCGGACGTACGCGTGATGGGCAACGAGACCGACCTGCGGCGGGTATTCAACAACGTGCTCGAGAATGCGCGCCGCTACGGCGCCACGGCGGGCGGCGATGTCACCGAATTCGACATCGCCTGCCATGTCAAGCCGAACGGCGGCATCAAGCGCGCGGTAATCTGCCTGCAGGACCACGGCAGCGGCGTGCCGGCCGAACAGATCGGACAGCTGCTCAAGCCTTTCACCCGGATGGACACCGCGCGCGGCCAGGCCAACGGCGCCGGACTCGGGCTGGCGATCGTCGAACGCGTGGTGGGCCGCCACAATGCCGCCCTCACCGTGCGCAACCGCGAAGGCGGCGGCCTGCAGGTCGAGCTGGTGATGGCCGTCGTGTAAGGCGCGCCGGGCGGCGCTATACTGTCGTCTCTCCGGCGGATACAGGAAGCACGACATGATCGACATGGCTCAATTGCAGTTCAGCGAAGTGGAAAAAGCGGCGGCGCGCATCAAGGGCGTGGCGCACCGCACCCCGGTGCTTACCTCGCGCACCGCCGACGGCATGGCGCGCGCGCAGCTATACTTCAAGTGCGAGAACTTCCAGCGCATCGGCGCCTTCAAGTTCCGCGGCGCCTACAACGCCCTCTCCAAATTCAGCGACGAGCAGCGCCGCGCCGGCGTCGTCACTTTCTCGTCGGGCAATCATGCGCAAGCGATCGCGCTGTCGGCCAGCCTGCTCGGCATGGCCGCGGCGATCATCATGCCGAAGGACGCGCCGGCGCTCAAAGTAGCCGCCACCAAAGGCTACGGCGCCGAAGTGATCCTCTACGACCGCTACACCGAAGACCGCGAGGAGATCGGCCGGCGCCTGGCGCAGGAGCGCGGCATGACCTTGATCCCGCCGTACGACCATCCTGACGTCATCTGCGGCCAAGGCACCGCCACGATGGAACTGATCGAAGAAGTGGGCCAGCTCGACGTGCTGCTGGTGTGCCTGGGCGGCGGCGGCCTGCTGGCCGGNNCGTGCCCGACACGATCGCCGATGGCGCCATGGTCACCCACATCGGCGAGCATAACTTCGAAGTGATCAAGCGCGAAGTCGACGACATCGTCACCGTGACGGACGCGCAACTGGTGGACACGATGAAGTTCTTCGCCGAGCGCATGAAGATGATCGTCGAGCCGACCGGCTGCCTGGGCGCGGCGGCGGCGCTGCACGGCGCGGTGCCGGTCGAAGGCAAGCGAGTCGGCATCCTGATCAGCGGCGGCAACGTCGACCTGGCGCGTTTCGCGCGGCTGGTTGGCTGAACCTGCCTGATTGATATACCCCGGGGATTGAAGCTAAGCTACTCGCGGCGCACGATGTAGTTGCCGATATCGAAGCGGCGCGTGATCCAGCGGTAGGCAAACGTGAAGCCCGGCCACAGCGCGACGTTCTTGCCGTTGCGGTCGAGGTACCAGCTGCGGCAGCCGCTGCCCCATACCGTGCCCTTGAGGCCTTGCTGCAGCTTGCGGTTGTAGGCGGCCTGCACTTCCGGCTTGACGTCGACCGAATGCAGCCGCTGCCCACGCAGCGCTGTGATGGCGCCGGTGACGTACGCCGCGCTCGACTCGATCATGTAAATGAACGAATTGTGTCCGAGGCCGGCGTTCGGCCCGGCGATCATGAAGAAGTTGGGGAAGCCGGCCGCCGCGCTGCCCTTGTAGGCGTCGAGCGAGACGCCCTCTTCGCCACCCAGCCGCTTGCCGCCGATGCCGCGCACATCGACGGTGTGGATCAAGGAGCCGAAGTCGAATCCGGTACCGAAGATGATCGCATCGGCCGGCCGTTCGACACCATCGACAGTGACGATGCTGCCACGCCGGATCTGGCGAATGCCCTCGGTCAGCAGCGCCACATTCGGCTGCGCCATGGCGGGATAATACGTGCTGGTGACCAGCACCCGTTTGCAGCCGAGGGCGTAGCCGGGAGTGAGCTTGCGGCGCAGATCGGGATCGGCGACTTGCCGGCGCAGGTTCCGGCGCGACTGCCATTCGATCAGCTGCAGCAGGCGCGGCANNTCCGGCCGCGGCACGGCCCATGCCGCAGTACGCTGGTAGACGTCGAGCTGCGCCACATGCGGCACCAGTTCAGGGATGAACTGGACCGCGCTGGCGCCGGTGCCGATCACCGCCACGTGCTTGCCGCGCAAATCGGCATCGTGCCGCCACGCCGCCGAGTGAAAGATCGGTCCGGCGAAATCGGCGATCCCGTCAAACCGCGGAATCGATGGCTGGCAAAAGGCACCCAGGCTGCTTACGAGCGACTTGGCAGTGAAGTCGCCGGCGCTGGTGCGCACGTGCCAGAAGCCGCCCGCCTCGTCGAAGCGCGCGCCCAGCCACGCGCAATCGGCGCGCAAATGCGGCGCCAGGCCGAAATCGCGGATGACCGAACGGGTATAGGCGAGCAGCTCGTCCTGGCGGGCGAACGCACGCGTCCAGTCGACCTTGCGGGCGAATGAAAACGAGTACAGGTGGCTCGGCACGTCGACCGCGCAGCCCGGATAATGGTTGGCCCACCAGGTGCCGCCACACTCCTTGGCCTTCTCGAGGATGAGGAAATTGTCGATGCCGGCCTGCTTCAGCTTGACGCCCATGCACAGGCCGCCAAAGCCGCTGCCAACCACGATCACTTCGTATTCCGCTACCGTCGAACCCATGGATGGCATCCCGTAAAAATAACGTGACAAGATAATCAGGGAGGACTATGTTCTTGACTTGAGAAAATGTCAACAAAGGACCCGCCATGGCCCCGCTCTTCCTGCTGCTCGTCGCATTGCTGCTGGCGCTGCTGGCGTTCGACCGTTTCGCGCCGGCGACGGCGGCCCGGTTCGGCATCGGACTGGACCGGCGCCTGTCCGGATTGCGCCGCCACTCCCTGCAAGTCGGCAGCGCCAGCATGCCCTACCTCGAAGGCGGCAGCGGCGCGGTGATCGTGCTGGTGCACGGCTTCGCCGGCGACAAGGACAATTTCACCCGCGCCGCGCGCTACCTCACCAAGTCGTACCGGGTGCTGATGCCGGACCTGCCCGGCTTCGGCGAAGCGAGCCGCAACCCCGACGCCAGCTACGCCATCGCCGACCAGGTCGAGAACCTGCGCGGGTTCCTGCAAAAGCTGGGTGTCGGGCGGGCCCATTTCGGCGGCAACTCGATGGGTGGGTTCATCGTTGCCGAATACGCCGCGCGCTATCCGGCCGAGGTGGCCAGCCTGTGGTTGCTCGATGCGGCGGGCACCGCGGCCGCGGTGTCCAATCCGCTGTTCGGCCACTACAAGGCGAGCGGCGACATGCCCCTGCTGCTGCGTTCGCCGGCCGACATCGGGCCCTTGCTGCGCGCCTGCACCGTCCGCCGGCCGCTGATACCGGGCAGCGTGCTGCGCCACCTCGGCCAGCGTGGCGCCGCCGACTTCGCGCTGCACACGCGGATCATGCAGCAGATGACGCAGTCGCCATCGCTGGAAGACCAGTTCACGTCGATCGCCGCCCCGGCGCTGATCGTCTGGGGCGAACAGGATGCCATCCTGGATCCGTCCGGCGCCGCGGCGCTGAAGGCGATCATGCCCAACAGCGAGGTGGTGATGATGCCCGGCATCGGCCACTTGCCGATGCTGGAAGCGCCGCGCAAGAGCGCGCAGGCCTACCTCGCTTTCCTGGGCCGTATTGACACCGCCTCATAGCAGACACAACTGTTACAGTGCAAAGTGCAGCAGCGCACATACCTCCCTTGTTGAACACTCTATAACGTTAGAACACCAACCATATCGAGGAGATTCATCATGATGAAGAAACTGCTGATTGCATCCATTATCGCCGGCTCGCTCGGCACTGTCGCGCTGCCGTCGTTCGCCGAAGTCGTCATCGTGCGCCAGGCGCCGCCGGCACTGCGCGAAGAGCGCACCCCTGATCCGCGCCATGGCTACACCTGGGTTGCCGGCCACTGGGAATGGAAGCACAACCGCCACCAATGGGTGCGCGGCGCCTGGCTGAAAGATCGCCGCGGCTACGTCTATCACCAGCCGACCTGGGCTGAGCGTGACGGCAAGTGGGAAATGTCGCGCGGTAACTGGGCGCGTGGCGACCGTGACGGCGACGGCGTGCGCAACCGCGACGACAGCCATCCAAACAATCCGAACCGCAACTAAGCGATTCGCTTAGCCAAGCCGGTTGACAGACAGCCGGCTGAACGGCCCGTTTCTTCGGCGCGCGAGCGCTGTAGCGACGGGCCGTTTGCCGTCCTGCTGCCCATATTCAATTCCTGCCAGACGACTCCTACACACAGACGATCCACGCCACGTGTGGTAGCGAACAGATAACGAGTCTTGTATCGAGCACAATGGATTCATTCGAGACGAGGAGCACTACCATGAACCGCCAAACCTTCCGCAGCAGCATTTTCATCACCGCCATGCTGGCAGCGTCGGCCGCCTTTGCCGGCGGCGATATCGTCAAATGCGTCGACCAGAGCGGCAAGGTCACGCTGACCGAGAACCAGTGCAA
>CXWL01001622.1_pt2 | contig 34403 bp, 27 predicted proteins | sample 590931 | NCBI WGS metagenome assembly CXWL01 (sample SAMEA3498368, study PRJEB10139) | groundwater metagenome | biome: water well; material: biofilm material | place: Germany | collected 2015-04-27
GCGAATGCCGGTGATCCGGACCTCGTCGAGAAAGATCTGCACCAGTTGCCGGAACCTGATCTTGCCCGCCTCATCGAGTGCCAGGAAGAAAGCCACGTGAGCACGAAGTATCTCTTCCCGTTCTTCAGGAAACGGTTGTCGCATCACGGCCATCCGACGAAGGCAGGGCCGTCGCACCCGCCAGTAGACCAGGGGGCAGAGTCCGAAGAGAGGCCAAAGCAATGGAAAGAGCCAGGTCAGCCATCCCGCCGTTCCGGCGACCAGGAGGGTTGCTGTGAATGCTTGCCGTTGATTCCGACGTTGAGTTTCCGGCGTCAGGAGCATCGAGTTGATCTTCCTGGAATAGGCACTGATCTCGTCGCGATTCTACTCCGAACCGCCTCATGGTGATCTCGGTCGGCGTTTTTCAGATGCTGATTCCGGCTTCAGCGCCCCGGATCGAACCGGGGAGTCAGTCCCGCGCGTTCCCTGTGTCCAGGACAGAAGTTTTGCGGCAATATGCGTGCAACTTATTGAAAGTACGTTAAAAAATTAAGTATTTTTCTATCGTGTTTTCTATGGCCCGTTCGTGCTAAGATCCTCTTGCTGCTTTCTTGGTCGCCATGGGTCTTCACCCGGCGGTCGGAAGTCGGGGAGGTGATGTGGCCATCACCTCCCCTTTTTTTTGCCTTGTGGCATTCTCGCCCCACTCTCCTTCGGCCCCATCAGTCCCCTCGCAAGCGGCTGCTCTTCTCTAAACTGTGAGATTGTCTACCGGGTGTTTGGATCTGTCCGTTCTGTATTCCACTGCATTGGGATTTCCTGGAGTGCGATGAGCCACGGTCGAGAGTGTTCGATTCTGAATCGGTCGGGAACTTTCGGGGTGAGGCGGACGAAACATGGAGGGTGAGTCACTGATGAGGAGGTGTGATCGGATGAAAGGGACGATGATCGAGTCGGCGGAAACACGACGAAGAAAAACTGAATGAAGAANNCTTCGCTGCTGCTTTCTTCGTGGCCATGAGTACTTCACCCCCCTTCGGTGTAAAAAGTTGTGAGTCGATGTGACAGGTATAGCAGAGATTGCGCGGCGAGTAAATTACTTCCGTGCGGATTTTGTTAGCCGGTTGGAAAATGAACGGGGCTTCCGTATCCCGGGGGCCACTCCCTTGTGAGGGGCGAAGGCCAGTCGGGGCAAGGAGACGAATGCGAGGTGAGCCGTCGGGGGCCAGGTTGTGGATGATCATCTCGTGTATGCGGCGTGCAATGCGATCGGCGCGGATCGTTTGCTGGAGCTAGTTTCCGGCTCTTCTGTTATTTGTGCTGCGAGGTGGAGCCTGTCGGTGACGGTTGTCGATCCGGCTATGCGGTGTTTCCGATTCTCTATCGAAGGGCTGCGGGGAGGGTGAGGTGGTCGTGCGGTCGGGTGGCGCGCGTGGTCCGATGATGCGGGTTCATGAAAAATATTTTTTCAGAAAGAGCCCTCTTCACCACGAACAGAGGGATTCGATGGCGTGTTGTTCAGGATCGCGCCCCTTCAGTTGGCGATGCAGAGGCTATCTTCGTGGTCGACTTCATGGACGACGCATGGTTCGGTCGCGTTCGGATTCTCATCGACATGACGGCGGTTGTATGGACGCCGGTGTGCGCATGGATCAACGGGCGGTGGCCTTCGCGCAGACCGGCTACTGGCCGGGCTCTGCCTGCTATTGCGTCAGGCAGCGCCGAGGCGTAGGCTAATACTATCTTCTTGCAGCCGCCTCATTCTGTAGGTGGTGTTATGGTCCTCCATGGAGCCTCAATCCATCGGTCCGGACCTGCCGGGTGTTCCCCTTTCACCAGACGGGCGGTCGACTCTACTCCAACTGGGCGAATGACCGGTCATTCAGCGGCTCTCGTATCGGGCGCTCTTCCCGGTGTTGCTCCTTCACATCGCGTTATCCGAATCGGGCACAAGGGCCTGCGGCATGTTTGTCGTCTGCCGGATTGCCTGAGGCGGAAAGGAGGTTGTCATGACCTATCGCTATAGCGGTATCGACATCATTGTCGGGTTTGGAATGTGCGCCATAGTTTTCGGCGCGCTGTTTCTCTTCATGGCCACCACCGGCACCTTCCTTGTCGCCACGCCGCCGGCGATGGGTGATCAATTCTCCGGTTCGGCGAGCGGGATGGTGTGGCTGCAGCCTGCCCTGGGGCAAGCCATTGTCGAGCGCACGTTGCTGCAACGGCAGAGTGATCGCATCACGGCCCAGGCGACATTGGAATGGGATCAGGCCTTGCTCGCACACTATAGCCTGCAATCCATGCCTGGTGGTCCCTTCGGATTTATCATGGACCGTGCGGCAACGATGCCTGATGATCACGCGGCCCGCGTTCAGGCGGTCATGGGGCGTTCCATCGTGAATGGCACCGGGCGCGGTGTGCATAGCGGGATCTTGTCGGCGGATTTCTATCTCTCTGATTACAATCGCGAGATGATCGGTACCGCCGAGCGATTGGGTGGACGCATGCACGACGCCTTCGCGGCGACCTGGCAGCCGATGCTCGGTCGATGGATTGTGGATGCCGGTCTGGACTATACCGTTCGGACGGCCGGAGTTCAGGAACAGTTGGGCACGGCGATTATTCATGTGGCCCAGGCCAGGACCGGGCTGGAAGAGGCTTGGGGAGCGAACCAATATCAGCTGGGGACATTGCTGGCAGCGGTGGATCGCTCGGCGACGATGACGGAACCGGCCGATCAGGTCATGGTGGCACGTACGACACCGACAGCCGCCACGATGGTGCCGGAAGCGGCCATGGCATGGTCCGGGGTTCCGCTCGGGTATCTCTTTGCCGCGATGATCGGAATGGGCGCGGTGTTTTTCAGCGGGTTGAGGCTATCCGCCATGAGTCGGGAAGCAAAGGCCTTGGCCGATCTGCGGCGCGAGCGTGATCGCTGGGTTTATCGCCTGGCGGCATAAGGTGTGACCTAACAGGATGGCTGACGCGGGCCGGCCTTGTGCCGGCCATCCGTTGAACGCCGGGTGGCTCGTACGAGCAGGATGAGCCTGCCGGCAGATCGTGAGGGATGTCATGGTTATCCTGATTGGTCTGGTGACAATGAGTGCGCTCGTGCTTCTGCTGGCCTGGTCCCTGATGGGGGAAAGTGATGCGGAGCATCGGCATATGGCTGAGATGAAAGGCCCGTCCGGGACTGTGGCTCCGCCTGAGGCCGGAGTGCCGTTCAGGCGGGCAGCCTAAGTCCGTCGCTGCATGGTTTTTAGTGCAGGGGCTGAGCCTCAACAGAGGGTGAACCATCCTGAATCGGCCGAACCGGCCGTCAGCGTCGAAGGCCTGTTCCCACCGAAGCTCGACCGGTTGGCGGGTGTAAGGTATGACCGATTAGGGATTCGACGGTCTGCCGGCTGCGGCCACAGTCGCTCAGCTGTTATTCTGCTTCATTGTCAGAACGGGTGCGGGGAGGATGCCCGGAGATCTGTTTCTGCCGGAGCAGTTTGGTGAAATAGGTGCGCTGGAGTTTCAGCGTTTCAGCGGCTCTCGTTTGGTTCCAGCCGTTCTGCTGGAGTGCCCTCACCAGTATGTTCTTGCTGTAGGCCTCCATCATGTCGTGATAGGCATGCAGCGTCGAGTCCGGTCCGGACTCCTGATCGGGTGTGGATGAGACCGCCATGAGCGACAGGTGCGATGGCTCAATCGTCGCGTCTGTGGAGAGGATGACGGCGCGGGTCAGCACATTCTCCAGCTCGCGGACATTTCCCGGCCAATGATATTGGCGCATGAGCGTGATCGCGCGGTCGCTCAGTGCGTACTGGCGATGGGTTCCGAGTCCGGCGGCGCGCCGGAGGAAATACTCGGACAGCGCCGGGAGGTCATCCAGGCGCTCGCGCAGGGGGGGAAGAGAGCTGGTGATCACGGCGAGCCGGTAGTACAAGTCTTCCCGAAAGGTGCCTTGGCGGATCGCCTGCCGTAAATCTTTGTTGGTCGCGGCAATAAAGCGCACATTGGTCCGGATGAGCTGCGTGCCGCCCACCCGATAGAAGGTCTGATCCTGAAGCACGCGTAACAGGTGGCTCTGCATGAGCAGCGGCATATCGCCGATCTCGTCCAGGAAGACGGTGCCCCCTTCGGCGATTTCGATTTTGCCGGGTTCCCGCTTCAGCGCGCCGGTGTAGGCCCCTCGTTCATGTCCGAACAGCTCATTCTCCAGGAGGGTATCCGGCAGGGCCGCGCAGTTCACTGCGACGAACGGCTTGTCCCGTCGCGGGCTCCAGCGGTGAATCGCGCGCGCAATCACTTCTTTTCCGGTGCCGGTCTCGCCGAGCAGCAGGACGGTGACCGGCGCGGCCGCCGCTTGCCTGGCGATGGCGAGTTGTGCCGCCATTTTCTGGTTGGTTCCGACGATAGGATCGTACTGTCCCTCGACTTCCTTGCGCAGGACCTCGACCTGGCGATCCAGCGCGAGGGTCTCAAGGGCCTTCTTGATCACGACGGTGAGGTGGTCGGCCGTGAAGGGCTTGGTCAGGAAGTCGAAGGCCCCTAAGTGCATGGCTTGCACGGCGCGCTCGATCGTGCCGAAGGCGGTCAGGATAATAATCAACGGCGTGGTATAGGCGGGCAAGGGAGTTTCCGGGTCGGGCCCCGCAGCAACGGCGGCGGCTTCCCGAATCTGTTGTAAGACTTCCAGCCCGGAGCGATGGGGGAGTTCCAGATCGAGGAGGACGAGGTCCGGTGCCTCCTGTTCGATGAGTCGCAGCGCCTCTGCCCCGTCGCTCGCGGTCAGGGGGTCATGTCCCATCCAGGTGATGCGGTTTTCCAGACCGAGCAGGATATCCCGGTCATCATCGACGAGAAGGATTTTGGCGCGCATAGCGTGTACGTCCCGTGTTCATTCTCCGGAAGTGTAGTGACTTTTCATCGAGAAAAATACATGGTCTGTTGGCAGCCTATCCGAGCACGAAAATTCACTCTGGCCCAGTCCCTGCCATCTTATTGCGGCTGCCGCTCTGTCTCCGGGGTTGGCGCGATCGGCAGCGTAAAACAGATGCAGGTTCCGCGGCCGGGCGTGCTCTCCGCCCAGATTTCTCCCCGGTGCATGGTGATCAAGGTCTTGGTAATGAACAGGCCCAATTGAGCCCCTTGCGAGGACGGCATCGACGACGGCACTTTTGAAAATTCGTTGAAGACGCTCGGCAAGTGGAGCGGATCAATCCCGCATCCGGTATCGGCCACGCAGGTCTTGACCATTCCGGCCGCATCACAGGAGAACGTGACGGTGACCGTTCCGCCGGGAGGGGTAAACTTGATGGCATTGCCGATCAGATTCCAGAGAATTTGTTCCAGCTTGTCGCGATCGCCGAATATCCTGGGGAGGGGGTCTTCCGGTTCGATCCGGAGGACGATCTGTTTTTCTGCTGCAACCGTCTGCAACCCCTCTGCGGCAGTGGCGGCGATCTCCGCAATACAGACCGGTTCAGGCCGAAGCACATCTTTGCGGGTATCCAATCGCGACCAATCCAACAGCTGGTTGATGATGCGGGCCAGCCGCGCCACGTTGTGCTCGATCCGCGTGAGGTAGGTTGTCTGCTGGCTGGTCAATAGACCGGTGACACCATCCAGCATGTTTTCGGCAAAACTTCGAATGGCGGTCATGGGCGTGCGCAACTCGTGAGACACGACCGAGAGGAAGGTCGTGCGTCGGCGATCGTGCGCTTGGAGCTGGTCATTGGCGCGCGAGAGTTCCTCGGTGCGCTCGCGGATGCGCTCTTCCAGATGCTGGGTCAGCTCGGAGAGGTGGGCATAGGCACGGGCGTTGTCGATCGCGGCGGCCACATGGCTGGCGATCGTCAGAAGGATATGCAGGTCTTCTTCCGTGCATATCTGGGCGCCTCGATCACCGGCGATGTATCCCAGGGTTCCGTGATGACTCTGAAGAGGAGCGGCGATAAACGATGAGATACCGGCGCGTTGCAGTAATTCCATCACCGGAGGATAGATCCGATCTGCGGCGGTGTTGATATCTTGGATAAGCACCGGTTCGCGGTGAAGAAACAGGTCAGCGGTGATGCTGCCGTCGTCGCGTATGGGGATCTCCAGATTATAGGCGATCTCCGCAATCTCGGGTGAGATCCCCGTGACGCGGGCGATGTACGATACATCTCGCTCCTCAAGCCGCAGGACCAGCACCATGCGCAGGAAGCCGAGATTGCCGACCAGGAGTTGGAGCACCGTGTCGAGGAGGTGGTTCATGTCCAGGGTGCTTGCAATGGCGGCGCTGGCTTGATGGATGGTGGTCAGCTGTCTGAATTGTTGTTTGATCGTCTCCAGGTTGGTGGTAATGGCCTGATTCCGCTCTTGAACCGAGCGGGCCATGACATTGAAGAGCCCGGTCAATTGGCCGACCTCATCGTTTGAGGAAGGGGACAGTTGAACCGGCGCCATCCCCTCAGTCACCTGGCGGGCCATCCCGGCCAGGCGTCGCAACGGAGTCGTAATGCGCGAGGTCAGCAGGTGGGCGCCGAGTATGCCGGCCCCGATAATGAGGGCGGTCAGGGCAAAGACCTTCTGTATCATGGTCAGCACGGCCTGGCGCACGTGCTCATCGGTGAGGCCGATTTGAATGATGCCGTACACCGGCGGCCGTTTCATCATCGCCCCGTCGATGGCAGGGGATTCGGGGTCGATCGTAAACGGGGTCATGGGTGCGGGTGATGCCCGAAAGACCGGCAAGGCAAAGTCATAGAGCGTTTCGGACAGAGTGGGGAACACCTGAGACATGAAGGAGCCTTGATTTTGAGGGGCGAGGGTGAGCTGATCCGAGACGGCCAGCGGGGTCATCTGCGGGACCGTCGCCGGCGTTTGTGCCAGTCTTTGGGCGATGTCTGCAGGGGGGTAGATCGGATGGGAGAGGGACCTTCGTGGATCGGTCAACGACTGGCGCGCTCCCTTGCTGTACCGGGCGACAGCCTGGCCGTTTGAGCCCGTGACGACCACATAGACGACTTCATCGATGGAGAGGAGCCCTTCGATGTACTGTTGCAGTGTCGTCTGATCTTCCGCGACCAGGCCGGCAAACCGGAAGTGGCTGTTGTGCGCGATATTGGTCAGGAGAATCGTGCCGAGGCGATGGAGATTCTGCAGCATGGCGTCGCGGCGTATTTCAACAAAATACCAGCTCAACGTTGAACAGGTCAGGACCAGAATCAGGCTGAAGAACACGACAAATTTCGTGCGCAAGCTGATGAACGGCGTCGTCATGATGCCGGAGGGCGGTGTCGGATTCTGGAGAGCGGTCGGTTCGGTGGTCATCGCAATCAGGTCCTAATATTTCTCATCGATCAGGCGCTCAATGTCGTTGGGAAAGATGATGCCCAGGAAGTTGGCGGTCTTCTGGTTCACGGTGATGTTCAGGCGTTCGATGGGGATTGGTTTCATGGGGAGTTTCCGGTCTCCATCGAGGAGTCGTTTGGCAAGCAGGCCGGTTTCCCGGCCGACATCACTGTAGGAGACGGAAATGCTGAGGAGCGCACCGAGCCTGGTCATCTCAGGCGAGAAACCGATGACCGGGACATGTCGTGCCATGGCTGATTCGAGGATGAAACCAACGGACTCCGCGGTCAAGACCGTTGAATCGGGCACCAGCCACAGCCCATCGGCGGTGGTGAGGAGCGTGCGTAACTGCAGCGGGACCTCTTTCTCACTGGCGACGGGAAATTCATCCAATTCGAACCCGCTGGCGGCCGCATGGCGGGTCGTGCCATTACTGTGAAATCCGGTCTTCGCGGGATCGAACAGGACCCCGAGCCGGCGGAGCGACGGCAGAAATGAGCGGAGAATTTTGAACTGCCGTTCGACGGGAATATCCAGCAGTGTGCCGGTGATATTCGGCGTGGCGAGATGATGCTTCGAGGGATCCAGGATCATCATGTAGACGATGGGAATATCCACGATTTCCACCTGTGCGGCCAGGGCGGCTTTCAGGCCGACGGCCAGGACGAGAGACGCATCGGAAGCCCTGATCTTGCGGGCTAGTTTTTTCCCGAGTTCAGAATCACCGCGCAGGTCGTATTCGGCATAGGTCATGGAGGCCGGCGCCGTGACTTTGAATCCCTCGATCGCCTGCGCATAGGCCTGCAAGTCGGAGGATTTCAGAATCGCAATCTCTCCGGCGAGGGCGTCGGCTGATCCGAGGAGACAGGATAGGAGGGGCAGAGCGAATCCCACCAACGTCCTGCCAAACGCGAAGCCTTTGGCGAGAGAAGAGCGGTTTGTGTGATATCGAAAGGACTTCGTCATCATAATATCATGATTGCGGATGGTCGTGTCGCGGTCTCTCCAGGGCGTTGCGATCGGCTTGCGCGGGCTCCGATCGCGTCATCTCTCCGGGTGTTGTCGATTGAACGGTTCCCAGGATGCGGGTCGCTGCACCGGTCACACTCCGAACGATATGGCCCGACCATGAGAGCCACTGGAGTGTGCCGTCGGCCCGGCACACGCGGTGGGCAAAGGCGAGTTCAGGCTGTGAGGAATGTTGGGCTGTCAGCAGCGCCGCCAGAACAGGGGCCTGATCGTCCGGATAGATTCTGGCCAGAAAATCCTGTCTGGAGAGGGGGATCGCGCCGACCGGCAGGCCGAGCAGATCGTTGACGATCGGCGACCAGTAGCAGTGGTCGGTTTGCAGGTTCCAGTCCCAGATGCCGACGCGCGCACTCATGAGCGCGAGCTGAACCCGCTCCTCGTTGAGGCGGAGCGAATTCCCAAGACGTTTGCGCTCGGTGATATCGGTGGAGATTCCGCAGACGGCGTAGGGCCTGCCGGTCTCGTCGCAGAGCGGAAACTTGATGGAGATATAGTCGTGGACCCCGTCCGCATGGGGGGCGACCTCGTCGTACTCGATCGCCTCGTTGCGTTCCAACACCTGGCGATCGTTCGCGCTGAAGGCCTTGGCAATCTCGGGAGGAAAGAGATCCTGGTTGGTGCGCCCGACGATCTGCTCGGTGGTCAGGTTGAACAGCTGCTCGAACCGGCGATTCGTCAGCATAAACCTGCCGTCGGTCCCTTTCACGTATATGACGGCGGTGGTGTTATCGATCACATCTTTCAGGAGCCGTTCGTTGCGCCGGAGAGCTTCTTCGATCCGTCTGCGGTCAGTGATGCACTGTAAGGAGCCCGCCATGCGGACGGGATGCCCGTTGTCATCCCACGCGGCCAGGCCGCGTGCGCGGAACCAGCGGTATTCGCCGTGTTTCGTGAGGAGCCGGTACTCTACGTCGTAGGGCTCGCGCTGTTCCAGGTGCGCGCGCAATGCGGCCAGGACTCGCTCACCATCTTCAGGGTGCAACCGGGACGTCCAGCTCTCCAGAATGTCCGGAAACTCCTCCCGGCTATATCCCAGCAACTCACGCACCCGCGGAGACCACCAGACCGGAGTATGCGGATGATGCCACGGCTGGCCGGGCAGGACCTGTCCATCCCAAAACCCGTCGCTGGATCCGCGGATCACATATTCCAAACGGTCTTCCCGTTCCCGCAATCCCGATTCGATACGCCACTGTTTGGTCGTATCATGAAAGACCACGACCGCCCCGGCTACGGTGTCGTCTTCCCACAGCGGAGAGCTGACGTATTCGACCGGGAAGCTGGTGCCGTCACGTTTCCAAAATATTTCATGGGTGACGCGATGGATTTCGCCGTCGTGCAGGGCGGCGTAGATCGGACAGGAGTCGTCGGGGTACGGGGTCCCGTCGATTCTGGTGTGGTGCAGGAGCGCATGCATGGGGCGTCCGATCAAGTCTTCCACCGAATATCCGAGCATCGCGGCCGCGCGCGGATTCACGAACGTGGCGAGCCCCTGGCGATCGATGCCATAGATGCCCTCGCCGGCCTGTGTCAGGATGAGGCTGTGCCGACGACGCAGCTCATCCAGCGCCCGCTCTGTCTGCTTCCGTTGGGAACTGTCGCGAATGATGCCGCTATAGAAGTTGCCGGTTTCTGTTTTCCAGGTAGCCAACGAGAGTTCGATCGGAAATTCGGTGCCGTCCTGTTTGAGCCCCTGGAGTTCGACGACCGATCCGATGAGACGTCCCGCTCCGGTCGCTTCCAGACGGGCCAGGCCGGCGGTATGGCGATGGTGATATCGCGAAGGCATCAGGACTGTGAGCGGTTGACCGACCAGAGCCTGTTGCTGGTAGCCGAACATCGTCGCGGCCGACCGGTTGTGCGAGACGATGATTCCTCGCCCGTCGGCCACCACAATGGCATCGCTGGCCGACTCGACCAGCGAACGGAAGCGGTCTTCGCTCTCCGTCAGAAGATGTTCGGCGCGTTGGGCTTTCACCGCCAGTTCCTTGACGCCGATCGCGCGGCGGAGCGTCTGCCGGAGTTCCTCGCGATGGTAGGGTTTGGTCAGGTAGGCGAAGGCCCCTCGTGTCAGCGACCCCACGGTTTTCTCCGTCGCCGTGCTGGCCGTGACGATGACCACGGGTAAATGCGGGTCCAACTGTTGGATCGTGGCGAGCACTTCAAGGCCATCGCCGTCCGGCAAGGTGAGATCGAGCAAGACTGCATTGAAGTGATACGCATTGAGCTGGGCGAGCGCGCCGGCGCAAGAGCCGGCGGTGTGGACGATGTAGCCGTCGTGGGTGAGCAGGTCCTGCAGGCTGACGACAATATCCGGATTGTCTTCCACGACGAGCACGGTATAGGAAGGGGCTTCGTCGGCCATAGCGCCCTCAGTCACTGAAGCCTTCGGGACGGGACACGGCCTGACTCACCGTTGCCCAAGGCTGAGTGTTCGTGTGTTGCGCCGTACCATATCAAGAATCGCACAAGCATAGTAGAGATATAGCACTTAAGGAAACTATTTAGAACCTCACCGTCAGCCAGCCCATCACCCGGCTGCCGATCGTCTCACCGAGAGGACGCTCCCGGTGCTTGTCGTTGAGCGCGTTGAACGCGGGCACGGCGACTTCGGCCTTGTCGTGCCAGAACCGGTCGCCGGCCCGCAGGTTCAAGAGATTGTACGAGCCGACGTTCGGGTTCGGCAGCGACACGAGACTGGCTTGAGAACACGTGGTAATCGTCTGGGCCAGGCCGCTCAGACTGACGGTCAGCAGCGTGGCCAGCATCGGATGGCCTGATCGTCCCAGTTCTGCGGTCATTGCCGTTCCTCACTTCGGCATCGAGCGCTGTCGGGCGAGTCCACACACGACGCCTACAGGAGCGGCTCGGTAAGGGGAAGGCGTTGTGGAAGAGAGCCAGCCGGAGGCGGACTCAATAGGGGCAGGGGGCGATCGTCTGGAGTCCGATCAGGCTGCCATCCCCCGGTGCGATGGTGTCCCGTTTTCTTCGAGATCTGTTGAGTCATGAGGATGAACCCCTTTGGCAGTGCGGCGATCATCGCCGGTGATCGAAAAGACCATGAGCCACGAGATCCCTACCAGCCCCGCTAACAACACCCAGATGATCACTTCCTGTGTCATGGTATGGCCTCCTGAGTGTGTCTCCCTCTATTCCTGCTGTATGAGGTCGCAAGCCGTATGCCATTGGCTCTCTCTGATTGAGTGGGGATACTATGGTCGGAGAATGTTAGTGAAATCGCATCTGAGGCATCCCTCCTTGCGGGGTGTCATTGCGAGAGCCGATGAGAGTGGATCAGATGTGATCCGAAGGTGAATCGGAAAGGATTCGGCGACGGCCAAGGGGTTACAGCTTATCGTGCGAGAGTTGGAGGAAAGAGAGACGCGCTATCGGGTCGGCGTCGTGAGGGAACGAAGATCCCACTCGGCCACTCCGTGAAGACCGACTTGTTTCAGCAGTGCGGCGCGCATGCGCCGGAGCGAGGCATCGGCGGGGCGGGCATCAATGAGCGCGCAAAGACAGGCCATCGCGTCGTACCAGAATCCCTGGCGGGCATTGTCCTGCACGCTCTGCGTGCTGCAGGTGAGGTGCGGGCCTGCTTCGACAAGGCAGGCATTGAACTCACAGCGCTCGATGACGCCCCCCGCCACGATATCCTGCGAGGGCGAGTCAGGGTTACGGATCACAGAGACGTACCATCGATACTGCACGTCCGGCTCGAGTGTCAGCCCCATCTCTTTCAGATTAATCGTCTGAATGCCTGCCTTCGTCGGAGATGGGATGGGGGCTTCATGCACCGGCTTGATCGAGCGATTATCGATCAGCGTGAAACGAACGGTGTAGGCCGTGGGTTTGGAGAGAAACCAATTCAGCACCGGCATTTGGTTGATCGTCAGGCCGACATGATCGGGGACGAGGGCTTGAATTTCAGGGTCGTTGCCGCCGGTGCCGCGCAGTTCCCCTCCGACCCGCGCGCGCGGTGAAAATTTTCTGGGCGGGGTATAGATCGGCAGCGACAGGTCATCAGGGGCGGCGATTTGAGGGGCTGCGGATGGCCCGGATCCCGCCGTGGCCTGCTGCGTCGGCTCAACCAGCGTCAGGCCCGTGAGTATTGTACAGATGAGGCAACAAACCAACGTGGGTTTCACCGTGCACCCCCTCTTGCTGAGGCTCTGTGGTGAATATCCATGCATGAATCGTACTCTAGCATATGGTCGAGATCCTTTATAGCCAGTTATTGAGCAACAAGAAGGGTGCCCAGTAAGCCGGATGCTCATAGACCCGATCGGCCAACAGCTTTGCCTGAGCCTGTTGCAACGCGACTGCTTTGGAAATCGATGGATTCCGGAGCTGCCGGTAGAATTCGGAAATCAGTGCGGCGGACGCTTCATCGTTGATGAACCACAGCGTGGCGATCGCGCTTCTCGCGCCCGCTTTGATGGCGATTCCTGCGAGGCCGAGAGCGGCGCGATCATCGCCGACGCCGGTCTGGCAGGCGCTGAGGGTCAGGAGTTCGAGCGGCGCCTGCCGGAACCGGTACAAGCCGACCAGCCGGTCCAGCTGGTTCACGGTGAGTTTCCCGTCGAACGTGAGCAGAAAACTCTCGTTCGCATCCGTCGAAAATTTTCCGTGAGTGGCGATGTGCAGCACGCCGAACTGACCGTCCCGCAATTCCTGCTCCAGCCGGGTTGTCTGAAAGTCGCTGTTGAGCAGTTGATCGCCTCGATAGAGATCCTGGATCGCGCCCATTTCTTCGGCCACATAGGGGAGCGCCGGGAATCCCTGGACGGCATGGGTCAGTCCGATGGACAGGAACCGGACCGTCTCGCGGTTAATCGGGTGGGGATCCGTGAGATTGAGCCCGGGGGTCAGCGCGACGGCAAATTTCTGAATGAGGAAGCCGGTTCCATCGTGCAAGGCTGCCAGGGGAATGGTGCGGAGGGCCCCGTCGGGGACAAACACCAGCGTATTGATGTGCAAGCGGGTCAGATCCGCCTCGATCGGTCGAACCAGCCAGTCATAGAGCTGTTGAGCATGGGGGAGATATTCTCTGGTCGTGCGCTTCTCGACCGTGCGGCGGAATGCGCGGACTTCCTGCGCCAATGTCGCGGCAGGGATGGGCACAGAGATTCTTGTCATTCCGGTCGGGAGACTGACGAGCATATCCAATCGATCTGCGAACATGATCGGATAGATCACTGCTGTGGTCGGTGAGAGCGTGTCGGGCTTGGTGATGCGGGCCTGCAGGGCATCGACGCATTCGTCCTTGAAGTATTCCCGCAGCTCAGCCGCTTTGAAGGCTTCGATCGCGTCGCGCGCAGTCAGGAGATAGGTCTGTGCGGTGGGCGTGTCCTCGGTCAACCCGGCACGCTGGAGCAGAAGGTCGGCCAGTTCGAAAAACAAGGGGCGCACCGATTCCTGGTCCGGAGTCGACGCTTCATAGGAGGCGCGGGCCACTTCCGGTCTGATGGGCTGCAAGGTGGCGGCGGCCTGCCGGTAGGAGGCGATGGCGTCGTCGAGGCGCCCGTTCGACGCCAGCAGCCGGCCCACCTGCCACTGCCAACGGTAGAGCGCTTCCGGTACGCCCGCGGATTGCGCTGCAAACGCCGCACGTCGGGACAGCTGCAGCGCTTCCTCGGTGCGGCGTTCTGTTTCGTAGAGATGCCCGAGATAGCCCAGCGCATAGGACAAGGTACGGGCATCTCCCAATCGTTCGGAGAGGGCCACTGCTTCTTGCAGCACGCCGCCGGCTCGTATGAGCAGCGCATCGCCGATGGCGGGCAGGAGCGGCCGCAGATGCCCGTAGCCCAGCCCGATATTAATCAAGCCGACGGCCTTGTTGTAAGACGGGGACAGTTCACGGGCCTGGTCGAGCGATTGATCGAGCCAGAGCCGGCTGTCCTGTGGCCGGCCGAGCCGCAACGCCGCGCGCGCGGCGTTGATTCTGCCGGTCAGCGCGACCATCGGAAGCCCGGCGTCCTGCGCAATCGTCGTACTCTCATGAAATGCAGCCAGCGCCTCGGCGTCTTCGTGTCTGAGAGCGTGGAGGATGCCCAGGTCGTTCAACGCGGCGGCGGTGAGTGCGGGTGACGCTTCCCGACGGGCGAGCGTCAACGCGTCGGTCAGGCGTTCTTCGGCTTCATCGAGTTGCCCGACCGCGAGATACGTGCGACCGAGCTGGGCAACCACGCCCGCGGTGGTCTGCGGATCGCCGCTGTTCTGTGAGAGCACCAGCGCAAGATCAAGCTGGTGCAGCGCCTGCTTGGACTGACCGAGGACCTGCGCCGCCTGTGCGGCGCCGAGAAGGGCCTGGACCTGTTCGCGGGTCGCGCCACGGTCGCCGGCAAGCCCGGCGGCTTCCTTCCAGGTGGTGAGGGCTTGTTCAAACGCACCGCGGCGGAAGGCGTCGGAGGCCTGCGCCAGCAGGGCGTCGAGATTGTCCGGGGTGGTTGCTCCCTGCCCCGCAGTCGTGAGCAGGAGTCCCAGGAGTCCCACGAGCGCCAGGCCGATCCAGCGGCGGATCCCTCGTGCGGCAGGTCTAGAGCCGGCCGCTGATGCCGTGCGGGGGAGGATGAGCATGCGTCGAGGGTTCATCGGCCTCGTCCTTATAAGACTTGCATGACAAACTGCAGGTGGATGCCGTGATCCTGCAGGTTGCCGGGCGGATGCGGAACGTGATTGAGCGGTTGTCCCCAGTAGAGTTCAACCCGTGCCCGTTCCTGCGGCAGCAGGCTCCAGCGAACGCCGAGTCCTACGCTCGCCAGTGTCTGCGGATCGGGTGTGCCGCCTTTCGCATTCCAGGCGCGGCCCACATCGGCGAATTGCGCAAATTGGAGGCGGGGCTCGCCGGAGGGAAACGCGAGCAGCGGGATGCGAGACTCAATGGAGGCGAGAAACGCGTTGTCGCGAATGAGCGTGTTCTCGCGATAGCCGCGGACACTGAAGCGTCCGCCGACCGGCACCTGTTCCAGCGGGAAGAGGCGGTCGTTGGCGAGTTGCAGGCTCATCTGTCCCAGCAGTTGCAGGCCTCCCCAGTCGTCGAGTCGCCGCAACCCCTGCACCTGACCCAACCAGGAGAAGAACTGGCTGTCCGGCAGCGGGCCGGAGTTATTGGTCGCGCCGATCACATCGAGTCCGATGGAGAAGCGGGAGCGGACGGCGATGACCGAGTTCGATGTGCGATGAACATATTCTTGAATGAAGCGGAGCGCGCTGACCGTATTAACGCCGGTGTCCGATGAGCCGGGAATGAACAGCGAGGGAAGTCCGGCCTGGTCGAAGGCGGAGGTGACCTTGTTATAGAGCCGTTCTCCGGTGATCGCGACGGCAAACTCATCGGTGAGCGTCTTGTAGAGCGGTTGGCGGAGCGTGATGCCGAAGATCTCCGCGTCGGCTTTCAAGTCGAGAAAACGGAAGCTCTGATCGACCACGAGGAAATCGTTGCGCCGGTAGTAGGCCGACAGGGTCGTATCGTACCGGTTCACCGGAATCGTGTAGGAGGTGTCGATGATCGGATTCACGCCGCGCGACCGGCCGTAGGTAAAGCTGAAGGCGTCGCCGTGGCCGGTGACATTCTGGTGGGCGATCGTCGCCAGGCCCCGTTCGGCGCCCACGACCGGTGTCTGATGGTTATTGAAATCCAGCCAGGCTTTCCACGGAGAGGCTTCCTTCACCCGCAGATTCAGCACGCTCTCTCCGCGGCGATCGCCGGGGCGGAGTTCCGCGTTGATGCGCTCGAGGCGCTGGTCCTGCTGGAGCAGTTGCAGCCGTTCCTGCAGCGGCGTGATGGCAAAGGGCGTTTTGATGCCCAGTTTCACCCGGTCGCGCAGATAGCCGTCACGGAACCAGGCGGTCCCCTCCACATCGATCCGCGCGACCGTGCCTTCGACGATGTGATAGGTGATGACTCCGAGCGTCACGTCCTGATCGGGAATAATCGCGCCCGATGTGATGTAGCCTCGATTGACGTAGAGCAGCGTCAGCGCCAGCCGCAGCCGCTCCAGGTCATCCGTCGTGAGGGTGCGGCCTTTGAACGGCTTCGTGACCTGGTCGATCTCCGCCTCCGTAAAGACGGTGTTGCCGGTCACATGAATGTCGTGCACGAAAACGCGGATCTGTCCCAATTGCCGCTGAACGTCGCTATCCGGCGCCTGGGGCACCGGCGGCAGGACCATACCCGGCGGGGGAGCCGGCGGTTTGAACTCCTTCTTGAGCGGACCGGGCGGTTCACCGGATCGGCCGGTCGGATCGAAGACCGGCGGAAGGGCTTGGGCCGGGAGTGATGAAGGGGCCAGTGTGAGCAGCATGACGAAACTCATTGAAAGGGCGATGCCTGCGTTCGGCCGCGCAAACGATATGTGAGTCCTCATCCAAGCCTCGACCTTACGCTCGGCATCCAGTCAATCCATTCTCCGCAAAGCTCTGTATCAGAAAGCCTGCGGGGGTTAACCGGCGCAACGAGACCGGGGCATCGGCCGATGCGATCATGGCGGCGACCGGCGGTGACGCCATGGCAAGAGAATCGGTCTCTCCGCCCATGAGCGCGAAGGGACTGGGCGACCAGCCGCCCGGTTCCGCCGGAAGGATATCGCGCCCGGCAACGATCAGGCTGCTGGACCGGCTATCGGCCAGTGCCGCGCAACGGCCGGTCTGGAGCGACTGCACCTGGCGAAGCGAAGAGGGGAGTGAGGAGATCGTGCCTGCCAGGTTCGAGGTCGGACTCTGGATATTCACCGTGCCGTTCAAGCCGAATTGCGACGAGGCGTTGACGATGCTGGTTGAATCGGGTAGGTAGAGCGGGGTCGTAATCGTAATATTCCCTCCGGCGCCCTGGACGGCTTGAGCGATGATCCGGCTGTTCTGCAGGATGACCACATTGGGATCGATGGTGATATTCCCGCCGCTGCCTGCGCCGCCAAGGACGGAGGTGCTGATGGAACTATTCACCAGCCGGATACGGTCGATGGCTTGAATGTCGATATTCCCGCCGCTCGCCTGCGCCGCTTCCGTCTTCACCGAGCTGTTGCGCATCTCAAATTGCTGGCCGGCATTGATCGCAATGTTGCCCGCGTTGCCTGGTCCGGTGCTGCTCGCGGAAACCGACGCGCCGTCAGAGATGGTCACCGATTGACCGGCCGTGAGAGCAATGTTGCCGCCGGAGCCTGCATCGGAAGCCGTTCCTATCGTACGGCTGAAGATGCCGGAAGGGGATCCATCAACTAATGTTCCTGATATGACAATAGCGTCGGAGGCATGCACTTCGACGTTGCCGCTATTCCCGTTCCCAGTGGTCCCGCTATCGAGCGTCCCGCCGCTTTGCAGCACAAGACGCCCTGTCGTGATGACTTGATCACCACCTTTTCCGCATGTTCCACCGCATTGGTCTGTACTGATCGTCCGGGTAAAAATCCCGCTGCCATCCGACCCTCCAAGTCCAAAGTTCTCCAGGGGATTAACTTCAGTACGTTGCCCAGAGATAAAAATGCCTTCAGGTGACGTAATAGTGACATCGCCGCCACGACCTGCAGTTTGTGTCGTCGTGCTAATTCTTGCACCACCAATCATCTCCAATCTCGGAGTGATGATTTGGATTTCTCCTGCTCGGCCGCTCGTGGGCACACCTTCAGTTCCTATCGAATTGCTGAATAAACCGCTGGGAGTCGATTTTTGTGGATCGTCCGTAAAGCGAACCAATTCGCTGGCATTGACTCGAATGTTGCCGGCATTTCCATCGCCAAGGGTATTGGTAATGAACGCGCTTTCATTGCTCATCTCCAGGCGCTTGCCGGTAAACACAATATCCCCGCCGTTTCCCGGACCTATCGTTTGTGCCTGGACTCGAATCACGGTGTCCATCTTCAGTTGATCGGCATTTATCGTAATGGGGTTTTCACCCAGGAAACTGATGCTACTTACGAATGCATTATTGGTGATGGTGATATCTCGCCCTTCAAGTGTGATGGCTCCTGCTTTGGCACTAAAGGCCTCGGTTGAAAGTGAGGCACTGTCAATGTGTAACGAATCGGCCATACCGTCGGCTCCCCCAATGTAAAGGTTGCCGGCAGAGCCGGAACCAAAAAAGAACGCGTCGCCTGTATTTATGGGGGTGCCGAGAAATTCACCATTCCGGACCTTGATCGTGACATCTCCTCCATTACCCGTTCCGCCGGTCCCACTGTCTACAAAGACGCCAAACCCTGTCGAGGTGTTGATGGCTGTGAGGTTCCCGGTTGTGACGGTGACTTTTCCCGCATTGCCTGCCCCTACCGTACTGGAATCAATCAATACGCCAAATTCAGGATACGAAAAGTTCACGTCCATTTTTGCTGAATTCAGGCGAATCTCACCCGCATTGCCGGCGCCAGTCGCCCTTGCCGTAATAGCAGAAGACTGAGTACTGGTGATTGAAAGATCGCCGGTCACGTCGATGTCGACGGCGATAGGCGCGCCGTTGCTCTCTCCGGTGTCGGCAGAGATGGCGGCATTATCAACTACCAATTGCCCGCCACGGATACGAACTGTACCGGCGGAATCTCCACTCACATCCAATAGCGTTCCAGGGCCGAGGTTGATCGAACCAAGCGCCATCCCTGATGACGGTTGAAAAGACGAAGCCAGGACTTCTCCAACCGATGCGACGCTCACGATATTGATCTGCCCATCCTGGGCAGTGATGCGGGCAGGTTGTATGGTGTCTGGTGCCACCTCGGCTGATGTGATAGCAATATTTCCACCCACGAGATTGATGGCGTGTCCTGGTTCTACAGAGAGTGTGCTGCCCTGGATCGTGATGGCTCCAGAATTGGAGCCCAAAAATCCAAAGGCCTCGACGGGGGCGCTGGTCAAAACGCTAGTTGACGCAGTATCAGCTTGAAAGATTCCTGCGTTTGCGAGCCGTATAGTATTTGCCGTAGTGAACGTGACCGATCCGCCTACGTTGAGAGTGGCGTTCGGTCCAAAGACGATCCCGGCGGGGTTCATGAGAAAGAGGTTGGCATTTCCGAAATCTGTCGTTGTGATGCTGCCGAAGATGTTCGATGGATTGTTTCCCGTCACACGCCCGAGAATGTTGTTAGTTGGAAGGGCCGTTTCGTTCAGAAAGTTGGCGATGTTGTTGGCCGGGACTCCGAACTCGCCGAAGCTATGAAATAGATTAGCGCCTGCCCTGGTTCCCCCTGTGATGTTATATGTATTCCCGTTAGGTGAGACAATTGTATTGAGTCCGGAAGATGTGATGGGAGGTGAGGCTTGTGCGTGCGTTGGGGAGAAGAAGCTGAGTGCACATACCCAGCCAATTACTGCGGCAGTCGCTGTACGTCTCAAGATAGGATATAGAGCCACGCTTCGCACCTCCCAAATTCCAAGAAAGCGCCAGCAGCGCCTATCCTCATCCCACCGGAGCTAGGAGCGATTCATGCTCCCAGTTCCGGTGTTCAGACAGACTTTACGAAAAGCGGTCTAAATACAAAACAATCTATTGCGTCTTCCTAGGTCGCTTAAGGGTTGCAATCACACTTGCAGACGCCTGTGGCTGGAGTAATCCAGTTCTTACAGGCAGCACCGGATGCGCAGCGACCATAGCCAGGGGGCGTATTGGGATTACAGCGTTTGCCAGAGGTACAGTTGCCACCGCCTGTGTACAACTGAGATGTTGTCGTATCGTAGAAATTAGGGGAGGCAGGGCCGGTGTAACTTCCACTTGGAGGGTAGGGGTTGCATGCTCCGTCCCCAAGACCTCCGTCCTTTCCACAGCAGGATCCGCAGCTCGTATTGACGTTCACGCATCCAGCCATGAGCACCAGGAGAAATAATCCTGCAACTAAGGTCGCTCCGTCGAACCGGCGGAGTGGATGGAATCTGTTCATTGCCCCCTCCTCATTCTAGATGAATTGAGTGAACCGTGGCTCACCTCGGCGGCGCGTCAGGATCGTCGGCGTTAATTGTTAATGCTTCGGCCTTGAGCTTTCGAAACACCTCTTGAGCGTCGCCTTCTTTCCCCTCTCTTAAGCCGACTTGAGGGTCGTCTGTAAGGGCTGTGATGCGCAGGTCGTTGTTGTGAAACCTCCCGAGGTAGTACCGGTCAAGGGCTGGAATCCACACGAGGAAATATTCCGGGTTAATCGGACCCGTTGTATCGGGGCTTCTCCGCCACTTGTCGACTTGTCTGATGAGAGCGCCAGAGCCGATTCTTTCAATCGCATAATCCAGATTGCCTGGAATTGGACCGATCGAAGAGAATGCAACCCGCACTCGCACGGATGAGTGGACCACTGGTTGATTCGCGGCATTGTCTAAGACTGTAATGGCGTAAAGAAAATGTTGCGGTGCAAGAAATAAAGAAGGAGGAGGGACAAAAAGCCAGTTGGTATCGGCCGCCAATAAGGTCAGGAGATTCCCTTGGACCGGAGGCCCCGGCTGATATTGCTGGATCCGCTTGAGTCCAATTCTAAAGATGGCAATAGGAAACGAAGACCGAGCTTGCTGGACAAAATCAGCCGGGTCATTTAAGGGAAGGTCGAACCCGAGCCTGCTCGCATAGGCCGCGTCAAAGGATCCATCAGGTTTCTTAACCAACCGCTGCAATACCTTCTTCACGGCCACGTTTTGCGCATAGAGATCTGTATCCCCAGGCGGCGGACCCAGGTGGCTGAGGATTGGCAAAAAAATCTGCGTGGGAACGTCGGCTTGCGCCAGAACGGTGCCCCACGGTCCGCACATGATGATGACCAGAGCGCTGACCACGATGCCGCATCCCCGGTGCCCTAACCGATTAGAGGCCGATATCGTAGTAATCGCGAACATGAACGTAGTCTCCCGGTTTCCCCTGGTACTCATGGAATGGTTCCCCGAAGAACGTATCCAGCCCGTGCGTGTCAACGTCTACGTATGGCTCTGGACCATTGTAACGATAACCGGTAATCACTTCGGTATGGGTCCCTCCCTCGCTCCATGCTTTTACGGAGATGAACGGTCGATTGTCGCAGATTTGACCAGTGACCGATTCCCACGTCAGGCCTTGACCTTCTGGAAAACTAGGATCCCAGCGAATGACCTTGAACCGATTTCCATACCCATGTTCCCACAGCGCCCATTCAGGCCGGCCGGTTGTGTGGCACATAGCTATCGAATCATTGACGTATTTATCTGATGGCTTGGGATTGTTTTGAGGGTCATAGTTCTTCATCTCTTCATCAGTGACAAGGCAGCAATCGACACGCACGTCAATTCTTCCCTTTGCTTCTTCTTGCCTTATGTATTCTTCGATTTCCGGTGTCAGTGTTGCTTGGACGACCGAACATTGTTTATGTGCACGGTCTGGCTCCAAGTGATTGATGACCAGAGTAGTGCTTGCTGCCCAGCACCAGGCGCTAGTGTGTTGTTTCTGGACACCGGGAAGGGGCGGATTTAGTAGGCATAAGGGTGCGATGCCCTGTTCCCCTGTGATGACCGTTGCTGGTGGATGAGAAGAAGGAATGACCTTAGCCTGCCCCACACTTGTTTCTGGAGACGCAGGATCTGGATTATCGTCCGATATCATAGGCGGTGGAGGGACGTCACACCTTCCGCTTCCACAAGAAATGGTTTCGACTTGCACGCAAGAAACGAGGGAGAAGAGAGGTACTATCGAAAGACCAAACCATAATCTATGCATAAGTGACCGCTCCTCTGTTTGCCGAAGCAAGCTTCCCTTGCCCCCCCCGTGCATCTCCAAGATTCTGGGTCTCAACCTAGTGTCTGGAACATCTTCTCAATGCACTTGAAGCGGACCCGCGTGCAGGGCTTAGATGAAAGAGAGCTAAGCAGAGAAGACAGCTGATGTTCTTGGCTCTATTTATTGTCATCATGCCCTGCTCCCTTGTGCGAGCCCGATAAGGTGCATGGAACAATTTTCTTGCTTTCGCGATTGGATATACGGAATGCGATGTGATCTTGGGGGGGAGAAAAAAACCGATGTGCCCTGCGAATCTGGAACGCCATCCGTGGCATCTCCTTCTGTCGCATTCGACCAAACCGACCGAGGACTTTCGTACCGTTCGGCTGCTGGTACCTTCTAGCTAGGCTTCCGGCTCATTTTCCGCAATAACCCTTCGGGATAGGGCTGATGTGCCCTGGCTAGAAATATTCTTGCAGGACTGTGTTTCAACGCGTTTCCCCCTCACTGCGGTATCAGGAAAATCCTGACCTTCACCATCCGCTTCAGATCCTTCATCGGGCTTCCGATATGGAAGTAATGTCTATTTTTGAATGCGTCTGTCTTCGGTCACCTCATCGATCAATCTTGATACTGCTCGGCTTCTCTTTGCTGACCGGCTGTCTCCGGTTAGATCAACGTGATGTGCTGCCTGCTACGGTTCTAGGCGTGGTCTCTTTGCCCGTCGTGATCCCTGTTTCATCAAGGCCCCTCACAGAAGATGAAGGGGAGTCGACGAGCTTGCTTCGTTCCGTAACCGGTACCGCCTGGCACGTATCGTCGCTTCGTCTGGTCCAAGATGACGGTGGTTCTATCCTGATCCACTCAGATCACCCTTCCGGGTCTCTGCACCAGGGGCTTGACCCTTCGCTTGTCCATCCTGCTGTCCGTCCGTTTCTCTTTCCTTCCTGCGACGTCTCTGTCTTGCCTTAACCTGGTTTGAAGGAGCCGTCTCTCCGGGTATGAAGCGAAGAGGCGGCTCCTATGTCCTCGGCATGGAGGCGGCGGCTGCAGCCTGGAGTGGGTAGGATCCGGGCTGCGTGGAGCGATTCGACTCCGCGTATGAGTCGAATGACACTGGGTCGGCTCCATGCTGAGGCGAGGGCTGTTCCAAGCGGAATCATATTTCGCGGGTTCCCCCGTGCTGCTTACGGTGTCCTTGCGCGCAGTGTTTGGGCTGTCACGATTCGAGTGCGCTACTTCTGCCAAATCTGCCGCACGACCAGGTAGATGAAGAAGGCCATGAATATATTGGACAGCAGGATGAGGAGTGTGAAATCCATGACGTGCTCCTTTCTATCCCTTCACGGCCGCGTGATTTCTTTCAATTTCATTCGCATCACCGATGACTGAGACATTGTGCAAGGGATGAACCATCAGTGTGGAAATGTCGCTTCGGTCTGAACAAGAATCGATTGCCCGATTGGCGCGGGATTTGAGGGCTATGATTGGCTCAGAGGCGTTCAGTTTCACTGATGAGGCCTGCGCCAATGAACCCAAAATAATTCAGGCTGAATCGCTTTCGATTCAGTGCCAACGGCACTAGAAGGTTCATTGAGGTTTGGTGCTCAGGCCGAATGCCCATGATCCGTGTGATGTGACTGATACAGGGGTAATTGAGTGAGCGAGGCAGGTGGTCGCCGAGCAGGTTGGGTCGTGAAGGGGGGAACTGGATAGTAAACAACCAGGGCTTTGCTGTGGTGGGCGTCGCGGTTCATAGAGCCTCGGTGGGCGAGACTCGCCGCATGACTTGTACGTCTGGTGCGCAGGTAGGACCGGGGCGGATGTTCAATCTTACGGGTCGGTGGTCTTATCGTGATAGTCCTGTACTGTCTTATGCTCTGAGGGGAAAGCCGTTCTTGGACTTGCGGCTGAAGGTTGTGAAGGTCTGCTCTCCGAGTCCTGTCGTGTCCTGAGCGTGAAGAGATGGACGGCGGTTCTGACTTTTTGCACAAGGACGTCCCGCGGTACGGGTTTCCGCATCCAGTCGCCCACTCCTTGCTGGATAATTCCTTCAAGGAATTCTGTGTCGTCGGCCCCGCTGCACACGATAATCGGGATGGCCGGGTGATGTTTCTGAAGATAGGCGATGAGATACATTCCGTTGCCATTGGGCATAGCCAGGTCGCAGATCACGGCGCAGACTTCACTCGCCAGCACCGGCTGGTTCATCAACTGTTTTGCGCTGTTGCCGTCCGGGGCCAGCCAGACTTCATAGCCTTGCCGACTGAGTGTCATGCGGGTGGTTTCTCGAATGTCGGGATTGTCGTCGACGACCAGGATTGTTCCATAAGTCATGTTGCCCTTCCTCCTTCCCTGATTGCGTCAGCCGGCTGACCGCTGGTCGGCTCCACATTGCGCCATCATGGTCCGGTATCTTGTTCATGGGTGGTTGATTTCCCCCAACGGTTCTCTTTGCATGTTCTGATGCCGCTATTGCTTCCAGATCAAGTTCAGCACAAAGAAGATAAAGATGGCCATCAGAGTGTTGGAGGCGAGTAAGATGAGTCCGAAGTCCATGGCGTTCTCCTTTTCCGGGGAGTGATGCTATGCATTCTGTGCAATGAGCGGGCCAAGTGGATGCCGGACTCGCATAATCGCCATGGAAGTGAGCAAACATCAATACTGATCAGGTGTTTGTGACTTTGCTGTGCCGGCATCATGATGTGATTGCCGGCGCGTGAGGCGGGGCGGATGGAACCCAATATAATTCCCCTTGAATCCAGAGTGATCCACCGTGGACGAGCGCTGAGTCCTGAGTGCTGAGACCGAATAAGTGGCTGAAAGCTATTATCCGTGGGACGCAAGAGATGATCCTGCTCTGCAAAGCTGCTATGGTCGGCGTCACTCACTGAAGGGACAGCAGGATGTTGAACAACAATGGTAAGGCGGTGGTGATAACCGGCGCGTCGACCGGGATCGGCGCGGCCTGCGCGTGGCATCTCGACCGGCTCGGCTTTACGGTGTTCGCCGGAGTGCGTCGGATAGAAGACGGTGAGGTCTTGAAGGCGCAGGCCTCAACAAGGCTGCAACCTATTATTCTGGATGTCACCGATACGGACTCGATCGAACAGGCGCGGCGGGTCGTTGCTGAGCTGGTCGGGTCAGGAGGGTTGGCCGGATTGGTGAACAACGCGGGCATTGCGGTGGCCGGTCCGCTGGAGGCTGTGCCGATTGCCGATCTGCGCCGGCAGTTTGAGGTGAACGTGATCGGGCAGGTTGCGGTGACCCAGGCGTTTCTTCCGTTGCTTCGCAACGGACGCGGGCGCATCGTGAACATGGGATCGATCGCCGGCCGCGCGGCCATGCCGGTGATGGGACCCTACTCGGCGTCGAAGTTTGCGTTGGAAGCGTTGACGGATGCGTTGCGCCTCGAAGTGCAGCAGTGGGGGATTCAGGTCTCCATTGTGGAGCCGGGCGCGATTGCGACGCCGATCTGGACGAAGTCCGGTGCAAAGGCCGAAGAACTCGAGACGGTCACGTCGGAAGAATTGAAGACCCTCTATGCCGGAGTGGTCGCGGGAGTTCGGTCGCGCGTGGCCGAAGCGGCGGCCCGGGCAATTCCCCCCGATGCCGTCTCGGATGCTGTGGTCCATGCTTTGACGGTCTCCCATCCGAAGACCCGGTATCTTGTCGGAAGAGATGCGAAGGTGCGGGCGCTGATGATCAAGCTGCTACCGGACCGCTGGTCGGACCGGCTGATGACGTGGATTCTCAAACTGCCTCACTGAATGCCGGCGGCGGATTTCGTCCGGCCCAATCCTACATCTCCCTTCGAGACGTCGAAAGAAAAGCGCAGCTGGACGGCCAGGTATTTCTGGACGAGGCCGGGTTTATCCAGCGGCTGGTCCTGTTCATGGTAGACCGCGAGTTCCGTATCGTGCCAGCGCAGGGCGAGTCCCACGATCCAATCCATTTCCGTCGGCTTGGCCTGGTTGCTGCCGTCCCGGTCGGTAAAGAAGTTCACGTCTCCGTACAGCACGACTTTGTTTTTGTAGAGGTCGAGATCGGCGTGGGCGACGTAGCGGAACAGGGCGCGTCCGGTATTGTCGGGCCGTGCAAAGTAATTGCTGTTATGGAAAAGCCAGCCGGCGCCGCCATACATCGTCAGACTCTGATTGGGAAAGAGTTTCCTCCACCAGGCCATGTCCTGGGCCGATTGCAGTTTGGCCGTAATCATGCCGTCGGCATAGGCCTGTTTGATGCCCCGGCGGTCGAGCGGCGCATCCCGCTCATATTGGAGACGCCAGGCAAAATGATCGACGACGCCGGTGAAGGCGTAGGTGCTGTCCCATTCACTGAGTTCGATCCAGCCGTTTGTTCGATCTGAAAAGAAGTTCTGGTCTGTATAAAAGGTCAGGTATTGCTTGTAGAGATCTGTTTCGAGATGGAGCATGTGCCGCAGGCCGACGAGGCCGCTGTTGTCCGGTCTGGCGGCGAAGGAGGGGTTTTTTGCAAATGCCCCGGTCAATAGATAACCGGCGAAGAGGCTTTCTTCGGACCCGCGGTCCGCATCGTCGGGATCGTCCATCGCGGGCAGGGGTCTGCCGTATTTCTCCAGCGCTAGGGCGCCGGTCGGGAGACCCCAGGCGAGAAGCCAGAGGATCAGCGCACTTGAAATGTATCGCCGCAGTTCCATACTCGGTAGGAGTACCATGATTTACGGCATGCGGCTAGGCGGAAAGCGGGAAAGGGTCTGACGGGGGGCGGGTGACGGATCTACTGCGCGCAGGCGTCGAAGATAGCTTCGCAGTCGTTGGAGGCGTCCATGCTCGGAGGTGCGAACCGATAGCGTACGTCGGTGACGCGATCATCCGTCAGAACCACCGTGGCCCAGCAGCCGTGCCGGTTTGTCGACATGCTGCCTTTCCCCACCGGCTGGGATTCTTCCAAGACCGGCGCCTCCCGGTAATATTGGAGGAGGACGACGTCATTGCGGGTCTGCTCCTTCACCGGCTTGCCGGCGCAGGCCTGGAGTTCGGCTTTTGATTTGCCGATAACTTTTTGTTGATTCGGGTATTCGCCGACGGTCGCCGCGGTGGCGCAACCGGCGATGGTTATCAGTCCCAGCAGGCCGGAGGCCATCACCAGCAGATGGAATGTGCCGGACTCGATCCGGTGCGATTCTCCCTTGGAGGCTGACGGCTGGTCAGATGGTTTCCGTAACATGGATGGTGAACCGGTCTGGGTTTCTGTGTATGGGTGTGGACCAACTAGCCGACAAGGTCGGGATTCAAGCGATTGAGCGGCTTCACCGACAGGGCCTTGATTTCNNAGCGGCCGACCTGGCGCAGGCGACTGAAGACGCCTTCGACGATGACCTGGTCGCCTTCATGAACGTCAGCCTGGCCCAGGCTGATGACTTTGAGCGTCCCGGCCTGGTCTTTCAGGAGGAACCCGTAGGCCGGTTGCCCCTGGCGGTTGGTGGCGAGTTGCACGTTGGTCACGGCCCCGCTGACCACGACGTCTTGATGATCGTATTGCTCAGGGTGTGCCAGCAACTCGGCGATTTCAAGCAGGCCCGCCGCCGACGTCACCGGAGGGGCACTGATGGTGCCGACCGTCACGGTTGCCGGTAGCAGCACGGCGAGCAGCATGAAGAAACTGAGACATCTGACAGGTTGTGTCGGCATGGTTGAGCCTGATTATACCTGAGCGAACGCAATTCGCAAGATCGTCTGTCGTTACCACTTATCCGAAGCTTTTCCGCTGACGTCTTCTCCGATAAAGTTGTGCAAAATCTGTTTCTGGAGATCGGTGATCTCCATCTTCTGCTCCGACGAATCGCCCAGCGCGGCGTTGTCCAGTTTCGGGCGAGGGGCTGTCCGTTTCAGCAGTTCTTCATCGAGGGCTTCGGGGGTGGTGTCGGTGTCCTGTTGAATCGAGACAAGCCGCTGGAGTCCGAACAACGTGCGGGTGTTTTCGCTGTGCATCGCATTGGAGCTGGCTCCGTAAACCAGCGAATTCCAGAACTTGACTTCGATCGGTTCAGGCACCGCGCCGACGACATAGGCCGAAAGCTTTTCGATCAAAGCGGATTCGGTTTGTTCCAGGCCATCGTAGGTGGCGATGGAGCGTTCAATCGGGGTGCGGGACAGGGTCGCCAATGTGTTCTTCCAGAGATCCAGCGGGGGAATACTATTCGGGTTGGCCGGTGTGCCCGACAAGGCGGCTTGGAGTGCCATGAGATATTGCGACAGGAACTTTACTTTCCGGGCGGCCAAGGTGCCGGCAGGAATTCCCCAGATATGACCGATCTCATGGTCCTGCAAGGTGGTCTGATCGGAGGTCTGGCGCTCGCGCTCCGCCAGGGCGAGTCTGGTCTTAAAACGTTCGGCCATACGCATGTGCATTTGCATTTCAATGGCCAGCCGATAGGTCTGATATTCCTCTGCCGAGATATCGTTCTTGTCCCAGCGTTCTTCCAGCACGCGCAGGGCGGGACCCGGGACGGCCACGCGGGCTTGCGTCTTCAGATTGGCGACGGCTTCTGCGGAGATTCCACGCGCGGCCAGGAGTGTGGCTGCTCGATCGACTAATTTTTCGGCGGTGGACGCGAGCGTGGCGAGAGCCGTGCACTGGAGCCCGGTGCGCTCGCGACGGAGCCTGGCGCGCCGGCGATATTCATCCCGCCGGCTGATCATGGCCGAGATCGACTCTTCCGTCATCGTCGTGATGGGTTTCTTGCCGGAGACGCAACGGGGATCGGGGCGGTCTGAAACCATGAACAGAATTTCTTCGTGCGTCACGTCCAAGTGCTGGATCAGGAGCAGCCGGAGCATGATGCGTCCCTGAATCGGCAGGTTCGCGATGACGTCCTGGATCAGCTCAGCGGTGAGGGGAGAGGCCATAGTTGAAGGCATAGCGATGGTGTGTCCTGTCTGCGTAGGTTAGGCGTTCCCGGCTTGCTGCTGGTGTGTCTCCAAATAGAGCGCAACGTATTCGCGAACCTCCTGCACGCTGCCGTTAATGAACATCTCCCGTGGAATCTCGATACGGACCAGTTTCGAAGGATCGATGCCGCGATCTTTAGCGTAGTGCTCGTCGATGTATAGGCTGACGGATCCGTCAGGGAATCTGAGCGCATAGAGAGCGGTGGTATCAGCCATGATCCTACCTGATGTGGATGATGAAAGAGGACCTAGTACAGGTAACATATGCGTGATTTGGCTGTCAAAGAGGCATCCCGGCTTCTGCAGCCTGGTTTCTTGTCCTGGCGCCACTTTTCCGGGGAATCAGGGGGGCAAAAAAGAACGGCCCTCGACTTAAAAGTCGAGGGCCGTTTGAGAATCACTTATGCGGGTTGTTAGCCGCCGAGTGTATCGAGCGTTTCCTTCACGGTTTTGCGGATACAGGTAAAGATCGGGGTATCGCGCAAGGTGTAGCGGGACCCTTCGGTCTCGCGCAAGGCCATCACGAGGTCGAGGAAGTCTTCCGGCTTATCGCTTTCAAACGCCACGACCCATTCCTGGTCGTCGAGCCCGAACGAATAGGTGGTGTTCAATTTCACGGACGGGAAGCGATGGCCGACTTCGATATGTTCGTCCATCATGCCCTGACGGGCCGCCTTCGTCAGCAGGAACCACTCGCGGGTCTTGAGGAACGGATACACGAAAATGTATTTGCCCTTTCCGGGGACGACCGTCAGGCGCTTGCTCTCCTGTCCTTCATGGGTATGATGGTCCACGTAGATCGAACGCTTGGTCATGGCCAGATAGGAATAGGGGGTCGTGATGTACTGGCCCAGTCCTGACGCGAGAATCTTCGTGGTCATTTCCTGAAACAGTTCCAGCTCGTAGCTGATGCGCCAGAGCATGATGTCGCAATCGCCGCGGATGCCCACCGCGGAGTAGGCGACGACGAGCACACGGCCGGCATATTCTTCCACGGCTTTGAGAAATTCCTGCTTTCCCTTGGCGCGTTCGGCTTCCGGAAGGCGGCGCCAGGCCGGATCGACTTTATAGAATGTGAAATTGACGAATTGTCGCTTCGGTGGCTGCGCTGGTGCGGTTTGTTCGGGACTCGACATCGGAACTCCTCCGTATAACTTCTTGAAAAGGCAGGTATGTAAAGAGCAGTTTCTTTAGCACTTCGCCTTTTGTTTTGTCAACGGGCGTGAACGCGTCGCGCGGTTCGTTGACAGTGGAAAAACGATCTGTTACGGCTTCTTGTCATGAAGAGAAGCCCTATGAACCGGCTGGCGATCGGCGTGACGATGCTCACGGTTTTCACCGCGATCCCCGTCATGGCGATTGAAAGCCGGCCCAGTCCCGAACAGGTTCAGGCCGCGCTCGATGCAGGCCAGGCTGCAGCAAAGGATGGGCGCGCGCCGGATACGTTTTATCTGCGGTTCGGTGCCCCGGATGAACTGCATCCGAGTGGATTTCTCATCACGAAACTGGGGGCGCTCTCCGTGATGGCGACGCACATGGCCCTTCGAGGGCTGCAGCCTGCCGAGGCTGATATCGCGCAAGTCGTGGCGACGAAGACGATGCTGGTCAGTACCGTGATCTTCGGGGACGTGCCGGCCTTTGCCCAGGAGAGTTATATGGTATTCGATCAAGCGGGCCGTACGATCAAGCCGGTCACGGTGCGATTCGACGGGCAGGCGAGTCGCAGCGCCGCCTGGCCGGAGCGCCCTCGCTTCAAGGCGAAAGTCGTGGCGTCGTTCGACTACAGTGATTTCGATCCGCGGGTGAAGACGACGATCACGGTGTTTCCCGCGTCCGGCGGCGCGGAGAGTTTCGTCCTCGACTTCGCTGAAATTCCATAACAGGACAAGCCATCTATGCGCGCTCTCCGGTCTGCCCATCGTGCGGTGATTGCTGAAACGATTGCCATCGGGTCTGAACTGTTGGTCGGCGGACGTTCCGACAGTAATTCGCTTTTTATTACGGAGGTGTTGGGACGTCTCGGGATCGAGGTCCGGTTTAAATCAATCGTTGGGGACGATGAGGCCGACATGGTGCAGGTGCTCAAGACTGCCGTGAGCCGCGCCGGAATCGTCATCATGACCGGCGGGCTCGGGCCGACGGTGGACGATTGCACGAGAGAAGCCGTGGCGAAAGCGACCGGACGGCGACTGGCCCGCCGGAAAGCGGCGCTCGATGGAATGACGGTGCGCCTGGCCCAATGGGGACGGACACCGAACAAAGGGCAGCTGCGGCAGGCGACGATCCCGGCCGGCGCGACCGTGGTGGCGAATCCGGTCGGCTCCGCACCGGGCTTCCTGCTGGAGTGGAAAGGGGCGACGATCGTCTCGCTTCCCGGCGTACCGCGCGAGATGGAAGCGATGATGACGGAGTCGGTCGTTCCTCTTCTGGCAGATCAACTCGTCCGCTCAAAACAGGCCTCTCCGCAGCCGATTATTCGACAAACTTTTCACACTTGGGGCCTGCCGGAGGCAGAGGTCGATGCCAAGCTGCTGGGACTGGTCCCCAAAGGGCTTCCGGTCGATCTGGGTTTGCTGGCCTCGCCGATGGGTGTGTTGGTCTCGCTGACGACGAAGTCCGGCGGTGCCGGGCCGGTATCGGGTGATCGGCTGGCTTCCCTGGCGCAGGATGTCCGAACCAGGTTGAAGGACTGTCTTTTTGCCGAAGGCCGCGAGACGATGGAGGAAGTGGTCGGGCGCTTGCTGCTTGAGCAGCGGCGGATTGTGGCTCTGGCCGAATCCTGCACCGGCGGTTTGATCGGTCATCGCCTGACGCAAGTGCCGGGTTCGTCGGCCTACGTTGATCGGGGAGTGATTTGTTACAGCAATCAGTCGAAGATCGACATGCTGGGGGTTCCGGCGGATTTGATTGCGAAACATGGCGCGGTCAGTCAGGAAGTGGCGGCAGCGATGGCCAAGGGGATTCGTGAGCGGGCCGGGGTGTCCGTCGGGCTGAGTGTTACGGGCATTGCCGGACCGGGTGGGGCCACCGCAACGAAGCCGGTCGGATTGGTCTATGTCGGACTCGATGGCGGGACGGGGAGTGCGATCACAAGGGAGTTTCGTTTTCATGGTGATCGATCGGTCATCAAGCAGCGTTCGTCGCAGGCCGCGCTCAACCTCCTGCGCCTGTGGTTGATCGACCGGGGCCGGACATGATTCGCGCCTTTCTGGCCGTCGAATTGTCCGAGGACGTTCGAGCCCGGATCACGCGGATTCAACAGGATCTGAAATCACAGTTCACGCGCGAGATGCCGCGAGCCGTCCACATCTCGTGGGTGCATCCGGCCTCGATCCATCTCACGATCAAGTTTTTTGGCGATGCCGACGAGCAGATCATTGAACCGTTACGCGAGGCACTCGCGGGGGTCTTCAAGGATCAGCATGCGATTCCCATTCCCCTCGAACGGCTGGGAGCCTTTCCTTCTTTGCGCGCTCCCCGCGTCTTGTGGGTGGGTGCTGTGGAACGGTGGGAGCAGGGCGAGGAGGCCAAGCGGCTGGCTGAGTTGCATGCGGCGGTCGAAGCTTGCTGCGATTCTTTAGGTTTTGCGCCGGACAGCAGACCGTTGAGCCCGCATCTGACATTGGCCCGGATCAAAGCGGGAGGGCGTGAGTTTGGTCAGGTCTTAGCCGCGAGCGGGGTGCTGGATCGGCCGTTGGCATTGGGTGCTCTGGCGGTGGAGTCGATCGCTCTGATGAAGAGCGACTTGAGACCGACCGGGTCGGTCTATACGAAGTTATGGGACGTGCGGCTGAGGGGGTAATTATCCGGGGCAATCGCCGACGATGAGCGGCGGATCTCCTCGGAATCGGTGTCGAAAGGCTGCCGTGTCTTTATGCGCGTTGTCACTCGTCTCCATCGACGGCCCACCATTCCGCTCTAGGTTTCCTTTTCTCGCTTGGGTATAATCCCCCTTCCTGATTCCTTCTAATCCTGTAGGAGATACGCATGTCAGAGAAAGACGACAAAAAGCGCGCGTTAGAGTTGGCCCTCTCGCAGATCGAGAAGCAGTACGGGAAGGGCGCCATCATGAAGCTCGGGAGGGATGAACGTCCCGCCGATGTCCCGGCCATTTCGACCGGGTCCCTGGGGCTCGATATCGCCCTGGGTGTCGGGGGCTTGCCGCGCGGACGGGTCATTGAGATCTTCGGACCGGAGTCATCGGGAAAGACGACGATGACGCTCCACTGTATTGCCGAAGTCCAGAAGACCGGCGGTGTGGCGGCGTTTATCGATGCGGAACATGCCCTGGATTTGACCTATGCCCAAAAGCTCGGCGTCCAGGCGGACGAGTTGCTGGTATCTCAGCCGGATACCGGCGAGCAGGCCTTGGAAATCGCCGAGACGCTGGTTCGAAGCGGAGCGATCGACCTGATTGTGGTGGACTCGGTCGCAGCGCTCACGCCGCGGGCTGAAATCGAAGGCGAGATGGGCGATTCGCATATGGGTTTACAGGCCCGGCTCATGTCGCAGGCGTTGCGCAAGCTGACAGCGGCCATTTCTAAGTCTCAGACGACGTTGATTTTCATCAACCAGATCCGCATGAAGATCGGGGTGATGTTCGGCAATCCGGAAACCACCACCGGCGGCAATGCGTTGAAGTTCTATTCTTCCGTTCGTCTGGATATCCGTCGCATCGAATCCGTGAAAGAAGGCCAGGATGTGATGGGGAACCGGGTGCGGGTGAAGGTGGTGAAGAACAAGATGGCGCCGCCGTTCCGCCAGGCGGAGTTCGACATCATGTTCGCCGAAGGCATTTCGAAGACCGGTGAACTGGTTGATATCGGGGTGGAGAAGAAGATTATCGATAAGTCCGGGGCCTGGTACTCCTATAAAGGTGAANNTAATCCTGCCGTAGCCCTGGAAGTTGAGGCCAAACTTCGCGAATTGGCCGGGGTGCCGGCCCGTCATGAAAAAAAGGCCGAGCCCAAAGAGGAGAAGCCCTCTTCAAAAGCGGAAAAGGGTGAGGAGAAGCGGGCGCATAAGTAGGCGACAGACCTGTGGGTGCAAAAAAACGGCTCCCGCCATCGTCGTCAGAGGAGTGGCTGCATCTGGCCGTGCGCTATCTGGCACGGTGGGACCGGACGGTAGCCCAGGTCGAGCAGTTTTTGCTGAGCAAAGGGGCGTCGGCTGCACAGACGAAACAGACGATCAGCCGGTTGTCCGATCTCCGGTATCTCGATGATCGTGCCTATGCCGGGCGGTGGATTGAGCGCCGGCTCATCCGCCAGCCGATGGGGCGTGACCGACTGTTGGCCGAGTTGCAGGCCAAAGGGATCGGGGAAGCTGTCGCTGAAGCGGCCGTTCAAGAAGCCCTTCGTGAAATTGATGGCGACACCCTTGCCAAGCGGGCGCTGAAATCATGGCAGCGCAAGGGGCGACGCGTGACCGCCTTGCAGGCAGTCCGCCTCCTACGTCAGTGGGGTTTCGAAGAAGAGACGATC
>CXWL01014380.1_pt1 | contig 34345 bp, 38 predicted proteins | sample 590931 | NCBI WGS metagenome assembly CXWL01 (sample SAMEA3498368, study PRJEB10139) | groundwater metagenome | biome: water well; material: biofilm material | place: Germany | collected 2015-04-27
CAGCACGCCCGTGCCTTCGCGCTGCGGGCCGAGGGTCGCCGTGCTGCGCGCATTGGGCAGGATCTTCGCGCGCACGAGCACCACGGCCGAAAGGGTATCCTCCGCGCTCGCCTCGGCGCCGGGCTTGCCTTTCTCCTGCGGCCAGGCCGCCCCCGAAAAGGCCAGCAGCGCGGCGGACAAAACCAGCAGGCGTGCGTTCATCGCCATCTCCCTCGTCGAATTCAGGTCCTGGGCTTGTCCTCGATGCGCGCGCGCAGCGATTCGACTCTCGCACGGTTGACGCCCATGTCGCGCCGGCCGAGGCGCGAGGCGGAGCGCACGTGGATCAGGCCCGCCTTGTCGTCATGGAAGAACTCGACGTCATCCACGAAGCGCATCAGCTTGCTGCGGTATTCGGCATACAGGTAGGCGCCCTCCTGCCTGATGACGGTCGCGTCGCGCATGCCCTCGACGGCCTTGCGCGCCGCAGTCATTGCGGAGGCAGCATCGCCCTTGAAGGGGATCGGCGCGATGTAGTGCTCGGTGTCGGAAGCCGCGGCCTGGCTGGAAACGCAGTTGGGCGTGGTCTTCGGCGGCGCGAGCCGGCCCTCTTTCACGCCAAGGTTGTCGGGACGCTTCCAGGAAAACACGGTGTCTCCGCTAGCGGTCGCCACATGGATCGCGAACCCCGCCACCGCCAGGACCAGGAGGAGCGCCAACGCGCCGAGCGCGTTCCTGCACGCCAGGAGCGCGCGTTTCCACATGTGCGGCGGATGTTAACATCGCAGCGCGATTCCGATTCCTCACAGGGGGCTCCATGCTGCAGATCTCCGCACTCCAGCTTGCAGAAATTCTCGCCGGCATCGGCCGCGCCCAGGCCGCGATCGTCCAGGGACTGGAGAACGAACTGGCCGGTGTGCGCAGCGGCCGCATCATTCCAGCACTGCAGAACGCTGCCCACCTGCGCGACCACCCTGAGCCCACGCTGGTGGACCTGCCGGTACGCGTGTGCATGAACAGCATGGGGCGCATCCCGCCGGACCCGGCGATCATCGCGCGCGACCTCGAGCGCCTGATCAACGGCACGACCGCCGTTGCCGCAACCAAAGAGCAGGCTGCGGCGGCTTCCGCCCCCGCACCGGCGGCAAGCGGCGACGACCCGATGGATTTCACCAAGCCGGCCTAGAAATCCTCGGGCGGAGGCGGGAACGAAGGTTTCCTCTTCTCCCGCAGCGAGGCGAGGCCTTCCTTCGCCTCGGGCCCGGTAAACCCGAGCACCTCCAGCGCGAGCGACGCATCAAAGCTCGGACCCGCCATGCGCAGCCAGTTGTTCAGGCTGTACTTGGTCCAGCGCAACGCGGTCTGCGCGCCACCGGCGAGCTTGCGCGCCACTTCCAGCGCCTTGGCCTGCAGTTCGGCCTCCTCGCAGCACAGCGAGACAAGGCCGATCCGCTCCGCTTCCTCGCCCGAGACCTGCTCGCACAGCAGCAGGTAGTACTTCGCCTTCGCCATGCCGCAGAGCAGCGGCCAGACGATCGCCGCATGGTCGCCCGCAGCCACGCCCAGGCGCGTATGGCCGTCGATGATGCGCGCGTTCTTCGCCGCGATCGACACATCGGCGAGCAGCCCGGCCACCAGTCCCGCGCCCACTGCCGGGCCGTGCATCGCGGACACCACCATTTTCGAGCAATTGATAATGTTGTAGACGAGGTCGCGCGCCTCGCGCCAGACGCGCGCCCGCGCCGCGAAGTCCTGCGTGATCTTCTCCACCATCGCGAGGTCGCCGCCGGCGGAAAAGCCCTTGCCGGCGCCGCGCAGGATGGCGACGCGCGTCTCGGGATCGCGGTCGATGTCGAGCCAGATCTCGGCCAGTTCCTTGTGCAGGCGCTCGGTCGCGGTGGAGAGCTTGCCGCCCTCCTCGCCCATCACCAGCTCGAGGATGCCGGGTTCCAGGCGCCGGATTTTCAGGTCTCTGTATCTGGAGTAGTCCATGGGGCCATTCTACAATCGGGCCATGCGTGCGCCTGACGATCGGTTCAAGGACCTGCCCGGATTTCCGTGGGCGCCGCACTACCTGGAATGGCGCGGCCTGCGCGTGCACTACCTGGACGAGGGAGAGGGCCCACGCGCCTCGGGGCGCGTCCAGCCTACCTTGCTGTGCCTCCACGGCGAGCCGACCTGGAGCTACCTGTATCGCAAGATGATCCCGCCGTTCCTCGCCGCGGGATATCGCGTCATCGCCCCGGATTTCATCGGCTTCGGCCGCTCGGACAAGCCGACAGAGGATAGCTTCTACACTTTCGACATGCACCGCGAGTTTCTGCTCGATCTGATCGAAAAGCTGGACCTAAAAAATGTCTCCCTGGCGGTGCAGGACTGGGGCGGGCTGCTGGGACTCACGCTGCCGATGGAGATGCCGGAACGCTTCCAGCGCCTGCTCATCATGAATACCGCGCTCGGCACCGGCGATGCGCCGTTGAGCGACGGATTTGTCGCCTGGCGGTCCTACGTCAACAAGAACCCGGCGATCGACTGCGGCAAGTTGCTTGGGCGCGCCTGTGCGCATTTGAGCGCCGCCGAAGCGGCGGCCTACGAGGCGCCGTATCCGGACACGGCGTCGAAAGCGGGCGTGCGCCGCTTCCCGAACCTGGTGCCCGACCGTCCCGATGCACCCGGCGCGGCAACGTCGCGCATGGCGCGCGACTGGTGGCAGAACGCGTGGCGGGGCGAGTCCTTCATGGCGATCGGCGCGAAGGATCCCGTCCTCGGGCCGCCGGTGATGAACGAACTGCGCAAGATCATCCGCGGGTGCCCGGAACCCTACGTGCACGCGGAAGGCGGGCATTTCCTGCAGGAATGGGGCGACGACATCGCAACGGAGGCGCTGAAGCAATGGAAGTGACTTATGACGATGTGGCACGTGCACAAGAGAGAATCAAGGGAAACGCGCATCGCACTCCAGTCCTAAGCTCGACCACGGTGGATGCACTCACCGGCGCGAAGGTGTTCTTCAAGCCCGAGAACCTGCAGCGCATGGGCGCCTTCAAGTTCCGCGGCGCCTACAACGCGCTGTCGCAGCTTTCGCCGGAAGCGAAGAAACGCGGCGTGGTCGCGTTCTCCTCGGGCAACCACGCGCAGGCCGTGGCGCTGGCCGGCAAGCTCCTTGGCGTGCCGGCGGTCATCGTCATGCCCGGGGACGCGCCCAGGGTAAAACTGGAAGCGACGATGGGATATGGCGCCGAAGTCGTTCGCTACGGCAAGCAGGACGATCGGGAGGAAGTCGCAAGGAAGATTTCCTCCGAGCGCGGCCTGACCCTAATTCCGCCCTACGACCACCCGCACATCGTCGCCGGCCAGGGAACGGCGGCGAAGGAGCTGATCGAGGACGCGGGCCCGCTCGACTTGCTGCTCGTACCCTGCGGCGGCGGCGGGCTACTGTCGGGCTGCGCGCTGGCCGCGAAGCACATGAATCCCGGCTGCCGCGTGATCGGCGTCGAGCCGGCCGCCGGCGACGACGCGACGCGCTCCTTCAGGACGAAGACGCTGCAGACCGTGAAAAACCCGGACACCATCGCCGATGGCGCGCGCACGCCGTCGCTGGGAAAGGTCACCTACCCGCTGGTGATGCGCTACGTGGACGACATGCTCACGGTCACGGACGAGGAACTGCTCAAGTCGATGTTCTTCCTCTGGGAGCGCATGAAAATCGTGGTGGAGCCCACCGGCACGCTCGGGGCCTGCGCGCTGCTGGAGAGAAAACTGGACGCCAAAGGCAGGCGCGTCGGCGTGGTGCTCTCAGGCGGGAACGTCGACCTCGCCTGGGCCGCGACCCGCCTTCAGGACGGGCTGAAGAAGACGTAGCGCCGGTTGTTCGCCGCCTTCGCGGCGTACATGGCGCGGTCGGCGCGCTCGATCAGGCCCTCGGCGTCCTCGGCATGGTCGGGGAAGATGCTGATGCCGATCGAGCAGCCGATGTTCTCCGTGACGCCGTCGGTGGACAGCGGCAGGCTGACCATGTCGGCGATCTTCTCGGCGATGTTCTCGACATCCTCCGCGCGGTCCAGCTCGCCGGCCAGCACCACGAACTCGTCGCCGCCGTAGCGCGCCACCGTGTCCGAGCCGCGTACGCTGGTGCGCAGGCGGCCGGCGATCTGCGTGAGCACGTGGTCGCCGTGGCGGTGGCCGCGGCTGTCGTTCAGGCGCTTGAAGCCGTCCAGGTCGACCATCATCACCGCCAGCTTCTTGCGGTTGCGCTTGGCGAATTCCATGGCCAGCGCCAGGCGCTGCTGCATCGACAGCCGGTTCGGCAGCCCGGTGAGCGAGTCGTGCTGCGCCATGTGGCGCATCTGCTGCTCCCGCTGTTCCAGCTGGGCCATCAACTGCTCGCGCTCGACAAGCGCCGCCTGGGAGGTCATCGCGGCGGCCTGCGCCACTTCCTTTTCACGCTTGACCGAGTTGATGCGGTCCGCCAGCGCGAAGGAGAGCAGCAGCACGTCCAGCGCGAGGCCGACGTGCAGGCCGTTCAAGGTCAGGAAGTGCGTCGGCACGATGCCGAAGTTGCGCAGCGCGCCGAGCGCGATGAAGACGAGCAGCGCCGACCAGGCGAGCAGGAAGAAGCGCGCCGGCCGGTAGCCGTCCAGCACCGCGCGCACCGAGACGAAAAGCACGATACCCGCGGTCGCACAGGCCAGCGCGGACAGCGTGCGCATGATGGTGCCGTAGGACACGAGCCAGCCGGTGGCCGCGAACAGCACGCCGGCCGCCGAAAGCGCCATCGCCGCGAGCATGAACCGGTCGGCGAACACCGTAATCGCCGGCGTATTGAGGAAGTTGCGCGCGAACTGGGTGCCGAAGAACAGCGTGGCGCAGAGCGCCGCGCCCAGCGCATGGTTCGCCCACCACACGCTGTCGGGCCAGAGGTACTGGAACGCAAGGCCGTCGAAGGCCGCGAGGCCGATGCCGAAGGTGCAGACATAGAGGACATACCAGAGGTAGGTCCAGTCGCGCAGCGCGCCAAACAGCATCAGGTTGTAGAGGAACAGCGCGATCACGAGGCCGTAGAAAAGCCCGTAGACGAGCTGCGAGTTGCGGTCGTGGGCGACGAGCGCTTCGGGCCGCCAGAGGAAAGCCGGCACCGTCAGCACGCTGCGCGTCTGTACGCGAATGTAGGTTGGGGCTTCAGCCAGACCTGCAAGCGGCACGCGGAATACGTGGTTGCGGTGCTTTACCTCCCGCGTATTCCAGGGCTGCAGGTCGCCGGCGCGCTGCACCCGGTATTCCAGGCCGGCCGCGCCCCGGTAAGGGACGTGCAGCTCGATGGAGTCGATGCTCGGGAAGCGAATTTCCAGTGCCAGCAACGGCGCAAGCAGGCCGGCGGTTTCCCGCGGCAATTCGAAGCGCAGCCAGAACGCGGAGTAGGTGTAGCCGAAGTTCGGCGTCTCTTTGCCGATGCGCGCGAACCTGGCCGCGTGCGCCGGGCCCGCGACATCGGCGAGCTGCAGGTTGCCGGACGGATCTTCCAGCGCTTCGGCATAGCTGCCGACGGAGACGCCATCCCGCGGTCCGGGAAGCGGAACCGGCTCGGCATGCGCCGCCGCGAATCGGAGAATCAGTGCGGCAAGCGCGAGCGCGCGGAACATGGCGCAGGATGTTACGCCGCTTTGCTATGATGCGGGCCCTCGCGAACGCCCCACGGAACACACCCATCATGCGCTGCATCGAAATCAGCAAGCCCGGCGGTCCCGATGTCCTGGTCCCCGCGGAACGCCCGGATCCGGTGCCGAAGCCGCACGAAATCCTGATCAAGGTTGCCGCCGCGGGCGTGAATCGCCCGGACGTGCAGCAGCGGCTGGGCAAGTACGCACCGCCAGCCGACGCATCCCCCCTGCCGGGCCTCAAGGTGGCGGGCGAAGTCGCGGCCATTGGCGCCGAGGTGAAGATGTGGAAGGTCGGCGACCAGGTCTGCGCGCTGGTGCACGGCGGCGGCTATGCCGAGTACTGCGTCGCGCCCGAGGTGCAGGCGCTGCCGGTTCCGCAGGGCCTGACCATGCAGGAAGCCGCCTCGCTGCCCGAGACCTTCTTCACCGTGTACTCGAATGTCTACGACCGCGCGCGCCTCGCGCCGGGCGAATCGCTGCTGGTCCAGGGCGGCAGCTCGGGCATCGGCGTCACCGCCATCCAGATGGCCTCGGCGCTCGGCAATCGCGTGTTCGCGACCGCGGGCACGGATGAGAANNCGGATGAGAAATGCGCCGCCTGCGTCTCGCTGGGCGCGGAGAAGGCGATCAACTACAAGACCCAGGACTTCGCCGCTGAAGTGAAGGCCGCCACCGGCGGCAAGGGCGTCAATGTCGTGCTCGACATGGTCGCCGGCAGCTACGTGCAGCGCGAGATCGACTGCATGGCCGACGAAGGCCGGCTCGTCTTCATCGCCGTGCTGGGCGGCTTCAAGGGCGAGATCAACATCGCCAACGTCATGATGAAGCGCCTCGTGCTCACCGGCTCCACGCTGCGCCCGCGCACAGTGGCGTTCAAAGGCGGGATTGCGAAGAGCCTGCGCGAAAGGGTCTGGCCGCTAATCGAAGCCGGCAAGATCAAGCCGGTGATCTACAAGACGTTCCCGCTGGCGCAGGCAAGCGAGGCGCACCGCCTGATGGAAACCAGCACGCACATCGGCAAGATCGTCCTCGCCGTCTAGCGCGGTTCCTTCTTCGATTCTTCCTTCAGCCAGTTGACGAAGTCGGTCACCTCCGGCCGGCCGAGGGAGGTCTTGGCGACGACGGCGTAGTAGGCGCGCGCGACGTCGGCTGTCTGCTTGAAAGGGGCGACGAGTTCGCCGGTGGTGATCATCTTGCGCACCAGCGGGCTGCGGCCGAGCGCGACGCCGTGGCCGGCGATGGCGGCCGGAATGATCTGGTCGTAGCCGGTGAAGGTCAGGTTGCCAGCAGGCCGCAGGTCGGTGAGGCGCTCGATCTCGAGCCAGGTCTTCCAGTGCATCCAGGGATGGCGGCCGTCGGGATCGTCGTACTGCAGCAGGACGTGATGGCGCAGGTCCGAGGGCTCCAGCAAAGGCTTTTTCGGGTCCCGCATCAGCTTCGGGCTGCAGACCGGAAAGACGCGCTCGCCGAAAAGGCGGATGCCGTCGCCGCCGGCCAGCGTCGCCGGGCCATGGCGGATCGCAAGGTCGAGGCCGTCGCGTTCCAGGTCGAGGACGCGCGTCTCGGCGCTGATGCGCACGTCGAGTTCTGGATGCATGCGCGTGAATCCCGCCAGCCGCGGAATCAGCCAGAGCGAGGCAAAGGATTGCGTCGTGGTGACCGCGAGGGTCTGGCGGCCGCGTCCGGCGCGCAGCTTGCTGGTGACCGTGCGCATCGTCGCGAGGACCTGCGCCGAAGCGGCGTACATCGCCTGGCCGGCCTCGGTCAGCTCGAGCGCGCGGTGGCGCCGCTCGAAGAGCTTCACGCCGAGCTGCTCCTCAAGTTCCTGGATCTGCCGGCTGACGGCTGACTGGGAAAGGAAAAGCTCGTCGCCCGCCTTGGTGAAGGACAGCAGGCGCGCCGCCGCCTCGAAGCCCTTGAGCAGGTCCAGCGACGGCAGCCGGGTCTGCAGGGTGGACCTGTTCGCATTCCCTCTCGCATTCCCCTTTTGCATGCCAGACCTGTGTATTCCCCGTTTGAGCCCCAGGACGCAAGGATGCAACATGTGCATGTCAAACACAAGGAGCACCACATGAACCGCTACATGCATGAAGAGTATTACAGCAACCCCGAGCTGTTCCGCAGGCTGGCGGAGCGCGAGCGCGCCGAGGCCATCGGCAAGGCGGCCGCATGGCTGTACGGCGCGATCGGCCGGATCCTGACCCAGGCCGCGGCACGGCTCAGGCCGCGCGGCCACGGCGGCTGGATCGAGCGCCTGGGCTGATCGAAACCCTCAATCGAACGCAAAGGAACATGCCATGAAACTCGAACTCGCTTCCGCCGCCCTGAGGATCGGCCGCGGCCAGACCCTCAAGATCCGCGACGCGGTGGGCAGCACCATCTGCGCCCGCGAGGGCACGGTCTGGATCACCGAAGAAAACAGCCGCAAGGACGTGGTGCTGTCGCCGGGCGCCTGCTTTCGCGTCGGCCAGCCCGGCTTGACCATTGTGCAGGCCTTCGCCGACGCGTCCGTATCGCTGGCCTGAGGGCCCCTTAAAATAAGCGCTCCCCGCACTGTGGAGCGCCGATGTTCAAGGATGGAATTCTCAAGGGCAAACGGATCCTGATCACCGGCGGCGGCACCGGCCTGGGCAAGGAAATCGCCACCCGCTACCTGCAACTCGGCGCCGAGGTCTGGATCGCCGGCCGGCGCGGGGCGGTTCTGGATGCCACTGCGAAAGAACTCATGGCCGCGCACGGCGGCAAGGTCGGCACGCATGCGGTGGACATCCGCGACGCGCAGGCGGTGGATGCGATGGTGCAGCACATCTGGGACACGGCCGGGCCGCTGACGGGCCTGGTCAACAACGCCGCCGGCAACTTCATCAGCCCGACCAAGGACCTGACGCCGAACGGCTTCAACGCCATCGCCAACATCGTGTTCCACGGCAGCTTCTACGTCACGCATGCCGTGGGCAAGCGCTGGATCGCGGGCGGACACAAGGGATCGGTGCTGTCGATCCTCGTCACCTGGGTGCATACCGGCTCGCCCTACGTCGTGCCCTCGGCGATGTCGAAGGCCGGGCTGCACGTGATGACCAAATCGCTCGCCGTCGAATGGGGCAAGTACGGCATCCGCCTGAATGCCATCGCGCCGGGCGCCTTTCCCACCGAAGGCGCCTCCAAGCGCCTGCGCCCGGGCGGCAGCTTCGAAGATTCGAACGACCAGAACCCGATGCGCCGTATCGGCCAGATGCCGGAACTGCAGAACCTCGCCACCTTCCTGATGGCGGATGGCTGCGAGTGGCTCACGGGCGAAACCATCGCCGTGGACGGCGCGGGCTACCTTGCGAACGGCGGCTCCTTCACGGAACTGGACAAGATGTCCGACGCGGACTGGGAAAAGGCGCGCGCCCTGATCAAGACGCAGAACGAGAAAGACCGCGGCGGCCGGGGAGAGGCCCGCACGGAGCGCGGGGCTTGAGCGATCAGAAACTCACGCCGCGCCCCGCGGCGACCATCCTGCTGTTGCGTGAAGCATCGGGCGCGCCCGAAGTGTTCATGCTCCAGCGCACCAGCAAGGCGGCATTCCTGCCCGGCGCCTTCGTGTTTCCGGGCGGCGCGCTCGATGCGGACGATGCCGGCGCGCGCGCGGCGCAGCGCATGCGCGGACTGGACGACACCGAAGCGAGCAGGCGCATGGGGCTCGCCTCGGGCGGACTTGCCTACTGGGTGGCGGCGGCGCGCGAATGCTTCGAGGAATCGGGCATCCTCCTCGCGCATGACGAAAGCGGCGCGCCCGTCGATCCCGCGCGGGTCGCGGCGCTTGAGCACCTGCGAAATCCCCTGAACGACGGCGAACTGCTGTTCAGCGATTTCCTGGAAAAGGAAGGCCTCTACATCCAGGCGCAGGACATCGCCTATTACAGCCACTGGATCACGGCGCCGGGCCGGCCGCGGCGCTTCAGCACGCGTTTCTTCGTCGCCTGCGCGCCCGCGGGCCAGGATGGCGCGCACGACAAGTCCGAGACCGTGCACAGCGTATGGGTCAGCCCGCGCGAAGCGCTCGAGCGCGGCAAGCGCGGCGAGATCGAACTCATCTTTCCCACGCGCAGCACGCTCTCCGACCTCGCGGCGATTCAGACGCCTCGCGCGGCGCTGGAACACGCGAAAAGCCTCGGCGACATCGAAGTAAACGCCGCCTGCTGGGCGCTTGACCACGAAGGCTCGCAACGCCTGTTCCGCCGCGCCGACCCGCCCTACTTCGAGATTCACTGGAGCGATCCCGGGGAAAAAGGCGACACCTGCTTCGTGATCCAGCCTGGAATTCCGAAGCGGCTCGATCGCTACGTCACGCGCATCACGGCGCCGAATCCGGGCGCGATGACCGGCACAGGCACCAACACTTACCTCGTGGGCGAAGACGAGATCGCGGTGATCGACCCGGGTCCCGCGCTCGATTCGCATATCGCGAAAATCCTCGAGACCGGCGCCGGCCGCATCCGTTGGATCCTCACGACCCACACGCACATGGACCATTCGCCCGCGGCGGCGGCTATCAAGGCGGCCACCGGCGCGCAGGTCCTTGGCATGCGCGCGCCTGCCGGCGGCAGCCAGGACCAGGCTNNGCCAGGACCAGGCCTACGCGCCCGATGCGAGTCCCGCCGATAGCGAGCGGATCGCGCTGGGACGCCTGAACATGCGGGCGATCCACACGCCGGGCCACGCCTCCAACCACCTGTGCTACCTGCTGGAGGAAACCGGGATGCTGTTCACGGGCGACCACGTGATGCAGGGCTCCACCGTGGTCATCAACCCGCCCGATGGCGACATGCGCGCCTACCTGGCCTCGCTGGACAAGCTGCTCGCCATGGACATCGCCATCATCGCCCCGGGGCACGGCTACCTGATCGGCGCGCCGCACAAGGAAGTGAAGCGCCTGGTGGCGCACCGCCTCGCCCGGGAAGCGAAAGTCGCCGCCGCGCTCGGGCACCGCGGCGAGGCGACGCTGGAGGAGCTGGTGGGCGACGTCTATGACGATGTTTCGCCGAAACTTCACCCGGTCGCGATGCGCTCGCTGACCGCGCATCTGGACAAGCTGGTGGCCGACGGGCGTGCCCGGCTGGCATCCGGACGCTATATACTGTCCGTCTAACTGCGCGCCGAATAGCGAAGGGAATGCCCGATGAGCGACGAAAAAACCATGAAGCTGGTGACCAACCTCGACCGCGCGGCGATCGAGGCCAAGCTGCGCGAAATCGGCGGCGACGCCGCGGCCGCGGGGCTGACCGACGTCGCCAAGATGTTCGTCGGCGTGCAGGGCATGCCAGCCGCGCAGATCGAGCAGCGCGTCACCAATGCGATGAAATGGCTCGCCGACAAGCCCGAGCACGCCAGGCTCGCCGCCACCCTCGACCTCGTCGGGATGAACCTGAAAAACCTGAAGTAGAAACGCTGACGTAGCTCCGCCTCCCCGGCGGATATCCCCACTGAAGTACGACTACGACCTTTTCACCATCGGCGGCGGCTCGGGCGGCGTGCGCGCGAGCCGGGTGTCCGCGACCCTTGGCGCGCGCGTCGCGATCGCCGAGTCGGGCCGCTTCGGCGGCACCTGCGTCAACGTCGGCTGCATCCCGAAGAAGCTGTTCTCCTACGCCGCGCATTTCCGCGACGAGCTGGAGGACGCCGCCGACTTCGGCTGGAGCGTCGCCGAGCCGTCCTTCGACTGGCGCAAGCTGGTCGCCAACAAGGACCGCGAGATCGACCGCCTGAACGGCATCTACGAGCGCATCCTCGTGAATGCCGGAGTCTCGATTTTCCGGGACCGGGCAGTTGTCGTGGATCCCCATTCAGTTTCCCTGGGTGGAAAAACCTTTTCGGCAAAACACATCCTCGTTGCCACGGGTTCCTGGCCGCAGAAGCCGGACATACCGGGCGCGGAGCTGGCGATCACGTCCAACGAAGCGTTTTCCCTCGAGCAGCTGCCCAGGCGCGCGCTGGTCGTCGGCGGCGGCTACATCGCCGTCGAGTTTGCTTCCATCTTCAACGGTCTTGGCGTGGCGACGACGCTCGCCTACCGCGGCGCGCAGCTGCTGCGCGGCTTCGACTCGGAACTGGGAACCAGGCTCGGCGAGGAAATGGCCAGGAAAGGGGTTGCAGTTACATTGAATTGCACTCCTCTCCACCTGGCGAAAGATGGAAATTCAATTCAAGTCGAATTCAACAACAGCACTCGTCAATCCTTCGATCTCGTCATGTTCGCGACGGGGCGCATACCGAACACGACGAACCTCGGCCTCGAATCCGCCGGCGTGAAGCTGGCCGCCGACGGTGCGATCGCCGTCGACAATTTTTCGAAGAGCTCGGTGGACTCGATCTACGCCATCGGCGACGTCACCAATCGCATCAACCTGACGCCAGTCGCCACCTCCGAAGGCATGGCGCTGGCGAAGACGCTATTCGGCAACCAGCCGACGCCGGTGGACCACGAGAACGTCCCCACCGCCGTGTTCGCCAACCCGAACATCGGCACGGTCGGGCTGTCGGAAGCCGCCGCGCGCGAGCGTTTCGGCAAGGTGGACATCTACAAGACCGCATTCAGGTCGCTGAAGCACACCATGGGCGCGAGCCAGGAAAAAATCTTCATGAAACTGGTGGTGGACGCCGCCAGCCAGCGAGTCGTCGGCGCGCACATGATCGGCCCGGACGCGGGAGAAGTGATCCAGGGCATCGCCATCGCGGTGAAGCTGGGCGCCACCAAGGCGCAGTTCGACGCCACCATCGGCATCCACCCGACGGCGGCGGAAGAATTCGTTACCATGCGCGAGAAATTCGTTGGCTAGCGCGGCCGCGTGATCGCCGTGGAGGTGGATCGGACGCTTGCGCGCCGCTCCCGGCAGAATCTCAAGCGCTATCGCCAGGTCGAAGTCGTCGCGGCCGATGGTTTCGCGCACGATCCCGGAAAGGTCGACGCAGTTCTCGTCAATGCCGGCGTCACGCACCTTTCACCGATGTGGCTCGGGAATCTCAAGCGGGGGGGACGCCTCGTGGCGCCGCTCACCCTGGAAAACCAGCTTGGCCGGATCCTCAAAGCGACGCGCGACGGATCGAACTGGACCGCAGGCTTCGTCAGCACCGTGGGCATCTATCCCTGCATGGGCGGCAGGAACGCCGCCGCCGAAAAACTGCTTGCCAAGGCATTCGACGGTGGCGGCGCCGAGAAGGTCCGGTCGTTGCGCCTAGACGATCACAAGCGCAATCGCGACTGCTGGCTGCATGGAAAAGGCTTCTGCCTGTCGCGGCGGCAGATGCTGATTGCTACTGCTTCCTCGGCTTCCTGAACAACTCTCGGTGCGTTCCTGCCCGATGAAACACAATTCGATTGCGCGTGACGCGGTAGATCAGCAGCCAGTCCGCATCCATATGGCACTCGATGAATCCGGCGTAATCATCCTGGAGCGCAGGTTCTCTGAATACCTCGGGCAGCGTTTTTGCCGCGTGAAGACGATTTCCTTCACACACGCTTGAGGTGCGCGATAGCATCCTTCGCGGTCTTGAAGCGGCGGACCTTGCCCTCTCGCTCTTCGCGCCGCGACTGCTCCAACGTGCGTCGGGCGGCTGCGTTCAGTTCGTAGTCGCGGGTAGCAATCTCCAGCGCACGGCGCACCGCGGATGCCGCGTCACGCCGCCCGGTGGTCGCCTGAGCGCGCTTTAGCAAAGATTCCGGAATGCGGACAGTCACAGTGGCCACGTCGTTCTCCTTTTCCTGCGGCATTGTAGCGCGACCCTAAGACAGCGATCTCCATATCAAGGACGCCCCGCTTGCCAGGAGCATCAGCGCCACCACCCGCATCAGCGTCTCGCGCGAGATGCGCCGGAACAGGTGGCCGGCGGCCCAGATGCCCGCCAGGCCGGCGGGCACTACGAACGCGGCATAGGTCCACACCTTCGGATCGAGCAGGATGCCTGTGGCGAGGAACGCGACGGTGCGCAGCGAGATGCTGGTCAGCGTCGCGAAGCCCATGGTCGCGCGGTACTGCTCCTTGGCGAGCCCCCGGTGCGAAAGATAGATTGCATAAGGCGGTCCGCCCGCGCCGAAGACGGTGCTGGTGACGCCGCCCACGAACCCGGCGACGTAGGCCCAGCCCGAGGAGACCACGCGTTGCGCGTCCGGATTGCCGATCAGGCTGTAGAGCGCGAACAGCAGCACGAAGACGCCCAGCGCCAGGGTCGCGGCGCCGCGCGGCAGGTTGACGAGCAGCGTGACGCCGGCGATGGTGCCGAGGAGGATGGTCGGCACCATGCGGGTCCATTCGGCCCGCACCGCATTCTTCGGATTCTCGAAGCCGACGCGGAAGGCGTTCGCCAGGTCCATGATCACGAACAACGCCAGCGCGAAGGGCAGCGGCACGAAGTGGGTCGCGAACGGCACGGTGATCAGCGCGGCGCCGAAACCGGTGACACCGAAGATCACCGAGCCGGCGAAGGCGGCCGCCGCCAGTGCGGCGATTTCTACCGGATCGAGCGCCACGTCAGCCCTCCTCCTGCGGCGGCACGATGAGCAGTTCGTCGGTCGTCCAGCGGTTCATGGTGCGCATCCGCTCCACGTAGCGCGGGAACGGCAGGTCATAGGCCTTTTCCAGCGCCGTCGCGCGTGCACGCAGGACGTTCCATTCCATCGCCGCGGGAAACCCCTTCAGGCCAAGGACGACGATGTTCGGGTCGCGCAGCGAGTGGAACGCGAGCACCGCGCCGCCGAAAGCGTTTTCGATGCGCTGCAGGTTGCGGTCGAAGTCGCGGTCGTCGTCCATGAAATTCGCCACCAGGACGCCCGTATCCTCCAGCGCGCACCAGGCGGCGTCGAAAAACGCCTGCGACACCATCGCCGCGGGCGTCGATTCGTCCTCGAAGCCGTCCACCACCAGCAGGTCGCAGCATTCGGGCGCCAGCGCCTCGACCCCGTCGCCGTGCTCCACCGTCAGGCGCGCGTCGTCCGCCGGCACGTGGAACAGCGCGCGCGCCGTGGCGATGACGCGGTCGTCGTATTCGACCACGTGCGTGTGCAGGCCCGCGAGGCGACGGTGGAAGAACTTGGCCAGCGAGCCGCCGCCCAGGCCGACCATCAGCGCGCGCCGCGGCTTCGGGTGGAACAGCAGGAAGGCCATCATGCAGCGCGTGTAGTCGAGTTCCAGCGCGAACGGGTCGTCCATGCGCATCGCGCTCTGGATCGCCTCGCCGCCGACGTGCAGGTAGCGCACGCCCCGCTCCTCGCTGACGGTAAGGGTGGGACGGCGCCTCATGCCGCGGAGCGGAAGTGCCGCCGCATCGCGGCCGCGAGCGCCGCGCCGGCGAAGCTCAGCGCCGCGCAACCGAGGATCGAGGCATCGTAGCTGCCGAACGCGTCGAAGCTTGCGCCGGCAAAGGTCGGGCCGATGAGGGTGGCCAGCCCGGCGGCGGTGTAGAGCGCGCCGAGGACCGCGGACAGGCTCCTTGGCCCGAACATCTCCATGCAAAGCGTCGGCGCGAGCGCGACGTAGCCGCCATAGAGAGAGCCGAAGCAGACCGCGAAGAGCGCGAGCAGCCAGAAGCTCGTCGCCACCCACCACACGAGGAACAGCAGTCCCAGCCCCGCGCCGATCGCCACCAGCGAGCGCGCATGGCCGAAGCGGTCGGCGACGCCGCCCATGCCGAAGCGCCCCAGCAAGCTGCCCAGGCCGAGCAGGCTCACCAGGCTCACGCCCTGCGCTTCGCTCAGGCCGACATCCTGCGCGTACGGCACGAGGTGCACCATCGGCACGAAGAATCCGACGCAGATGAGAAACGCCACGCCGTACATCAGCCAGAAAAGCCGGCTGCGCACGGCGGCGCGCAGCGTCATGCCGGGCATGGCCGCGCCGGCCGCTTCAGCGCGCTTCGCGGCACGCCCTCCCAGCAGCAGCGCGGCGGGAACAGCGAGGATCAACGTGAGCGCGGTCAGGCCGAGGTAGGCGCCGCGCCAGCCCCACAGCTCGATCCACCAGGCCGCGAGCGGCGGCAACAGCAGGTTGCCGGCGCCGATGCCGGAAACCGCGATGCCGCCCGCAAGCACGCGCTTCTCCACGAACCAGTGCTGGACCGCGGCGACCGCGGGCACGTAGGAAAGCCCGACACCGACGCCGATGCCCACGCTGTAGGCGGCATACAGCGCACCGAGGGAACCCGCGTGGGCGGCCGCCGCCAGGCCCGTGGCGATGCACAGCACGCCCGCGAGGCAGACCCCGCGCGGCCCAAAGCGGTCCGCGAGCAGGCCGCCCGGAACGCCGAACGAGAACCACAGCAGGGCGCAGAGGGAGAAAACCAGCGACACGTGCGCCCGCGAGGCGCCGAACTCGGACTGGAAGGCGCGGAAGAAGGCGGCAAAGGAGTATGCCGCGCCGAAACCGACGAACATGAGGGTGAAGGCGCACAGCACCACCACCCAGCCGTAGGAACGTTCGTTCAATACAGCGCGCCTCGGGCCGTGATTTGCCACAGCGCTTCGACCTTCCCTTTGCGCACGCAGACGTACCAGTCGTACAGGTTGATGGTCGGATCGCAGTGACCCGGAACGAGCAGCAGCTTTTCGCCCAGCGCCGGCATCGCGGCCCCTGCGGCGTCCTTGGCGAACTCCACCCAGCCGTGCTCGTCCGAGGCATGCGTGTACTCGAGACCGGGTCGCTGCCAGAGCGTCGGCATGCCGGAGTCCACGCTCGAAGCCTTGAGGCCCGCATCGACCACCGCGAGCGCCGGGTTCGCCCGGCTCATGACGGTCGCCAGCACGAACAGCGAATGCTCGAAGCGCGGCATCGGCGGCGCCCACTCGTTGCGCGCGTAGTCGGAATCCATGAAGGCATAGGAGCCGGGCTGGATCTCGTCCCAGGCGCCGAGCGCCACTTCGAACATGAACGTGCCGCTGCCCGCGCCCGTGACGATCGGGCATTCGATGCTGGCTTCCTTGAGCAGCGCCTTGGTCTGGTTCACATACCCGGCGGCTTTCTCGATCACGCCTCGACGCTCTTCCATCGAGCGGATGTGCTGCGCGCGGCCGTGGTACGCGTGAATGCCGGCGAAGCGCAGGCTCGGCGATGCCACGATCGCGCGCGCCAGGGCCACGGCGGGCGCGCCAGGCGCGACGCCGCAGCGGCGCATGCCCACTTCCAGCTCGATGTAGACGTCGATCTTCGCGCCGGCGCGCTGCATCGCCGCCTCCAGGTCGCGCACGTTATCGGCATGGTCCACGCACACGCCCATGCGCGCGCGCTTCGCCAGCGCGGCAAGCCGATCCAGCTTGCGCGGGCCCACGATCTCGTTCGATACCAGGACATCCGCGATGCCGCCATCGACCATCGCCTCGGCTTCGGAAACCTTCTGGCAGCACATCCCCACCGCGCCGGCGGCGATCTGGCGCTTGCCGACCTCCGGGCATTTGTGGGTCTTGGCATGCGCCCGCACGCGGATGCGTGGGGGCAGCGCGTCCGTGAGCCGCTTCAGGTTGGCCTCGAACGCATCGAGGTCGAGGATCAGCGCCGGCGTATCGACCTCTTCCAGGCGCATTCCGACCGCCGCCGGAGGCTTCGTCATGCGCCTGGCCTCCGGCCTCTCATCGAGAGGTAAAAGAGCGCGACGATGATGATCGCGATCAGCGGCGTCGCGGCGTAGTTGACCTTTTCCCAGCCCGCGTTGGTGACGATCATGCCGGAGGAGAACGAGGACAGCGCCATCATGATGAAGATCGCGGTTTCGTTGGCGCCCTGCGCCTTGGCGCGCTCCTCGGGGCGGTAGGTCTCGGTGAGCAGCGTGGTGGCGCCAATGTAGAGGAAATTCCAGCCCACGCCCAGCAGCACCATCGCCCACCAGAAATTCGCCACCGTCACGCCCGAGAGCGCGATGACGATGCAGACGATGTTCAGCGCCGCGCCGGCGAGCATCACCGTGATGGTGCCGAAGCGCTTGATCAGCCCTCCGGTGAAGAAGGACGGCGCAAACATCGCGATCACGTGCGCGGAGATGACGAAAGCCGCGTCGCCGTAGGGATGGCCGCAGACGCCCATCGCGATCGGCGTCGAGGTCATGAGGAAGTTCATCACGCCGTAGCCGATCGCGCCCGACAGCACCGCGACGATGTACTTCGGCTGCGCGGCGATCTCGGACAGCGGGCGGCCGCTCGCCGCCTGCTCAGCCTCGGTCGGCTCGGGGATCCGCATCCGGCTGATGACCGCCATGGTGGCGAGCGCGAAAACGATCAAAGCCAGGTAGGCCCCGGCGAACTTCGGGCCGACGAAGTCGACCGTGTACCGGCTCAAGGTGGGGCCGATGATGCCGCCGACCAGCCCGCCGGCGAGGACCAGCGAGACCGCGGTGGCCTTGAAATCCGGCGCCGCCACTTCCGCCGCCACGAAGCGGTAGTACTGGCCGAACGCGTTGTAGGTCCCGAAGACCAGCGCGCCGAAGCACAGCAGCCAGAAGCTCGCCTGCCACATGGCCGCGGCGCAGATCGCCGCGCCGACGATCCCGACCGAGGCGCCGCGGATCAGCCCGCTGCGCCGGCCGACTTTCTTCATGTACTGCGAGGCCTGCATGGTCGCGAGCGCGCCGCCGACCACCCAGCAGGTCACCGGCAGCGTCGCCAGCGCGGCTGTCGGCGCCAGCGCGAGCCCGGCCAGGCCGTTGATGGCGATCAGCGTGGCGTTGTTGGTCATGAGCATCGCCTGGCATGCGGCGAGCAGGCCGACGTTGTACCGGGCGTTGCTTGTGATACTGTTCATATATACAGCACAGTGAGGGGACTGCAATTCTAGATCGAATGCAGAAGCTGCGTGGCGCGCTTTCGCAGATCCAGGGCCGCTACGAGACCGCCGAACGCTCGGCCTTCGACGACGGCTGGACCTCTGAAGAGCAGTCGGAGACGGCCCTTCCAACGACAGTCACGGAAGAGCGCGCACGCTCCATCATCGCGCGCAACGAGTCGCCCGACATTCCCTTCGAACAGTCGATCAACCCGTACAGGGGCTGCGAGCACGGGTGCATCTACTGTTATGCCCGCCCCAGCCATGCCTACCTGGAGCTGTCGCCGGGGCTGGATTTCGAGACGCGGCTCTTCGCCAAGACCAATGCGGTGCAATTGCTGAAGGAAGAGCTGTCGAAGAAGGGCTACCGGCCGAAGCCGATCGCCTTCGGCACCAACACCGACTGCTACCAGCCGATCGAGCGGCGCTACAAGGTGATGCGAGGCCTGCTGGAAGTGCTCGCGGCCTGCGACCACCCTCTCACCATCGTCACCAAGTCGGCGCTGATCGAGCGCGACACCGACCTGCTCGCGCCGATGGCGAAGAAGAACCTGGTGAAAGCCTTCATTTCGATCACCACCCTGGACCACAAACTGGCGCGCGCCCTCGAGCCGCGCGCCGCCAGCCCCCGGCGGCGGGTCGATGCGCTGCGCGCGCTGGCGGGCGCGGGCATCCCCTGCGGCGTGATGGTCGCCCCGCTGATCCCGGCGCTCACCGACAAATCCCTGGAAGAGGTGCTGGAAGCAGCCGCGCAGGCCGGCGCGACCATGGCCGGCAGGATCCTGCTGCGCCTGCCCAACGAGGTGCGGCCGCTGTTCAAGGAATGGCTGGCCGCGCACCAGCCGCAGCGCGCCGACCACGTCATCAGCATCGTCAGGCAATCGCGCAACGGGCGCGAGAACGACCCGAACTTCGGCTCGCGCATGACGGGTTCCGGAAATTTCGTGGACCTCATCGGCAAGCGCTTCGACCTCGCCTGCCGGCGCCTCGGGCTGAACTGCGAGGACAACCACATGGCCTCGCGCAGGGACCTCGACTGCTCGCTGTTCCGGCCGCCGGAGGCGGAAGGGCAGATGCGGCTGTTCTAGCCGCCCTTCTTCTTCGGCCCGGCTTTGGCTGGCGCGGGTTTTGGCGCGGCCGGCGTGGCCGGGGCGGCAACGACCTTGGCCAGCACCGGGAAGTAATTCTTGGCGTAGCCGGCGCGAATCGCCTTCTTGATGGTTTCCTTGGCATTGTCGGCGCCGTGCAGGAACACGCCCGCCTCTTCGGAGAGGCGCAGCGCGTAGCGGATGTCCTTCAGCGCGTACTCCGAGGAGTAGGCCTTCTCGGGAAAGTCGTGCTTGAGCATCGCCTTCATGCCGTGGTTGCGCAGCGCGAAACTGTCGGCCGAGCCCTTGGCAAGCACGTTGAAGGCGGTCTGCGGGTCGAGGCCGGCATGCAGGATCAGCGCCAGCGCCTCGGCCAGCGCCACCACGTTCTGGAACAGCACCATGTTGTTGATGATCTTCATCGCCTGGCCGGCGCCCGGGCCGCCGCAGTAGGTGACGTCGCTCGCGACGCACTCAAGGAGGGGTTTGATGCGCGCGAACACGTGCTCCGGGCCGCCGACCATCACCGACAGCGTGCCGTCCTTCGCCGCCTGGCGCGTGCGCGCCACCGGCGCATCGGCGAACTGGATGCCACGCGCGAGGAAGCGGGCGCTCAGGTCGCGCGCCAGGTTGACCGGCGTGGTACTGAAGTCCACCACCAGGCCGCCGGGCTTGAGGTGCGACAGCAGGCTGCCCGAACCCATGCATACGTCGTTGACGTGCGGTCCGCCCGGCAGGGACAGGAAAACAATGTCGGCGTGCTCGGCGACGTCGCGGATCGACTCCGCCGGCGTCACGCCGGCTTCGTCCATCTGCGACAGGGCGTCGAGGTCGCTGTCGTAGGCGCGCACCTCGTGGCCTTTGGCCGCAAGATTGCGGCACATCGGCGCCCCCATGACCCCCAAGCCGATGAATCCCAGCCTCATCCTTCCTCCTTCAGCACCGCCAGCGCGTCCACCGCCACGACCCCATTCTGCCGCACGATCACCGGATTCGCTTCGGCTTCGCGCAAGGGCCGCCCGGCGAACAGCGCGAGGCGGGAAAACCGGGCCACCGCGCGCGCCAGCGCCTCGAGATCGCCTTTCGGCAGGCCGCGGTAGCCGCGCAGCGCCGCGAAACCCTTCACCTGCCCGATCATCTCGCGCGCGCNNTCTCGCGCGCGCCCGCCTCATCGACCGGCGCCAGCCGCAGCACCACGTCATTGTAGAGTTCCGCGAGGATTCCACCGGCGCCGACCAGCACCAGCGGCCCGACCACGGGGTCGTCGCGGTACCCCACGATCGCCTCGGCGAGTCCGGCCTCCATTTTCTGCACCAGCATGCGGGGGCTGATCTTCTCGAGCCTTTCCAGCTTGACCTCGAACTCCTGCCGGCACGAGATGCCGAGCGCAACGCCGCCCGCCTCGGTCTTGTGCGCCACCTCCGCGGCAAGGATCTTCAGCGCGACGGGATACGGCAGGGTGTGCGCATAGCCGGGCGCCTCGACCACCTGGTGCGCGACGATCGGCACCTCCAGCGCGGCGAAGAGCGCCAGGGCGTGCACCTGGTCCAGCACGCCCTCGAGTGGCACCTCCTGCGGCCATGGCACAGGCTTCTCTTGGCTCTCTTTTCTCGGGGTACGCCACCTGAAATACGCGGCAAAGGCGTCGGCGCAGGCCTCGGGCGTGCGAAAGGCCGCGATGCCCGCCTGCGCCAGCAGCGCCAACGAGCGTTCGGCGTGCGGCGTCATGAACACGGCCAGCGGCTTGGCCGCGCGCTTCGCGGCCGAGATGATGGGCTCGACGGCATGCTGCGGGTGGAACTGGGCCGAGGAGCCCACCACCGCGAGCACCGCGTCGTTGCCGGCGAAATCGAGCAGGTCCCCGACCACCGCGCCGTAGGTCGCGCTCTTCTTTCCCATCGTCAGGTCCGTGATCGGCGCATCCGAACCCGGCGTGACGGTCTCGATGCCGAAAGCACCCAGGCGATCCACCACGCTGGCCGCGCCGCCACCGGTCGTGGTCACCACGGACACGCGCGCGGGACGATCCAGGTCCGGCGGCCGGCGGCCGGCCAGCATCGGCGCGATCTCGATCAGCGTCTCCAGCATGTCGACGCGCAAAATGCCGCAGTCGCGAAAGTAGGCGTCCAGCGCCGCATCCTCGCCCGCCAGCGCGCCCGTATGCGAGCGCGCGAGGCGCTCGCCGAGCTTCGAACGGCCGAGCTTGTAGGCGACCACGGGCTTGCCCGCGGCATGCGCCGCCCGCGCCCCCGCGGCGAGCCGTGCCGCGTCGCGAATCGTTTCGAGGAACAGCAGGATGGTCTGCGTCCCCGGATCGGCCGCGAGCAGCTCGACCAGTTCGCCCACGCCGACGTCGGCCTCGTTGCCGACCGAAACCAGCTTGGAGAAGCCCAGGCCGCGTGCCGCGCCGCGCGAGAGGACGGTTCCGAGCATGGTGCCGCTCTGCGACACGATACTGGCGGTGCCCGCCGGCGGCGCGTCCATCTCCAGGATCGCGTTCACGCTGATCGCGACCTTGCCCGTGAGATTGATCATGCCCATGCTGTTCGGCCCGAGCAGCCGCACCCCAAGCGCACGCGCGCGCGCGACCAGCTTGCGCTGGCGTGCAATGCCCTCGCCGCCTGCGTCGGCGAAGCCGTCGCTGAACACCGTGGCGAGCGGAACGCCCTTGCGCCCGCAGTCCTCGAGCGCGCCTTCGACGTCCTCCACCATGATGAAGGCGTGATCTATTTTTTCTTTTACGTCTTGAAGCCTCTTATAAGCGGGAAGACCAAGGATCTCGGATCGCGAAGGATTGACCGGGAAAATCTCTCCTTGATATCCATGCTTCTGCAGATAGCGTTGCGGGCGGGCGGTATTCTTCGACTCGTCGCCGGAAGCGCCGACGAGTGCGACCGAGCGCGGGGCAAACAGTGCCTGCGCCAGGGTCATGGCGTGAGGCTCTTCCCGGACTCGAGCTTCCAGAGCATGCGCAGCAGCGCTGTCGCCTTCGCCTCGCCGATCACGGGAACCGCGAGTTCGAGATACTTCGCGTCGAGCTGCGCGTCGGACAGCGGCGCATCCGGGTCGCCGATGCGCGTCGGCTGCAGGTGCTCCTCTTCCCGGCCGTCGCGCGTAACGATGGCTACCCGCGCGGCGCGCTGGCGCGGAAACGCTGCGTCAAGTTGCGGGTCGATTGAAACCGAAATCCTTTCCATCAAGGAACGCGTGACTGGATCCTCGAGCCTGGGAGATTCGAAAGCGGCCAGGCGCACGCTGCCGTGCACGAGCGCGGTGGCGACCACGTACTTGAGCGAGAAGCGCGCTTCCGCGGGCGTCCGCGGCGTCTCGTAGCCGGACACCTCCTTGGCCGCGCGGTAGCTGCCCACCCGCACGCGCTCGATCTCGCCGGCCGCGACCTTCATGCGCTGCTGCAGGGCCAGCGCGCCGTCGATGGCGGCGAAGGTATGGCCGCAGCAGGTGTGGTTCTTGAACGTCATGCCGCAGATGTTGAATGTCCTGCCCAGGGTCGAGAAGCATTTTTCCCAATCCGGGCCGTCGGACATGGCGACGCCGAAGCCCGCGTCGCCGTCGATCACATCGAGCGACCCGGTCACGCCCTCCCGCCCGGCGAGCGCCGCGGTGAGGCCCGCCTCCGCCGCGCGGCCCGCGTGCAGCGGCTTGGACATCGAATCCATGCGGAACGACTGCTGCAGTCCCGCGGCAAACGTCGTCACGGTGGCCAGCGCGTGCGCGAAGCGCTTGCGGTCCAGGCCGAGCAGTTCGGCGGTCGCGGCGCAGGCCCCGAACACGCCGATGGTTCCGGTGTTGTGCCAGTACTTGTAGTGCGCGCGCCCCATGGTGGCGCCGATGCGCGTCGAGATCTCGTAGCCCACGATCACCGCGCGCAGGAACTGCTCGCCGGAGGCGCCCTGGGCCTGCGCCTGCGCCAGCGCCGCCGGGATGGTCGGCGCGCCCGGGTGGTAGATGCCGTCGCGGAAAATGTCGTCCACCTCGACGGTATGCGCCGCCGTACCGTTAATCAGAGCAGCGAGACGGGGATAGGCTTTCTTTCCGAGGGCTAGATAACTGGGCCCGTCCCCAATCTCGTCCTTGAAAGCCACTTCCAGCAAAGTCGCAGGGGCAACAACTGCGCCCGGCAGCAAGGCCGCGTACCAGTCGATGACAGCGCGCTTGGCATGATGCAGCACTTCCGGCGCGATCGGAACCTTGCGGTAGTCCTCCGCCCAGGCGGCGAATTTTTCGACGGTGAACATGGCGCTAATTGACGGCGATCTCGCGGTCGCGAACCAGCTTGCCCCACTTCGCGCGCTCCTTGCGCACATGCTCGGCGAAAGTTTCGGGCGGCCCGCCGATCGCATCGGCGCCCTGCTCGGCGAGCTTCTGGCGCATGTCGGGCGCGAGCAGGATCACCGCGGTCTCGCGGTTCAGGCGCTGCACGATGTCGCGGGGGGTGCCGGCCGGCACCGCGAAGCCGCTCCAGGAAAGGGAGTCGTAGCCTCGCAGTTTTTCCACCCCGGCCCCTGCTTCCGAGATCGTCGGCACGTCAGGCAGGGCCGGCGAGCGCTTCAGGCCGGTGACGCCCAGCGCGCGCAGCTTGCCGCCCTTGATGTGCGGCAGCGCGGAGGGCATGTTGTCGAAGATCATCGAGACGCGGCCGGCCACCACGTCGATCAGCGCCTGGCCGCTGCCCTTGAAAGGGATGTGCACCACGTCGATGCCGGCCATGCTCTTGAACAGTTCGGCCGACAGGTGCGTCGAGCTGCCCGCGCCGGACGAGGCGAAGGTGAGCTTGCCCGGATCCCTCCTGGCGAGCGCCACCAGCTCGGCAACGTTCTTCGCCGGCAGGTCGGCCGGCACCGCGAGCACGTTGGTGATCGAGGCGATGAAAATCACGGGCTCGAAATCCTTCGCCGCGTCGTAGGGCATGCTCTTGAACAAGGCGTTGTTGATCGCCATCACGCCGGTGGTCGCCATCAAGAGCGTGTAGCCGTCCGGCGCGGACTTCGCCACCGCATCGGCGCCTATATTGCCCGAGGCGCCGGCACGGTTCTCGACCGTCACCGCCTCGCCCAGCGACGAGGAGAGTTTCTCGGCGACCAGGCGCGCGAAGATGTCCGTGGACCCGCCGGGGGCGAAAGGAACGATGATCCTGAGGGGCTTTGACGGAAAGCGTTCCTGCGCATTCGTTACCGGAAAAACAAAGAGGGCAAGAACGAAAAGCAGGAATCTCAACATGCCTAGATCCTGTACGAAGGATCGAGCCGGTCCGCCAGGCGCCGCATCGCCGGCCACTCGAGCAGGCCGTAGGACCTGCGCGTGCCGGGGCGGTACATGTGGTTGGTCTTTTCGATCACGGCCTTCGGCGGCAGGACGATCTCGTCGCCGCCGCCCTGCGCCATCAATTGCGTGCGGCAGGCGCGCTCGAGGCGGTAGATGTTGTTGAAGGCTTCAGCCACCGTGCGGCCGACCGCGAGCGGTCCGTGGTTGCGCAGCAGCATCACGTCGCAGTCGCCCAGGTTGGCGAGCAGGCGGTCGCGCTCCGCGTGGTCCAGCGCCACGCCTTCATAGTCGTGGTACGCCACCTTGTCGAAGCGCATCGCAGTCTGGGTCATGGGCAGCAGGCCCTTCTTCAGCGAAGAAACCGCCATGCCGGCCAGCGAATGGGTGTGGATCACGCAGTGCAGATCGGGCTTGGCCTCGTGGATGGCGCCGTGGATCACGAACCCGGTCGGGTTGAACTTGTAGCCCAGGCCCTTCGGGAACTCGGGCTCCCAGAGCACCTTGCCCGCGAGGTTCACCTTGATCAGGGACGAGGCGCACATCTCGTCGTACGTCAGCCCGAACGGATTGAGCAGGAACTCCTCGGTGCCGGGGACCTTCGCGGAAATGTGGTTGTAGATCATGTCGTCCATGCCGAAATGGCGCACCAGGCGGTAGGCGCAGGCGCAATCCACGCGCGCTTCCCACTCCGCGGCGCTCACCTTGCCCTTGAGCGACTTGAACTTGAGCGGCGGGTAGTCCTTGTCCGGAGCCAGGTCCGGGTAGGCCGCGCGCAGGTTGGTGACCTTGGTTTTCATGGTTGAGGCTCTCTCCCGGGGGTCACTTCTTATACGATAGCACCATGGAGGAAGCAAACATGAACCGATTCGCCGCCCTTGTCATCGCTGCCGCAAGCTTCTGGGCGCCGCAGATGCAGGCCCAGAGTTACCCGAACAAGCCGGTCCGCGTCGTCATCGGCTATGCGCCGGGCGGCGCGGCGGATGCGGGCATCCGTCCGCTTGCCAGGATTCTCGAGCCGCTGCTGGGCCAGAACATCCTGATCGAGAACAAGCCCGGCAATGCCGGCGGCGTGGCGATGGAGTTCATCGCCAAGGCGCCCAACGACGGCTACACGCTGTACTACTTCGACAGCGGCCCGCTCACGGTCGCGCCGCACCTGATCAAGGTCGGCTACAACATCGAGACGTCGTTCACCCAGCTGGGCCACGTCTGCGGCAGCGGCAGCATGCTGGTGGTGCATCCGGCCACGCCGTTCAAGAGCATGGGCGATGTCATCGCTGCATCGAAGGCTGAGCCGAACAAGTGGAGCTACGGCACCTCCGGCGTCGGCGGGCCGCACCACCTGTCGGGCGAATACTTCAAGAACGTCACGGGCGCGAAGCTGCTGCACATCCCCTACAAGGGCGGCGGGCCGGCGATGACCGACCTGATGGGCGGCCAGGTGCCGATGCTGTTCTCATCGCTGGGCCCGGCGGTGGGCGCGGTCAAGAGCGGCAAGATCCGCGCGCTCGCGGTGACCTCCCTCACCAGGGCCGCGGCGTTCCCCGACGTGCCGACCATGGATGAACTCGGCCTGAAGGGTTTCGATTCGACCGCCTGGTACGGCCTGCTCGGACCCGCCGGCCTGCCCGCGGAAGTGGTGACGCGCTGGACGCAGGCGCTCGCCAAGGCCGCCACGGACAAGGCCGGCATGGATTCGATCAACGCCACCGGCTGCGACGCCGCCATCCTCACGCCCGCGCAAACCGTGGAGCGCATCAAGAACGACCACGCCAAGTGGGGCCGTGTCGTGAAGGACGCCAACATCAAGGCTGAGTAAGAAATCGGAGGAAATCGGGGTCAGAGCCCGATATTCGACTCTGCGGAATATCGGGCTCTGACCCCGATTTCAAGCATCGATACCGAACGCCTGTTTCATCCCCGCAAGCCCGGCCTGCTGCGCGGTCCACATGCGCCCGCCCACCAGGCCGCCGTCCACCACCAGGTTGTGGCCGTTGATGAAGCTGGACTGATCCGAGGCGAGGAATACCGCGGCATTCGCGATGTCGTCGGTGAGCCCGGCGCGTGGCACCGGCTGCAGCTTGGCCAGGCCGGCCTTCACCGCCTCGACTGATTTCTCCGCCGCCTCGGGCGCCAGGCCGAAGGCCTTGCCGAAGATGCCCGTAGCGATGCCACCCGGCGAGATGCAGTTGACGCGCACGTTCTGCTCGCCCAGCTGCATCGCGGCGCAATTCGACAGGTGCACCACCGCCGCCTTGGCGGCGCTGTAGGTCATGGAACTCGACAGGCCGGCGCGCACGGCGGCCACGCTGCCGTTGTTGATGATGCTGCCGGAACGCTGCTTGATCATGATGGGCGCCGCATGCTTCATGCCGAGCATGACGCTGCGCACCAGGGTGGCGAACGCCGCGTCGAAACCGGCGACCGGGGTCGCTTCGATGCCGCCCTGCGGCGCCGGGCCGCCAGCGTTGTTGAACAGGCAGTCGATGCGGCCCCAGGTTTTCACGCACAGCGCGACCAGCTTCTCCATGTCGGCCTCCTGCGTGACGTCGGCCGGCATGAAGCGCGCGCGCTCGGACCCGAGTGCCGCTTCCAGCGACACCCCCAGCTCCTTGCGGCGGCCGCAGAACAGCACCCGCGCGCCCTCCTCCACGAAGCGTTCCACCGAGCGCCGGCCGATGCCGCTGGTGGCGCCCGTGACGATGGCAACCTTGTCTTTAAGGATTTCCATTTCCTTCTCCCCCTATAATTGTCCGCATCCAAGGGAGAGGACCATGAAACAACTCGCATTGGCAAGCGCATTGCTGCTGGCGGCCGCGCCTGTGGCCGCCCAACTCGCCGTATCGGCGAACGACAACAAGCAGATCAACGTCGCCGGCGTCGGCAGCATCGTCGCCAACCCGGCGCCGGACACGGTGTCGGTGATCGACATGAGCGTGTTTCCGCCGCGCCTCGTCGGCGAGGTGCAGGCGCCCAACAGCGTGGTCGGCCCGCCGAGCTCGGTGGCGGTCGCGCCGAATGAGTCCTTCGCGCTGGTGAGCGCGGCGGTCAGGAAGAGTCCCGCCGACCCGGCCAAGACCGTGCCCGACAACCGCCTCTCGGTCATCGACCTGAAGGCATTGAAGGTCGTGCAGACGCTGGAAGCAGGCGCGGGCGCCGCGGGCGTCGCGATCAACCGCGCCGGCACGCTCGCGCTGGTCGCGAACCGCAGCGAGGGCACCGTGTCGGTGTTCACCATAAAAGGCATGACCCTCGCACCGGCGGGCAAAATCGCGATCGGCAAGAACGACTCGGGCCCCAGCGCCGTGCAGTTCATCGGCGACGGCAAGCGCGCCCTAGTGACGCGCGACGGCGACAGCACGATCACCCTGCTGGCGGTGGATGGCGACAAAGTCACCGCCACCAACCGCAGCTTTTTTGCAGGCATCCGCCCCTACGGCGCCGACGTCACGCCCGACGGGCGCTACGCGATGGTGGCGAACATCGGCCGCGGCCAGGGCGACCACGACACCGTGAGCCTGATCGACCTGAACATGAATCCGCCGCGCACCGTGGACACCATCACTGTCGGGCCGACGCCGGAGGGCATCAAGATCTCGCCCAACGGCAAGTACGCCGCGGTGGTGATCCACAACGGATCGGCCGCGGTCCCGACCTCGCCCTTCTACAACGCTTTCGGCAAGGTGGTGCTGCTCGGCGTCAGCGGCGGGCGCCTGGTCAAGCTCTCGGAGGAACGCATCGGCCGCTGGTCGCAGGGCGCCGCTTTTTCCGCGGACTCGAACGTATTGCTGGTGCAGAACATGGTGGAGAAGGACGTCATGGTGTTCAGGATCGAGCTCGACCAGCTGCGCGACACCCTGCACCGCATCAAGCTCTCCGGCGGCGGCGCCGGCATGGGCACCGCGCGCTAGGAGAAGAAAAAGAGATGAAAAGAATCGAAGGGGTCCTGTCCCCGGTCATTACGCCGTTCAAGAAAGACCTCTCCCCCGACGCGGGCCGCTTCGTCAAGCACTGCCGCTGGCTGATGCAGAGCGGTTGCGCCGGCCTCGCGGTGTTCGGCACCAACAGCGAAGCGAATTCGATGTCGGTGGAAGAAAAGCTGGAGTTGCTCGACGCGCTGGTGAAAGGCGGGGTGCCGGCCGCATCCCTCATGCCCGGCACCGGCCACTGCGCGCTCACCGACTCGGTGAAGATGACGCGCGAGGCGGTCCGGATGGGCTGCGGCGGCGTGCTGATGCTGCCGCCCTTCTATTACAAGGGCGTGTCGGACGAAGGCCTCTACCGCAATTTCGCGGAAATCATCGAGCGCGTCGGCGACGACCGCCTGCGCCTGTACCTGTATCACATTCCCCCGGTGGCAAATGTCGGCATCACTCTGAAGCTGATCGAGATGCTGCTCGCGCGCTATCCGGGCATCGTCGCCGGCGCCAAGGATTCCTCGGGCGACTGGGCGAACACCAAGGCCATGCTGGACCAGTTCAAGGGCGCCGGCTTCGACGTCTTCCCGGGCAGCGAAGTATTCCTGCTCGATGGCCTGCGCGCCGGCGGCAAGGGCTGCATCACCGCCACCGGCAACGTCAATCCCGGCCCCATCAGCGAGGTCTATAAGAACTGGAACATCGGGCGCGCCGACGATTTGCAGGCCGGCATCACGGCGACGCGCAAGATCATGCAGAAAGTGCCGATGATCCCGGCGTTGAAGGCGGTCACGGCGCACTTCGGCAACGATCCGACCTGGAAGACCGTGCGTCCGCCGCTCACCGAGCTCACGCCCGAGCAGGAAGAGCAGGTCATCACCGAGCTGAAGGCCGCCGGCTTCTCGATGCCGGGGCTGTGACCCAGGACTCGCTCCTGCGCAAAGCGGTCGACGCGGGCGAGGTTCCCGGCGTCGTCGCGGCAGTGACCACCGCCGAAGGCTCGCGCTACGAAGGGGCGTTCGGGGTGCGCGCACTCGGCGAGGCGGCGCCGATGAGCTTCGACACCGTGTGCTGGCTCGCCTCGATGACCAAGCCGCTGGTCGGAGTTGCGGCGATGCAGCTGGTCGAACAGGGCAAGCTTGAACTCGACGCCCCGGCGGCCGGGTTGATTCCGGAACTCGCTTCCTTCATGGTGATGGACGGCTGGGGCAGCGACGGCGAGCCGCGCCTGCGGCCGCCGAAGCGCGCGATGACGCTGCGCCACCTGCTCACGCACACCTCGGGCTTCGTCTACGACACGTGGAACGCCGGAATGGCGCGCTACGCACGCCTGCGCAACGTGCCGCGCGCCGGGTCGGGAAAAGACATCGCGTTGCGCATCCCGCTTGCGTTCGACCCGGGCGAGCGCTGGGAGTACGGCATCGGCATCGACTGGGCGGGCAAGATGATTGAGGCCGCAAGCGGCCTGCGACTGGGCGAGTACCTCAAGCGAAACCTGTTCGAGCCGCTCGGCATGCACAGCACCGCGTTTCGCATCACGCCGGGCATGCGCGCGCGCCTGGCGAAGGTGCATAACCGCGCCGAGGACGGTTCGCTGTCGGCCGGCACGTTCGAAGTGCCGCAGGACCCGGAATTCGAGCCGGGCGGCGGCGGCCTGTATTCCTGCGCCGGCGATTACCTGCGCTTCATGCGCATGGTCCTGAACGGCGGTACCGGCAACGGCAACCGCGTGCTCCGGACGCAGACGGTGGAACTGATGTCGCGAAATGCCATGGGCGACTCGCGTGTCGCGATGCTGCCGAGCCAGAACCCGGCGCTGTCGAGGGACGCGGAGTTCTTCCCCGGCGTGCCGAAGACCTGGGGCCTCACCTTCATGATCAACGAAGCGGCGGCGCCGACCGGACGCTCCGCGGGCAGCCTCTCCTGGGCGGGACTGAGCAATTGCTACTTCTGGATCGACCCGAAGAAGGACATCGCCGGGGTGTATCTCACTCAGGTGCTGCCGTTCATCGACGTAAAATCCTTTCCCCTCTACCTTGAGTTCGAGACCGCCACCTACCGATCGCTGCCCCAATGAAACCGGATTCGAAACGCCGCGTATACGACGTCCTCGCGCAGTCCTTCCTGCAGGAGGGCGTGACGACCTGCTTCGCGCTCCTCGGCGACGCGAACATGAACTGGGCCGCCCGCATGGCCCAGCAGCAGGGATGCCGCATGATCTATGTCCGGCACGAGCATTGCGCACTCGCCGCGGCCATGGCGTACGCGCGCAAGACCGGCGACGTCGGCGTGGCGACCGTGACCTGCGGACCGGGCGTGACGCAATTGATCACCGCCCTCCCCGCGGCCGTGCGTGCGCATACGCCAGTGGTCGTGTTCGCCGGCGAAGCGCCGCTGAAAAGCGGCTGGTACAACCAGGAACTCGACCAGGCGCCGCTGATCACGGCGACGGGTGCCGCCTACCATCGCCTGCACATGCCCGAGCGCATGCCGGTCGCGGTGCGCGACGCCTTCCTCCAGGCGCGCCGCGAACGCCGGCCGGTGGTGATCGGCGTTCCGTTCGACTTGCAAGGCCGGCCCTGGGAAGGACCGGAGAAGATGCCGACGCCCTCGCGGCAGCTGTTGCCTCGCAATTCGCCCATTCCGCCGCATCCGGACGATGTGAAGAACGCCGCGCAACTGCTTGCCGGCGCCGAACGGATCGTCGTGCTTGCCGGCCTGGGCGCCGTGGACGCCGGCGCGGGCCCTGCCTGCAAGGCGCTCTCCGCAATGTCGGGCGGACTGCTTGCAACGACACTGCCCGCAAGAGGCCTGTTCCATGACGACCCCTTCTGCCTCGGCATCACCGGCAGCTTCACGCCGGAGGCCGGGCTTGAATACCTGAAGGAGGCCGACCTCGTCGTCGCGGTCGGCTGCTCCCTCGCCTTCCATGCCGGCGGCGGCGGCCAGCTCTGGCCGAAGGCGAAGATGCTGCAGATCGACATCGATCCGGTTGCGGTGAGCCAGGGCCAGGAAGTCGCGCGCCATCACCTGCGCGCCGATGCGCGCCTCGGCGTCGAAGCGCTGACGGCGGCGCTACCGGCCCGCAAATCGAACTGGCGCAGCGACGCGGTGGCCGCGCGCATCCGCGACACAAAGCCCGACAGCATGAAGTTCGACATCGCGCCCGGAATGCTCGACCCGCGCGACGTCGCCGCCGCGCTGGAGAAAACCGTGCCGCTGGACTGGGAGCTCGTGAACTCGGGCGGCCACTCCTCCTGGTTCTTCGCGCAGATGCCCTCGCGCCCGCAGGAGAAGTTCTTCACCCTGCGCGAATTCGGCGCGATCGGCAACGGCCTGTCCTTCGCCATGGGCGTCGCCGCCGCGCGCCCCGACAAGACAGTCGTCCTGTTCGACGGCGACGGCAGCCTGATGATGCACATCCAGGAATTCGAAACCATCAAGCGCCACGGCCTGAACATCCTGATCGTCGTCATGAACGACGGCGCCTACGGCTCCGAAGTGCACAAGCTGCGCTCCGAAGGCATGCCGGACGACGGCTCCGTGTTCGGCTACTGCGACTTCGCCGCCATCGCGCGCGGCTTCGGCATACCGGGTACGAGGGTCAAGAATCTGGCCGACCTGCCGAAACTCATCACCGAATTCGCCGCCACCGGCGGCAACGCGGTCTGGGATTTCCACGTCTCCGACAAAGTCCTGTCCCCGACCATCCGCCGCGCCCATCCCCAGCCGGCCGGGAAGTAGCCGTCCGCTGCCTATGCTTTGGTGAGCTTGTCGAACGGGCTCGCCACACCACGCCCGCCCTTGTTGAGGACATGCGTGTAGATCATCGTCGTACTGACGTCGTTGTGGCCTAGCAACTCCTGCACGGTGCGAATGTCCTGGCCCCGCTCAAGCAGGTGCGTCGCGAACGAATGCCGAAGCGTGTGGCTGCTGACCGGCTTGACGATTCGCGCGGCTCGCGCGGCGGCCTTGATTGCGCGGCCGAGCGTGTCGGGATAGACGTGATGGCGGCGGATCACGCCGTTCTCCGGGTCCGCCGATCGATACGCGGAGGGAAAAACGAACTGCCAGCCCCATTCGTAACCTGCGCGCGGGGATTTCCGGGCAAAGGCATGCGGCAGCGAAACTTCGCCGTAGCCCTCGTCGAGGTCGCGCCGGTGCAGGATCCTGACCCTTCCCAGCTGTTCGCGAAGCGCCGTTGCGAGGTTGTCCGGCAGCATGGTGACGCGGTCCTTGCCCCCTTTCCCCGCGCGCACGGTAATCTGCCGATACGCGAAGTCCAGATCTTTCACGCGTAGCGACAGGCATTCGATCTGCCGCAAGCCAGAACCGTACAGCAGGCTGGCCATCAGGTAGGCACTGCCCCGCATCGCGCTCAGTAGTCTCGCGACCTCCGCTTCCGTCAGGACCGTTGGAACTCGCACCGGGCGTTTGGCGTGAACCAGCCCATCCAGCCACGGCAATTCCACGCCCAGTACCTGCTTGTATAGAAACAGCAGCGCTGAGAGCGCCTGATTCTGCGTCGCTGCCGCCACGTCCCGTTCCGTCGCGAGCCAGGTCAGGAATGCGGTGACCTCCGACGCCCCCATGTCCCTCGGATGGCGCTTACCGTGAAAAAAGATGAAGTAGCGGATCCAATACCAGTAGCTCTGCTCTGTGCGCCTGCTGTAATTGCGCGTACGGATTGCCTCGTGAAGCCGATCCACGAGCTTCTTTTCCCCGTTGTCCTGTGGGATTCGAGATTCGCCAGCCGATTCAGGCGTTTGACTCATATACCGCCGGATAACACAGAGCCTGTGTATTCATACAGTATCCAACGTATTGATTCCGGGGGCGTTGACAGGAAGACGGAGAAACTTGATCTGTGTTATTCAGCAGCAATGACGACTATTAATAGTTCGGCCTCATAGCGGAGTGACTCGCAATCGATTTGACGCGCTCATTTAATGTAGCTACATTAAAGAATGCGTTTCGAGTTCGATCCAGCCAAAGATAAGGCGAACCGGGCGAAGCACGGTGTCTCTCTGGTCTTGGCCGTCGAGCTCGACTGGGAAGCGGCGTTGGTCTGGATTGACAGCCGGTTCGAGTACAACGAGACGCGCATGATCGCGTTGGCACCGAAGACCGGGATCCTGTACTACGTTGCCTTTGTTGATCGAGGCGAAGTGCGAAGAGTCATCAGCCTGCGCCGCGCCATTCGTCGAGAGGTGAAGCACTATGTCCAAAGTCACTAAGTCGCTTACTGTCAGAATGCCCACGCCCGCAGAAGACAAGGCAATTTCAGCGGCAGCGAAGCGCGATCCCGACGCGCTTCCGCTTACGTCCAGGCAAATGAAGGCCATGGTCCCCATGCGTGCACTTCGCGGGCGTCCGAAATCCGAGAACAGAAAGCTACTTGTTTCGGTTCGCTACAGTCCCGAGGTCGTCGCGTACTTCAAGTCCACGGGCGAGGGTTGGCAATCGCGGATGGATGGGGTGCTTCGCAAATATGTGGAACGCCATTCGCGCCAAGCATGACGATGAGGCCGAACCATTCATTGCAGCCGACGCGCTGAAGCGCGCGGCTGAATGACACGTTGATATGGCTTGCAGTTGTCAATAGGGCGAGCGGTGTTCTGCCCTTTGCGGCATGGTGG
>CXWL01003463.1_pt1 | contig 34292 bp, 29 predicted proteins | sample 590931 | NCBI WGS metagenome assembly CXWL01 (sample SAMEA3498368, study PRJEB10139) | groundwater metagenome | biome: water well; material: biofilm material | place: Germany | collected 2015-04-27
GGCTCTTTTGCGCAAAAACCTTGTCAAGTACTTTTTTACTTTTTTTACGCTGAATAGTTACATTCTATTTAACAAAAAATGATCGGAAAATAGGGCTAAAATGGCTTTTCCGTAGTAGATCACTCTATTCTCGGACAGCCTCCTAGTATTGATTTTTTTCTGAAACAGTTGATGTTTATTGGAAATAATATGGATTCTTTTTGAAATAAATACCCAGTTAACAAATTAACTTGAATTTCCCAGCATTATCCCCATATAAAAAGGAATTTTTAAGGAGGCAAACGTGAAAGCTGAAACAACCAAAGAACAACTGAATTTTCAAGCCGAAGCCAAACAACTGTTAAAGCTAATGGTCCATTCCTTGTACAGTAATAAGGAAATTTTTTTACGTGAACTGATTTCGAATGCTTCTGATGCTGCTGATAAGTTACGTTTTGAAGGCCTCACAGATGCTGCGCTTTATGAGTCGGATTCAGATCTTAAGATTCGAGTAAGTTACGATACTAATGAACGCACCATTACCATTTCCGATAATGGTATTGGTATGTCCCGACAAGAAGTCATTGATCATATTGGCACCATTGCAAAATCAGGTACACGAGAGTTCTTTAATTCGTTAACCGGGGATCAAGCACAAGACGTTCATTTAATCGGTCAATTCGGTGTCGGATTTTATTCAGCATTTATCATTGCGAACAAAGTTACTTTGATTACCCGGCGTGCAGGACTCACTGCGGAACATGGAGTTCTCTGGGAATCTAGTGGTGAAGGTGATTACACATTAGAAACGGTAGAGAAGTTAACACGTGGTACTGAAATAATTCTGCACTTGCGAAAGGATGAGGATGAGTTCCTCAACGGAATGAGGATTCGCAATATTATTCGTAAATACTCTGATCACATTACTTTGCCCATAGTAATGAAGAAGGAAGAATGGTCGCAGGAAGAAAAGAAAAATACGATCACTGATGAAGATGAAACAATTAACCAAGCAAATGCCTTGTGGGCGCGTCCAAAAAATGAAATTACTACTGAACAATATAATGAATTTTATAAGCATGTGGCACATGATTTTGAGCCACCGCTCGCGTATCTGCATGCGCGGGTAGAGGGTAAACAGGAATATACCCAGTTACTCTATATTCCGGCACGAGCACCTTTTGATTTATTTGATCGTGAGCATCGTCACGGCGTTAAGTTATATGTGCAGCGTGTATTTATCATGGACGATGCAGAGAAATTGTTACCGAATTACCTTCGCTTTGTGCGCGGTGTTATTGATTCGAATAATCTACCTTTGAATGTTTCACGCGAGATATTGCAAGAATCTAAAGATATCGACACGATCAGAGCGGGCATAGTGAAGAAAGTTTTGGGATTAATAGAAGATTTATCCAAAAACGAAGATGAAGAAGGTAAAGAAAAGTTTAGAACCTTCTACCAGGAGTTTGGGCAAGTTATGAAGGAAGGTGTGGGAGAGGATTATGCAAATCGTGAGCGTATTGCTAAGCTATTACGTTTTATCACTACACAGAGTGATATAGAAGAACCAACAGTTTCATTAGAGGCATACTTGCAACGCATGAAAGATGGGCAAGAAAAGATTTATTATGTGACAGCCGATAATCTCAAGGCGGCAAAAAATAGTCCCCATCTGGAAGTCTTTCGTAAGAAAGGCATTGAAGTACTCTTGTTATCAGATCGTGTCGATGAATGGCTTGTGACCAATTTGAATGAATTTGAAGGAAAACCGCTTCAATCAGTGGCCAAAGGCGGATTAGATTTGGGAAGTCTTGAAGATGAAGCTGAAAAAGAAGAACGTGAGAAAGAAGTCAGCGTATATCAGGAACTAACAGAAAAAATGAAAGGAGTACTTGGTGAGCAGGTAAAAGATGTGCGTGTTACCTTTCGTTTGACTGAATCTCCCGCCTGTCTTGTTGCAGATACTTATGATATGGGAGGTAACTTAGAAAGGTTACTGAAATCTGCAGGTCAAAAAGTACATCATGCTAAGCCAATTCTTGAAATAAATCCACATCATCCAATGGTGCAAAGGTTAAAAACAGAGGAAGAAAATTTTAAAGACTGGAGTCACATATTGTTTGATCAAGCGTTACTTGCTGAAGGCGGACAGCTTGAAGATCCAGCAGCATTCGTAAAAAGGCTCAATGAATTATTATTGCTAAAATATTGAGTCCGAGAAGACTTCATGATTCCTGAGAAATTCCGATATAAATTACTTTGTGTCGGAAGGTAGATATTGTAATTTGAAACTTCTATTCATTTTGAATGTCAACTATATGAGCATAGCTAGCACGGATATTGCATGAATTCGCACGATGATCACGCATGATATTGGTTTTACAAGGAATTTTTCGAAGAAGCGGTGTAGTTATTCATACACTCGACTGAGATAAATCCTTGGTGGAATCAAGAGACAAGTGAGGGCGTGTGCAATTCATACAATATCCGGGCTAGAAGCGTTAAATAATTTTCCAAAGAAAAACTCAAGCAGATAGTGGGTAGATCAAAAAATAATCTGATTGTTGATTCAATCAAAATATATCAAGCAAAACTGGTTACTCCATTTTCTGTTTTAGGAATTAGAACTGAAGAAGACTGGCTTACAGATATTGAGTATTTGCCCATTGATACACAGTCTTTGGCACCACAAAACTTGCTGGCCAAAGAAGTCTGTAAGCAATTACAAGCGTACCTGACTGAACCAGGTTTCATATTTGACTTGTGTTTGTATATCAGTGGTACGACTCATCAGCGTCGTGTGTGGCATGCCATCCAGACTATCCCGAGTGGAAAAACCAGTAGTTATGCTGAAATAGCAATGCAACTACATTCTGCTCCTAGAGCGGTAGGCCGGGCTTGTGGTGCCAATAGAATTCCCATAGTTATCCCATGCCATCGAGTTATTTCTAAGAATGGTGGATTAGGAGGTTTTATGAATGCAAGTGATGGAAATCCTTTAGAGATTAAGCGATGGTTATTGCGCCATGAGAGTGCTTGAGTTAAACGTAGGTTTGCTGGATGAATTTTCTGATGCTTTATGGTTGGAAGATGGCTTATCGCGCAATACACTAGATAGTTATCGTAACGATTTACGACTATTCAGTGAATGGTTGAAAGAACGAAATCAAGATAATGGCGTGTTAACGGACGCGACTCATTCTGACTTGCTTGAATTTCTTGCATCCAGGGTTTCTGCCAAGATTAAGGCCAGTACCACCAGTCGGGAATTATCAAGCTTAAAGCGTTTCTATCGCTTTTTATTGCGACAGGGAAAAATTCCGACAGACCCCAGTCTTAACATTGAAACTCCTAAACTACTGCGCGGCCTACCCGAGAGCTTATCAGAAAAGGAAGTCGAGCTATTGCTGAGTGCGCCTGATCTTAAACATCCGCTAGGTTTGCGTGATCGTGCGATGCTGGAGGTTTTATATGCCAGTGGATTACGGGTATCTGAGTTGATCAATCTAAGATACTCACAAGTCAGCATGGATATGGGTGTTCTACGGGTCATGGGTAAGGGGAGAAAGGAACGCTTGGCTCCGCTGGGAGAAGAATCCCTTGAGTGGTTGAGTCGTTATACTAAAGAAGCCAGGCATGTTTTGCTTGATGGCATTGTTACGGATACCATATTTGTGACAACACGTGGAGCAGCCATGACACGCCAGGCTTTCTGGTATCTCATCAAACGTTATGCACAATTAGTGGATATTAATAAACAACTATCACCGCATACACTACGCCATGCATTTGCTACTCATCTGCTTAATCACGGTGCTGATTTGCGTGTGGTGCAGCTTCTATTGGGTCATGCAGATATATCTACTACCCAGATTTATACACACATTGCGCGTGAACGACTTAAACAACTGCATGCCAAGCATCATCCAAGAGGTTAATGGCTAATTAAACCGATTGCTTTGGTGTCAGAGTTTTTTGCCAGTAATATATAGATCGCTATTATTCCAAGGGTAACAAAAGCAACCAATGACCAATCTGGAATGGTTAATGATAAAAATTCCCAATCAACATCCGTACAATCACCATTTGCTTCAAACATTCCAGGCCACCATTCGGAAATAGGTAAAGAATTTAGAAAAGCTTCTTCTGGGCTAATGCCACATTCAAAGGATTCTGGATAACGTATCAACCAGGAATGTCTTGCAGCAATGATTGCGCCTGTTAGTGCGAAAGCGGTCATCAAAAAACCATATAAGCGACGTCCGATTACTTTTGGATTGTGGAGAAATGCCAGTAGTGCAATTAATCCCATCAACCAATAGGCGACACGTTGTGCCACACACAGTGGGCAGGGTAATAAATCTTCAATATGCTGCAGATATTGCGCATAGCCCAGAAGACCGATGCAACTGAGCAAAATAAATAAAAATAATACTCTCATTTTTGTCCATATCATATTTTATGACACAGTAAGACTAGCCCGGATATTTCATGAATTGCACGCGCTCTCACTTGACTCTTGATTCCACAAGGAATTTTTGCGAGCAGTCGCTTTGCGGCTTGCCTGCTTACCCCGAATCCTCAGTCGAGTGTATGAATAACTACACCGATTCTTCGAAAAATCCCTTGTGAAACCAATATCCTGCGCGAGCATCGTGCGAATTCATGAAATATCCGGGCTAGGAAGCTTGTCCGAGAATGGAGTTATCTACTACGGAAAAGCCATATTTTCCGATCATTTTTCGTTAAATAGAATAACTATTCGCCTCAAATGTTCAAAAAATCTGCCTCAAAATGACTTCCCCTCGCTACGACCACTATTCTCGGACAGCCTCCTGGAAAAATAGTCTGAGTGAGAAACTTATTCTCTGATTTCTCGCTCAATTTCATCTGCTGTGACATGGCGCACATCTTTACCCTTAACCATATAAACAACGTATTCAGACATATTCTTTGCGTGATCTCCAATACGTTCGATTGCTTTGGCGACAAATAATATTTCCAGACAAGTAGAGATTTTTCTTGGATCTTCCATCATGAACGTAATCAATTGACGCAAGATTGAACGAAATTCTTCATCAACTAATTCATCCTGACGCACAATTTGCGCTGCTGTGTTCAGATCAAGGCGGGCAAAAGAATCTAATGCTTTATGCAGCATGTCTGTAGCAATGTTGGCTACATGCTTAATTTCAATAAAGCGAGGTAAGTGCATACGATCTGTCGCATAGATCAACTTTGCCATGCGTGCAATTTTCGCGGCTTCGTCACCAATACGTTCTAGATCGGTAATGGTTTTGATAACCATCATAATCATGCGTAAATCGCTCGCGGTCGGCTGCCTGCGTGCAATAATTTGATTACAGATTTCATCTATTGATACTTCCATAGCGTTAACACGATGATCACGAGAGATTACCTGTTCGATTAACTCTTCATTACCGCTTGTTAATGCTTCAACGGCATACTCGATTTGCTCTTCAACAAAGCCACCCATCTGCAATACTCGTGTACGCACTTCTTCAAGATCAACATCAAACTGTTTGGAAATATGTTCTTTATTTGCCATGACATGCCTTTTGTTAGTATGGAAGTAAGCTCTGGAAGTTTTTAGCTACTAAGGAGTCGTTCATAAATAACTGTAACACTTGGATCGCATCTGGCGGGCACACTGCGGCNNGCCTTGCATTGCATCCCGCCAGACGCGCCCAATTGTCACACTTATTTCTTCACGGCTCCTAAGGATTAGCATTATCAATCAGAGGGCAATTGTTCGTACACCATTGTCTGTTCCCAGTAATAATGTGTCTGCTGAGCGTCGGGCAAAAAGACCATTGGTTACAACGCCTGTTATTTGATTAAGTGTTGCTTCCAGTTCAACTGGATTCATGATTCGCAAGCCATAAATATCAAGAATAACGTTACCATTATCAGTGATGAATCCCTGGCGTAATGCCGGTTGTCCTCCCAGTAGTACAATTTCACGTGCAACATAGCTGCGTGCCATCGGTATGACTTCAATGGGTAGCGGGAAGTTGCCGAGGATATTTACAAGTTTGCTCTGATCTGTGATGCAGATAAATTTTCGAGCTACAGCAGCAACAATTTTTTCTCGGGTTAAAGCGCCACCGCCACCTTTGATCATATGCAAATGTTCGGTAATTTCATCAGCGCCATCGACATATACGGGTAAATCAATGACATTATTGAGATCGAGTACTTCTATACCGTAACTCTTGAGGCGTTGCGCAGTCACATCTGAGCTGGCGACAGCACCTTCAATTTTATGTTTGATTCTGGCTAATTCATCAATAAAGTAATTGGCAGTAGAGCCTGTGCCTACCCCAACAATACAGCCAACTGGAATATGTTGGATTGCAGCTTCTGCAGCTATGCGTTTTTGTTCGCCTTGTGTCATTATGCCCTTATGTTAACAAAAAATTAATATCGCTTATCAGGATAGCGTTATCTGTTAATTTAAACAAGGCTTCTATTCACCGGATATAAAATATGCGTAATGTGCAATTGAAGCGTAAGCTTAGATATTATAATAGTAATTTTTAAGTTTTCATCTTTTTATGACTTCAATTAAGCCTCTTCCTGAGTTATTGATTAATCAGATAGCAGCTGGTGAAGTGGTAGAGCGCCCCGCTTCTGCACTCAAGGAGATATTGGAAAATAGTATTGATGCGAGCGCAAAGAAGATTACAGTTCAACTCCTGCAAGGAGGCGTCAAGCAGATTCGCGTCATAGATGACGGAGCGGGTATCGCTAAAGATGAATTATCGTTAGCATTAACACGTCACAGTACCAGTAAAATAAGCACATTGGACGATTTGCAAAAAATCACCAGCTTGGGCTTTCGTGGTGAAGCGCTGGCCAGTATAGCAGCAGTCTCAAGGCTGACATTAACCAGTCGTCAAGTTGGACAAGATCATGCCTGGCAGATACAAGTCGATGGTAAATCTGTCTCACCACCAACACCTTCTTCACTGACTATTGGAACTACTCTGGATGTAAACGATTTGTATTTTAATATTCCCGCAAGGCGTAAATTCTTAAAGACTGAAGCCACTGAGTTTGCTCACTGTGATGAAGCATTCAAACGGATTGCATTAGCTCAATCCAGTACTGAATTTGTTTTGCAACATAATGGAAAAGTACGCCGTCAGTTACGGGCAGGGAGTTCAGCGCAAAGAATCATGTCTGTATTAGGCGAAGAATTCAGTCAAACCGCTGCGCTTGTCGAAGAACAATCAGCAGATATACATCTTCATGGGTTGGTGGCACTGCCAGCTTATGCGCGCTCATCACGTGACGCACAATATTTTTTTGTGAATAGTCGTTTTGTAAGTGACAAACTGATTGCGCATGCTTTACGCGAGGCCTACCGTGATGTACTGCATTTGGATAGGTACCCAGCTTTTGTATTGTTTCTTGAAATAAGCCCTGAAAGTGTGGATGTGAATGTGCATCCGACTAAAACAGAAGTTCGTTTCCGTGAATCGCGAGCACTGCATCAATTTATTTTTCATGCGATCAACAAAACACTGGCTTCCCCACGCAGGGAAGTAGAAATAAACAGATCTGAAAAGATAACCCAATTATTTCCTGTTTATCCAAGAATGGGTAATGCAAAGCCCAACACTGTATCGCAACCGGCGAGCTTTTATCGTACTTTATTTGGTGCGGAAGTAAATGCATACCCAACATCATCAGTAAACACAGCGACGGATGCACAAGATGCGGGATCTGATCAACAAACTGTTATTGAAGAAAAACAGGATGTTCATCCACTGGGTTTTGCTTTGGGGCAACTGCATGGCATCTATATACTGGCACAGAATGCACGAGGTCTAGTTGTTGTGGACATGCATGCAGCTCATGAACGCATCATGTACGAGAAACTCAAGTTAGCACTCGATAATCATGCAATGCCAGTGCAATCACTATTAATTCCTGTTACTTTTCATGCGAATAGCCTGGAAATAACCCTTGTAGAAGAAAATCTTGCAATGCTTGATCAATTGGGATTTGAAATTGCAGTACTTTCACCTACCACGCTGGCAGTACGTGCGGTTCCAGCCTCACTTCAGCATGCTGATATTGTGCAGTTAACACACGATATCCTGGAAGAAATTCGAGAATACGGTGCCAGTCAGATTCTAACCGCCAAACGCAATGAAATACTGGCTACAATGGCTTGTCATGGTGCAATTCGTGCTAATCGTAAGTTAACGATAGAAGAGATGAATGCTTTGTTACGCGAAATGGAAATAACCGAACGCGCAGACCAATGCAATCACGGTAGACCGACCTGGTTTGAAACCAGTCTTGCTGATTTGGATAAGCTGTTTATGCGGGGAAAGTGAAACTGGTTCCAGCTGGAGCGCAAATCCCAATAGGCTAAATTTGCTTCTTTCTCAATTAATTCTAGAAAGAAGACCTCGGTTCGATCTACTCCACTTTCACCCTGTCACATCACATCTATGCTGGGCGCATACATCAAATAAAAAAAGCACACCAGAAAACTGATGTGCTTTTTTAAATTACTTGAGTGATTATATTTACAAGAGTGGAATAATCAGCAATGCCACAATGTTAATAATCTTGATTAATGGATTAATCGCTGGACCAGCGGTGTCCTTATAAGGATCACCAACCGTGTCACCAGTCACTGATGCTTTGTGGGCATCACTACCTTTGCCGCCAAAATTCCCATCCTCAATATACTTCTTCGCATTATCCCAGGCACCACCACCCGTTGTCATGGAAATTGCAACAAACAGACCGGTTACAATGGAACCCATCAGTAAACCACCTAAAGCTTGTGGCCCCAGAATCACACCCACTAATAGAGGAATCAGTACGGGCAATAATGAAGGAATCATCATTTCCTTGATGGCTGCTTGGGTCAGCATATCCACTGCACGCGAATAATCAGGCTTGGCTGTGCCTTCCATAATGCCAGGAATTTCTTTGAACTGACGACGTACTTCAATAACCACGGAGCTTGCGGCACGTCCTACAGCTTCCATCGACATGGCACCAAATAAATAAGGAATCATACCGCCAATAAACAGGCCAATAATAACCATGTGATTGGATAAATCAAAGGTTACTGCATGTCCAGCATGTTCCAGTGCATGGGTATAATCAGCAAATAATACCAAAGCAGCTAAACCAGCAGAACCAATTGCATAACCCTTAGTAACTGCTTTGGTTGTATTGCCAACAGCATCCAGTGGATCAGTAATAGCGCGAACTGAATCTGGCATTTCAGACATTTCGGCAATACCACCAGCATTATCAGTAATTGGACCATACGCATCCAACGCCACAATAATACCTGTCATGGATAACATCGCTGTTGCAGCGATAGCAATACCGTACAAGCCTGCTAAAGAATAGGCTAACAAAATACTAATACAGACAGCCAATACAGGTGCTGCGGTTGAACGCATTGAAACACCCAAACCAGCAATAATATTAGTTGCATGTCCAGTGGTTGATGCTTCAGCAACATGCTGAACGGGCGGATAATCCGTTGAAGTGTAGTACTCAGTAATGACAACCATAAGCCCCGTAAGCACCAGCCCGATCGTTGCAGCCAGGAATATCCGCATAACCAGCATGCCACCAGCTACTTCAGTACCATCAATATCAAGAGACATATCGCCCATGAACCAAACAGTAACAGGAAGATAAGCAAATAAAGCGATGCCTCCCGCTACTGCCAAGCCACGGTAGAGTGCATTCATAATCTTGCCGCCTTCACGCATCTTGACGTAGTAGCAACCAATAATTGACGCGATGATGGAAACGGCGCCTAACATTAATGGGTAAATCACAGCATCAATGGTATTTGCTGAAAACAGTAGCGCACCCAGGATCATGGTAGCGATGATTGTTACCGCATAGGTTTCAAACAAGTCAGCAGCCATACCTGCACAGTCACCCACATTATCACCCACATTATCGGCAATAACCGCTGGATTACGTGGATCATCTTCTGGAATACCTGCCTCTACTTTTCCAACCAGATCAGCACCTACGTCAGCGCCTTTAGTGAAAATACCACCACCCAAACGAGCAAAAATAGAGATCAGAGATCCGCCAAATGCAAAACCGATTAGAGGTTTAATCACATCACTAATCGGCTGACTGGGATCCGCACCATCAAATAACGTAGCGCAGTAACCAGCAACACCCAGTAAACCCAAACCTACCACCAGCATCCCAGTCACAGCACCGCCACGGAAGGCAATAGCAAGCGCTTCATTCAACCCAACAGTTGCAGCTTGAGCAGTGCGCACGTTCGATTGAACTGACACATTCATACCTAAAAAACCGGCAGCACCAGAGAGTACAGCACCCAAAGCAAAGCCAATGGCTGTATCCCAACTGATCGCTATTGCAAGGGCAACAAATAAAACTGCGCCCACGGCACCAATAGCCATGTACTGGCGCTTAAGATATGCAGATGCCCCTTCTTGTATAGCAGCAGCAATTTCCTGCATACGCTGATTACCAGTTGATTGAACATAAATGCCCCTAATCCAGATACCACTGAATATCAGGGCTATAATCGCGCTACCTATTGCGATAATAAAACCGTTAGCCATAAAGAACTCCAATTAAAGTCAGACCATCAAAATCGTATGTGGAATCTTGGCCTAATTAATCCCACATTATTAAACACTTTACTTATTCAAAACCTAAATACAATCAGGACGTATTTTATATGTTCTTGCCCTCAGAATGTATCAAATATTAATGAAATTTAGATTGTTATATGACTTGCTCAATATTGTTTGACTCCATTACAACACCCGAGCAGTTTCAATCCAAATTATTCCTTAAATTTTGAACTCGCCCAATTTCTTCTCAACCGCTACATTTTTTAACCGCACATAATCAGGCAATCCATTCTTATAAGGTGGATAATCTTCACCTTCAATCAATGGCGCCAAGTATTCGCGACATGCCTGACTTATACCAAATCCATCTTCACTGATATAATCAGCCGGCATCATTTTCTCGACATTGGCTACATCAGCAAGCTTAGCCATGCCCACTGTCCAGCTATAAGGTGCATTGGATTGACGGACTATCGTTGGCATAACTGAGTTATGCCCTGCTATAGCGTATTCCACCGCAGCTTTACCCATTGCATAAGCTTGTTCCACATCGGTTTTAGAAGCAATGTGGCGCGCAGCACGCTGTAGATAATCAGCCACACCCCAATGATATTTCAATCCCAGACCATCTTTGATGATATTTGCTACTACGGGTGCAACACCGCCTAGTTGCGCATGACCAAAGGCATCCCGTAATCCCTGGTCTGCAAGAAAATTGCCATCTTCTCCCTTAACCCCTTCTGATACAACGACCGAACAATATCCATATTCCTTGACATAGCGGTCTACTTTGGCAAGGAATTTTTCTTTATTGAATGTGATTTCTGGAAACAGAATGACAACCGGGATTTCACAATCCGGACTTGAAGCCAATCCACCCGCAGCAGCAATCCATCCCGCATGGCGCCCCATTACTTCCAGTATGAAAACTTTGGTTGATGTCTTGGACATGCTGGCGACATCAAAACTCGCTTCACGTGTGGATACGGCAATATACTTAGCTACCGAACCAAAACCAGGACAACAATCAGTAATGGGCAAATCATTATCAACCGTTTTGGGAACGTGGATCGCCTGAATCGGATATCCAAGGGTATCAGCTAATTGCGAAACCTTAAGACAGGTATCAGCAGAATCACCACCGCCATTATAAAAGAAATAACCAATATTATGTGCCTTGAATATTTCGATCAGACGTTCGTATTCACGTCGATTTTGTTCCAGGCTTTTTAATTTGTAGCGACAAGAACCAAAAGCACCCGATGGGGTATAACGTAACGCAGCAATTGCAGCTGCTGAATCGGCGTTGGTGTCAATCAAGTCTTCGGTCAGTGCACCGATGATTCCATTGCGACCCGCATAAACATTACCAATTTTATCTGAATGTTGACGCGCTGTTTCCAGGACACCCGCCGCAGAGGCGTTGATAACCGCCGTAACGCCACCTGACTGGGCATAAAATGCATTTTTAATTGTCATATTTTTCTCCTGATTGATCAAATCGTAAGCAAGCTATTTGTATTCTACTAATCTGTACGTATAAAAACCCAGGCGCGACTGATCACTGTCCTGAGTTCTGAATTCTGGGCGCCTCTAAAAATCCAAATTTCGTTACAACGCTTCGTTACTCACAAAAAATGTTTCCTTACATATCCAATATATGCTGCGTCACCATTTTTTGTTCGTGCCTTACTTTGTTTAGAACTTTGAATTTTTAGAGGCGCCCTTCTGTTATGTGAATCAAAAAGTGAGACGGTTTAATTTATTTTAATGCTGCAAAAATCTGATCACGTATTTCTTCAACCGTGCCTACTCCAGCTATTTTGGTATAGCGAGGAGCATCTTTTCCACCGTGAGTCGACCACTTTGAATAATAGTCAATCAAAGGTTCAGTTTGCTCATGATAGACCTCTAACCGTTTTCTGACCGTCTCTTCCTTATCGTCATCGCGTTGTATGAGCGGCTCACCCGTGTCATCATCCTGGCCATCGACCTTTGGTGGATTAAAGTCCACATGATAAGTACGGCCTGATGCTGGATGTACTCTACGACCCGACATACGTTTAACAATTTCCGCATCTGCGACATCAATCTCAACCACAAAATCAATGGGCACACCCGCTACTTTCATGGCGTCGGCTTGCGGAATAGTGCGCGGAAAACCATCAAACAGGAAACCATTCACGCAATCAGATTGTGTGATACGCTCTTTGACCAGATTAATGATAATATCATCAGAAACCAGTCCACCGGCATCCATTATTTTTTTTGCCATGACACCCAACTCAGTGCCTGCTTTGACAGCACTGCGTAACATATCGCCAGTAGAAATTTGCGGAACACCAAAATGTTCCTTAATATAATTGGCCTGCGTACCTTTTCCGGCACCAGGGCCACCTAATAAAATGACTCGGATAGTTATCTCCCTCTTTTACCATTTAAAATTTACTTTTTTCAGTGACGAATTTATATCTGTCACTTCAATCACATTATGCAATTATATCGCAGGCAAGGCAGATACTCGAGTTTTTTACTGCGGTAAAATTTGCAAGATTAAACAACTTCGTAACAAGTTAAGTTTATGCTATACAGCTTATGCGATAATTTGGTCGACTCTTAACAGGAAAAATCATGGACGAAAACAGAAGTAAAGCGCTTGAGGTTGCTCTATCCCAAATCGAAAAACAGTTTGGTAAAGGTTCAATCATGCGGCTGGGCGCTAACGATGTAGCCTATGATATACAAGTTGTTTCTACGGGCTCACTGGGGCTTGATATCGCACTGGGTGTGGGGGGATTACCGCGCGGCCGGGTCATTGAGATTTATGGACCTGAATCTTCGGGTAAAACCACGTTGACATTACAAGTCATTGCAGAAATGCAAAAAATGGGAGGGACAGCAGCTTTTATTGATGCAGAACATGCACTGGATCCGCAATATGCGCAAAAAATTGGCGTCAAGGTCCAGGAGCTGTTGATATCCCAACCAGATAATGGTGAGCAAGCACTGGAAATAGCCGACATGCTGGTACGTTCGGGTTCAGTCGATATTGTCGTCATAGATTCAGTTGCAGCACTCACTCCACGCGCAGAAATTGAAGGCGATATGGGTGATCCTCAAATGGGATTGCAGGCACGATTAATGTCACAGGCTTTACGAAAACTGACGGCCAATATCAAGCGCAGCAATACCATGGTTATTTTCATTAACCAGATTCGCATGAAAATTGGCGTCATGTTCGGTAACCCTGAAACGACGACAGGTGGTAACGCATTAAAATTTTATGCCTCAGTACGCCTTGACATTCGCCGCACCGGAGCTATCAAAAAAGGCGAAGAGACCATTGGCAATGAAACGCGCGTGAAAGTAGTTAAAAATAAGATAGCGCCGCCATTCAAACAAGCAGATTTTGATATTCTTTATGGCGAAGGCATTTCTCGTGAAAGCGAAATCATCGAACTGGGCGTATTACATAAGCTCATCGACAAATCGGGTGCCTGGTATGCTTATAAAGGTGAAAAAATCGGCCAAGGTAAAGATAATGTGCGTGAATACCTTAAAGAACACAAAAATATCGCCCAGGAAATTGAACAGAAGATTCGATCGATTGTAGGTATTGCAGATCAAACCAGACCTGCAAAAGAGAAAGCCGAGAAAGAAAAAACTGAAAAAGAAAAATCCGAAAAAGAGAAATAATAGTTGTGGATACCCGGTCGCCACTAGAAATACGTGCTTTACATTATCTGACACAACGCGAATATTCTCGCTTGGAACTGGAACAGAAACTTTCCACTTATGTACGTCCATCCACTCCGGATGAGTTAGCTATCGTACTGGATAAGTTAGAACAAAATGGCTTTTTATCGGCTGAGCGTGTCGTTGAACAGATCATACGCATGCGCAGATCCAAGTTTGGTAGTCAGCGTATTATTTATGAGCTTAAGGAAAAAGGCATCGATGAACATTTAATTAACAGTGTATTGCCGGCTCTTAAGGAGAGCGAACTGGATGCAGCCATTAAAATCTGGCGAAAAAAATTTGGTATAACACCCAACAATAGAGAAGAACGTGGCAAGCAAGTGCGATTCATGATGAGCAGGGGTTTTTCGACGGAAGTCATACAGCAGGTTTTGCTACAAACTGGTGAGGAGAACTTATGAAGAAGTTGCTTGCGCAGATGATGCTCATACTGATAGTCATGTTCACAAGTAGTCATGTCAGTGCTGAAGAGATTATATCCATCAACGAGATCAACACATCCCCCGTTAATTTTGATGGGAAAGAGGTTAAACTAAAAGGCATTGCAAAAAACCCTACACGCATACCACTGGTTAATCTAAAAGCCTACGTGCTGCAAGATGAAAGTGGAGAAATTACTATTTTGACTGAATCTGATTTGCCCAGAATGAATGAAGAAATCAGTATTCGGGTTAGAGTTGAAAGTCTGGCAATTATCCAAGGTGAAGCATTAGGTTTGATGGTCACCGAACTGGAACGATATGAGCAATAATTATTGATGGATACCTCTAAAAATCCAAATTTCGTTACAATGCTTCGTTACTCGCAAAAAATGTTTCCTTACATATCAACTATATGCTGCGTTACCATTTTTACTCGCGCCTCGCTTTGTTTAGAACTTTGAATTTTTAGAGATACCCCAATATGAAAAGCAGCGAAATAAGACAAAAATTTCTTGAATTCTTCGAATCTCATGGTCACACCATCGTGGCATCCAGTCCACTGGTTCCGAACAATGACCCTACCTTATTGTTCACCAATGCAGGTATGGTGCAATTCAAAGATGTATTTCTGGGACAAGACAAAAGATCCTACGTGCGTGCAGTGAGCTCGCAACGATGTGTACGAGCGGGTGGCAAACACAATGATCTGGAGAATGTTGGTTACACAGCGCGGCACCATACCTTCTTTGAAATGCTGGGAAATTTCAGCTTTGGTGACTACTTTAAACGCAATGCCATTCAGTTTGCGTGGGAATTTCTCACCGTTTCACTCAAAATTCCACGCGAAAAACTATGGGTAACCGTCTATGCAGAAGACGACGAAGCTGCAGATATCTGGCTGAATGAAATCGGTGTCGATGCGTCACGACTGGTGCGTATTGCTACCATGGATAATTTCTGGCAAATGGGTGATACCGGACCTTGCGGACCTTGTTCCGAGATTTTTTATGATCACGGACCAGGAGTCAAGGGCGGGCCGCCTGGTTCTGCCGATGCAGAAGGCGATCGTTACATTGAAATCTGGAATCTGGTGTTTATGCAGTATAACCGTGACAGCGCCGGCACACTCCATCCACTTCCCAAACCATCCGTTGACACCGGTATGGGTTTGGAGCGAATCTCTGCGGTCATGCAGCAGGTTCACAGTAACTATGCTATTGATTTATTCCAGCGCTTAATTAAAGCAGCAGCGCATGTTACCAACACCAATGACCTTGCAGATAACTCCTTAAAAGTCATTGCCGATCACATTCGCGCCTGTTCATTTCTGATTACGGATGGCGTCATTCCAGGCAGTGAAGGACGCGGCTATGTGCTACGGCGTATTATCCGTCGCGCCATTCGTCATGGTTATCAACTGGGGCAAAAGCAGCCTTTCTTTTATCAACTGGTAAAAGACCTGAGTCAAGTGATGGGGCAGGCCTATCCAGAATTGGTTGCAGCCAAAGCACGTATCGCAGCGGTTTTACGGCAGGAAGAAGAGCGATTTGCCGAGACATTGGAGCATGGCATGCAAGTTCTGGAAAGTGCATTGAGTCGTAAAATACAAGTACTTGATGGTGAAACCGCATTCCGGCTCTACGATACTTTTGGTTTTCCACTGGACCTGACTGCCGATATAGCCCGTGAGCGCGGCATTACCATCGATCACGCCGGTTTTGAGCGAGCCATGGCACGACAACGTGAGCAGGCCCGTACCGCCAATAAATTTACCTTGCAAGAAGGCATTGAATACAATGGTAATCAAACCACTTTCTATGGTTATGAGGCGCTACAACATGAAGGACAGGTATTAGCCATTTATAAACAAGGCAGTCCGGTTGATTTTATCGAAGCCGGTGATGAAGCGGTCGTTGTTCTGAATCAAACCCCCTTTTATGCCGAGTCAGGCGGACAAGTCGGTGATTGTGGCGATTTACTGGCAGGTAATGGCACCTTTGCAGTAGTGGATACACAGAAAATACAGGCGGGTGTATTTGGCCATAAGGGGTTATTACGCAGTGGCCGGCTGGTTATCAAGGATACAGTGCTGGCCAAAGTCAATCCAGCAGCCCGTACCAGTACGGCTAATAATCATTCTGCCACACATCTGCTGCATGCTGCGCTGCGTAAAGTGCTGGGACATCATGTGACACAAAAAGGTTCGCTGGTAGATGCCAATCGGGCGCGCTTTGATTTTTCCCATAATGCGCCAATGACCGCTGATGAAATACGTGAAACGGAACGTCTGGTTAACGAACAAATCAGACACAATTGGATCGTTGCATCTGAAACCATGAAATATGATGACGCGATCAAGCGCGGCGCCATGGCCCTGTTTGGTGAAAAATATTCTGATGTCGTGCGTGTCATCGGTATGGGCGAGTTTTCGACTGAATTGTGTGGTGGCACACACGTATCACAAATTGGACAAATAGGCTTTTTTAAAATTGTAGCGGAATCGGGTGTAGCCGCAGGCATCCGACGTGTTGAAGCGGTCACCGGAAAAGCAGCTATCGAATATGTACAGCAACGAGAAGCGCAATTACTGGAAATAGCGCATACCTTAAAAACCAACCCGCAGGAAGTCACCCAAAAAATTTCCCAGCTCATCGAGAATGCCCGGCAAACAGAAAAAGAACTGACACGTTTAAAAACAAAACTCGCCAGTTCTCAAGGCGATGATCTGACTGCGCAAGCGCAAGATATAAAAGGCATCAAAGTCCTGGCTGCCAACCTGGAAAGCGCCGATGCTAAAACCTTGCGTGAAACTTTGGATCAGCTCAAGGATAAACTGAAAACTTGCGTGATCGTACTCAGTACGATTGAAGATGGGAAAATAACTCTGATCGCCGGTGTCAGCACTGACTTGATAAACCAGATAAAAGCTGGCGATCTGGTCAATTTTGTTGCACAACAAGTCGGCGGCAAAGGCGGCGGACGGCCTGATATGGCGCAAGCAGGCGGTACACAACAGGAACATTTACCGGCAGCACTTGCAAGTGTAATGGCTTGGGTGGGAAAGAAAATGATTTCGTGATAAATCAGGTTCATGTTTAAAAGATTGTCCTCGTAGGCTCTGTTGACATTTCAAAAATCGGTATTCAAAAACAACCGCTTACAATCGTTAGGATAAATCATAACCCATTGATACGGCAAGTGTTTTTATCAAATGCCAACAGAGCCTAGTCTGAAGGTTATCGCTGAGGAATGAATCAATGTTTCTGTATATCAATAGAATGAAGAATAAATTTAAAAATGCGCTCATTTGTTTAATAGCGCCCTTGACTATTGATTTAACAAGGAACTTTTGCGAGCAGCCGCTTTGCGGCTTGCCTGCTTATCCCGAATCCTCAGTCGAGTGTATGAATAACTACACCGCTTCTTCGGAAAATCCCTTGTGAAACCAATATTCTGCGCGATCATCGTGCGAATTCATGAAATATCCGGGCTAATTAATGCCAAGTTACTGAACAATTAGAATCTTTAGTGGAACCAATTATTCGTATTTTATCTCTGAGTTGACAGCTCAGTATTTTCAGGATGCCAATCTTTTTATGAACTTCCTCTTTGCCTTGAAGAGACGGTCGGGTGGAATATGTTTTATTTAATACTCATTATTGCTATTACTGCACTTATTTTAGGGCCGTCTTACTGGGTTAGGCATACCCTTGCGAAGTACAGTCATCCTGAAGATCGTTATCCGGGTACTGGCGGTGAGTTAGCGCGTATTTTACTGGACTGGGCCAACTTGCAAACTGTCAAGGTTGAGGTGACGGAGCACGGCGATCATTATGATCCGATAGAGAAAGTGGTTCGTCTGACACCGGATAAATTTAATGGTAAATCACTGACTGCGATCACTGTGGCAGCGCATGAAGTGGGCCATGCAATACAAGACCGGGATGGTTATATGCCGTTAAAACTACGCACGCGATTAGTCCAAATAGCTGCCCCGGCTGAGAAACTGGGTGCAGCTATTTTGATGATTGCGCCCGTCATTACGGTCGTTACTCGAGCACCGATAACAGGCGCATTGTTTTTCGTCGGCGGCCTGTTAACACTGGGTACTGCAACATTAGTACATTTTGTGACACTTCCCATGGAGATGCATGCCAGTTTTGCACGTGCATTACCTATGCTGGAGCAAGGCAAGTATCTGATTCAAGGGGATGAACCACATGCTCGCAGAATTCTGCGAGCAGCGGCATGGACTTATGCATCAGCCTCACTGATGACATTGCTTAATATTGGCCGGTGGTGGGCAATTCTTCGAAGATAACGATTTTGAATGTGTAGATTGCCCGTGTTTGTGATGCTCGCAGTCTTGCCCCTGTAATATAAGCAACTTACTATGTGCTTATTTAAAGATAACTGCCTATTACATACAAGTAGAATCTCCTGATCAATCAAATAAATTTATCGAAAATGATCAACTTTTTAAGTGAAAGGACAAATATGATGCGTTCATATAAGCAACAAAAGATTAAAGCACGTGGATTTACACTACTTGAATTGCTCGTTGTAATGGTTATTATTGGCTTATTGGCTGCCTATGTTGGACCTAAATACTTTTCACAAGTCGGTAAGTCAGAAATTAAAATGGCACAATCTCAAATAGATGCGCTGGAAAAAGCATTGCATCAATATCGTTTGGATATAGGAATCTATCCAACGAACGAGCATGGATTAACCGCGCTGGTAACCCGCCCCAGTAACGAATCAAGATGGCAAGGACCCTACCTCTCAAAAATGCCGCCAGCCGATCCTTGGGGACGTCCTTATGTTTACAAATATCCTGGCGAACGCTCAGAATTCGACTTACTCTCTTACGGAAAAGATGGGCAGCCAGGCGGTGAGGGTGATGCGGCTGATATTACGAACTGGTAAATTCAACCATGCGTTATGAAGTGAAAGCAGTCTTGTCCGGGCAAGGGACTGTGCACCTTAAACTGGAAGCTAACAGCGAGGAGGAAGCTCGTCTTCAGGTTATTGAACAAGGGGGCATGGTTTTAAGTGTACGACGAAGCTTTTCAGGCTTCTCACTTAAATCGAATGTGCGTTTTCCGTTAGTACATTTCAGTCAGGAATTACTTTCATTACAAACCGCAGGACTCAGTCTGGTAGAAAGTATCGAAACATTATTGGAAAAAGAGCAGGATGTCAGTAACCGTAAAATTATACAGACACTCCTTGCAAGACTCTATGAAGGTGTAACCTTCTCTAAAGCACTGGAAGATTATCCGCAAGCATTTCCACCCTTATATATTGCAACAGTTCGTGCCAGTGAGCGTACAGGTGATCTTCCAGAGGCTTTAACGCGATTTATCAGCTATCAGACACAAATGGATTTTGTACGCAAGAAACTGGTCGGTGCATCAATATATCCCGTACTGCTGCTGGTGATTGGTTTTCTGGTTTCTATCTTCCTGCTGGTATTCGTTGTTCCAAAATTTAGTGCCATTTATGATGATATGGGTAGCGATTTACCCTGGCTTTCATTATTACTGATTAAATGGGGGCATTTTGTCCATGAACGTGGCTGGGAACTAGCCATTATGACTATGATTATACTTGCCGTAACAATCTACACAGTCAGTCGATCAGCCTTTCGAGCCAATGTCATGCGATTATTATGGCGTATTCCTGCGATAGGTGAACACATGCGCGTTTATCAGCTGGCCCGTTTCTACAAAACACTGGGCATGCTCTTACGGGGCGGAATTCCCATTACACAAGCACTGGAAATGGTCAGTGGGTTGCTTCAACCCCATTTTCGCCCAAACGTTGAAGCAGCAGCCAAACATATTCGTGAAGGCAAGACAATTTCCAGCGCCATGGAGATAGAAGGCTTAACAACCGCAGTGGGTAATCGTATGCTCCGCGTTGGCGAGAGAACAGGTTTGATGGGAGATATGATGGAGCGAATTGGGAATTTTCACGATGAGGAGATTGCACGTTGGGTTGAATGGACAACCAAGCTGATTGAGCCGCTTCTGATGGCAGTCATCGGCATCGTGATTGGTGGTATTATTATTCTCATGTATATGCCAATATTTGAGTTGGCAGGAAGTATCAATTGATTGGAACACCTATAAAGTCAGAGAATAAACAACCGATTGATATCAATCATCTTGCGGGTGCTCATCAGAAAGCATTTGAGCAAGGCATTTCTGTCATTCAAGTACTGGAAGAAACCAGTGACTATACACCCAACGAGCTCATACAACAGTTAGGACAGCTACTTCATATGCCGGCACTGGAGATGAAAGCAATCCATACACTGAATCCGGCATTTGATTTGCTATCTTTTTCAGAAGCAGTCATGCATGAGTGTGCATTATTTCATCAAGATCAAAACTATTTGCTCGCTGTCAGTAATCCCTTCTCAAGGAAATTACGTTCATGGGCAGAAGAACGCTTTGATATGGCTGTAGAGTGGCATTTGGTACACCCGGCTGACTTGACAGCTTTTTTTACCCAGCAAGAAAAAACCATGCGCGCAATGGATCAGGTATTGCCTTCCACTGAGCTAGACAAGATACAGAGCGGCATTGAAGATTTATCTTTAAAGAGCATCAACGAAGGTAGCAGCCCAGTTGTGCGATTGGTACACTCCACACTCTATGATGCACACAAATCTCAAGCCAGTGATATTCACCTTGAAATGACAACAGGCGCTCTCTCGATCAAATACCGGATTGACGGAGTACTGTCATCCATTGGTGTCATGCAGGGCGCAGACTTGGCTGAGCAAGTCATTTCCCGCATCAAGGTCATGTCTGAACTGGATATTGCTGAGCGCCGCGTGCCACAAGACGGCCGATTCAAAATCTCTATCCAGGGACGGGAAATCGATTTTCGTGTCTCCATTATGCCGAGCATTTACGGCGAAGATGCTGTCCTGCGTATCCTTGACCGGCAGGCACTTTCGGATCATATTGAAGGATTAACATTAAACCAGTTAGGCTTTAATCAGGCAGCCATTGCGAGTATTCGCCGCCTTAGTTCGGAACCTTATGGTATGTTGCTGGTTACCGGTCCAACCGGCAGTGGTAAAACGACATCACTTTATGCGGCCATATCTGAAGTGAATAAAGGTAGTGACAAGATTATTACCATTGAAGACCCTATTGAATATCAGTTACCCGGTGTTTTGCAGATCCCGGTTAATGAGAAAAAAGGATTGACCTTTGCACGGGGCTTGCGCTCAATTCTGCGGCATGATCCTGACAAGATTATGGTCGGTGAGATTCGTGACTCTGAAACAGCGCAAATTGCGATACAGGCTGCACTGACCGGGCATCTTGTATTTACTACGGTGCACGCCAATAATGTGTTTGATGTCATTGGACGCTTCTCACATATGGGCGTTGATCCCTACAGTTTTGTATCCGCCCTGAATGGGATCGCCGCACAAAGATTAGTGCGTATATTATGTCCACATTGCGCAGTTGACGAGCGTCCTGATGATAAACTGATTGCGGAATCTGGAATTCCTGCGGATGAAGCGAATCAATTCAAGTTTCGTAGTGGAAAAGGTTGTGGCCAATGCAGGGGAAGTGGGTATCGGGGAAGAAATGCGATTGCTGAGATCCTGATTCTGAATGATGAAATCCGGGAACTTATTGTTGCACAGGAGCCAATACGTCGTATTAAAGAAGCGGCAAAAAATAATGGCACTCGTCTCCTCCGGGAAGCAGCTTTAGACATGGTCAGACAAGGATTAACCAGCTTGGAGGAGGCTAACCGTGTCACGATTGTGGCGTGATCAGATCCAGGTTTTTCTTGCGCCTGAGCGGATAGATCTCGTTCGTTCATCGCGCGGATTCAAACCGGTACAGGCAGCCAAAGTCACCGTATTATGCCAGCTTACTCAAGGTACGCCTGTTTGGGAATCCGCTTTACACCAATTAGAAAAAATCCTGATGGATGCAGCTGGCACGGAACTGGCCATTACCCTGTCAAATCATTTTATCCGCTATGTCACACTGCCACCCCAGGCAGAAATAACAACACCTGAGGAACTTAAATCCTATGCCACTTTTCGACTGCGCGAAGTTTATGCTGAGTATGTTGATTCATGGATACTCAGTGTCAGCGCATGGAATCCAACAAGCGGCGCTATTTGTGCGGCAATACCCCGTGATTTAATGAAACGACTGGAGGAAATGGCGGTACGTTATCACTTTAAACTTAAAGAAATTGAACCTTACCTGGCATCCGTTTATGATCGATGGCAAAAGCTACTGGGTGGCAACAAAACATACTTTGCTGTGATAGAAACCGGACGCATCTGTATTGCAATACAGATCAATGGAATCTGGCACAGCATACGCAATCAGCGGATTTTACAGAGTGTATCTGATGAACTTCTCGCTACACTGGATCAGGAAGCAGTTTTGTCCGGAAAAAAGGAAGCTATCGAATTAGTTCACCTGTTTGCACCAGAGCATCCGGAATTAACGTTGCCTCAGAATTGTGGTTGGAATATTGTTTCGATACCAACTGAGCAGATACCGGTATTAGCACACTACCCATCCGTGGTAACCCATAATGTCAAGATGAATCAATGTCTCGCTTAAGATTAAAATTTCCGTATCATGGGCAGTTAGCGCCTCATGTTGATTTTTCAATACTGTTCATTGGATTACTGGTTCTTGCCGGTGTGCTCCTCCAATTTCAGCAAATAACCGAAGCAATTAATTACTGGAGTAATCGCGTTGAACGCTTAGAAAAGCAGCAGCAACAAAAGGCCGCGCCACGTACACGTTCTACACCTCGAATCAAAGAATTCAGTCAGGAAATTCGAAATGAAATTATCAAAGCCAATGCGATATTGGATCAGATCAATTTACCCTGGGAAGCATTATTTGATTCAATCGAGCATGCTGCTGATGAAGAAATCGCATTATTATCACTACAACCGAATGCATCCAGCCGGACATTACGGATCAGTGGCGAAGCCATGAATATGTCTGAATTACTCGATTTTGTAGAAGCGCTTGAACGTGAACCAATTTTTGAGAATGTCCATTTGTTAAACTACAAAATAAAACAGGATAATCCACATCGACCGATCATTTTCCTTCTGACCGCAGCATGGATCGGCATCTCTTGAAAACTGAAATACTACAAGCAAACTTAAATCGGCTACTGCCGCAACTGCGCTGGCAGATAGGCCGCCTGGGTGTTATGGGTAAAATCGGCCTGGGTTTACTGGCCGCTGCAAGCATCTATTTTCTCCTGGCTGTTTTGCCGCAAGAATCAATCCTGCGGAAACTGAAAGAACGTGCTGAAACATTACAAATTCAAGCCTTATCAAAACAAACCCCTGGCGAAAAAGAAACCGGTAAAAAACTGAGCGGTGATCAGGCACTACAAGTTTTTTATGACTTTTTTCCGCACATAGACTCATCCCCATTCTGGATTCGAGAGTTAGTACGGCTGGCTAAAAAACAAGGCGTAGAAATCAGCAGTAGTGAATATCGTCTGGTCTATGAAAATGAAGCACGTCTGGTTCGCTATGAGATGATATTGCCTGTAAAAGGGAACTATCCACAAATACGTGCTTTTATGGCTGATGCGCTCGAAACGGTCCCGGCCATGGCAATTTCTGCTATTGCCATTAAACGTGAGAATGTAACGTCCGCACAACTCGAAGCTCGTCTTGAAATTAATCTTTACCTGAATAAATAATCCAGATGGATCAAACTGAAAAAAAACGAAAATTATTATTAGGTGTCGCTTTAGTTGTCACATTGATTGCTGTTGTGCTGGTCGAAGAAGAAGAATCCATGATTGATACAGTAGAACCCATACAACCAGCCAGACCATCAGTAGAGAGAGCAAATATTCAAGAGAATAATTCTGCATACCTGGATGTTAGTAAACTTGAGCGAAGAAAATTTAACCCCCTGGCAGGAGAGCTTTTTGTATCAACCACATGGGCGCCCAGGCAACCTCAGATCAACCTGCAACAGCAGGCACAACAGGCGGCCGCTATAGCGCAGCAGGCTAAAGAGCCTCCTCCTGCACCGACCCCTCCACCGTTACAGTTCAAATATATCGGCAAAGCCATTGACGGTAATAAAACCTGGGTTTTCCTCACGCAAGCGGGCGAGAATCACATCACCAGAATTGGTGAAAAAATTGATGCTCAGTATCGGCTGGATGCGATCAATGATGAAACGGTTATGTTCACCTACTTGCCACTCGGCGCCAAGCAGACACTTGCGATTAATAGTAATGCGGCAGGGAATATTCGATGAGCATTGTGCGATGCGTTGTTTTTTCCTTGATGCTGGTTTTTATCAGCGGCTGCGCGATCAATAATAAAACCTTTCGCACCCAGAATAAAGCGTTTGACGATGGGCAGCAATTGATTACTAATGGTGAGTTTGAGTCAGGATTGCAAAAACTGCAACAGGCGGCGTATGAAGATCCCGGTAATAAAGAGATCCAAACCGTGCTCGCGCGCCAGCGCGAGTCAGTAGCCGGGAAACTGGTTGTTGATGCTGAGAATAGTCGCTTGGCGGGCGATCTGGTCAATGCTGAACAACTATATCATCGCGTACTGGAATTATTTCCACATAATGAAAGAGCGCAAGCTGGCCTGGAAATACTGAATCTGGAACGCCACCATATGGCCTCGATCGAATATGCCCAGGAATTACTGAAACATAATGATCTGGCCGGCGCTGAAGCAACGGTCAGAGCAGTGCTGCACGAAAACCCGATGCAACAGAATGCGCGGCAACTGATCAAACAGCTTAGTACCCAGATTGCCCGTGCTGAGAATGTTGGGTTGACACTGGAAACGGCGTTTAAGAAACCATTGTCCATGGAGTTTAAAGATACTGATCTCAAATCAGTATTTGAGATCATGACCCGTGCCGCAGGCATCAACTTTGTTTTTGATAAGGATATCCGGCAGGACGCGAAGGTTTCTGTTTTTGTTCGCGATAACACAATCGAGGATATCCTCAAATTATTGCTGATGACCAATCAACTGGCTTATACCAAGCTCAATGAAAATTCCTTGCTGATCTATCCCAATACGCCGGCTAAACAGAAGGAATATCAGGAGCTGGTGGTGCGCAGTTTTCAGGTTGCGCACACGGATGTGAAGCAGATGGTGGCGATGGTCAGGGGCCTGGTGAAGGCCAAGGACATTTATGTCAATGAGCAACTGAATATTTTTATCATACGCGATACGCTGGACGCAATTCGCGTGGTCGAAAAACTGGTAGGGCTTAATGATCTGCCCGAGCCTGAAGTGATGCTCGAGGTTGCGGTACTGGAGGTTCAACGCAATAATGAGTTTTTTCTTGGCCCCAATCTTCCTCAAAGTGCTACTTATAGTTTCGTTCCGGGTGCTGGCGCTGCTGCTGTCACGCTCGATGCGATTCAACAGGCAGGATGGCCAGGTCTTAAAAATTTCGTGGTCAGTAATCAGGTGGTGATCAATTTTGCACAAAACTTATCAGACATCAATCTTCTTGCAAATCCACGAATCCGGGTAAAAAATCGTGAAAAAGCAAAAATTCATATCGGTACCAGAGAGCCTATTTTTTCAGCTAATATTCAACCAGGTGTTGCTGCTGTCGTCACTTCAACGCCAACTTATATTGATATAGGCATCAAGGTGGATGTTGAGGCCATTATTGGTCTGAACAATGATGTGACGATGAAAGTTGCACTTGAAGTAAGCAATAATCTTGGAGAAGTGAAAGGACCAGGTCAAGCAACGGCTATCAGAATCGGTACTCGCAGTGCAGAATCATGGTTAACATTAAAAGATGGTGAAACACAGGTGATGGGCGGTTTGATGGAAGAGAGTGAGACAAAAAGTGTAGGAGGTCTGGCAGGATTGATCAATATCCCTGGTCTTGATCGATTGACTTCAGGCCAAACTATAAAACGGAGAAAAAATGAGATTGTGTTATTGATTACCCCACGCATCATTCGCAATATCACACAACTGACGAGACTGGAAAGCGAGTTCCATTTCGGCACCGCCAATGAAGCCGGCAAATTGCCGGTAACCATCCGGAAAACCGGGGCGCAATCTCTGGGAATAGCTCCATCTGGCCCAGGTCGTGGTGCGCTACCCAGAAATGCATCTCAACCTTTCTCGCTATCCAATGAAGCCACGCCGAATCCTTTTACAGGCACCGCATCGACTGCGCCTGCGCTGACTATGCAAGCGCCAGCCAATGTTGGCCTGGATAAAGAATTCTCGGTTAATATTCGAATGGTTGGTGCAAAAGCCTCCACCAATGCTGAGTTGATATTGAATTATGAAGCCAGTGTATTGGAAGCTCTTGATAGTGGAGATAAATCGGGTACACGCACTATCAAGTTAGGTAAAGATCAGGTTTCTGGCATGGCCGCACAGTTTCGCTTTAAGGTGATTACAGCAAACCCAGGTACAACAGAAATTAGTGTCCAGAATGTAACTGCGGAAGATAATGAAAATGGTGAGTCCATCGAAGTGACCCTGCCACCGCCGACAAGTATCAGTATTAAATAAATTGGCCATTATGAGTTCATTCAGAATCTCTGGGAAGCACAACGGTTTTACACTGATTGAATTAATGATCGTGGTGGCCATCATGGCCATTCTGGCGACGGCTGCATTGCCTTTACGCGAACTCATGGTAAAACGTGAAAAGGAGCATGATTTACGTATTGCTTTGCGGCAGATACGATCAGCCATCGATGCTTACAAGCAAGCAGTAGACGATGGGCGCATCGCAAAGAAAGCAGATGAATCCGGTTATCCTCCCCGATTGGAAGAACTTTACACGGGTATACCTGATATTAAAAGTAAAGAAAAGAAACTGATTTTTTTCCTGCGTCGTCTACCCCGGGACCCTATGTTCACTGATTTGGATGTCGCCGGTATAGAGGTTACTCCGGCTGCAAATACCTGGGGAAAACGCAGTTACGAAAGTACACCGGACAATCCACAAGAAGGTGATGATGTTTTTGATGTTTACTCTCGTTCAGAATCAATAGGGCTGAATGGTATCGCCTATCGTGATTGGTGATTGATATGCCTGGAAATAAAAAGTATACCGGTTTTACACTGATCGAATTATTAGTCGTCATGGCAATTATTGCGACTTTATTAAGTATTGTCTCTCCGCGCTATTTTAATTCAATCGAAAAAGCTAAAGAAGCCGTTCTGCGGCAAGACCTCGGTATCATGCGTAATGCGATTGATCAGTTTTATTCTGATCTTGGCAAGTATCCCATTGATCTGATAGAGTTGGTTGACAAGAGATATTTGCGCCGTGTCCCGATAGACCCATTCACAGAGAGTGACCAAACCTGGATTGAGGTACCTCCTGCCAATCCGGAAGAATCCGGTGTCTATAATGTTCATAGTGGCTATTCAGGGCGAGCGACAGATGGCTCGTATTATGAAGAATGGTAAGCGATTTCAATTGACCTTATTTTGGATTTTACAGAAAAAGTAGCATGCCTCGCTTGGAAAATGGTTTTGTTTATCTTTGGGCATTGTTTGCAATCACCCTGGCCGGAATTGTGATGGCAGGGACAGGGCAGGTATGGCAAATAAAGTCTCAGCGAGAAAAAGAAACTGAATTGTTGTATGTGGGCGAGCAATTCCGGAAAGCAATCATGTCCTACTATAACAATTCGCCTGGCAATGCCAAACAATACCCGAAGTCACTGGAAGACCTGCTGCTGGATAGTCGTTCACCGATCATTAAACGCCATTTACGTAAAATCTATCCGGACCCGATCACCAACACGACTGACTGGGGTATCGTTAAAGAGCCTGCCCCCCAACAAACTTCAGGAATGAGCTCCAACATCAATACAGGCATTATTGGTGTCTATAGTCCCTCTAAGAAAGTACCTATTAAAAAAAACAATTTCCCCGAACACTTTGCCAAATTTTCCGAAGCCTTAACCTACGAAGATTGGCAACTCGTTTATAAGCCAGGTAGTGACAACAAATCAGCATCACCCACATCAACATCAAAACCCACATCAACACCCAAATCTACTTCAGCGCCTTCACCAACCGCTTCACCCTTTTCGTCACAATCTTCATCCAATACTACCGCTAAAACACCATCTACACCATCTGGCCTCACATTGGACAACGACTGAATTTTATGAAACCATCAGAGAGTGATGTGGCCAAATAAACCTGTATCCCTATTGTCTCCATGCTTACCTGAGATATCAAAGCCCCAATCAGTATGCGGCAGAAAGAACTAAAGTGCATAAAATCGTTTGCCTGGATGGATCAGTTTTTCCTGGCTATCTCAGTGTAATTGCAAAACAGATTCATCAAAAACCAACACACATTAACCTAATGCAATACGATGATTAATTTGTCCCAATGACTTCTCAACTTGATCAACTAAAATAAGACATAATTCACCATCCTGCAAATTAGATAACGCTGCATCAATTGCAATAGCCTCTCCAAAAATTTCACTTATTTTTTGCGTGCGTTTGGCATTGCCCAAGCCTTCTCGCAATAAAGTTAACACTTCTCCATCGGCACGACCCCGTTGACATTGATCCTGATAAAGCACAACTTCATCAAATGCATCACCAAGGATTCTTGTTTGCTGACGGATATCTTCATCACGCCGGTCACCTGCTGCACTGATCACCACCGAACGTTTCTTTGATGGGATATTATCAATGGCGCTGACAAGTGCCTGTATCGCATCCGGATTATGCCCATAATCAGCGATCAAGGTTGCATTGCGGTAATTAAAAAGATTAAAGCGCCCCGGCGCTGTCTGCGCATTGTTTACAAAACCAGTCAAGCCAGCATGAACAACGGCCCAGTCCAGACCCAGCGCCCAACCAGCACCCACAGCAGCCATCACATTTTCTATTTGAAAGCTGATAATGCCATTCTTTGTCAGTGGAATTTCGTTCAATGGTATCCGATATTCACTATGTTCACCCAAAGCAACAATACAGCCATCTTCTACATAAATGACACGTTTGTGCTGTGCACGATGCATCGCTAATACTGGATGATGGCTATCACGTGCAAAGAAAATAACTGAGCCAGGGCAATGATCAGCCATACTGGCAACTAATGGATCAGCCGCATTAAGCACAGCAAAACCGGTGCCAGGTGTCACATTCTGTACAACAACCCGTTTAACGACAGCTAATTCTTCCGCAGTATTAACATAACCCATACCCAGATGGTCACCCATCCCAATATTCGTCACCACTGCTACGTGACAACGATCAAAGCCCAAACCTTCGCGTAACAACCCGCCACGCGCTGTCTCTAATACCGCAACATCTACGTCTGGGTGGAAAAGAATATTTCTAGTGCTCTTCGGTCCGCTGCAATCACCCGTATCAATATTCTGATCATCGACATAAGCACCATCCGTACACGTCATGCCAACACACATGTTGTTTTTATTTAAAATATTGGCGATCAATCGAACTGAGGTTGTTTTACCATTAGTGCCTGTTACCGCAATCACCGGAATGCGCGCATCATCCCCTTGAGGAAACATGTAATCGATGATAGCTTCACCCACTGCGCGCGCTTTACCAAAAGACGGCTGCAAGTGCATACGCAAACCGGGTGCAGCATTAATCTCGATAACACCGCCTCCTTGCTCTTCCAATGAATTCATCACATTATCGCAAACAACATCAATACCACAGATATCCAAACCCACCACTTTTGCAGCTGCAACCACACGTGACGCCAGTTCAGGATGAACATCGTCGGTCACATCAGTTGCTGTGCCCCCCGTTGATAAATTGGCATTGTTGCGCAAAACAACGCGCATCCCTTTGACCGGAATCGATTCTACTGTTAATCCCTGTGCTGCCAGATGAGTCAAAGAAATCTCATCCAGACGAATTTTAGTTAATGCAGTCACATGACCCTCTCCACGCATTGGATCGTGATTGATTTGCTCCATCAGTTGATGGATGCTATGCACCCCATCACCAATGACTTGAGGAGGATCACGACGTGCGGCGGCAACCAGCTTGTTACCAACAACCAGCATACGATAATCATGTCCAGGAATATAACGTTCAACCAGAACATTATCACTGATTTCAGACGCAATCATATAGGCAGATGTCACTTGCTCAGCAGTGACAAGATTGACTGTTACTCCCTTACCCTGGTTACTATCCTGTGGTTTTATGACTACCGGGGTACCTATTTCACAAGCTGCCATCCAGGCATCTTCTACGCTCTTTACGTTTCGACCCAGCGGAACAGGAATACCAGCCGCATGCAACAAAATTTTAGTCAGTTCCTTGTCCTGTACAATAGATTCTGCAACAGCACTGGTTAAATCGCTTTCAGAAGCTTGAATACGACGCTGCTTACTACCCCAGCCAAACTGTACCAAACTGCCTTCAGTTAAACGGCGAAACGGGATACTACGTGCGACAGCTGCCTGAACAATAGCACCTGTACTCGGCCCGAGGCGTATACCTTCATCGAGTTCACGCAAACGATGCAGAGCATTCATTAAATCAAAAGCAGTATTTTCGATCGCTGCAGTGCACAGAGCTTGTGCCAGCTCAAAAGCAAGCCTGCCAACTTTTTCTTCACTGTAGCCAACAATGACGCGATAGGTATTGATCTCTGGTGTTTGAATGGTGTGGCTAAAGGTTATCGGACAACCCGCCTGGACTTGCAAGCCAAGTGTGGCGAATTCAAGCACATGCGCTATGGTAACAGCTTCATGATGACCGGCAGGCTGAAGTAAAGAAATCTCCGGGAAGCGCTCACGTAAACGCGCTTCAAAACCAGGTATGGTATCAATATTATTTTCAGGTACACTACAAAAGAGAGTGGCTTCAATAGAGGTATGCTGACTCCATAAATTTGGACCGCGCAATGCTCGAATACGTAAAACTTTCATAACTTGATTCCTTGAGTTTGTAATCCGATTGGAAAATTCTGATGTTCGGATTTATATTTTTCCTGACTGAATCCAAATGTCTCAATTCCGATACGTATGAGATCAGGTTCAATACCTAAAGCCCAAGCTGCTCCGACGGCGGCCAATATATTTTCTATCGTTTGAGTACTGTACTCACCCGTAGCTGAAGGTATTTCCCTCAGTTTTATCAGAGGCAGTTCATCAGAACCGGTAACGAGCGTGATCAAGTCATTACGTACTATTACAGCGCGTTTACCCTGTGTGGGGCCACTTCCGTTGGTACGATGTTGAATAATCGCAGGTAAATCTGGTTCAATGCTGAAGAAAATAACCTCACCGTGGCACAATCTGGATATCTCTACTAACATAGCTTCTTTGGCATTGAGCACTGCCGCACCGATTGGCAGTTTCACATCCTTTTCCACATCATCAATAGCTGCAGCAGTAGGTGTTACTACATCTACTTGCGTACGAAGTACAGTAAGAACTTGTTTAAGCGTTTCAATTCCATTGCGGCCAAAATGAAAGGCAGGATCAACATTGGTAATAACGCCAACCTGGCAACTATCGTAAACCAGTCCATCATTCAGTATGGCATCAAAACCATTCTCAAAGACTGCCGATTCAACAGTTGGATTCATCAGAATACGATTAGCTGCAGCCCAATGGGCACTGTTGTTTTTATCAATTTGTCTATAGTCCAGATAAAGCCCATCACTACATGCTAGTCCAGTCTGTTTACCTGAAAGAATCAGTAATCTGGCAATAAGATAGGCAACGGTTGTCTTACCATAACTACCCGTAATTCCCACAATAGGAATGCGACCGTTATCCTGATCGGGAAACAGATGATCAACAATTGCTTTTCCAACGGGTCGAGGTGTGCCAACCGCTGGTTTAATATGCATTAACAGGCTTGGACCAGCATTTACTTCAACAATGGCGCCGCCTTGCTCACTCAGTGGGCGAGAGATATCGTTAACCACCAAATCAATGCCTGCAATATCCAGACCAATGATGCGAGCAGCCAGTGATGCAATGGATGCGGTACTGGGATGAACTTCATCGGTGACATCGAATGCATGATTACCGTTACGCTGAATCATAACTTTGGTGCCCGCAGGAACAATCGAATCACTTTGATAGTCCTGATGAGCAATTTCCATTTGTGCTGCACTATCCAGACGGATCAGGTTCAGTGGATGATTTTCTGTCGTTCCGCGACGTGGGTCAGAATTGATCTGAGAGGCTATTAACTCAGCAATAGTTGAAGTACCGTCCCCAATGACGGATACTGAATCACCGCGTGTGGCAGCTATGAGCCGCCCACCAACAATTAATAAGCGATGTTCAGTGCCTGCAATATAACGTTCAACCAGTACATCAGTGCCTTCTCTGAGTGCAATGTAATAAGCCGATTCAATTTCTTCCCGGCGGGTTAATTCAATAAAAACTCCCCGTCCATGGTTCCCGTCACAAGGCTTTATGACAACCGGCATACCGATATCATTAGCTGCCTCCCAGGCATCCTCAGCACTTTCAACGATACGTCCTTCTGGAACAGGAACACCGCAAGATTGCAGCAATGCCTTTGTCAGATCTTTATCACGAGAAATACTTTCTGCAATGGCCGGTGTTCGATCTGTCTCAGCTGTCCAGATATGCCGGCAACGGACGCCATATCCCAACTGCACAAGATTTCCTTTAGTCAGGAGTCGAGTGAATGGTATATTGCGGGCTACAGCAGCATCTACGATACAAGCCGTAGAAGGTCCGAGCCAGAGTGAATCAACCAAGTCACGAAGATGTCTGATAGCTCCGTCGACATCATAAGATGGATGGTGAGACTGCTGAAAATTCATCGCCGCCAGCACCAATTCACGAGCCGAGTATAGAGCTGCCTGTGTAATTTCCGCGTGCCAGGCACTTAATGCAACTTTATACACACCGCGCACCGAAGTCTCACGGGCTCTGCCAAAACCACCGCGCATACCGGCCAGATTTTGCAGTTCCAGTGTGACATGTTCAAGAATATGGCAAGGCCACGTGCCTTCCTTCACTCGACGTAAAAAGCCACCGCGTTCTTCATAACTACAGCGATGCTCAATCAGCGATGGAAGCCATTCTGACAAACGCTCATAAAAACCTGGGATCGTATCAGAAGGAAAATCTTCAAGCTGACCGATATCAACCGTAGCTTCAAGGGCAGGGTAATAAGTCCAAATATTAGGGCCATTCAAGTGTTTGATCTCAAGAAACTTAATATCTTTTGTACTAGCGAAATCTAAATTCGAGCAATTCGACATAAATTTGAATTAGGAAGAAGAAATCGTATTAACGCTGCTCAAATCAATTGGTTTACAAAAAAATAAAACATTTTTGACAGCATACTGTAATGGAATGGACGCTCACACTACCCTAAGTAATCGTTAAGAAATAACTTGTGCAAGGGTGCGATTCAAACTGAGGCGGAGTAATCTATCCAGCTTACCCACTAATTTGATAAG
>CXWL01005025.1_pt1 | contig 34290 bp, 19 predicted proteins | sample 590931 | NCBI WGS metagenome assembly CXWL01 (sample SAMEA3498368, study PRJEB10139) | groundwater metagenome | biome: water well; material: biofilm material | place: Germany | collected 2015-04-27
AAGATGAAGTCGGACTGGGTGATGATATTGTCGCCGTCGCCGGTGACGCCGAGCAAGAGCATGGAGACCGCGCCGTCGATGGTGACGAGCGTGTTGGCGCCTTGATCGGCGATCGAGACGCGTGCGCTGAAATCGAGTGCGGCGATGCCGAAGGCGGCGATGTTGAGCGCGTCCTGACCCCCGGCTGCATCGGCGTCGAAATCGTTTACCTGGTCAGAACCGCCGCCCACGCTGAACACGAACGCGTCAGCGCCGGCGCCGCCGACCAGTACGTCGGCGCCCGCATCGCCGCGCAGCGTGTCGTTGCCGTCGAGCCCGTTGAGGAAGTCAGCGCCGCCGCCTCCGGCGAGGACATTCACGAAGCTGTCTCCGGCGATTGTGTCGCCGCCGCCGCCGCCGGTGACGTTCTCGACGCCGCTGAGCGTGTCGCCGGTTGCATCGCCTTCGCTCCCGGAATTGCTCCACAGACGTACTGCAACGCGCGCGGTCGCGGCTGAGTAATCGGCAGTGTCGGCGCCTGCGCCGCCATTGATCGTGTCAGCGCCGGCGCCGCCGCTGAGGCTATCGTTGTCGGCGCCGCCGTCAAGGCTGTCAGCGCCTGCGCCGCCGACCAGTGCATCGGCGCCCGCGTCGCCGCGCAGCGTGTCATTGCCGTCGAGCCCGTTGAGAAAATCGGCGCCGCCGCCCCCGGCCAGGACATTGGCGAGACTGTCTCCGGCGATTGTGTCTCCACCCGCGCCGCCAGTCGCGTTCTCGACGCCGAAGAGGGTGTCGCCGGCTGCATCGCCTTCGCTCCCGGAATTGCTCCACAGCCGCACTGCAACGCGCGCGGCCGCGGTCGAATAATCAGCCGTGTCGATGCCCGCGCCGCCGACGAGCGCGTCAGCGCCGACGCCGCCATTGAGGCTGTCGTTGTCGGCGCCGCCTTCAAGAGAATCAGCGCCCACGCCGCCGAGCAGCACATCGGCGCCGGCGTCGCCGCGCAGCGTGTCATCGCCGTCAAGCCCGTTGATGAAGTCAACGCCTGCGCCCCCGACCAGAACGTTGACGAGACTGTCTCCGGCGATGGTGTCGCCACCCGCGCCGCCGCTGACGTTCTCGACGCTCGTGAGCGTGTCGCCGGCAGCGTCGCCTTCGCTCCCGGAATTGCTCCACAGACGTACTGCAACGCGCGCGGCCGCGGTCGAATAATCGGCCAGGTCGATCCCTGCGCCGCCGATGATTGTGTCGCCGTCATCACCGCCAGAGAGAATGTCGTCGCCCTCGCTGCCATCGATGAGATCGGCGCCCGGCCCACCGTCCAAGGAATCGGCGCCCCCAAAGCCGTTCAACGAATTTGCGAGCGCATTGCCGACAATGCGCTCGCTCTCGTTGGAGCCCCAAGCGTCTTGCGCGGTTCCCGTCAGCCGGATCTCCTCGATCTGGCCCCCGTTGAGCGCCCAATTCACATGTATCTCGACTATGTCATATCCAGCGCCGCCCACGGCGAAGTCGTTTACGTGGTCGATGATGATTAGATCGTCGCCACTCTCGCCCCACATGCTGTCGGCGCCGCCCATCCCATTGAGAACGTTGTTCTGGTCGTTGCCTCCGAGAGAGTTTCCTCCCCCGTTGCCGGTTGCGCCAATTGCGGCGCCCACTAGCGAGAGAGATTCAACATTCTCGCCCAGCGTGTAGGAAATACCGGAAAACACTTGATCTCCGCCACCCGCATCAACCTCAACGATCAGATCGCCACTGTCATCGATGTGGTATTCATCCATGCCCGCACCGCCGACCAAGGTGTCGGCGCCAGACCCGCCATTCAGTACGTCATTGCCGCCATTTCCGACCAGGAAATTGGCCGCGGCGTTGCCGGTCAGCGTGTCGTTACCGGTCCCGCCAACGGCATTTTCGACGGTCACGCCGACCGCAATCGAAATGTTGAACACGGAGGGGCCGGTCCCGGGATTGGCTGGCCCCGCGCTCGAATGCGACCCAGGACGCAGGTCGATGTCAGCGTTTTCGTTGTAGCCGGAGAGATCAAGCGTGTCGTTGCCGCCGCCATCCCAGATCGCGAATGTGGCGCCGATTGTGGCCGATGTCAGCGTGTAATGTTCGCGACCAGTGTTGGAGTTGAAGCCATAGATGGTGTCGCCGGTGCGCGTCGTCAGATTGGGTCCATACAATCTCTGCGCTGCGGCGATGTCGTGGAATTGCGGTCCGGGCGAAAACTCCGGCAGATTGCCCCCCACGAACGGCGAGCCGAAATAACTCATCACCGTGAAGGCGCGCGAATCTTGCCAGTAACTCGCGCTGCGTTCATAGGTGGGCGAAGTCGGGTCGCCGGCGTCGTAGTCGCTTGGATGGCTGAGGCCTATCGCGTGGCCGATTTCATGCGCCAGAATGTGCGGGCCAAACGAACCTGGCGTCAAATTCTGGTTATCCGGAAGGCTGAAATTGACCCAGACGTCGCCTGCAACTGAATTCGGTGCGGTCGATCCAGGAAAGAAAGCGAACGCCGAAGCGCCGGCTGCGCCTGAAGAATAATTGCCAAACAAGATCGTGGCGTCGTTTGCATAGCCGGTGGGGGCCACGCGAACGAAGGTAATGTTAGCCACATCCGCCCACATCGCGAGCGCAGCCTCGGCAGCCGCTATCTGGGCAGCGTTGAACCGGGAAAACCCGGCGGTGTCATCGGGCATGGTCAGCGGCGCAGTGGAGCGAAAGGCATAGGTGACCGTGGCCCCCGCCCCGAGCGCAAGACCCCAGCCATTGCTGTCGCGCGTGATCTGCGCGCCTGCCTGTTCCCAGTCGAGAATATTCTTGCCGTTGCTTGCCACGCCGCTGGCGGGCAGAATAACGAATTGCGGCAGAGAATTGTCCGTCCAACTCGGGCGCGTATCAATGTCGTTGACCGGCTCTTCACGGCGCAAGAAGGCGCGCGTACCAAGCTCGTCGTTGAAAATGCTATTGGGCCTACGCGCCGTGCGTCCAGGCATGAATGCGCTCCATCATTAAGGGCGAATCTATCCTAGTGTCCCGGATTTGAAGTTCGCACAGTCATTTGGATCGCGCGCGATGCGAACTTCAAATCNNATCTGAAATTCGCTCAGCGCTTGCCATCATGATCTTGCGAATTTCAGATTCGCCACACTAGCGCTTCGGGGGTGTAAGGGTCATCAAAATGCTGTGTGTATCGCTGGTGGCTCGGCCAACCTTCGGAAAGCCGACGAGGTTCGCGGTATGAAATTCGGACTGCGTGATAGATAAAAGACAAATCAATATGATAAGCCGAGATCGCCCCAGGCTGTTGGGAGGTCGCTGAGGCGTGGTCGTGCATACCGGCGTCTCCCGCTGCCCGTGAAGGCGGCGGGAGATCGAACTCCGGGCGTGCCCAAGCGGCCAGCGATCAGGCTAGGGCCCGAAGATGAAGTCGGACTGGGTGATGACGTTGTCGCCGTCGCCGGTGACGCCGAGCAACAACATGGAGACCACACCGTCGATGGTGACCAGCGTGTTGGCGCCCTGATCGACGATCGACACACGCGCGCCGAAATCGAGCGCAGAGACCCCAAGTGCGGAAACATCAAGCGTGTCCTGACCCCCGGCTGCATCAGCGTCGAAATCGTTAACCTGGTCGGCGCCGCCGCCCACGCTGAACACGAACGCGTCAGCACCTGCGCCGCCGACCAGTACGTCGTTGCCCGCGTCGCCGCGCAGCGTGTCATTACCGTCGAGGCCGTTGAGGAAATCGGCGCCGCCGCCGCCGACCAGGACGTTGGCGAAGCTGTCTCCCGCGATTGTGTCGCCGCCGGCGCCGCCGGTCACGTTCTCAACGCCGCTGAGGGTGTCGCCAGTTGCATCGCCTTCGGAGCCGGAATTGCTCCACAGCCGCACTGCAACACGCGCGGTCGCGGTCGAATAATCGGCTGTGTCGCTTCCTGCGCCGCCATTGAGCACGTCAGCGCCCGCGTCGCCTCGCAGCGTGTCATTGCCGTCAAGGCCGTTGAGGAAGTCAGCGCCGCCACCACCAGCCAGGATGTTGGCGAAGCTGTCTCCGGCGAGGGTGTCGCCTCCGGCGCCGCCGGTGAGGTTTTCGATACCGCTGAGGGTGTCTCCGGTGGCATCGCCCTCGGTCCCGGAATTGTTCCACAGGCGCACCGCAACGCGAGCGGTTGCGGTCGAATAATCGGCTGTGTCGCTTCCCGCTCCGCCCGCGAGCGTGTCCGCCCCGGCGCCGCCATTGAGGGCGTCATCACCGTCTTGACCGTCGAGCGTGTCGTCGCCCGCGAGGCCTGACAGAGCGTTGGCGATATTGTTGCCGATGAGAATATCGCCGAGGCCGGACCCGATCAGGTTCTCGATGCTGATAAAGGTGTCGTCCTGCGCGTCACCGTTGAGTGCGGTGTTGGCGCCAAGGTTCACTTGGACGCCGGCCGCCGAAGCCGAGTAGTTCGCAGTGTCGCTGTCATTACCGCCATCGAGGGCGTCAGCGCCGGCACCGCCGACCAGTACGTCGGCGCCCGCATCGCCGCGCAGCGTGTCATTGCCGTCAAGCCCGTTGAGGAAGTCAGCGCCGCCGCCTCCCGCCAGGATATTGGCGAGACCGTCTCCCGCGAGGGTGTCGTTGCCGGCGCCGCCGGTGAGATTTTCAATACCGCTGAGCGTGTCGCCGGTTGCATCGCCTTCTGTCCCGGAATTGTTCCATAGCCGCACTGCAACGCGCGCGGTCGCGGTCGAATAATCGGCGGTGTCGGTCCCCGCCCCGCCAGAAAGGCTGTCAGCGCCGGCGCCGCCGACCAGCACGTCGGCGCCTCCGTCGCCTTGCAGCGTGTCATTGCCCGCAAGTCCGCTGAGGAAGTCAGCGCCGCCGCCGCCGATGAGGACGTTAGCGAAGTTGTCGCCCGCGAGGGTGTCGCCGCCGGCGCCGCCGGTGAGGTTTTCAATGCCGCTAAGGGTGTCGCCGGCTGCATCGCCTTCGGTCCCGGAATTGTTCCATAGCCGCACTGCGACGCGCGCGGTCGCGGTCGAATAATCGGCGGTGTCGGTCCCGGCCCCGCCATCGAGTACGTCAGCGCCGCCCAGGCCAACCAGGACGTCGTTCCCGTTGAAGCCTTGCAGGGTGTTGGCGTTAGCGTCGCCGGTAATGGTGGTGCTGATGCTGGCGATGTTGATGGTCACGGTCGCGTCGTCGGTCCCGCCATTGCCGTCCGAGACGGTGTAGGTGAAACTGTCGCTGGCGTTGGCATCGAGGCCGAGCGGAGAAAACGCGCTCGGATCGTATTCATAGGAACCGTCGGAGTTCAGCGTTAGCAGCGCGCCCGAGGCGAGCGTGATCTGAGCACCAACACTCGCCGCCACGCCATTTACGGCGCTGACAACCAGCGTGTCGCTGGCGTCGGCGTCCGTGTCGTTGGCAAGCACGTTGCCGAACGCGAGCGTCTCTTCGTCGGTCGAGCCAGCGTCCGCGTTGGCGACCGGCGTGTCGTTGGCGCCGTTGATCGTGATGGTCACCGTTGCTGTGTCGGTCCCGCCAAGGCCGTCGCTGACGGTGTAGTTGAAGCTGTCGGTCGTGCTCTCGCCGATGGCGAGGCTTTCGAACGAACCGTTGGGATCGTAAGAGTAGGAACCGTTGGCGTTGAGCGTCAGCAGCGCGCCGGAGGCGAGCGTGATCTGTACGCCGACATTGGCGCCCACGCCGTTGACTTCGCTGACGGAAAGGACAGCGCCGCTGTCAACGTCGGTGTCGTTGGTCAGTACGTTGCCGAGGACCGCAGTGGCTTCGTCGGTGGAATTGGTGTCGGCGCCCGCCACCGGCGCGTCATTGACGCCGTTGATGGTGATTGTCACCGTGCCGATATCGCTGCCGCCATTGCCGTCGCTTACGGTGTAGTTGAAGCTGTCGGTTGTACTCTGGCCGTTGGCGAGGCTCTCAAAAGCGCCGTTCGGATCGTAATCATAGCTTCCGCTGGCGTTGAGGGTCAGTAACGCCCCCGAGGCGAGCGTGATCTGCGTGCCGACATTGCCGGCGACGCCGTTGACTGCGCTGACGCTCAACACGTCGCCGAGATCGACGTCGGTGTCATTGGTCAGCACGTTGCCAAGAACGGCAGTGTTCTCGTCGGTGGAGTTCGTATCATCGACGGCGACCGGCGCATCATTAACGCCGTTGATGGTGATGGTGGCGGTGGCGATGTCACTTCCTCCGATGCCGTCGCTGACGGTGTAATCAAAACTGTCGGTGGTGCTCTGGCCGTCGGCGAGGTCTTCGAACGCGCCGTTCGGGTTGTAGCTGTAGCTACCATTGGCGTTGAGTGTGAGCAGCGCACCCGAAGCAAGTGCAATCTGCGTGCCGACGCTGGCGCCGACGCCGTTGACTTCGCTGACCGTCAGCACATCGCCGGTATCGACATCGGTGTCGTTCGTTAGCGCATTGCCGAGCACACTAGTGTTCTCGTCCGTCGAAGCTGTATCGGCGAGGGCGACCGGCGCATCGTTGATGCCGGCGATGAGCATGGAGACGGTGGCGGTGTCTGTGCCGCCAAATGTATCGCTCAAGGTGTAGGTGAAGCTGTCGGTGGCGGTTCCCACAGTGAAACCCAGGTGCTCGAAGGCGCCGTTTGGATTGTAGGTGTAAGTGCCATTGCTATTGAGCGTGACCAGCGCGCCTGATGCGAGCGTGATCTGGACGCCGACATTGGCGGCGACGCCGTTGATCTCGGTGACCACTTGCGGATCGTTGTCGACATCGGTGTCGTTGGTGATCACGTTTCCAATCGCGACGTTGGCCTCGTCGGTGGAGTTGCCGTCGTCGTTGGCCACCGGGGCGTCATTGACGCCGTTAATGGTGATGGTGACGGTTTCAGTGTCGGTTCCGCCGCCCAAGCCATCGCTCACCTTGTAGCTGAAGCTGTCAGTGGCGCTCTCGCCGACTTGCAGGCCTTCGAACGCGCCGTTCGGGTTGTAATCGTAGCTGCCGTTGGCGTTGAGCGTCAGCAGCGCGCCAGAGGCCAGCGTGATCTGGGCGCCGACGTTGGCGGCCACGCCGTTGACTTCGTTGACCGAGAGCACATCGCCGGTGTCTACATCGGTGTCGTTCGTCAGCACGTTGCCGAGTACATTAGTATTCTCGTCCGTCGAAGCTGTATCAGCGAGGGCGACTGGCGCGTCGTTGATGCCCGCGATGAGCATGGAGACGGTGGCGGTGTCTGTGCCGCCATTGGTGTCGCTCAAGGTGTAGGTGAAGCTGTCGGTGGCGGTTCCCACAGTGACGCCTAAATGCTCGAACGCGCCGTTCGGATTGTAGATGTAGCTGCCATCTGAGTTGAGCGTGACCAGCGCGCCGGATGCGAGCGTGATCTGGACGCCGACATTGGCGGCGACGCCGTTGATCTCGGTGACCACTTGCGGATCGTTGTCGACATCGGTGTCGTTGGTGATCACGTTTCCAATCGCGACGTTGGCCTCGTCGGTGGAGTTGCCGTCGTCGTTGGCCACCGGGGCGTCATTGACGCCGTTGATGGTGATGGTCGCGGTGGCGGTGTCGGAGCCACCCTGGCCGTCCGACACGGTGTAGCTGAAGCTGTCGGTGGCGCTCTCGCCGTTCTGAAGGCCCTCGAAAGACCCGTTCGGGTCGTAGTCGTAGCTCCCGTCGGAATTGAGCGTGAGTAACGCGCCGGAAGCGAGCGTGATTTGCGTATCGACGTTAGCGGCGACACCGTTGACTGCGCTGACCGAGAGGATGGCGCCGGTATCAACGTCCGTGTCGTTCAGTAAGACGTTGCCGCTGATCGCTGTGTCTTCATCGGTGGAGTTTGTGTCGGCGACGCCGACCGGGGCGTCGTTGACGCCGGCGATGGTCATGGTCACGGTAGCGGAATCGCTGCCGCCATTGCCGTCGCTGATTGTGTAAGTGAAGCTGTCGGTTGTGCTGTCGCCGTCTGCGAGGCTTTCGAACGCGCCGTTCGGATCGTATTCGTAGGAGCCGTTGGCGTTCAGCGTCAGCAGCGCGCCGGAGCCAAGCGCGATTTGCGCGCCGAGATTGGCCGCCGAGCCGTTGACCTCCGACACGGTGAGCGGATCGGATTCGACGTCTGAATCTACGCCCCCGCCATTATCTAAGAGGACGTTTCCAACGCCGGCAGTGTCTTCAGTCGTCGAGACCGCATCCGCCGCTGCGACCGGTGCGTCGTTCACGCCATTGATGGTGATGACCGCGGCGGCGGTGCTTGTGCCGCCATTGCCGTCGTCGATGGTGTAGGTGAAGCTGTCGATACCCGACTGCCCGACCTGGAGATTGTCGAACGCGCCGTTCGGATCGTATGAGAAAGTGCCGTCCGAATTCATGGTGAGGAGGGCGCCGGAGGCGAGAGTAATCTGGCCGGCGATCGGCGCGCCATCGACTTGTGTGACCGTGAGGACGTCGAGGGCGTCGACATCGGAGTCGGCGCCGAAGCCGTTGTCGATCAACACGCTGGCGGAGAGGATCGTGTCCTCATCGGTGCTGCAGTCGTCGTCAAACGCAAGAGGGAGGTCGTTGGCGCCGTTGATGGTGATCGTGACGAAAGCGGTGTGGAATCCGCCGTTTACCGTGTCTTCGACGGTGTAGGAAAAGAATTCCGTGATGCTCTCGCCGACCGAAAGCGCGTCGTAGACGCTGTTGGTGTTGAAGGCGATGCTGCCGTCCGCGTTAACTACGAGCAGGGCGCCGGAGGCCAGGATGATAAGCTCGCCGACATTCGTCGTTACGCCATCGACTTCGACAATGCTCAGCGTGCCGACATCGGGGCCGAGGCCATTATCATCGAACAGGTTGCCCGAAATGGTGTCGTCTTCGGTGATGTCGAAGAAATCATCAACTGCACTCATAGTCCCAGTCCCCTTGCCCTTAGCGCCACGCTTTCCTCACCTCTAACTCACAACTTGCCAAGTCTTGAGTGCGCACGCCCACGGCGCGAGCATCTGTTTCAGCGTCGTTCGTGTTAGGTGTGTTGAGCTATTCAAGTTCGGCGCCGAGGATGTGGTTAATGCCGCTTGAGCGTGGCGGTCGCTGCGAAAAAATTACGAAACCTGAGGCGCGGCGGATTTCGTTATCCATGAATGCGCCTGCACGGAGCACGCGCTCCCGCGTTGCTACGCAAGCGTAATTCAGATTTCAGAAGCGAGCGCTCGACCTCAGCCTTAGGAGTCTGAATTCCAAACTGCCGCAATCGGGTGTGGCATGCGGAGCACATTGAGAGTCGGACTTGGCCCAGCGCGCTCGAATTAAGTTGCCGAGCGAACGGTCATGATGTTCGTCGTCGCCGCGCCAACGCGTGGGGCGGGGCGGCTTATGACTAATAAGCTGTGAAAAGAGCCGTTTGCGCCGAATAAGGATGTGCGCTCTTAACACTTACTCGCGCCTCAGGTGAATTAACAAAATTCCTTGCTCGCCTTGCGTGCCTGTAATTGAGAGACGCAGCGGAAGAGCGCATCCCTAGGAACGGCTGATGTGCGCGAAGCGCGCGTCGAGGCGTTTTCGTCGACGGATTTCCGTTGATTTTGGGGGATCAAGAAAATGGTGCACCTGTTCCGCGTCGATCTGAAGTTCATTCTTGACCAGATCCTGCTGGCTGAATCGGGCAATCTGCCGCCGACAGCGTTCCATCCATGGGGCCTGCGCCAAACGGCGGGCACCAACAACCATGTGATCCCCGGGCAGGAGACCTGGGGCGCGTCTGACCAGAACTTCATCCGCCTGCTGGACCCTGTGTTCCGCGACGCAGGCGTAGTCACCCTGGCTGGCCTTCCCGGCCAGTCCGTTGGTTCCTCCACCAGCTACCTCCAAACCAAAGGTTTCGTGTTCGACGCCGATCTGCGCATGATTTCGAACCTGATCGTCGATCAGACCGCGAACAACCACGCTGCAGTCGAAGCCAATGGCGGCGCCCCCATCGCCCAAAGCCCCGGCCTGGACGGCATCTTCGGCACCGCTGACGATCGCGAGGTCTTCTTTATCCCGAATACCGCCCCCGACGAAGGCCTGTCAGCGCCGTTCAATTCCTGGTTCACCCTGTTCGGCCAGTTCTTCGANNATCGGCCAGTTCTTCGATCACGGCCTCGATCTGGTGAACAAGGGCGGCTCGGGCACCGTGTTCATCCCGCTCGCGCCGGATGATCCGCTGTTCAATCCCGACCTCGATGGCGCTGACAACATTCTCGGCACCGATGACGATGCGACCAACTTCATGCTCCTCACGCGCGCCTCGAACGATCCGGGCCCTGACGGCATTCGCGGCGACAATCCTGCCACCATCGGCATCGATGAGAGCGCCGACGACATCCACGAGCACAACAACCAGACCACCCCGTTCATCGATCAGAACCAAACCTACACCTCGCACCCCTCGCACCAGGTATTCCACCGCGAGTATGCGCTGAATGGTCTGGGCAACGCAGTATCGACCGGCAAATTGCTGGACGGCGCCCATGGCGGCTTGGCGACTTGGGCGGACGTGAAAGCTCAAGCGGCCTCGATGCTCGGCATCCAACTGAGCGATCATGACGTGCACAACGTGCCGCTGCTACTGACCGACGATTATGGCCGCTTCATTCCGGGCGCCAACGGCTTTGCGCAGGTTGCCATCCGCGTCGACAACGGCACAGACGGCCTCTCCAATACCGCCGACGACGTCATTGTTTACGTTGAAGGCATTCCCGGCGGCCTCGACATCAATTCGCCGGCGGCCATCACGGCGGCTTTGATCGCGGCTGGTTCAGCCGACACGACCGGCGTTACGGTTCGCACCGACCACGCGTTCCTGGACGACATCGCCCACGCGGCGGCGCCCGGCACCTTCAATCATGACTTCAATCCAGCGACGCCAGGGGTCAACGACATCGCCGATGGCGACGCAGCGGTTGGCATCACGCTGGTCGCCAACCCTAACTACAACCCGTTGCACGTGGGCGCGGAGACCGTTCTGCTCGAGCTCACGCCGCAAGTGGCTGTGAACCCGCTGTTTGCGCCCGATGGCGGCCAACCGCCGTTCGCCATCGTCAACCGCGAATTCCTGAAGCCGGCTTGGGTCTATGACAACGAGCTGTTGGACGCGCACTTCGTCACCGGCGACGGCCGCGGCAACGAAAACATCGGTCTGACCGCCGTTCACACCATTTTCCACTCCGAGCACAACCGGCTGGTGGAATCGGTGCAGGCCCAGGTCCTCGCAGTCGCCCAGGGCACAGATGGTCTGCCGGCTGACATCGCGTTCCTCAATCAATGGCTGTTGGAGCCGGTGGCCGGCGCGCCATCGAGCGACCCTGCCGATTATGTGTGGAATGGCGAGCGCCTGTTCCAGGCCGCGAAAGTGTTCACCGAAATGCAATACCAGCATTTGGTGTTCGAAGAATTCGCGCGGAAGATCCAACCGAACATCGATGTGTTCATCAACATCGACATGACGATCAATCCGGCGATCTTCGCCGAGTTCGCGCACGTCGTGTACCGCTTCGGCCACTCGATGCTGACCGAAACCGTCGATCGCTTCGATGCGAACTTCGGCCTCGTCGGGGCGGACGGCGGCGCCGATCCGGGCATGCAGCAACTCGGCCTGATCGCTGCGTTCCTCAACCCGCTTGAGTTCGTCGCCAGCGGCGTGGACGCTGCAGAAGCAACCGAAAACATCATTCGCGGCATGACCCGCCAGTCGGGCAACGCGATCGACGAATTCGTCACTGAGGCGCTGCGCAACAACCTGGTTGGCCTGCCGCTTGACCTGGCTGTGTTGAACCTTGCTCGCGGTCGCGACACCGGCGTCCCCGGATTGAACGAAGCGCGCCGGCAATTCTTTGCCGCAACCGGCGACAGCCTGTTGACGCCCTACACGAGCTGGGTCGATTTCGCTCAGAACGTGAAGCACCCGGCCTCGGTGATCAATTTCATCGCCGCCTACGGCACGCACGTCGATATCGTCAATGCCGCAACAGAGGCTGACCGGCGCGCAGTGGCGTTCGATATCGCGGCGGGAACGCACGTCAACTCAGTCACTCTGGTTAACGATTCTTTGGACTTCCTCAATGCGACTGGCGACTATGCCGGCGGCTTGTTGGGCGGTCTCGAGCTCGTCGATCTTTGGGTCGGCGGTCTTGCGGAATTGGCGCCGGCGTTCGGCGGCATGTTGGGCTCGACCTTTGCATTCGTGTTCGAAACGCAGATGGAGAACCTGCAGAACGGCGACCGCTTCTACTATCTGGCGCGCTTCTCGGGTCAGAACTTCCTGGCCGAACTCGAAGGCAATTCGTTCGCCTCGCTGATCATGCGCAACACCGACCTCAAGCATTTGCCGGGCGACGTCTTCGCGACGCCAACCTGGACGCTTGAGATCGACCAGAATGCGCAGTTCACTGGGCTCACGCATGGCGTCCAACCGGTCGATCGTGCCGACCCGACCTATGCGGACGAAGATGCAGCGTCCAATCCGTTCGCTCCGCTCGTCTCACGCAACGATCCATCGACTGCGGGGCCAGACAGCAATTATCTCCGCTATAATGGCGGCGGCCACGTCGTGCTGGGCGGCACCGACAACAATGACACCCTGATTGCCGGCATCGGCGACGACACCATCTGGGGCGACGGCGGCAATGACCGCATCGAAGGCGGCAACGGCGCCGACATCCTCAATGGCGGCGACGGTGACGACATCATCACCGACCTTGCCTTCGACGACAACATCAAGGGCAATGACGGCAACGACGTCATCCATTCCGGCAACGGCATCGACTTGGTCATCGGCGGCCGGGGCAACGACTTCATCGATATCGGCTCCGAGTCCGGCGAAGCGTTCGCTGGTCTTGGCAACGACTTCGTCAGGTCTGATGGCACGCTGATCGGCCTGGTCGGCGGCTTCGGCGACGATTGGCTGGAAGCGGGCTTCGGCAACAGCTTCCTCACCGGCGACAACGCCGACGTCGACGGCTCGGTGCTGAACTTCGGCGACAACGACCCCAATGGCGGTCACGACGTTCTGATCAATCGCGGCGGCCCGACCGATTTCGACTCCTTCGGCGGCGACGACATCATGGTCAGCGGCTCCGGCACCGAACGGTACGAAGGCTTCGTTGGCTTTGACTGGGGCAGCTACCAAAACGCCACCAGCGGCGCGGAAGCGGATATGACCATCCGCCCTGTTCCGCACCCGGGCGGGGATCCGAACGCCACGCTTGACCGCTTCGATAATACGGAAGGTCTGTCCGGGTCGGCATTCAACGACGTCCTGCGCGGCGACCATCGCCGCGTTGAGGCGGGCCTCGAAGCCGAGCTGACCATGACCAACCACGAGCTGACGGCGGCAGGCATTGCGCGCATCGACGGCATGCAGGCTTTCCTCGGCTTGGCAGGCGCGGGCGTGAACGGAATCATCGACGGCAACGTTGCCGGCAGCGATGACATGTTCACCGGCGGCAACATTATCATGGGCGGCGCGGGCTCCGACATCATCGAAGGCCGCGGCGGCAACGACATCATCGATGGCGACGCTCAACTCCATGTTGCGATCGGCGTGGACCGCAACAATGACGGCGATTTCGACGATCTCAACGAACGCGCCAATTGGATGATGGACATCGAAGCAGAAATGCTTTCCGGCGCGCTCAACCCGGGTCAGCTGGGCATCGTTCGTGAGATTCTAACTCTCGCGGAAAACTCGGATGTTGACGCGGCAGTGTACACGGGGGTTCGCGCGGACTACTCCATCGAAGGTGAAGGCACGGCCGAAGGCATCAGCGATCAAGACGGCGACGGCTTCATCCGCGTGCTGCACTTCGCTCGCGACGCCCAAGGGAACATCGTTCCCGGTGAAGCTGGCGTCGACGGCATCGACCTGCTGCGCAATATCGAGCGGCTGCAGTTCAACGACGTCACGCTGGAGATTGCAGGGTTCTCTAACTCGCTGCCGGTCGGCGCGCCCACCATCGACGATACCTCGCCGGCGGAAGGCCAGACGCTGACTGCGGAATTCGCTGGCGTCACCGATCCGAACAACACAGCCACGGGCGGCGCGATCACCGGTACTGTCCTTATCACTTGGCAGATGCAGGACGGCGAATCCGGGCTCTGGTCGGACATCATGGTTCCTGGAGTAAACGGGTCGGAAGTTCCGATCCCGGCAACAGGCCTGACCTTCACAGTCGGCCAAGACCAGGCGAACTCACCCATCCGCGTGCGCATGAACTACGTCGATCAGAACGGCGTTGCCGAGACCGTGTTCTCGGCGCAGACCGATGCGGTTGCCGGTGTTAACGACGCCCCGGTCGGCGCGGTCCTCCTCAGCGACCCGACCCCGACTGTCGGCGACACGATCAGCGCGCAGCTCGCGTTCTCTGACGCGGACGGCATCCACGGCGCGGTGTTCGCGTACCAATGGCAGACCTTTGACGGCGTTGACTGGGTTGATATCGGCGGCGAGGTCAATCCGACGCTTGTGGTCCCAGCCGAAGTTGAAGGCCAGCTTGTGCGGGTGGTTGTAAGCTACGACGATGACTTTGGGTTCCCCAACAGCATCGCCTCGGCGGCCTCTGGCAATGTCGGCAGCCTGATCATCTCAAACGCGGCCGTGATCGGCGGTACGGCGTTCGATGACAACATCTTCGGCGGTGTTGGCGTCAACACGCTGAACGGCCTGGGCGGCAACGATCGTCTCGACGGCGGCGGCAACGACGACACGCTTAACGGCGGTGACGGCGCTGACGTCCTGTCCGGCAACACCGGCAACGACACGCTTAATGGCGGCAACGGCGCCGACATTCTAAACGGCAACGCTGGTGCGGATACGGTCCAAGGTAATGCCGGTAACGACACCATCCTCTACGTGATGGGCGATGGCCAAGACACGATCAACGGCGGCGCGGATTTCGACACTATCCTGATCAGCGGCGGCGCGCTCAACGAAGGGCTTGACGTGCGTGCCTCTTCGTCGACGGCGCTCGATCGTATCGAGGGCGGGGTGGTGAGCAATGTCGAACGCATCGACGCCAATCTTGGCGGCGGCGTCGATGTGCTGAACTATTCGACGACGCTCGCGGCTGTCGCGGTGGCGGTGAATTTGGCCACCGGCACGGCTTCCGGCTTCACCAATATTGCCGGCATTGAGAACGTGGTCGGCGGCGCCGGCAACGACACCATCGTCGGCGACGGCGGCGCCAATGGCCTCAACGGCTCCATGGGCAACGACAGCGTGGATGGCGGCGCTGGCGACGACATCATCGGCGCCTCCCCCGCCTTCGGCGGCCCGCTTGATGACGGCAACGACCAGTACATCGGCGGCCTCGGCGTCGATACCTACACGCTGGGCGGAACCAGTGCCGCGGCGATCGTCAATCTCGTCGCCGGGACATCGAGCAGCGCAGCGACCGGTTCGGACACCCTGAGCGGTATAGAGAATGTAATTGGGTCTAGCGGCTCCGATGTCATTACCGGCGACGCCAACAACAACCGCATCGACGGCGGCGCTAACGGCGCAGGCGGCGATGTCATCAATGGCGGCGGCGGCAACGACACGTTGCTCGGCGGCGTCGGCAATGCTGACGTTGTCAATGGCGATGCCGGCGACGATGTGATCATCTACAATTTCGGTCACGGCAACGACGCCAGCTACGACGGCGGCGCCGACAACGACGAACTCCAGATCAACGGCACGATCCTGGGCAACAACCTCACCGTTGTTTACAACGGGGCGGCGCTCGCCAGCTTCAATGGCGTGACGCTCTCCAACATCGAATCGGTTACTGCCGATCTCGGCGTCGATGGGGGCGATTTGTTGAGCTATGCCGGAACGCTGGCGGCGAACTCAGTCAGCGTCGATCTGGTTGCAGGCACGGCGAGCGGGTTCACTTCGATCGCTGGCGTGAACAATGTGACCGGCGGTTCGGGCAGCGACTTCATCTTCGGCGACGGCGGAAACAACATCCTCCAGGGTGGCGCCAACGGCGGAGCTGACGTTCTCGATGGTCGCGGCGGCGCCGACAACCTCCAAGGCGGCAACGGCTCGGATACGTTGATCGGCGGCGCCGGCAACGACATCATGAACGGTGGCAACGACAACGACTTCTTCGTCTTTGCGCCCGGCTCGGGCAATAACGACCAGATCAACGGGTTCGACGCCGACGCAGGCGGCGGCGGACAGGATCTGCTCGACGTGACGGCCTTCGCCGGCCTGACTGCGGCCGATATCGGCACCCGGATCATTATCCAGGACATCGGCGCCAGCACTCGGGTCACCATCGACGGGGCTAATTCCTTCGTGCTGGTTGGCCTGGGCGACGCGACCGTCATCACCTCGTCCGACTTCATCTTCGGGCCGTGATGAACAGGGGGTTGGGCCATTCGGCCCAGCTGACCCAAATCAAGACGTAAGGCGTGGCGCGCAGTTAAATGCGCGCCACGCTTGCATTTGACGCCTGCTGGGCAAGTCCTGTTGCGCCGGTTCTCCAGGGCGGTTTCTTGCGAGGCACGAAATAAGCATAGGGGCCGCCATGGACTTCTCTCGTTTCCCGCTGGTCGGTCGATTTGTTCGGAACAGGGACGCCGATCCCCGTGAAGATCGCTCTGGTGGCCCTGCGGCCGGCTCGGACGAGGCCGCCGGCAGCTGGGCAAGCAGAATTTGGCACAGTCCGCGCTTTGAGGGCGCGCGCGCCCTGTGGGGCAAGGCGGCGGAGTCTGGGCCTGCGAAACGGTTAATGTCGGCTTGGGAAAAGGGCGCGCGCACCGCCCAAGAATTCAGCGAAGCGCTGCGGGCTTCTGAAGTGTTGGCTGAGGGCAAGAAGGGTCTGGCTGGGCACTTCAAGCTCATCCTGCTCTTCAGCGGCGCCATTAACCTTCTTTACCTCGCGCCCTCGCTTTACATGCTTCAGGTCTATGATCGCGTGATCCCCACGGGTGGAATTATCACGCTAATTCTGTTGAGCGTGGTCCTGGTCGTCAGCTTGAGCGTGATGGCCGTATTGGACGCGGTGCGCGCGCGGCTGCTGACACGCGCGGCTCTGCGCATTGAGCGCCTGGCGTGCGACGCGGTGATCGCCGAGAACATGCGGGCGCGCCGCGAGGGCGTGCCCCCGCTCGCCACTGCTCGTGACATCGACACTTTGCGCCAGGGCGTCACCAGCCCCGCGGCGACCGGGCTGCTCGACATCCCCTGGACCCCGCTTTTTATCGGCATCTGCTTTGTCATCCATTTCTGGATCGGCATTCTCGCTCTTGGCGGAGCGGTGCTGATTACGGCGCTGGCGCTGATCAATGAGCGCGCAACCAGGGGCGCGCTTTCGCAATTGTCCGCGAAAGCCGCGATCTTCTATGTCGCCCACGACGGCGATCTTAACTCAGCGGAAACCATCAACGCCCTCGGTTCCAGCGCCAAAATGCGCAATCGGCGCGCCATTGCACGCGCGAATTACGTCGATCTGCAGACTGACGCAGCATTCAAGGGCGCGACCTATTCCGCCGCGACCAGAGTGGTGCGGATGCTGCTGCAATCGGCGGCGCTTGGGCTCGGCGCGTATCTGGCGGTGGAACAAGAAATTTCGGCGGGCGCGATTATCGCCGCCACCATTTTGACCGCACGCGCGTTCGCGCCGGTCGAGCAGATTGTCGGCGGCTGGCGCCAGATCGGCATGGCGGTGACGGCTTATCAGGGGCTGCGTAAGCTTTTTGCAGCAGCAAAGCCGGCGGTCTTGCACACGCCGCTCCCGGAGCCGAAAGGGCGCATCCAACTTGAGGCGGTTTCTGCGCTCGCGCCGGATGGACGAACGGTTTCAATGCAGAACGCGTCGTTTACGGCGGGACCTGGCGAGGTCATCGGCGTCATTGGGCCAAGCGGCGCTGGCAAGACCACGCTCGCACGGGTGCTGGCCAATGCGGCTGTAATCAAAGCTGGCGCTGTGCGGATCGATGGCGCGCGCTACACCGATTGGGACGAGACCGGACTCGCCAAACACATCGGCTATCTGCCGCAACGCATCGAACTCTTCGACGGAACCATAGCTGAGAACATCTCCTGCTTCGCCCAAGCCGATGCGGAGAACGCCCAGCAGATTGGTCAGAAGATCGTCCAGGCGGCCATCCTGGCCGGTGCGCACGAGATGATCTTGCGGCTGCCCAGGGGCTACGAGACAGAACTGAGCTTCGGCGGCAGCGGCGTTTCCCCTGGCCAAGCGCAGCGGATCGCGCTGGCGCGGGCGATGTTCGGCGATCCGATCCTTATGGTGCTCGACGAGCCGAACTCCCACCTGGACGCCGACGGAGAGGTCGCTCTGGTGGCCGCGATCGAGGCGGTGAAGGCCCGGGGCGGCACGGTTTTCGTGATCGCGCACCGGGCGGGCGTCATCAATGTCGCCGACAAGCTCATAGTGATGCAGGAAAGTCGCATTGTAGAATGCGGGCCACGGCATGGGGTACTTGCGAAGCTCAGCGCAGTAGGGAAAACTCAGGTTCCGAGCATTGTAGCGGGGGCGCAGCAATGAGCAGTCAAGACGCAAAGAGCGCAAGCAAGGACGACGGCCCCTGGGCGGAGGGCCGGCTCGGTCTCATTGTCATGGGCCTGTTTTTCGGCGTGTTCGGACTTTGGGCGGCGTTTGCGCCGCTTGATTCCGGCGTTGTCGCCAACGGCGAGGTGAAAGTCTCCGGCAATCGCCAGGTGGTGCAGCATCGCGACGGCGGGGTGGTCTCGCGCGTTGCGGTTCGCGAAGGCGACCACGTGGCCGCCAATCAAATTCTGGTCGAGCTCTCAGCGATCGAACTGGTCGCGCAGGAGCGCGGCCTCGCCGTGCAATCGATCGAGCTGGAAGCTTCGCGCGAACGGCTGATTGCGGAAAGCGCGCGGCACGATCAAATCACGCGCCCCGTAACTTGGGATGCGTTGCCGCCCGAATATGTCGAACTCGCCGCCGCGGTGCTCGAGCGCCAGCAAGACGAATTGCGCGCACGCCGGTCGGCGGTCTTCGCGCAGACCGGCGTGCAGGGGCAGCGCCAATCGCAGATGGGCGCGCGCATCGCCGGCTATCGTGAACAAATCGCCGCGATCGAGCATCAGCAGGCGCTGGTGGGCGAGGAATTGAACGGCCTACGTTCGCTGCACGCGGAAGGGTTCGCGCCCGAGACCCGCGTTCGCGCAGCTGAACGCACTGCGGCGGAACTAGAAGGCCGCCGCGCCGAAATGCTGGGGCTGATCGAACAGACCCGCGAGGGGATCGGCGAATCGCAGATGCAATCGCTCTCAATCCGTGAGGATCGCGCTCAGCAGATCGCGCAAGAGTTGCGCATCGTCGAAACTCAGCTCGGCGAAGTGCAGCCGCGCCTGCAGACCGTGCGGGTGCAATTGGAGCGCGCCCGCGTGCGCGCGCCGACGGCAGGTTTGGTCGTGGGCCTTGCTGTGTTCAATTCGGGCGCAGTGATTTCCCCCGGCGAGCGCATTCTCGAGATCGTGCCTGACGAGCAGGACATGATCATGCAGGTCAACATTCGCCCGATGGACGCCGACAATGTCCGCGTCGGCCAGGAAACCAATGTGCGCCTATCGGCGTTCGAGGGGCGGCAGATGCCGTACGCCCGCGGCGTCGTGCATCGCCTGTCGGCCGACCGCTTCGAAGACCAACGCAGCGGCAGCCATTATTTCACGGCGGAAATCCGTGTTTCCCACGAAGAGATAGAACGGCTCGCGCGCGCATCGCAGACTGGGCAACTCACGCTGCTTCCGGGCCTTCCCGTGGAAGTCGTCATCCCGCAACGTAAACGGACGGCGTTGCAATACTTGCTTGAGCCGCTGGGTCAGTCGGTTTGGCGGTCATTCAGAGAGAATTGAGCCATGCGCAAATCCGACTTGATGCTGGGTTTGGCGGTCATCGCCGTCGTGGCGGCGGCGCCTGCCTATGCGCAGACGCTCGAAGAGGAAACGCGCGCCACGATCGTCACCAGCCCGGCTCTAGGCGCTGAGCGCGCGCGGTTGGAGGCTGTGCGCGAGGCGCGGCCGCAGGCGTGGTCAGAATTGCTGCCGCAGATCACGCTTGAAGGTGCTGCGGTGGACTCCGATCGCAGCGAGCTGCCGAAGCCCATCAATCTCGCGACCCCGATCCGGGAGCTTCCGGATTATTGGGTGGCGACGCTGCGTTCGTCCACATTGTTGTTCGGCTCGGGACGGGTTTGGGCTTCGACGCGGCTGGCGCGCGCGCAGATCGCCTCGGCGGTCGCGCTCTATCAAGACGCGGTGCAAAACCTCGCGCTCGAACTGGCGCAAGCCTACGGAGAGGCGCGTTCGTCGCGCGCTTCGCTAGAGGCGCAAGAGCAATTGCTGGCCAATCTTCAGGAGCAGGAGCGTTTCGCCCGCGCCAACCAGCGCGAGGGCTTCCTCACACGCACGGATGTGGCGCAAGCGGAGGCTCGCGTTGCGCAGGCCCGATCGGATCTTTCGCGCGCCCGGGTGCGTGTCATCCAGGCCGACGAAACCTATATGCGCATCACTGGGCGCCCACCCGGCGCTTTGGAGGCGCCCGCGGCGATGGCTGGTTTGCCGCAAACTCTGGAGCAGGCGCTCGAGATCGCCGCCGACCACCCGAGGTTAGTCGCGGCCGCGGCCAACATCACGGCGTCAGAAGCATCGGTGGATGCAGCGGCCGCCAACGGCCGCTTGCGGGTATTTCTTGAGACAAGCCATTCGCGCCTGGACGTGATGCAGTCTTACATCGATCGCAACATCATCGACCTGGAACGGGCCGGCGGCCCCGACTACGAGACCGAGCAATCGGTCAGTCTGCGCGTCTCGATCCCGCTGTTCAGCGGCGGCTCGGTCCGCTCGCGCACGCGTCAGCAGCGCCATCTGCGCGATGCGGCGAACTTCGACATGGCCGACACGCAGCGGCGCGTGCGTGAAGGGGTTACGGTTGCGTTCTCGCTGCTTGAATCATCACGCGCCCGCGTCGAATCCCAACGCATACGGCTGGAGGCGGCGGAGCTCGCCAGCCGCGGCGTTCGCCGCGAGCAGCAATTCGGCCAGCGCTCGATGATCGACGTGCTCAATCAGGAGCAGGAATTGCTGAGCGCACGCATCGGCGTGGCGGACGCCGAACGCGATTTGATGATCGCCGAACGGGCGCTTGCGGTCTCTGTCGGTTTGACCAGCGCCCTGGTGGGGCAAGGCGCGTCGGCGCGGTGATAGTAGCGCGTCCAACGCGGCGTTTGCTGTTGACGGTCGCGGTCGCGACAGGTGTCCTCGCAGCGTGCGGAAAAAGCAGTGCCGAAGAGGTCACGCTTACCAATCATCTGGGAGAGCAGGTGCGTTGGAGTTCGCTCAACGGCGCGCCGCGGGCGGTGTTCTTTGGGTTTACCCATTGCCCCGTGATTTGCCCGGTGACTGTGTTTGAACTCACCGACGCCATGGAGAAGATTGGCGAGAACACTTTGTTTATCGATTTCGTCAGCGTTGATCCTGAGCGCGATACGCCCGAGCGGCTCGGAGAATATTTCTCAGGTTTCGGCCCGCGCGTGCGCGCCTATACGGGCAAGCCCGATGCGATTGCGCGCCTGGCGCGTACATACCAGGTGACCTATAAGCGCCAGGAGCTTGAAGACGGCGACTACACCATGGACCATACCGCGACGGTGTTTCTGCTCGACGCGCAGGGGCGTGTCGCCGATGTTGTCGCTTATGGTTCGCCGCCGGAAGTGGTGCAGAGCCGACTTCGCGCGTTGGCCGGTATAACGGCGCCTGAGACTTGAACTATCGCGCGTCGGCGCGTCGCCAACCTATCTGGTCCACCGAGAATTTCACGACTTCGCGGCCATTTCCATCGATGACGCGTGCGTCGATAGCGTAGAGGCCGACGCTGAACCCGCCGGCATTGGTCGTCGCCGCGCGCGAAATCGGCCGGGCTTGCCAGCGCAGAACGCTTCCGCCGCCAAGATCGAACGCGCCCTCCGGCGCTTCCATCATGTTGGCGTCGCGCAGCATCGCCATCGCGCTGCGTTCGGCGGCGAGGCTTGCCTGCATTTGCTGCTGGCGCGCGGCCGTGCGCGAGACCTGCCCTTGCAGCGTGGCGAGCGGCAATATCGCCGCCGCCATAATCGCCACGGCGACGAGGGCCTCGATCACGCTGAAGCCTGATTGGCGCGCCCGCCTCATGCGCCGCTCCAGATGCACATGAGGGCGGTCGCACTCAGCGCCGTCGCCAAGCCAATTCCGAATGGGGTCTTGATCTGGGTCGCGCTCCCGCCCCCCCTCAGCGCCGCGGGAGCTGCGACCGCAAGTGTTGCGACGCCCGCAATCGCCACGGCGATCAGGCCGAATTGCAGCCCGAGCAGCGCGCCCATCGCGGCAGCGAGCTTCACATCGCCCAACCCTAGCGCCTCGGCCCGCCCGGTGTTCGCGAACCCATGGCGCACGGCCAGAAACAAACCCCCAAGGCAGAGCGCGCCCGCCAATGCCTCGGCCGGGGTAACGAATGGGAACAACAATGCGACGCACATCAGCGCCGCCACGAGAAGATCCGGAATGAGATAATGGCGCCGGTCAATCTCGGCGATCGCCACGCTCGCCACAGCCACAGACGCGAACGCAAGCGCCCGCGTCTGGACGGCGCCAATTGTGAGGGCGAGCGCGTAGGCCAAGCTTATGGTCGCAAACGTCAGGGGCGCCCCCCAGCGCAGCGGCACGCCCAAATCCCTACGCACCGCAAGTGCAGTCAGCGCGCCGGCGAGGAGTGCGATGGCGACGAAAGCCCAGGCGCCCAGGCCCATCTCAACCCACCACATCGTAGATGCTGGCGAGCGCCGAGACGAGGCCGAGCACAATCAGGCCGACGAAGCCAGCCACCAAGGCAATCGCCGCCGGCTCGAGCACGAGCGTGAAGCGTTTCATGGCGTCGCGCATGTCTTCGTCGTTGCGGTCGGCGACAGCACGGAACATCTCGCCAAGCGCGCCGGAGCGTTGACCAGCACGCACGAGGCTGGCGTCCACGGGCGCGAGCGTGTTGGATTTGAGGAAGGCTTCGTCGACCGGGCGCCCGGCGCGCAACATGGGGATCGCGGCGGAGGCGTCGGCCTTGAGCTTTCCCTCCGGCAGCGACTGGCTGGCGAGGTTGGTGGCTTCGAGGATGTCAACGCCTGCGGCCAATGCGAGCGCCATGATCCGCGACCATGCCGCGCGCTGGCGCGTAATCAACAATCGCCGCAAGCCCGGTGTGGCGTGGCCGATGGCGGCCAAAGTGCGCCGCCCCTGCACGGTCGCAGCGAAGGCAGCAAGCAGGCCCGCGATCGCGGCGATGACACCCAGCACCAGAAGCGCGTTGTCGTGAAAGAAAACGCCCGCGTCCAGCACTGCGCCCGACAGGCCGCCGACATCGGCGCGCGCATTGCGCAGCATGTCGGCGAATTTCGGCACTACCACGTAGAACAGAAATCCGACGCTCGCCAAACCGCTCAGCACCAAGAACGCCGGGTAGGTGAGCGCGTTCTGGATGTCGCGGGCGACGCGCTTCTCGAACGTCAACTGCCTCGCCGCTTCTTCGAGCACGAGCGGTAGGCGACCGCTCGCCTCGCCTGCACGGACCAGCGCGTACACGTATGGCGGATAGAAAGGCGCGTTCTGCTCCAGCGCTTTGGCCAGGCGATCGCCCTGGCGCAAACTGACCACGGCGGCGCGCAATGCGTCGGCGATGGTCTTTTCCGGCAGGGAGGAAGCGATGATCTCGATGGCTTCGAGGAGGTCGACGCCCGCTTTGCTCATCACCGCAAGTTGGCGTAGAACGAGCACAGCGCCTTCGCTCGATGTTCGCGCTGGGCCGGGCCCCTGCGCCCCGACTTCGGTTAGTTCGAGCACAGTTTTCTTCTCACCGGCAAGGCGGCGCAGCGCGTCGGCGCGCGTCTCGGCCATGAGCGTGTCGGCAATCGTCACGCCGGCGGCGTCCAGCGCGCGATAGCGAAAGCGGCGCGCGCTCATGTGGCCCCGAGCACGCGCAGCGCTTCCATGATGGTGGTCTCGCCCGCGCGCGCTTTGGCCAGGCCATTCTCGATCAAGCTGGTAAAGCCGTGCGAACGAGCGAGCGCGATGAGCTCTGACTCGGCGGCGCCGGCGCGTATTGCGCCTTGGAGGGCTGCATCTATGCGCGCGGCCTCGTAGACGCCGACCCGGCCTTGGAAGCCGGATTTTTCGCACGCTTGGCAGCCGCGCTCGCGTTTGAACTGAGCAGGGCTGGCGCGCAGAATTGGCGGAATCATTGCCTGCATCCGCGTCTCATGCGCGGGGTCGGGGTCGGGCGCAGCACAGCGCGTGCACAGCGTGCGCACCAACCTTTGACCGATCACTGCGCGCAGCACGTCCGCCAGCAGGAATTTCTCCACGCCTAAGTCAAGCAGCCGCGAGACCGCCGCAAACGCGGAATTGGTGTGTACGGTGGAGATGACCAAGTGCCCGGTCAAAGCCGCTTGCACCGCCGTGCGTGCGGTTTCTGCATCGCGAATTTCGCCTACGAAAATCACATCCGGATCCTGGCGCAGGATTGAGCGCAGGCCGGTGGCGAAATCGAGCTTGATGTCGGCGCGCACGTTCATTTGCAGCACGCCGGGGAGATCGAATTCGACCGGGTCTTCGATGGTGACGATCTTTCGCACGCCGTCATTAAGCCGGGAGATCAATCGGTAGACGGTGGTGGTTTTGCCTGAGCCGGTAGGGCCGGTCACAAGCACCAGGCCGTTCGGCTGGGCAATGGCGTCCAGCAGAATTGCGCGCTGCGGCGCGCTCAGGCCCAAAGCTTCGAGTTCGGGGATGTGGCGGGTATTGCCGAGCAGGCGTACGACGATGGATTCGCCCCATGTCGTCGGCAGCGTCGACACCCGCACGTCCAGCTCGCGCCCAGCGACGCGCAAGCTCTGGCGTCCGTCCTGCGGCAAGCGGCGCTCGGCGATGTCCATGCCTGACAGGAATTTGATCCGTGATGCGACCGCGTCGAAGATGTCGCGCGAAACCACGCGCCGTTGCGTGAGAACGCCGTCGACCCGCAGGCGCACGATCAACTTGTCCTCGAACGGCTCGAAATGCACATCGCTGGCGCGGCTGGTCAGCGCCTCGGCCAGCACCGAGTTCACGAAGTCGATGACAGGGGCTTCCTCGGCCAATTCAAGCAGGCGATCAGCGCCCAGCGCGGAAGCGCGCACGCTCTCATAGCCGCGCAGCGCCAGCAGCACCGGCTCAAGCGCGGCGGTGCGGGCAAGGTAGAGGCGGGTTTGACCGTCGCTCCATTGCTCGATGGCCTCCTGGATCGCCGCATCGTGGACGCGCGGGCCTGCGACTTGAAGGGTTCCGTTCTGGGCGCGCCAGACAATGGTTTCATTGTCGATGAGCCATGAAATGGGAACGCCCAGCGACGCGGCCGCCTCACGCACCTCAGCTTCTGTCGGCGCTGCGGCGGCGTTCAGCAGCGGAATGCCTAATTGCTCGGACAGGACTTGCAGTAATGCGTCCTCGGTCACCGCACCCATGCGCACCAAGGTCGGGCCCATGGCGCCGCCCTTGTCGCGGCGTAACGCCTCGGCCGCGGCGTAATCCTGATCGGTGATCAGGCCGCGGTCTTTCAGTAATTGGCCGAGCCGGCTCATTTCTGTCATGGCCATGGTTTCCGTAAACTAGTGCGTCGTAGCTGTCGCCGCCAATAGCGGCAATCGCTAGGCGATGTTTTCTCGCTGCAGGCATTAGGGGCGTGCAATTAACGTCGTGTGTTAATGGCTTTGCTGCGTGTGGGAGAACAACACACCCGCACGGTGAGAGGCGTTTGCGCGCCGCCCGTCTGCAATGATAGAGTCTCAGTCATGAAACGCGCTGGGCAAATCAAGGTTAAGTCGCATCGCCGCGGCGAAGCGGGCTACAGTTTGCTCGAAGTCTTGATCGTGCTCACGATTATCGCGTTGATCGCTGCGTTGGTTGGGCCGCGTCTGATGGCGCAACTCGATCGCTCAAAGGTAAAGGCGGCGCAGGTCCAGATCGAAACCCTTGCTGCGGCGCTCGACGAAATGCGTATCGATCTGCAGCGTTACCCGACCGCGCAGGAGGGATTGGCGCTGCTGGTGACGCCGCCGGCATCTGAAGGTGAGCGCGCGGTTTGGCAGGGCTACCTCAACGCGGCGCTGCCCAACGATCCGTGGGGGCGGCCCTACCTCTATTTGCCGCCGCAGGCGGCGTTCGCCCGCCCGATCATCAAGAGCCTGGGCGCTGATGGCGCGGAAGGCGGTACCGGGCTCGCAGCGGACATTTCCAATGGCGCCGCTCCGTGAAGCGCGCTCGCAGGAGCGCGGCCTCAGCCTGATGGAGGCTCTCGTTGTCGTCACCTTGACGACGATGATGGCGTTGCTGCTGCTGCCGATGGTGTCGAATGTCGGGGCGCGGAATTTCTCCCGCGTCAAACACGCGATCGCCGCCGCCGACCTGGTTAACGCGGAGAATGAATTTCGTGCGGTGCTTGCCTCCGCAGTGCAGGACCCGCAGGTCCGATTTGCAGGCGGGCAAACCTCGCTCGTTTTCGCCGCCAGCCCGGCGGTTGCTGCGGCGTGCGTAGAGCCCGGTGCGCCAGCGATTGTGCGTTTGAGCGTGATCGAACTTGAATCCGGCGGTGCGCTGTTGTGCGAAAGCGCGGCGCGGCGGGAATTGCTGCGCTGGCCCCAGGGGCGCGCCCGGTTCAGCTACAATGTCGGTTCAGGTTGGGCGGCGAGTTGGAATGAGCCGCCCCTGAACGACGCGCCGCCGCCCGGTCACACGCCGCCTTTGGTTCGATTAGAGCTTGGGGCCGAGAACGTCTGGGTCGCCGCAGCGGGTTGGAGCGAGCCAACGCGCTTAGACGCGGAACTGACCCAATGAACGCGCTCCGCCAAACTTCAGGCGGCTATGTCATGCTGCTGGTTCTGATGGTGTTAACCATCGTGTCAGTGGTGCTCCTCACAGCCGCCGGCGCACAAGCCCAGCTTTCCCCAGCGCTGCAGCGCCAGCAACGCGAGGCAGCTCAGGCGCGCTACACTCACAGTCTCGCGGCGCAAACAGCATTCTTGCTGCTGACGGAGCCGATCGGGCCGCGTTCCATCAAGGTCGGCGGCGATCGCGAGGGCGCGGCCAATGTCGTTATGACCCGGGGCCGCTCGGCGCCGCTGCGGGAGTTAAGGCTCGATGGCCGCTTCTACGAGGCTTGGCGTGACGACAACCTCTTGGTGCTAGCGGCCCTGCAAGATGAAAACGGCCTGCTCAACCTCAATGCCGGCGACGACCGCAGCTTGAGCGCCTTGCTCGGTCAGGCCGGCGTGGGGGCGGTTTTGGCGGATCGCTTGGCCGCAAGCCTTAACGATTTTGTGGACGGCGACGATCTCGCGCGTTTGCATGGCGCCGAGCGCGATCTCTACCGCCGCTCCGGATTGGCGCCGCCGTTGAACCGGCGATTGCCCAATCGCTGGAGCGCGCGCAACGCGCTCGGATGGGGGAACAATCTAGACATGGTGCAGCAAGAGGCGCTCTGGCGATTGACTAATGCTGGCCGTGTTGGCGTCGGTGTTAACGTGAACACCGCGCCGGTGGAGGTGTTGAGTGCGGTACTTGGCGATGGAGGCAGAGCCGCCGCGCTGGTGCGCCAACGCGAGCAAAATGGCGCAGGGGGATTATCGGGAGCTTTAGATGGGGTTAATGCGGGCGCGGCTGGCGTAGTTCTTGCTGGCCAGCCTGGAACGAGTTTCCGGTTAATTGTCGGTTTCGTCGAACGCGGCCGACCGCGACAGGAAATGGAGAGCCAATTGGTGCTCGCCGATGGGGAGGCCGAGCGCCCGTTCTATTGGCGGGAGCTGCGCCGGCGACCGGCGCTTGAACAGGACAGGGAGATCGATGTCGAGCCTCTTCCGCTCAGCGGCGCTCTCTATGCTCCTTGAAGCGGATTCCGCCGCACCGGCAAGACGAGGCGGAGGGGCGCTCGCGCTGAGCCGCGCGCTCTGCCGCTACAGATTTTTCCGTGCGCCGCCCGGGCTCCGGGGCGGGCAATTGGCGAGTGCGGCGCGCACCTTCGCACAAGCGCACGCACCGTTCGAACAAAGCGGTTCGTTGTTGTTGCGTACGCCGCTGGGCGTCGGCGTGTGGTGGTGGGACCAAGCGCGAGTGGCGCTTGCCTGCGCTGGCAAGCCACCGCGTGAAGCTGTGCCTGAGACTGTTCTTCGTGCTGCCGCCGACGGATGGCGCATCATACGCTGCGAAGAGGGGTTCGAGGCGCAATATTGGGAGGCCGGCGCGTTGCTCGGCTCGAGTTGGCGCCGGGGCGCCTTCACGCGCGAACAATGGGCGGCGTTCGCGCTTGGATTAGAGGCGCCCGCGATAGCGCCGCCCGATCTGCCGCCGGATGCCGAAGACGCGCGGCTCAATTGGAGCGGGAAATGGCGGCGCAGCCAGATCAAGGCGCCCCTTACTTGGAGCGATGCGGAATCAGCGCTCGTTACCGCGATCATTTGCGTAACGGCGCTGGGGGCGTTCTTCACCGCTCAGGCCTGGCGCTATCAGGGCGAGGCAAACGCCAATCGCGCCGCCGCCAGCGCAATCGACACCCGAATGAACCGTGATCAGGATCTACGCCGCGTGCGCGAGCGCACGGCCTTGCTGCAGCAATACCAGGAGGGCGCGCAGGGCGTCGACGTTCTAGGCGCAGCGACCGACGCCATGGCTGTGCTCGGTCAGTTCGCCCTTGTCCCCGAAGCCTGGAGCGTCAACCAGGACCAATTGCACTTGAGCGTGCGCGGGGAGGCCGGCGATTTTCCGTTGCGCGAAGTGGTGGCGGCGATCGAAAACACGCCCAGCCTTTGCGGCGTTGAGCCTGCCTTCGGCGCCGGCGTGATCGATATATCCGCGTCACTAAGCTGCGAGGCGGCGCCATGAGCGCGTTCTCCTCCCTGCTTGCGAAACTGAGCAACCTCACCGCGCGCGAACGCGCCGGGCTGATGGTGTTGGCCGCACTCGCGGCGTCGGCGCTGGCGCTCAACGCCTTCGATTGGGCTTTGAACGCCCGTGCCGATGCCGAGCAAACCGCAAGGTCGCGTGCAGTGGCCGTGGCCGCTTCGGCGCGCGCTGACGAGAAGGCTTTCCAGGAAGAGGTGGCTCTCGCCGCTGGCAAGGTGTGGCGCTGGTCGGTGGTGGAGCCCTCCGCCGGCGTCGCCCGCGCGGAAGCCAGCACACAATTTGAGAACTTGGCTCTTGGCGCGGGTCTGGCCAACGTCTCTGTCGTCGCTGCTGAAGTTGAGGAAACCGCAAATCGGCTTAACGCCATCGATCTCACGCTCAATGCGGACTTTGACTGGCAGACCTTCCTAAATCTCCTACGCGCATTGGAGGGCTCGGAGCTGAGTTTCGCTGTGCGAACGGTGGACGTCACGCCGGGCCCGCTGCAGAGCCTGAGCGTCGGCGTTCGGGTTCCCTTTGTGCAGGAGGAGCGCCAGTGATCCAGCGTCACCTCCTCATGTTGGGCGCAGGCGTTGCAGCTGGCGCCTTAGTTGGCGCGCTTACCGCAATGCCGCCGCGCGTCGCCGCGCCTCGGACAGACGCACACACTTTGGCGCCGATGCATGGCGGCGCGCTCGCGGCGAACGCCGCCGAGAGATTGGCCGCCGTCAGCTTCGCAGCGCCACCGCCCGTTGAAATTCCTCAGGCGCCGCCGCCGCCCGACATCGCGGTGACATTCCGTCGCGAACTTACCGCGATCGAAAACACGGCCTCTGGCGCGATCGTCTGGGTTGTCGACTGGAACCAGGCGAGTGGTCGCCGCGCGATACACCGCGGAGGGGAATATCGCGATGGATGGCGGGTTTCAGAGATCGAAAATCAAACCGTGGAATTGCGCAAACGCACAGAAACGCGCCGGATCGACGTCTACGCTCCGCCGCCGGAAGAGGACGTATCTCAGTGAGAAGGCCGCCCAGCATGGGACTTGCAGGATTTTTCTCGCGCGTCGCGCGACGCTGGGTTAGAGTTAACGCGGGGGACAAGTCCGTGCGCAAGATTAGTACGCCGACCACCGCGAGACCTTCGCCATTTATTATTAGCGTCGCCGCACTTGCGACGCTTGGCGGCTGCGCTTCGTTTCCAGCGCTGCGCGTGCCTGTCAGCGCAGGGCCGCGCGAAAACAGTGACGCCGGCGAGTACCGACCAGCTTCAGGTCAGCGGCCATCGGCGGCAGTACAGGTTCTTAGCGGCGCCAACCAAAACGCGCCCGTACAGGCGACGGAGACCTATTCTGGCGCCACGCTCGCGCAGGTCGAACAATTGCTGACGGAGCGCGACGTACAAGTGGCGCTGCCGCCGCAACCGCTGCCGCAATTCATCGACACGGTGTTTGGCGGCGTGTTGCAGGTTCCGTACTCGACCGGGCCGGGCGTAGCGCAGCGGCGCGAGATGATTGCGCTGCGCGGTCCGTCGACGATTTCAAACCGGCAATTCTTCGCCATGGCGCAAGCGGCGTTGCAGCAATACGGCGTCGCCGTGGTGATCGAGAACGGCAGCGTTCGCGTGCTCCAGGATGCCGTCCTCAGCGGCCAGTCGCCGGTGTTCATCAGAAGCCGCACTCTGCCTGACACGCCGAACGGCTCGCGCCCGGTGATGCAGTTCTTCTCGGTGTCGACGCTCGATGTTGCGTCCCTGGTGGGGCTCTTGGATCAGGCGTATCCAAATCGGGGCGCCGTGCGGTTCACGCCGCAACCGGAAACCAACACCTTGCTGATTAGCGGAAGCGCGCGGGAAGTGGCGTCCGCGGCGGCGGTGGTTGCTGAGCTCGATCGTCCGCATTTCGCCAACGGCCAGATCGCGCGCGTGGAGCCGATCTTTCTTTCAACTGACCAATTGGCCGATGCATTGACGCGGGTGTTGGCGACCGAAGGCTATCGGGTGTCGAACCCGGTCGAGGGCAGGCCTGGTTCGATCAATCTTCTTTCGGTGCCGAACACCAACCAGATGTTGGTGTTCGCCAATGACGCAGCGGTATTCGACCGCGCGCTTTATTGGGTGAGCCAGCTGGACCGCGCCTCTGCGATGGGCAGCGGCGAAGGCTTGTTCGTGTACAACGCGCGTTACGCGAGTGCTGAACAATTGGGTCAGTTGGTCACCCAAGCCAATGGCGCGGACACCAACCAGACTCCGGCGCAAAATCCTCCGGAAGTCGCCGTGCGTCGCATCAATGGCGAGCGCATTGGCGCGCGTCCGGCTCAGTCTACCGGCGCTCCCACTACTGCTGGCGGGATCACCATCGATCCGAGCGGTAATCGCCTCTTGTACCGCGGCACGCCGAGCGATTTCGAGCGCTTGCGTATTTTGCTCGAACAGATCGACGTGCCGCCGCAACAGGTTTTGATTGAGCTTACCGTCGCGGAGGTGACGCTCACCGACGAGACCCAGTTTGGCTTTGAGTGGACGCTAGAGCGGCTCGGCAATTCCACCGACTTTACGGCGACGACCGCAGGCGGCACGGTGCGCCAGCCTGGCGGACTGGGTATTAGCGCCACGCACGTGTTCTCGCGCGGCACCGTGGAGGCCGCGTTCAACGCGTTCGCCAATAACCGCAACATCAACATCCTCTCCACCCCGCGGATCGTCACCCGCTCGGGTGCGCCGGCCGAGTTCGTGGTCGGCACCGATGTTCCGGTCATTACCTCGCAGCGCGCTTCGAACAGTCAGAGCGGCGGCGATACGGATGTCCTTCAAACCGTGCAATACCGCCAGACTGGCGTGATTTTGAACGTGCGACCGACCGTCTATGGCGATGGACGCATCGACATTGAGCTCTACCAGGAAGTGTCGAGCGAACAACCCAATGACAGCGCCGACATCAACAGCCCGTTGATACTCAATCGCAGCGTGACGACACAATTGTCGCTGCAGGAAGGTATGACGGCCGTCATAGGCGGGCTCATGCAGGATAATTACACCCGCGAACAGGGCGGCATACCTGGCCTGAAGGATATCCCCCTGATCGGCGCTGCGTTCCGCAATGACAGCGTCAGCGGCGATAAAACGGAGCTGGTGATCCTGGTGACGCCGTACATTATCCGCGACGCCGAAGATATGGCGGAGCTCACGAGCGCGATGACCAATTCGGTGAACCGCGCCTTCCGGCACCGTGGTACGCAAGTGTACACGATGTATCCCTGGCAGTCGCCGTTTGCCGGGGTGCGCGACCACGCCGTGGAGGGGCTCAATCGTCCTGCCGCAGCGCGTCCCGCGCCAGCGCCCGCTGTACAGCAAGGCGCCCCGCCTGTGGCTGCACCAAGCGCTGACGAGCAGACCCCATCGCCCGAACCGCAGCGCATGCAAATTCTGGCCGCCCGCGGACATGCCGCACAGGGCGCTGAATAGGCGTAGGCGTTAGTCGCGAACCGCGCCCCAGCCAAAAATCGGATCGTGGCCTGGCGCGCCTAGATCGACGGCGGCGTTCTGCATTTCGGCGACAAGGGTGCGTGCGCGCTCCGGCGAGGGCGTGGTCAACCGCGCAGCGATTTGGGCTGCAACCAATGGCGCGGAAAACGACGTTCCAGAAACGACGAGGTTTTCACTACCAGTCGATACGCTGATATCGACGCCGTGCGCCGCATAGTCGATATATTCGCCGCGGTTGGCGCGAACATAAGGCCGATCCCGTTCATCTATAGCTGTCACTGCCAAGGCGCCGTCGAACGCGGCGGGGAAGGCCGGGCGCGCCGATGGGCCGCCATTGCCGGCAGCCGCTACGATTACAAAACCGCGCTCGAATGCTCGCCGCACCAATGCCTGCAGCACCGGGTTGTTGGGGCCTTCGATGCTGACATTGATGACGGCGACATTGTTGCCCATCATCCAGTCGAGCGCGGCAGCAATGCTCTCTGCCGATGCGATCTGCTCGCCCGTCGCGCTTGAGGCGAACACGTCCGCGACATGCAGGCGCATGCCGTGCTCGGCGGCGAGCGCGGCAACCGCCGAGCCATGCGCGCGCGTTGTCGGCGCGGCGGCGGCGAATGCGCGTTGGTTCACCACCACTCCTTCGCCAAATGCTGCGGCGTCTACGCCAGTGTCGATGATGCCCATGGTTCCGCGGGCGCGTACCGGACGTGCGCGGCGACTGGCGGGTGCTGTTGAGATGCTCGCTTCCGAGCTGTGATACACGTTGTTGGGCGCCACAATTGCGTGGGGCGCGAGCGTGCGCAGCTCCGCCACCGCCTGGTCGACGCCTATGCCGACTGGGAGGGCGAGGCGAACGATGTAGCAATCCATTGATGGCAGCGCTTGCTGCGAGATCGGCGTGTAACCAGCGTGTATCGCAGCCTCGATCTCCGCTTGCGTGCCGGTCAGCAGCGCTTCGCCGGAGAGACGCTCGTTGCCGTGTTCATCGTGCTCCACCATTGCGGCATAGATAGCGCGCCCGCCCGAATCGTCGGATCCGCCATGGGTGCTGCCTGAGCCGGAATTAGAGCCGGAATTCGATCCCGAAGCGTGGTCGCCGCCATGTCCGGAATGGCTGTCGCCGGTGGAGCCAGAACCCGAATTGTCGCCTTCATCATCTTCGTCGTCGCCGCCAGAGCCGGAGCCCGAGTTACTGCCGCCCGACCCCGAATTGCTGCCTCCGGCATCGTCGCCAGAACCCGACCCGGAATTTGTGTCGTCGTCGCCGCTGCCTGTATTGCCGCTATCATCGCCGGCCTCGCCGCTGTCGTCGTCGACATCGCCTCCGCCGTCATCGCTTGAGCCGGGGCCTGAATTATCTTCGCCGGTATCGCCGCCGTTGCTGTTATCACCGCCGGAATCGTCGGCCTGGTCGGCTGTGTCGTCACTTTCCGAGCCGACAGTGTCAGCATCGTCCCCGCCCCCCGAGCCCGAATGATCTTCTTCGGCAGCGGTGCTTTCGTTTGCGTCATCTGACGCGCTGAAATCAGTCTCCGCGACATCAGGTTCGTCGACCGCATCCGGCGTATCGCTCGCGCTGTCTTCGAAATGATCGTCGAAATCGTCGGCGCCGCCCGATCCCGGGGNNGGGGCGCCCGCCACGGCCAAGGTGGTGCTTGCGCCTATCAGCGCGAGCGCTCCCAATAAACTTCTCCCCAGAGGGGAAGGGCGCGTAGGCTTTTCCTTTTGCATAGTTTACCCTAGCACAGGCTGGGATATTGTGAATATTAGAGTTCCAGTAACCGGGTCTGGTTGCGACTTGGGCGCACACGATGGTTGGACGAGAAGCTGAGTTTCGTGAGGAATTAGTGGGGCTGTTGCCCCGCCTGCGCAAATTCGCGCGCGCGCTTGCCGGATCGCGCGATGGCGCGGAGGATTTGCT
>CXWL01010964.1_pt1 | contig 34259 bp, 37 predicted proteins | sample 590931 | NCBI WGS metagenome assembly CXWL01 (sample SAMEA3498368, study PRJEB10139) | groundwater metagenome | biome: water well; material: biofilm material | place: Germany | collected 2015-04-27
TGAATCTTCTCGGTTTTCCCTTCGGGAAGATTTCTGGCTTCGCATGACCGGATCCCATACTTGGCTTGATACATGCGATTCCATTTAACTCGTTCCGTCGCAATCCGGCGGGCGTCGTCCGGAAGCTTATCCATAATCAACTCCCACACAGGCAAAACGTGGATATGTCCATTCCCCATCACTCCGACATAGAATTCACGCCCTTCGATATACCGCTCGATGAGGGCACCTGTCCCTACGCTTGCATGGATGAATTCCACTCGCTCCTTGAGTTTGTCGTCATCCTGGACAATGGACGCCTGAGAGATCCCATGCGACGCCTCTTCGGTCACCGATTTTACAATTAAGGGAAATGACAGCCACTTGGGCCGCTTAACCGTCCGCCCCTGCGGTACCACCATAAATTCCGGGAACGGAATACGATGGAATGAGAACAGCTTCTTGGAGAGGACTTTGTCGCGCGCCAGCATTAACCCGCGCGGATTACAGCCTGTATAGGGCACGTGAAGCAGCTCAAGATACGACACGACGTTCTGGTCGTACACCGCCACCCCATCGAACTCCTCGAGTAAGTTGAAGGCGATGTGCGGCTTCCAGTCTTCTATGGCGGATCGAAGCACTCCGAGATCGCTCTTGACCCCCAGGGGCTTGACGTCATGTCCAAGCTTGCGCAGCGTGGAAACTACGTCGTATTCCGTTTTCCACTCTGCTCCATTCACTTCCTGCCCATCAAGAGGATCCGGCGGCACCAGATCTTCATGCATCAGGACCAGGATACGGAGCCGTCTCATACTGCCACCTTATGCCGTCCGCTCCGCAAATAGTTCATCGTGTGGACCGTCAGCAAGATTGTAAAATCCAACTTCGCCTGTTCCTCTGCGAGCGGTAATCGCAGGTGTAGCTGTCGGCAGCGCTGAATCATGTCCTCCAAGACTTGATCGATCGTATACTGATATTCGCCGGTCCAGGCTGCGACTTTGCGGCGCACCTCTTTTCTAAAGCGGTTCAAGAAGGTAGCGGCGCTCAGTTTGTCCGCATGGACAGGAGCATCGGAAAAGAGTCGCTTCAAATCCGGATCGTATAATGACGATCTTTCAATCCCATAGTGCTTGCGCTTTCGCTCATAGTGCTCACGGAGGGTTTTCTTCAATTCAGACAACGGATCGATCTCCTCAGTCGTGACCACTTTGGGTCGGACATCGACCAGTTCCTTCATTAACCCATCAACATACTTCAGCTTCTTGAGCACCGGCCATCCCTTGTATCGGTCTGCCCAGGTTGAGTCTGGTGTGAGCCAGACCGCAAAGGTCTCCGCGAAGTCCTCATCCGGATGGCTTTGCGCATACCACACATCGAGATGCCGCACGAAGCTCCGACTATAGGGCTTGGGACTGTAATATCTGGGATAGGGATCGGACGAACGACCGAATACTTGTTGCCTGCTGCGGAGACGACGGAGGCGATAGGCATTTTCAATGGCATGGCCTGCCTCATGTCTCAAAATCCTCATACACCATTCCGGTGTCCCTCCCTCGACCTCGATCATCTGGTCCAGTTCGAGCTTTGCGAGGCGGGGGTGGGCCAGGTAAAACGGCACGGCGATCCCCGATACTCCATCGGGTGTAAACCATTCGTTGGACAACCAAAAATGCGGGCGGAAGATAAGCTTCCTCGCTTCGAGCTCCGCATAGAGTTGCTGGATCTGCTCTGACAGGAACGCTCCTTCGAGGGTAACGCCAAGTTGGCTCATTGGAAGGTCCAGGAGCTGGTCGTTCGACCAGGAGGCCCATACAGGCTCGACTGGAACATAGCTAGACATTGTCACTTCCTGTACCAGTGAGCGTTGCATCGATACCTATTCCACGTGGTTAACCTGCAGAAGGCACTGTAGAAAATATAGCATGTACTTCAATATTCCTCTGATTGGGGAAGTAATTCCCTTGATGCTGCACCTAAGTGGAGAAAAAATGTCCGATTGAGTCCAAGAATGAACCAGCAGGGCAATCTATTCGCAAAATCTGGCTAGCGGAGGTGAGAACGAAGGGCCGGCGCCGTGGCCCAGATGACATCGATCACCGATTTCACGTAGGCCCGGGCTCGTCCGGGATCGGTCTCCCAATCAGGCATCACTTCATGTATATCAAGAATCGGCTGATCACGGCCAAGGCAAACCTGATTAAAGAGGGGAACCTCACGTTCAAACTGCTCTCGAATAAAGGTCTGATGGTCTAGTCCCATCGCAATAACAAGATCAGCAGCCTCAACTAACTCTCTAGTGAGTTGCCGTGGAACATGCGCTCTCGAATCGGCCCCCTTCTCGCGCAACCCGCTCCGAACCCAATCATGCATCGACTGGACCTTGACGTCGATCCCGGCCGAGCTGACGACGCAGGATGTACCGGGATCGAGCCTAGCCTTGAGGGCGTACTCAGCAGTCACACTTCGAAAGATGTTCCCTGTGCACACGAACAGGACTGACTGAGGTTTGTTGGCGGAGCGGAATTCGCCATTCCCCATGATGCCCCCCCGTGAAGATCGACAGCCATGTGACTGGCCGCGTAGAATGCCAACCTATGGCACATTCGGAAAAGCCTTCGCACCCGCCCCTAAAGTTGGACGAAGCTACGGAACAACTACAAACCAAGCTGCTTCGCCTTGTCGGTGAAACCATCGGCGCATATGGCCTCATCAACGATGGCGACAAGGTCATGGTCTGTCTGTCAGGGGGAAAAGATAGTTATGCGCTGCTCGACTTATTGCTGGTCTTGCAACGGCGCGCGCCGATTCGCTTCGACCTTGTTGCGGTCAACCTGGATCAAAAGCAGCCGGGGTTTCCGGCCCACATCCTTCCCGACTATCTCTCACATATCGGAGTGCCATACCACATCGAGGAACGGGACACCTACTCAATTGTTAAGCGACTCATCCCTGAAGGGCAAACCACCTGTTCGCTCTGTTCCCGACTCCGTCGGGGCATCCTCTATCGCGTTGCCACGGAATTGGGCGCGACGAAGATCGCGCTGGGTCACCACCGCGATGACATCATTGAAACTCTGCTCTTGAACCTGTTCTACACCGGCAAGCTCAAGACCATGCCGCCGAAGTTACGCTCCAAAGACGGCCGGCATGTGGTGATTCGCCCTCTATCCGCCGTACGGGAAAACGATCTTGCTCGATATGCGGAACTGCGGGCATTTCCAATTATTCCCTGTGACCTCTGCGGCTCACAAGAGGATCTCAAACGAAAACATGTGAAAATGTTCATGCGCGAATGGGAGCAACGATCGCCTGGTTGCACGGACAGCATGTTCGCCGCACTATCGAACGTAGCCCCTCCGCTACTCCTGGACCGACGATTGTTCGACTTTGAGGGGCTGAACGCATCAGTGCAACCAGGGGGACACGAAGATGCTTGGCTTGACCACGAGAGCCACACCTAACCAAAACCCCCGGCTCAATCACCCCGCAACAATCGAATCCCTGCGACAAAGCCGCCCGTCTCTTGAGTTTCCCCACGCAGTTGCGGGTCCACAAAACATCGGCTCGCTACGCTGATCGATCTACCCAGCGATGGCACTAACGCAATAGCCGGTACGTACCCTGGGCGAAGAGACGTCTGAGAGAAGCATTACTTCTTGAGTTTTGTTGTGAAGAGTTTGCGGAACTTGGCGACCTTTGGTCCAACGACAGTTGTACAATAGCCCTGAAATGGATTTTGCGAAAAATACTCTTGATGGTAGGGCTCGGCTTCATACCATGTTCCAGCCTGCTCGACTTGGGTCACAATCGGTCCAGAATAAATCCCTTCTTTCGTAATCGCTGCAATGACCTCCTCTGCAACCTGTTTCTGTTCGAGCCCATGATAGAAAATGGCCGAACGGTACTGTGTGCCAACATCATGCCCTTGCCGATTCAGCGTCGTGGGGTCATGGATAACAAAAAACACCTCGAGTAACTCACGATAGCTAACAAGGGCCGGATCGAACGAGATCCGTACTGCTTCCGCATGACCAGTCCTGCCGCTACACACAGCATCATAGGTCGGATGATCAACCTGTCCACCCATATAGCCGGACTCGACCGCTACCACACCCTGCATCTGGTCATACACTGCCTCAAGGCACCAAAAGCAGCCGCCGGCTAACGTGGCAATGTTCAACCCGACCTGTGGGGGAGATGTGGTCTGTTCCATCTTGCAAATCTCTGGTAGCGCAGCTTGAGAATCAGTCGAGGAGGATCCTGATCTTTTAAATATTCGTCCTGTTTTATAACACAGGGAGCCGCCATGCTGCGAACAGCTCCCTGTACGCAGGCGTATCCGCTCAGGCCAATCTCGGTCAGAGCTTGTAACGTATTGAGGCCAACGAAGGAAAGCAGGGCGAGCAGGACTAGGTCTTAAATTCTTCGTCGAGTCTGGCAATGACTTGTTTCAGCTTTGCCTCCTCATCAGGCTGGATCTTTGTGAACTGAATTCCAAATGTATTGCCCTTGACCCACCGCACTTGGGCTTCGTTAATCCGCAGCGGCCAATCAAGCCCTGGGACATAGATGCGGCACTCAAAGGATGCCCCCACCACGACAGGCAAATCTGTCTCGATCATGCAGCCGCCGACAGAGAGGTCGAGCGTGCGACCTTGGCCCTCTCCTTGCCCACCAGAAATGGTGCTTCTGAACTGTGTTGTAAACCGTGGCTGCTGACGCTTCTCTAAACGAGGCGCCTCTATTGTCATGCGAGATTGAGGATGCCCCTTATCTGATTCCTGTTGTTTCCTTGCAAGAGCCATCAGTATTTCACCCCCATCAACAACAACGAACCCCGAGCTCCATGAAGAGGCTCCGGGGTCTCTAGCAGGATGCTGAAAAGTCCGCCAACATCGTTCTCTTACCGTTCAGAGCTCAACGTATCGAATGAGATTCCTGGAGGTCAGAAGCACTGTAGGTCGGGGTTCCGTTCGCCAAGACTCATCAGATCGGCGAACGGCCCACACAAAGTGATGTCTGTACCACCTCGCCTCTTCGCTCGCTGCGGCCTTGCTGGACGGCCATTTGAGCATCCTGCGACTATTTCGACATTAGCGCCATAGGTAAGATGTTATTAGCGTTTTATGTATCAATCGAGGTTTCCCGCAGCCTGCTCGAGACTGTGAATCCCTTTGTTACTTCTTCACCTTCAGCAGTACATGCCCACGGCGGTTCTGCTGGTAACAAGATTCAGCAGGGTCTGTGCAGAAAGGGCGCGCCTTGCCATAGGACACGATCGCCACTTGCTTGGGGGCGACACCAGACTCAATCAGATAGCTGCGCGCAGCCTTGGCTCGCTTATCACCCAACACGATGTTGTAATCGGCTGTTCCCCGCTCGTCACAATGTCCCTCGACCCTCATCACCGCCCCAGGATGGTCCTTCAGCCACTGAGAATCGATGTTCAATGCTTCCATTCCTGTATCTGAAAGCGCCCACTCATTATACCCAAAGAATACATCCTGAAGGCCGGCTTCGATGGCCGCTTTTTCCTCTTTGGTTATTTCCGCACGTTGACGGGCGCTCATCGCGGAGGGGGAAAGCGATACGATATCGCCACCCTTCCCCAAACGCTCTTCCGTGGGATTCTTTGAAAAACCGGTGAGGTTTTGCCCAGACCCTAACTCCGACTCTCCATCGGACTGGAGCCATTTCATACTACAACCCTGACCAATCAATAGAATAAGCCCCATCGCTGTCACAACACCTATTTTCATTGGACTTCCGATCATGGTTATTCTCCCATTATTAAATAAAATATCGCTGGGTATATGAAATATAGCACCTGAATGAAAAGATGGGTCTTTCTAGAGCCCATTGCCATTTTGCTTCAATTGTCAGGCTATTGAAGCAGGCTCTTGAGGGTGGCAAGGCAGGTGAGGGAACGTGTTTCTCCTCTTTCTGTCAGTATGAATGAACGGATGACAAAGAAGAGAGTTTAGTACTGAGCTGGCTTACGATCAGCCCATCGAGCCGGGCGCATCACCGTACTTAAGGCAGCTACAGCACAAATGAAGGCCAACATGGCCAGACACACCATCAGAAAAAACCCAGCCCGAACATCATGGAGGACTGCATGATTCATGATGCGCCCCTCCTTTTGGTGACTGTACTATTACCTGCTCGCCATCTGCAGGAGCAGTATCTTGACCGGACCTACGCTCCCATCTCCTCGGCCTAGAAACCTCTCTATTCAGAAATCTCACACGGGCTTGCACATAGCATAGCACCCTTCCGAGGCCCCACGGCTAAGGCTGAATCAATGCAAGAATGTTGCTAGAGCGACGGAGGTTTCGCGCAGCTTCTGTGGATGAAGTATCGCTCGAAGGAGGAAGCTACCAGGCTATAAGCTATTGATACCTTGAGGATTCTATCCCGAGGCTATACAGCCAATGAAGTGGTGCGCCCGGAGGGACTTGAACCCCCAACCCTCGGATCCGAAGTCCGATGCTCTATCCAATTGAGCTACGGGCGCATACGCTATTTCAATCACTTCGAAGAAGGCCTTGTCAAGGACAAGGGAAGCGGCATAGCCGGATCTTGACCTAACCGTGACAAAGATCGGCAGGCTCACGTCAGTGAAAGCAGCATCTCAGCCAGCTGATAAGTCGTTAGACCGTCGGTCGCTATGGTGTGCTCAGCGGCTGCTTGATATTTCGGCGTCCGCTCTCGTAACACATCTTGAATTTCATCAACGAATGATTTAGTCCCCGTCAACGAGGGCCGCTGATTATCACCGCCAATTCGTTTCGTGATTGTCTCCACCGAGGCAGTCAGCCATATCAGAGTGCCATTCTTTTTCAATACCTCGACATTCTGCGCGCGAAGTATGGCTCCACCGCCTGTATCGATTATGAGCTGGTCACGGCTACCAAGCTCCCTGCAGATATCGGATTCGAGATCACGAAAGTGATCCCATCCCTGCTGGGCGACGATCTCCGGAATTGTGCGTCGCGCGCGTTTGACAATCTCCTCATCGGTTGACACAAACTCACGTCCTAATCTTCCCGCAAGGAGCCTGCCTACCGTACTCTTGCCGGTCCCTCGATAGCCTATCAGCACGATATTCATGAGAAACGGCTTTCCAGAACGGAACGCATGACGTCGGCCGGAGCAGCTTCGTTAGTCCAAAGTTCGAACTGAGCTGCGGCTTGATGAAGAAACATTTCAATCCCTGGAATTGTACGACAGCCTGCCGCCTTAGCATCCTTCAGTAATTGGGTATCCCGAGGGTTGTAGACAATGTCCATGACCGTCAATCCTGCATGAAGCAACATCGCAGGCACTGAAGTCACATGGATTTTTGGCGACATGCCCATTGGTGTGCAATGGATCAGCACATGAGCTTCCGGTAGCGCCTTCCGCAAAGTAACCTCATCAAGTTGTGATTCCTGAACAGCCATCCCAGTCTTTACCCGAAGATCTCCGGCCAAGGCCGCACGCTCCTGCTCATCGATTCCCAGTATGGTCAAGCGATCGATTTCGGCTTCTGTCCCAAGGGCGAAGGCGATTGCGCGAGCAGCGCCTCCAGACCCTAGCATGATTACGTGACGCCCTTTCAAATCCACGCCGCCCTCACCAAGCGCACGCAAGGCGCCGGTCGCATCTGTGTTATAGCCCGTAAGGGTTCCATCCTCAGCCACAATGGTATTAATTGCCCCGATATGACGTGCTGTCGGCTCAACAGCGTCAAGAAACGAAACGGCTGCCACTTTGTGAGGAATGGTGACGCTGGCGCCACGAAAATTTCCCAGGGCGCGAAGCCCCTTGATCGCATCACCAATCGCTTCCACGGGAAATGCCAGGTAGACGAAATTCAGCCCAAGCTTCTGAAATGCCGCGTTGTGAATGGCTGGTGAAAGGGAATGCTCGACGGGATTGCCGATCACGCCGCAGAATTGGGTGTGGGTATTGATGTCCATATATTCAAGATGCCACAGCTCCCGTTTCTTCCTCGGGCCGACCGACGGACAGCTAATGACGCGGCCCCTTCGCCTGGAGGTTTTTGTTACGAGATGGTCATTCCCCCATCGATAGGAAAGGTTCCACCGGTAACCCATGCAGCCTCGTCTGAAGCCAGATAGAGAACCATATTTGCCACCTCTTCGGGTTTGCCGGCCCGCCGAATAGGGTAGTGAGCGAGAATGGGGTCCAGATGCTCGGGGTTGCTCATCAGGGGAGCAGCCATCGGTGTATCGATGAGTCCGGGATTCACCACATTACAGCGAATACCTTCCTTGGCGTAATCGACTGCTAGAGATCTGGTCAAGGAATCCAGCGCGCCCTTGGAGGCCGCATAGGCAGATAATGTAGGAATCCCTACCAGGCTCGCGATGGAGGAGATGTTGACGATGGCTCCTCTTTGCTGCTTCAACATCTGTGGCAAAACAGCTCGCGTCATGCGAAACACCCCGGTCAGGTTGACATCGAGTACTTGCGTCCATGTCGGATCATCGATTTCATGCAATCGTTTCCCAAAATCCCCTAGGCCCGCATTGTTGACAAGGATATCGAGCCGTCCGAACCGCTGCACAGTTTGACGCACCGTCTCCTGAACGCGGAGTTCATCTGTGACCGATCCGGCAACGGAAAAAGCCTTGCCTTCCTCCTTCACAATGTCGCTCACAACTCGATCCAGCTCCACCTGACGTCTCCCCGTGATCACAACCAATGCCCCTTCTCGCGCAAAAGCTTTCGCGATTGCTTCGCCGATGCCAGCATTGCCTCCTGTAATGATCGCGACCTTTCCCTGCAATCGTTTCATCGAGCGTGATCCTCTCTCTCATCGTGAGTATCGACGTCCCCGCCGACAGACTCAATAGGTTGGCCGACAGGCCACAAGCCGGTTTCGATCTTTCTGGCCACTGTGATGAAGCCTGAGTGGGCAACCATTCGGTGATCCGGACGTACGCTGCGCCCCTGAATCGACCAGGTTCTCAACAATGTTTCAAAGGTTTCGACCATGCCAAAAACCGCCGCTCGCTGAAGCGCCTCCACCGTCTGCACGACTTGAGGGACGGTGGGGACAAAACTCAAATAGATACCGCCGGAACGGAGAGCCTGTGCGGCATGCGGCACCACCTGCCATGGCTCAGGAAGGTCGAGAACAAGACGATCAAATGGGAGTCCATCGTCGAGTAAATCGATCCCCTCGTTCACATTCCGACGGAGTGGGATAAGGTTCGGCATCAAACCCATGTATCGTTCAATATTTGTCATTGCCGTTCGTGAAAAATCTTCGCGCGCTTCGTAGGTTACTACCAAGCCTCGCGGGCCCACAGCACGCAAGAGGGCCATGGTCAAAGCCCCGGAGCCGGTTCCCGCTTCGAACACACGCGCACCGGGATAAACATCCGCCCACATGGGAATGAGCGCGAGATCCTTCGGATACAACACCTGCGCCCCACGCGGCATCTTCAGGACATAATCGCCGAACGTAGGCCTAAGCGCCAACATGGTTTTGTTACCGGACAGCGTCGCTAGAGAACCATCAGGCTTTCCGATCAGGTCGTCGTGGGCAATTTTGTGGCCGCTCAGTTGATAGAGATCCCCAGCCTTCAAGGTCAGGGCGTACTGGCGCCCTTTCTTGTCGACCAGATGAATACGTTCCCCTGATTGAAAGTGTGACATCGCCGCCCATTCTAGAAGTGCCGAGCCCTGTTTTCAATACGACAACGAGGAAGATACTCGACTTCTTGACCTCTATCGTCATTTTCAGGCGGAGACGAGCAACTTCCCTTCAATATTTTATGCTTCCCCGAATATTATGCTTCCCCGAGCCAGGCCCATTCAGGACGAACACTCGACATCAATCGGTTTCTCAAACTCCGCTATCTTCACATGCTCGTTGCAATCGCAACGAAGGGATATTCCACGATAATGTTTCCAGCACCACCGATACACCTGCTTGCAAGGTAGGACTGCCCCAGAAATAGATGTGGCAATTAGGCCTGCCGCCCTATAGCTGCCTACACACCTGCAGCAAGGTTGCCTCACCAGATCTCAGATTTCCTCATTAGGGGACTCTAATAGTGCTGTTTTTTCCTCGCGATTGGGATCTACCTTTCTCATCGACAATCCAGCACAGGATTTGCTCCGTAGAGAAGCGAAACAGAGAACAGACCTGAATGAATCGTTTGACGAATCGCTGTCTCTTACTAAGGTAGAACGGGAGAATCAGAATCAGTCGAGTTCAGGACCGTCCGCAGTAAGGTGTCAAAAGTTCAAAGGAGGGGTAACGACATGAAAGAGAATGTATTCCCGACCCCTGAGCCAGAAGAGCCTGTCACCACCGTAAAAGATGTCGACGCCGATGACCCTGAGGCGAGCGATCTCTTGGATGTGATTGGCCGAGATACATCCGAGGAAACACAACCGGAGGAACCGACTAAGGCGTTGATTCGTACCGCAGTGAATAGTAGCCCCTTCATGTTGGAGTCGCTCTATTTTCGCTCCTTCGGTGAACGAGCCCTACTGACCAGAGAGGAGGAGGTCGAGCTAGCAAAGAAGATTGACGCCGGAACGAGCAACATTCGGAAGGCCTTACGCCACGCTATCCGCGTCTTCCCCCGGCTCAAACAGACGGACGCTGTGATCGAGGCGCAACGGACACTCCACATGGTCAAAGGGCTGAGCGGCCTGTCGGCCACAGCGATCGACAATGCAGAGCACAGTCTTTCAGAAATGGTCCAACATGGAACAGGGCAGCAGAAGATTCCAATCACTATCGTCAAGCGGCTCAAGGAGGAATTGGCCACCATCCAGTCAGCCCGGGCCGTGCTTGAACGGGCAAAGGATGAATTGGTGCGATGCAACCTGCGGCTTGTTGTAGATGTCGCAAAACATTATACGGGCCGTGGCCTGACTTTGCTGGATCTCGTGCAAGAAGGCAATATCGGGTTGATGAAAGCCGCCGAGCGCTATCAATACCGTAAAGGGTTCAAGTTCAGCACCTACGCAACCTGGTGGATCCGTCAAGGCATCACACGCGCGCTGGCAGATCAGTCGCGGACCATTCGTATTCCGGTTCACCAGACTGAGGCCTCGCACCGGATCCTCCGCGTGACCAGACGACTCGGACAGCAGCTAGGCCGTCCGGCTCGCATCGAAGAGGTGGCTCAGGCGCTGCGCATGAGACCTGATCGACTGCACGAAACCATGCAGGCTTTTCAAGAGCCGGTCGCGCTGGAAAAGCCGGTAGGTGACGGAAGCACGGAACTCGGGGAACTGCTTCCCGACTTACAAGCCGTCCCACCCGACGCCCATGTGCACCAGACGGAAATGTCGCACCAGCTTGAGCGAATTCTCGACACACTTACCCCCCGAGAGCAAACCGTTATCCGGCTACGGTTCGGTATTGGCCACGATCAAGCCTGTACGCTGGAGCAGGTGGGACAAAGCCTCTCGGTCACGAGGGAACGGATTCGCCAGATTGAAGCAAAAGCGCTCAAAAAGCTGAAAACACCCCAGATAAAGGAAATGTTTGCCGCCATTCAATAAGAAGCCCAAGACTTAGGTCGCAGAAAAGGGGGCGAGACTCGCTTGTCCCCTTTTCGATTCCATGCCTTTCACCCTGAGAGCACTTATGCGACAATGGGCTGACTCGAATAGATGAGGCCCCATGGCGAGTATACGGATAACGGAGCGGAGATCACTCGGCTTCCGCTTATTCACTATCTCATACCTTCTCATCATCATCTTGGCGCTGGACATGTCGATGATTACGCCGATTCAACGGTTGAATTCGCCCCCCTCGGGGGAAAAACTCCAGGCGGCTTGTGCAACAGTCGCGACTCGCACCTGCAGCATGCCAGTAACTCCTGCGAATACCCCACCGAATTCTGGGGCCGACATCGGAGACGCCGCGTGACTTTCCACTCCCTCAACCAACCTCAGGTTCGCAATTTCGCAAACCTTTGGCGTTCCCCGCAACGTTCGGGATTTCAGCCGACCCTGCGATCGGCCACTTTTGGAAAGGACGCTTATTCCAAGCATCATCCTCAGAGTCCCTCGCTACCAGAGTTTTTCGCATGAGTCTTGCCGGTGAGTCACAGAGAGAACAGAGTTTCCAAGAATTGGGACAGAAGAGTGGGGCTCTCCTGATACCGGCCCCACACAGGGTGACACTCGTCAGCTTTACGCAACCGATTCCCTATGCCGAGGCTTGGGCATTGCAAAAACAACTACAGGAAGAGCGAATTGCGGAGAGGCGAGGCGATGTCTTATTGCTCCTGGAGCACTCGCCGGTCTACACACTGGGCCGTACCACCCAGCGATCACATTGGGACTGCGGGGAAGAAGCCCTCCGCCGAACAGGCGCCGATCTTCATTTCGTAGATCGTGGGGGCTCGATCACCTACCACGGGCCTGGACAGGTCATAGGCTATCCCATTCTCAAGCTGTCTGGTTATTGTTCAGGGCCGAAACAGTACGTACGGAAGCTAGAGGATGTCTTGATCCATATCGTCTTGAGGTGGGGGATAGAGGCCTATCGCCTCGAGAAAAAACCTGGTGTCTGGGTGCGCCGCAATGGTGCTGACGCCAAGATTGGCGCGATTGGAGTTCGAATAGACCATGGAGTCACGATTCACGGATTTGCGCTCAACGCTGATCTAGATCTATCCCCTTTTTCCCATATCACGCCCTGTGGCTTAGCTCAAAGCCATATCACATCCCTAGCCGAAGTCCGACAATCCGCTTTATCGTCCTCCATCGTCGCACAGCAGGTAGCGGAGGAATTTGCGAAAGTCTTCAACGTTCAATGGACGAGTCTTCCGCCCGACACCATGGGGCAGCGGCAGAAGCATCATGATCACCGCCTCGCATCGGTGTCCAGACTCCACACCTGAGCAAGGAAACGCACCATGCCTGAACTCGACACACCGACCTTTCGGCTGGCAGTTGCCCAGTTTGATCAAGCAGCCGAAGCCATGGAGCTTGATCACAACTTACGCGAACGGCTGAAGCTTCCACAACGATCGTTGATTGTCACTCTGCCGGTTCGGATGGATGACGGCCGGGTCGAGGTCTATACCGGCTATCGGGTGCAGCACGATACCGCCCGCGGCCCCACAAAGGGAGGCATTCGTTATCATCCTGACGTGAATCTTGGAGAAGTTGCGGCGCTCGCCATGTGGATGACCTGGAAATGCGCGTTAGCGGATCTGCCCTATGGAGGAGCCAAAGGTGGCGTGGCGATCAACCCAAAACAATTTTCACGGCCAGAACTGCAACGGCTGACCAGGCGCTATGCAGCCGAAATTTTCCCTTTGATCGGTCCAGACAAAGATGTGCCTGCCCCAGATGTCGGTACGGACGCTCAAGTGATGGCCTGGATCATGGATACATACAGTCAGCAGATGGGATATTCGGTGCCAGGTGTCGTGACAGGCAAGCCTCTATCCATCGGGGGGAGCCTCGGACGCGAGGAGGCTACTGGCCGCGGAGTGGTCTATGTCACCATGGAAGCGCTTCGCCATTTGAAGCTCGACATTCGAAACACCACGGTGGTCATACAGGGATTCGGTAACGTCGGGTTTCATACAGCCCGTATCATGCAGGAATGGGGCGCACGTGTTATCGCAGTGAGCGATGTCCAGGGCGGCCTCTACAATTCGAACGGGTTGGATATTCCCGAACTCTTCACCCGCTACAAGACTAACGGGCAATCACTTCGCGACACGAAGCTGGGAGACTGGCTTTCCAACGAGGAATTGTTGCAGCTCGATTGCACCGTGCTGGTCCCTGCCGCGCTCTCCGAACAGATCACCAAACATAATGCGGCAAAACTTCGCTGCAGGATTCTCGCGGAAGGGGCGAACGGTCCGACGACCCTGGAGGCAGATCGTATCCTGCAAGACCAGGGTGTCTTTATTATCCCGGACATCTTGGCCAATTCCGGCGGCGTGATCGTATCGTATTTCGAGTGGGTGCAGGATGGCCAGAGATTTTTCTGGAAGGCCTCGGATGTTCAAGAACGGTTGCAAGACATTCTGATCTCAGCCTTCCGACGGACATTACAGTTTGCAGCTCTCAAAAAAACTTCTATGCGGATGGCAGCCCTCATGAGCGGGATAGATAAGGTGGCTCAAGCGCACCTCCATCGTGGACTCTATCCATGATCTCCAAACATCATACGAATGGAGGGCAAGGCGCGTCGACTGCCGATCTGCAAGAGCGGGCAGAGACTTCTCGCTCATCGGAGGGATCTTCCCGTTCTTCATCTCACGGGACTACAATGAAGCTTTCCTGCCGATCGAATCGAGCAGGGCCTGGACAATCATGACGGCATATCTGACGGAAATACATCGCCTACTGCGCACTCCGGCTTGCGGACCTGCTGCTCGATGCGCTAGGGTGGACCGATCGTAACTGAGACAGACAAGATCGCTGGAGATCTGAAGGATGACTCGGGATACCCTGCTGTCCCTCTGGAAGACCCATAAGGAGGAGCGGTGGCCTCTTGTGGGAAACCAACTGGAGGGACCGTTGATGACGCTGGATACCGTCATCAGCGGATGTGTCGTGTATTTCCTCGATACCCCGGAGGGACTTGATGCCCAACGGATCGCAATCCTCGAAGATTGCGTTACAGACCTAGACGACTTGACCGACGAACTTGACGAAGACTGCCGGCTCTACTTTCAACGCCTGAGAGAGCTCGGAGCCCTCCTCATCGCCACCCATCACACCGTCTGACCTCGTCGCCTGGACACTGTCCGTACTGATACAGCGATCGAATTGCTTTCTTTCTGACGCTCGGCCGTTCCTTGCAAGTTTTCAGGTCCTTCGATAAAATGCGTTGCGCTGCATTGGTCCCGCCCATTTGAATAAGACATTCACGCGCCATCCATCGCTCCAATATAGAGTAAGGAAAAGCCATGAAGGATTTACTGCGAGTCGTCACGCTAACCTGTATCGTGACAGCCGGGGTTGGCGCGTGGGTAGCCCCTGGATACGGCGAGCCGTACGAATTAAGCAAGAATGACGTGATGGACCCCAAGGCCTTGAAAAGCTCAGAAATCTCATTGTTTGGGGTCAGGTTGGGAGACGCCGAAGCCAACGCCCTCAATTCACTCGTGAATGAAAAGATACAGGGAATAAAAGTAGAACAAGAAGCATCTTTTATCTTCTTACTTGACCAACGTAAACCGACCGGCCCAATGGCAGGCGTGCGCATCCAGGACGGCAAGGTCGACTTGATTTTTATCAATAATCGATTCTCCTATAAGACCCGTGGCATCTTTCGTAACGTGTTGAACAGCGAAAGCCCCGAAGATGTGCGAAAACTGTTGGGGCAAGAAGACTACGGGGACGAAAACGTGATGGGAGCCATATTGGCTTACGATAAACAGGGGTTCGTCATCAACTATCTTGGGAAAGACGTCAATGTGGAGTTCTCCCCACCTCGATAGGATGCAGGTCTAATGGCCGACATCAAGATGTATCCGCCAACCTAATTCACTCCATGCTCTTCTTTGTTCCCTACTCAGTCTGTTCTCGCTTCGTTTTTCTCCCTCTATCCTCACCACACCGTCACATGCACGGCATACCTTTCATAACAGGATGCTGAAAAAGTCCGCCAGCGGCGTTCTCACATCGTTCAGAGGCTCAACGTACCGAACAGAGTCGCTCGAATGTCGGAATCACTTGAGAGACTTTTCCGTTCGCCAAGGAAAGGCGAACGGCCTCAAGAAGCGCAGCAGGTACCGCCTTGCCTCTTCGCTCGCTGCGGCCTTGCTTGGGATAAGACGCGTCTCGGCGCGCTGGGGTTGGGCGGGTGAGAAGTCTGGCCATTTTGAACATTCTGAGCCATTGTGGCAGAAACGACATTCCCTGAGATTGCAGAGGTATTTTATGTATAAACCGAGTTTCCCCGCAGCATGCTACTGCCCCCTGGAAAACCCGGCGAGGCAGATTGGGATATCTTCATGTCGCGGTGGAGTTTAGTGCGGAGCTTCAGCCGTCTGCAGCCCGTAGGCAATAAGATTCGTCGCAGTATTCCAGCGGCGTTTGGAATTGAGAATTACGAGGAGAAGATCGCTCCCGTTCTGAGAAACTTTGGCGATGAGGCATCGCCCCGCTTTGGAGGTAAATCCGGTTTTGATGCCTTCAACACCGGGGATTCGCCCCAGTAATCTGTTAGTGTTGTGGAGCACATAGGCGCGTTGGCCGCTGACCGGAGTAATGATCGCTCGTTCCTCACGAACCAGCTGTTTGAAAATCGGTTGATCCAGAGCAATAAGACTCAGCGCGGCAAGGTCTTCTGCCGTCGAGTAATGGTCCGGATTGTCGAATCCACAGCCGTTACTAAAGTGCGTATCGGCCAACCCAAGCTCGGTAGCCTTGGCATTCATGAAGTCCACGAACTGTGCTTCGTCGCCTCCCACATGCTCCACCGCTGCAAGACAAGCATCGTTCGCGGACACAATCAACATAGCCTTCAGTAAGTCTTCAAGCCTAAAAATCTGCCCTGCCTTCACGCGTAAGTGTGTCTTATGAGCTCGCGCAGCATTGGGGCTTATCGTGACGAGATCATCCAATTGCCCCCTTTCCAAAATGACCAAGGCCGACATGATTTTCGTAAGGCTGGCAGGGGACATTCGCTTCCGGGCATCGTGCTCATATAACACACGACCGCTCTTGAGCTCTTTGAGAAGAATGCCGTGGGCCGGAGCGACTCTCCAGGGAGGGAACTGGTGCGGAGCAATGGCGGTTCGGACAGGCGCAGGTTGGGCCGCAACGCTCTTCGCAAGGACGATGGACGGAAACATGGCGCCGGCGCCGATCAACAGAAGACCGATGAAAGCCCCGGCAGCGCGGGCGAGAAACGGCAACCGATGAATCCTCACATAATCTCTCGTCATGATGTACGCGTCGCTCCTACTCATAGTGTAAACGTTTCCCGCACCTTCCCTCCGCGAGATCCACTGTCGATCACTTTATGGAAAAAACGAAGCAGGTCGGCAAGGTCGATCCAAAACCCGCAATTCAAACAACGGGCATAGAGTCGTCGATTCACCAGCGTATAGTGACGCTCGACCATCATGCAGCCCTTACATCTCAAGCAAAGCATCGACGCGCCCGTATTCAGACTTTTGTCTACCGGAGGCGATTCATCACCAATGCCACGCAGCCTGCCAATAGCCCTCCACCGACAATCGTGGTGCCGAATGAGAGGGCCGCGCCAGCCCCACTGCCTGGGGTGCCTCCGTCAAGCAACTCTCGCACCCCACCCTGCACCATCAGCACGGAGAGGGTGAGCAATGCGCCAATAGCAAACCACCACCTAAAAGATCTCACTGGTGTCCCCGAAACCGAGCGCCATAAAGCTCAGCGATGGCACGCCTCGGCCACTGTAACGGAGGGTCAGTATGCTGTCAAGAAGACGATCCTTTGATTCACTCCCCTCACCGTGAGACGGCACACAGATCTCACGGTGAGGGTGCGACGGACTCGGGGGTCGCTTTCAGTCCTCGGTGGAGAAAGACGGAGACACTTCCATTACCGTTGTCCGCCGTCACGAGTCCAGGCTCTTCAGCCTCCTTGGTCGTGACACGAAACATCGCCAGGGCAAAGGGACCTGGTTTCGTCCGATAATTTCTCGGCGGGTACTCAAAGGTCCCATCGCCCCGACCGTAGAGAATGGAGAGATCGCTCGATTGAAGATTGACAATGGCCACGTCGATCCGATGGTCGCCGTTAAAGTCGCGAGCGAGCCCGAAGTTCGGCCCTGCGTCAGCGCCGGAATCATGTCCTGGCTGGAAGGTTCCATTACCTACTCCGAGAAACGTCGTAAAACTATCCTGCACCCCGTTGATGACAAGGAGATCGCGAATTTGATCACGGTTGAAATCGGTGAAGCTCACCCCAAGGGGACGCTTTCCTGTGCGATAGTCTGTGGGGGGGCGAAACGTGCCGTCGCCATTTCCCATCCAGATGGAGACCGCATTCGACATCGGCCCTCCGTTCGTCACGGCCAGATCGATCTTCTCATCTCCATTCAAGTCTGCCAATGCTACCGACGTAGGGGTATCGCCATACTCGTACTGCGCCCCATGAGTGAATTCGCCGGTTCCAGTCCCCAGAAAAACTTTGATCTTGTCGTTTCGTAACGCAACCACCAGATCCGGAACCAGATCCCCGTTCAGATCGTCACTCGCGATGGCAACGGGAGTCCGATGGACCGGATAGCGAGGCCCTTCTTCAAATTTTCCATCAGCCCGGCCGAAAAGCACGGAGACTTCGTCGCCCCCGGAACAGGCCAGCGCCACATCGGGATAAGAATCGTGGTTGAACATCCCGGGGACAAGCGAGCGGGGCTCTTTGCATACATTCAGTTGAACTTGATCGCGAAAGGTGCCATCACCGTTCCCTATGAGAATCGAAAGGGTATTGCTGCCGATGTTGGTTGTCACCAGATCGGTAAATCCATCCTGATTGACATCGGCGGGAGTGACGGTCGTCGGGTTCTTGCCTACCTTGTAACTGGCAAAATAGTAGAAGAGATCCGGTGGAGCGTAAGGGTCTTGCTTCGTACAGCCGCTTGCCATGAGCAGAAAAACAGTGGTTGCCACGGCCGCACAGTTCCGAGCTCTATGCCGATCGCCAGCATCACGGTTCCTGATCACACACCGCTCCTCGAGTAAGAAACCAGCGACGTGGTAATGCGTTCATCAGCGCGCGCGCTCCTTTAATGGGCCCACCGTCCTAACCGGACGAGGCCAGTATACAGACCACCCCTTTCGCTTGGCAATCAACCCAGGCCAGATTTACAGCAGCTTTGAAATGGCGGCGTGTTTCAGGTAGAATACCCACCTTGGAAAGAGGAGGAGTCCATGAGCAAAGTGATGAAATTTGAATTGTCGATGTACGGAATCGCCGAGGTATTGCACTGGTGTCTCGACCGCAATAAGGGACGCGTCCCTGGAGTGGACACCGCAGGCTTTGAAAAGATGAAGGTACTCTTGGCTGAAAAACCACAGTCAGGTGATTACTTCACTCTTGATCAGTTCTGGAAGAAGAGGGTTATCTTGGATTTCACGGAAGAAGAGGTCTCAACGATCGATCGTTGTCTTTACGATATCCCCAACTTCGACAGCGAACCTCTCCCACAAATCAGACATAAGTTTTGGCCGCAAGAGACGGCTGCTACTCACTGAGACAGCAGGGGCCATCGTCAATGGCCCCTGCTTCTACCTCATCGCGATTCGCCCAGCCTACTTATCCAAGACGGGGCCGAGAACCGAGCGAAAAACCGATAGCGTGTCGATCCGACCTGGCTTGAAGAGGAAACTGCCCTTTGCAGGATGCTCAAAACGCTTGTCCAGCAAGGCTGCAGCGAGTGAATGCCTGAGGTGTTATCGGTTGGGTACGTGAAGGTCTGACCGAAGCGGGCGGCCCTTTCAGCATCCTGCCGCTAGAGGGTTCCCTCTCCCTTCAGATACCGGCGGAAGCGGTCCATCAAGTCGGCGCCCAACGTCCCACCGTCCGGCTTCTTACTGTCAGGGTCGGCAAAGTGTCCGCGAATTTCCTGGAGACGTTTTTCTGCCTGCTCATTTCCTTGCAACCGCTTGGTCTTCTCCAGCGCCGTATCGAACGCTTCAAATGTCAGTTCGTTGTACCCGAATGACCGAATCCGTTTGACCGCCTTCATCATGGCCTGATTCCGGAAGGTCGTCAGATGCTCCGAGTCGATCTCTAGGAGCCCGAGCTTCCGCGCCCTGCGCTCGGCAGCCTTCCGGATTCCGCTACGCACAAAATCCGGCGACGTCTGCAGCCGCTTCCATGCCTCATCCGTCCAGACCACTCGCTCCTGAGGCGAATCCCACAACTGTAACAACGTCGACTCGTCGATCCGCGTCACGCCTTTCTCTCTTGCCAAATCTTCGGTGTCCCGCTTGAGCATATCGGTGACAAACGCAACGGCAATCGGGGGCGACTGTTTCAATTTTTCCTGAATTTGGGCCAAGGCCCCCTCGCTCCACTCCATCGGAGGGCCTGATGCTTCGCGGAAATCCCCTAACGCTTCCACCTTTTCGAAGAGTTCGACGTTCACCTCAAGATGCCCCCGCTCCCGGGCAATCTCTTCGGCAATCTGCTTGATCATATGGCGCATGAATTCCGGGACCGTATTCAGCCGTTCCTTGGCGGAGGCAGTCCAGGGAAGGCGCCCCTGGGCCATGTGCTCTGCAGCATCGGCCATGCCGGCCTCGCCCCCCATCCCACCCATCATTTGATTCTTGAACTGATCGAGCAGCTCACCCGTAATCTCCACGCAGCCAAGTTCCCGCGCCTTCTTCTCAGCCAAGCGACGAACCATACCGCGCAAGAATAGCGGAGCCCGCTCTAGACGTTTGGTGGCCTCGTCCGTCCAGCGAAGATCGATCCCGACCGCATCATGGGAATCCGGTGCATTCATGATGAGCATCCTGTTACGACTGGTTCAGGAGTTCCTTCAATTCCTTGCCGGCTTTGAAAAATGGAACCTTCTTGGCAGGGACTGCCACCGTCGCACCGGTCTTGGGATTCCGCCCTTCTTTCATCCGACGCGCCCGCAGGCGAAAACTGCCGAACCCTCGGATCTCCGTCTTATCGCCGTTCTTCAATGAATCGCGCACGCAATCGAAAATCGTATTGACAACCACTTCCGCCTGCCGCTTCGTCAAGGTCGTGATCTGTTCGGCTACGCGCTCGATGATTTGGGCCTTCGTCATATCGATCTCCCCTTTCGTGATGATGAATCGGCCTGCGCACCAATCCAGCTCTGCTAGAACGCCATGAGATACTTGAGTCCAACCCCGGAATTAAAATCTAACTTGGGGAAGAGCCCAGATATTCGCGACTCGATCAATTCTCTAAATGAAAACCGCCGGCGCGGTTCGAGGACTTTCGGCTCGCCCTCGATCCCTGCTACATCCGCCGCAAGTTGAATGGCAGCTTCGAGATCACCGAGTTCATCCACAAGCTTCGATGCTTTGGCCTGGCGGCCCGTAAATATTCGACCATCCGCCAACGCCTGCACCGCCGCCACGTCGAGCCCACGCCCCTCCGCCACCGCCTCGATAAACTGTTGATGGACATCGTCCATGACGGACTGAAGCAACGCCTGTTCTTCATCGCTCATCTTCCGAAGCGGTGATCCCACATCTTTGAATTTCCCACTTTTAATCACGACACCTTCGACCCCGATCTTCTTGAGCAACCCCTCGACGTTCGCCATTTCCATGATGACACCGATACTTCCGGTCAACGTCCCGGAATTGGCCATGATCCGATCGGTCGCCACCGCAATATAATAACCGCCTGACGCCGCCACCGTCCCCATCGAAGCGATCACGGTCTTGTTGCTCTTGCTGCGAACGCGCTGGACCGCATCGTGAATTTCTTGGGACGGCACGACTCCGCCGCCGGGGCTGTCGATCCGTAAGACAATCGCCTTCACGGAAGGGTTGTCGGCAAAACGCTTCAGCTCGCCGACCGTGGATTGCGCATCCACAATGACTCCTTCAATACGGATCAACCCGACCCGGTCCTCCATCGAAAAATCGAGGTCGGGGAAAAACAGGTTCACCAGAAAGAGCAGGCCAAGCCCGATCCCGAGCGCCCAGAGTGCTCTGCGCACGATCCCTCGCTTCGGCGGCCTTTGTGTCTTTTCATCCAGCATCGTTCAGTTCACTCAAAGCGCCGAGGGCACTAGGCCCCCGGCTTACCCCGAGATCCGGTACTCAGACCTATTTCTCGTCCTCGTCTTGGCCTCGCTTCCGATTCTGTTTCACCGCACGGCCTAAGCTTTGGTCGAGTGCGCCTTGCGTGGCATGAAACTCATCGACCGTTCGGCGATCGGAATCCATTTGATGGTCGCGCAGGCTAAGCGCGATCTTCCGTTCTTCACGATCGACCTTGATGATCTTAGCCGTCACTTCATCCTGCAGCTTGAACTTTTCTTCAAGCTTGGCCTGGGCATCGAGCCCAGCCTCGCTGATATGAATCAATCCTTCGACTCCCCCGTCCAGTTCGACGAAAATACCGAAGTCGGCGACCTTGCTGACCTTTCCAACGGCCACATCCCCGACCGCGTACCGGCTCGGAATTTCATCGTCCCATGGATCACTCTTCAGCTGTTTATACCCAAGCGACAGACGCTCCTTTTCTTTGTCGATCCGCAAGACGACAGCCTCGACCTTTTGTCCCTTTTTGAAGAGCTCGGAGGGATGCTTAATGTGTTTTGTCCAGGACATGTCGGAAATATGGATCAATCCGTCGATGCCCTCTTCAAGTCCGACGAACGCGCCAAAGTCGGTGAGACTCTTCACCTTCCCTTCGATTCGCGTGCCGATAGCATACTTCCCTTCCACCATGTCCCAGGGGTTCGGGGCAGTTTGCTTCATGCCGAGCGAGATTTTTCTGCTGGCCGGATCCACGTTCAGCACCGCCGCTTCAACCTGATCCCCGATGGACACGACGCGTGACGGATGGCGCACCTCGTGTGTCCATGACATCACAGAGACATGCACCAAACCCTCGACACCCGGCTCGAGCTCGATGAAGGCCCCATAGTCCGTCAGGCTCACGACACGACCTCGAACACGGGTGCCGATCGCGTACTTCGTGGCGACGCCGCTCCAAGGATCGGCGCTCTTCTGTTTCAAGCCGAGCGAAATACGCCCGGTCTCTCGGTCATATTTGAGCACGCTCACTTCCACCTTGTCGCCGATGTTGAACATTTCAGACGGATGACCGACTCGCCCCCAGGACATGTCCGTAATATGGAGCAACCCGTCGATGCCGCCCAGGTCGATGAACGCCCCGTAGTCCGTGATGTTCTTCACCACACCTTGAATCAATTGCCCTTCCTTCAGAGTGGAGAGAGTCGTCTTTCGTTTCGAGTCCCTCGTCTCTTCCAGAAGCACGCGCCGGGACACGACGACATTGCCGCGCCGATGATTGATCTTGATAATCTTCAGGGGAAATGTGCGGCCCACCAACCCATCAAGGTCCCGCACCGGATGAAGATCGATCTGCGAGCCTGGCAAAAAGGCCTTCACGCCGATATCCACCATCATGCCGCCCTTGATACGCGCCACAATCTTGCCGTCGATACTCTTGCCGTCATTGAAGAGCTTTTCCAGCTCTTCCCAAATCTTCATCTTGTCGGCTTTTTCTTTGGAGAGAATCAGATTGCCGTCGGCGTCTTCACATTCTTCGATATAGACTTGAAGCCGATCGCCCACCTTGACGTTCTGAAGTTCCTCGGTGGAGAACTGATCGTTCGGGATCATCCCTTCGGACTTATACCCGATGTCCACGACCACCTTGTCTTTGGTCACGGCGACAATGCGGCCCTCCGTAATCGTGCCTTCCTCGAGGTTTTTGAATGTCTCCTCATACAAGGCTGCTAAGGCCGCTCTATCCAATTGTTGATCACTCGATGGCGAAACCATACTCATGAGATACATCCTACTCTTCCGACAGGAGTCGGGTGCTGATGGTTATACACCGGTATTCACTCAGCGTTGCGAATACCGGCACCGGAATGCTGGGTCGGAGATTCGACGGCGCCCAGCGAGGCGATACGATCCATTACGGTGCGACTGACCTTCTGATAAAACTGCTTGACATCCTCGCCCTCGCCGTCCCGGGGAAAGGTAATGGCGTCCCCGTAGAGAACGGTCACGGGACGGAAACGCGGCCACGTAGTTCCTGGCGGCAGGACGTCGAACGTGCCCTTGAGAAAGGCCGGAACCACGGGACATCCGGTTTGCGCCACAAGCATACCGATCCCTGGTTTAGCGGATTGCAGCCGCCCATCCAAGCTGCGACTGCCCTCAGGAAAGATCACCACGACCTTTCCCGCCTTGATCAGAGCAACCGCCTTCCCAAATGCGTCGCGATCAAATCTTCCGGTCCTCAGGGGAATCCATCCCAACCATTGACAGATGGCCTTCAGGCCCGGAACCGGAAAGAGATCGCTGCGCCCCAGGAACCAAGCCCGCCGACGCATCCCGCAACCCAGGAGCGGGATGTCCACGTAGCTGGCATGATTCGCCGCCACAATGAACCCACCCGTCCGTGGAACTGCTCCGACAACTCGATAGCGAAAACAGCACCAACCGATGGTTCTGACAAGAACCCACAAGATCCCGTAGACGAACGAACTCACAATTTGGCCGTAATCACAGCCATCAGCTGATCCACCACATCGGCAGCGGACAGGTTAGACGTCTCGATAAACCGAGCGTCCTCTGCCGGAACTAGTGGCGCGATCGAGCGGGAGCGGTCCCGCGTGTCACGGCTCGTCAAATCGGCGCTCGTTTCTTCCAATGCTCCCGAATGTCCTGCCGCAACGAGTTCTCTGTGCCGGCGTTGAGCCCTGACCGTCGGATCCGCTTCGAGAAAAAATTTCACGTCTGCCGAAGGGAACACTTTCGTCCCCATATCCCGTCCTTCGGCCACCACCGCTCCATCCTGCCCAATTTGTCGTTGGATGGGCAACAACCAAGTCCGAACCTCGGGAATTGCCGAGACCACTGACGCCGCAGACGATACCATAGGTATTCGAAGTTCGCTGCTCACGTCCCTGCCATTGACCAACACGACGGCAGCTCCTTCATGGAACAGCATTTGGAGTGACAACGTGGGCAACAGAGCGGCAACCGCCTCAGTATCCGCCGGATCGAGACCAGACTCAAGAACAGCCCAAGCCGTCGCCCGGTAGAGAGCCCCGGTGTCGAGATAGAGATACCCCAATCGAGAGGCCAATAACTTGGCTGCGGTGCTCTTGCCGACACCAGCCGGACCATCGATCGCAACGATCAACCGTTTCGCTTGCTTGTCTTCCGTTACAGATCCCACGTCTCGGCCTCGCGTCACTACCGTTGCTTGCACTCGCCAGCTAACTCCAAGAGCCTGTGATGAAAATCGGGGAACGATGTCTCGACGCAAGCAATCTCGTCGATCAAGGTTGGAGCCGACGCGGTCAGGCCTGCGATGGCCAATGACATCGCCACCCGATGATCTCCGTGGCTCCGTCCGCGCGCCGCCTGCAGCCGACCATTACCCTCCGCTGTACCAAGTCCCTGCACGATCATACCATCGGGAGCTTCAGTAATCTGTGCCCCCATCGCGCGTAACTCTGCAGACATCGTTGCAATCCGATCGCTCTCTTTGACTCGCAATTCCTCGGCCCCGGAAATGATTGTCTCGCCCTCTGCAACGGCAGCAGCAACACAGAGGATAGGAAACTCATCGATCGTCCTGGGAATCAATTCCGGTCCAATCGCCGCCCCACGCAACTTGGCCGACTTCACTCGGATATCAGCAACCGGCTCTCCTGCCTCTTCACGCAGATTGAGCAATTGAATGTCCGCGCCCATTCTCGTCATCACATCCAACAAACCAGTCCTGGTCGGATTAATCCCCACCTGTTGAATCGTCACATCCGAGCCGGGGACAATCGTCGCGCCTACGATGAAGAATGCGGCGGACGAGAAATCCCCCGGCACGACCAATCGTGGCGCCGCATGCCACCCGACCGACGGTCGCCCGTCAAGCAGGAGGGTCGTCCCGTCCCGTCGAAAAGGAATGCCGAAAAACTGAAACATCCGCTCCGTGTGGTCCCGCGAAAGACGCGGCTCTGTGATGCTGGTCGTCCCTTCGGCAAACAGAGCGGCGAGCAACAGGGCCGACTTGATTTGCGCGCTCGCCACCGGCGAGCGGTACGTAATCGCATGGAGACGACTCCCCTTCACAGCCAAAGGCGCAAGTTCGCCGCCTTTTCGTCCGGCGATGTTCGCCCCCATCTCCCGCAACGGTTTGACGATCCGTCCCATGGGGCGGCGCCGTATCGACTCGTCGCCGGTCAGCACCGTGAAAAAGTCCTGCCCTGCCAACAGGCCCGTCAGGAGACGAATGCCTGTTCCTGAATTCCCGCAGTCGATCGGCCCATTCGGCTCTGTCAGACCCCAGAATCCCTTGCCATGCACAAGAAGTTCGCCGACCGATTCATCGATACGAATGCCGAGAGCTTGGAACGCACGGACCGTATTGAGACAGTCTTCTCCTCGACAGTAGCTTGCAACTCTGCTCACCCCGTTCGCCAAGGCTGTTAATATGACGGCGCGATGAGTAATCGATTTATCGCCTGGGACAGAGATCGTCCCCTGCAAGGGGCGGCCCGGTGTTATGGTCAACGAAGTCATAGGCATATTACGCCGGCACCGACGGTCTCGTGGAGAGTTTTTCTCGTTCTTGCTTTGCCTGCTCGAGCTTCTTCTCGATGCCTGCGGCATCGCTCACTTGAATGAGTTGCTTCAGTTGACTCAATGAACGCTCATAGGCCTCGATGAAGGCGACCACATTGTCGCGATTCCACAAGAAAATATCACGCCACATTTCCGGCGAACTGGCGGCAATCCTGGTCGTATCCCGCAACCCGCCCCCCGAATGGCTGGCCAGATCGAGGGAGGGAATCTGTTGATCGCGGATCTCCGACAGGGCATTCATCAAAGCAAAGGCCGCCACATGAGGCAAATGGCTCACGGCGCCGAGAATCTTGTCGTGGAGATGAGCATCCATCGTGAGCACCACGGAGCCGGTCGCTTGCCACATCGTTCGGACTTGATCGAGCGCCTGAGAATCCGTCGTCCTTGTCGGAGTGATGATACAGCGCGCCCCCATAAAGAGCTGATCCGATCCTGCAGCCACACCGGTCTTCTCCTTGCCGGCAATGGGATGGGCTCCGACAAAATAGACACCCGCGGGCATGGCCCGTTCAGCCTGTTCCACCAACAGACCCTTCACGCTTCCGACATCCGTCACAATCGCGCCTTTTTTCAAACAGGAAGCCCACTCAGTTAGATGGCGGTCATAGGTATCGACCGGCGTGGCCAACACAACCAAATCGGCATCCTTCACTCCGTCTTTGGGATCCATTACGTAGCGGTCGATCGCGCCAAGCTCGACTGCGGTTTTCAGATTTTCGACTCTCCGTCCGATCCCGACGACCGTTGATGCCAAACCCTTTCGGCGGAGAATCATGCCGAGTGATCCGCCGATCAATCCGACTCCGATAATCGCAACCTGTTTGAAATGCAACATCATGCTTTACACCCGATCGAGGCCGCGCCTCAATCCTCTGTCCTCCACATACTGTCTTTACAATTACACTTCCCGGCCAATCGCCACGGCGATTTTTCGCATGTCCTGCATCAGTTCCTTGAATTGACTTGGCTTAAGAGATTCCTCACCGTCACACAGCGCGCATTCCGGGTTCGAGTGGACTTCGATGAGCAGGCCATCCGCCCCTGCTGCCAGGGCGGCCTTCGACATCGGCGCCACCAGATTCCACTTGCCTGTGGCATGGCTGGGATCGACAATGACGGGCAAATGCGACAGTTCTTTTAACGTCGGAACCGCCGCAAGGTCGAGCGTATTGCGATATTGCGTTTCGAAGGTTCTGATTCCCCGTTCGCACAACATGACGTTCTGGTTCCCGCGAGACATGATGTACTCTGCCGATAAGAGAAATTCCTTGATCGTCGCCGAAAGCCCCCGCTTCAGCAGCACCGGCTTATCGTAGGCCCCGACTTCCTTGAGAAGCTCAAAGTTCTGCATGTTACGGGCGCCGATCTGAATAATGTCGGCTTTTTCGAGAAATAATTCAATGTCGCGAGTATCCAGAATCTCGCTGACCACAGGCAACCCGGTTTGTTTCTTCGCTGCAATCAGATAATCCAACCCTTCCCGTCCCAACCCCTGAAAAGAGTAGGGAGAGGTGCGTGGTTTGTAGGCACCACCTCGCAAAATGCTCGCACCGGCTGCCTTGACATCATGGGCGATCCCGACCGTGATTTCGAGCCGCTCCACCGCGCAGGGGCCGGCCATGATGACCACCTTGTTGCCGCCGATCTTCACGCCGCTGACATCGATGACCGTGCCTTCACGCTTGAATTCCCGGCTGACAAGTTTCCAGGGCGCAAGGATCGGCAAGACACTTTCCACGCCGGGCAACGCTGTGAGCGGCTGATTATGCAGAACCCGATCGTCGCCGATGACCCCGATGATCGTCCGTTCCTGGCCGGTCGAGAGTTGTGACTTCAGTCCCAATTCACGAAGACGATCGATAATGTGGTCGACTTCCCGTTCGCTCGCTTCTGGCTTTAATACAATGATCATGTTGCCCTCACTAGCAGGATGCTGAAAAAGTCACTCCCAGGAACCGTGAAACGTTAGACGTGAAAGGTGAAACGTGGGATTGCCGAGCGCTCTCCCTCCGAAACATTTCACGTTTTACGTTTCACCTTTCACGAACGACGAGGACGGCCTTGTTGAGCATCCTGCGCAGTTACTAGACACTCAATGCGGCTGAATGACCCGCTTGAATGCAGCCAAAAATTCCCTGTTTTCCTCTTCCAAGCCGATCGTCACCCGAACCATTGTCCCCTCGATGTGACGAACGATAACGCCTTCCCTCAGCAAGGCCTCAAACGCCGCGCGGCCGTCGCACCCGATATCGACATACACAAAATTCGCTTCGCTTGGAATCGGCTCAAACCCGAGCGAGGCCAATCCCTTGACCATTTGTTCCATACCGGCCCCATTCACCGCCCGGCTCTGCGCCACATGTTCGTCGTCGCCGAGCGCAGCGAGCGCGGCTCGTTGCGCCAGGCTGTTGGCATTGAAGGGGGGGCGGATTCGATTCAAAAAATTGGCAATCTCCACCGTCGCCACGCCATACCCGATTCGCAATCCGGCGAGGCCATAGATTTTCGAAAAGGTCCGCAGCACGATCACATTCCGCCCCTGTTTCACATAGGATATGGAGTCCGGAAACTGCTCGCTCCTGACATATTCGAAATAGGCTTCGTCGAACACCACGACGACATGATCCGGCACCAGTGAAAGCAGACGTTCGACCTCAGCGGCCGATACCATTGTTCCTGTCGGATTATTGGGGTTACAGACGAAGAGGAGCCTCGTCCGGTCGGTGATGGCATCCGCCATCGCCTGCAAATCGTGCCGCCACTGCTTTAACGGAACGATAATGGGTTTTCCGTGAGCCGCAGTGACCTCCATCTTATAAATCACGAAGGTCTGGTCTGCCATGACTGCTTCATCGCCAGGAGCCAGGAAGGTGCGGGCGAGCAGGCCTAAGATTTCATCCGATCCATTCCCAAGAACGACCTGATCCGGAGTCACTTTCCAACGATCCGCCAGCCCTTCGCGCAGGCGAATAGCGCCGCCATCGGGATAGCGATGCAAAGTCGATATTCCCCCGTTCAACGCGGCAAGCGCTTTCGGGGATGAGCCCAATGGATTCTCGTTGGACGCCAGTTTGATGACTCGCGGAATCCCCAGTTCCCGTTGGAGCTCCTCAATTGGCTTCCCAGGGACATAGGGACTCAGCGAAGCGATATCTGGATGGACCTTTAGCGACATGGCATCAACTATGGGCTGGATAGGAGCCCAAAACCTTCATGAAAAGGCAGCGACCGGTGATTTCTTCGATGGCTTTCTTGACCCGCTCTTCCTCCATGTGCCCTTCGATATCGACGAAGAAGATGTACTCCCAGGCTTTTCGCCTGGAAGGGCGCGACTCAATTTTGGTCATGCTGAGGCCATGTGAGGCAAACGGACGAAGAAGATCGTACAGGGCGCCGACTTTGTCTTTTACCGAAAGCATTAAAGAGGTCTTGTCTTTCCCTGTACGCTCAGGCGGCTTCTGGGACAGGATGAGAAAACGGGTCATGTTATTCAAATTATCTTCGATACGGGCCTTGATGACCTTCAAGCCGTACAGCTGAGCTGCCAACTCCGATGCGATGGCGGCACCAGAGGGATTGTCCACACATAATTCCGCTGCACGGGCCGTGCTCGCCACCTCCGACACTGGAACATTGGGAAAGTTGGTTTCCAGCCAATTTCTACATTGGGCAATGGCATGGGGGTGGGAATGTATTTGTTTCACATCTTCCATGATACCGGACTTGGACATCAAATGGTGGGATACCTCTTGAAGCACTTCGCCGTAGATCAATAGATTCGAATCGATGAACATGTCCAGCGTGTGGTTGACCACCCCTTCTGTCGTGTTCTCAATCGGGACCACCCCGAAATTGGCTCGCCCCCGTTCGACTTCGCTGAATACATCCTTGATGCTATTGACCGGAACATAGTGGGCAGACGAGCCGAACTTCTGCATAGAGGCCATATGCGTAAATGTGGCTCTGGGTCCAAGATACGCGACCTTCTGAGGTCCCTCCAGCGAGAGGGACGCAGACATGATTTCCCGGTAGACCGGACGGATCGCTTCGGATGGAAAAGGCCCTGGGTTCTGTCGTGTGAGGCGCTCGATTATTGCCGCTTCCCGCGCCGGGGTATGGAGATTGGCGTCCGCATCCTTCTGTTTTTTGAGCTTACCGATCTCAATGACACTCTTGGATCGCTCATTCAGCAGGCGTAAAATCTCGTCGTCAATGCGATCGATCTTTTCCCGATACGCGGAAAAGTCTCCAGACATAGCTACCCCCTCTTCCCAGCCCACGGATACTGGTATCCGTCCGTTGGCTGGAATGGCACAAGCTAAGTGGGAAATGATACAGGATCCCTTCCTGGCAATGCAAGGAGACCCTCGGCGTTTCACAAGCTTGCGTGAGGATCTCCGCCGTTTCCTGTATTAGTATCGGCAGGACTTGATGGGAAACAACTGCATTACGGAAAGAGGGGGGAGACCGGTCTTTTGAAATGATCGAAGGCGAGTTTTGTCGCTTGACGGCCACGCCCAGTTCGTTCGAGGAACCCGGCCTGAATCAGATAGGGCTCATGGACATCTTCAAGAGTACTTCTGTCTTCCTGGACCGCAGCAGCCAGGGACTCAACCCCGACCGGTCCCCCGGCGAACTTGTCGATGACAGTCAAGAGGATCTGGCGATCCATCTCATCGAACCCCGCCGTATCGATACCCAACCATGCCAACGCATCTTGAGCTACAATCCGGCTCACTCGCCCCTCCGCCTTGACCTGGGCATAGTCACGCACTCGTTTGATTAGCCGGTTGGCAATGCGAGGGGTTCCTCGAGCGCGACCGGCAATTTCGCTTGCCCCCTCGGAATCGATTGGGATACCGAGCACCCTGGCCGAACGTGTCACGATGGTCTGCAATTCCACCGGAGAGTAGAACTCCAGTCGGTGGACAAGGCCAAACCGATCCCTGAGCGGGGATGTCAGAGCACCGGCCCTAGTCGTCGCTCCAACCAGCGTAAACCTGGGGAGATCCAATTTTACCGTTCTGGCTGCAGGCCCTTGGCCGATCACAAGGTCCAGCTGATAGTCCTCCATCGCCGGGTAAAGCGCTTCTTCGACAGGGGCAGGGAGCCGGTGAATCTCATCGATAAATAGGACATCGTGCTCTTGCAGATTCGTCAGGATGGCGGCCAAATCCCCTGCATGGGCCAACACAAGGCCGGAAGTCGAGCGGAGAGACGCCCCCATTTCACGAGCAATGATGTGGGCGATCGTAGTCTTCCCCAAGCCGGGAGGGCCATAAAATATCGTGTGGTCGAGCGCTTCGTTTCGCTGCTTCGCCGCCTCGATACAGATCCGCAGGGATTCCTTCATCCGCTCCTGGCCGACGTATTCCTCCAAGGTCTGCGGGCGCAGCACTGATTCAATGCTTCGCTCTTCGTCCGTGATCTGCGTACTAACGACTCGTTCCGCCATGGGGGAAACTCTTTCTGTAGCCCTATTATTTTTCTGGTGCTGGGAGGTACTTGGGTGGAGGCGGAAGGGCGCCCTGCCCTGGCGTTGCCGTACTTCCGCAGTTGGGGGGGCAGGTCTGGAGGCCTCGGGTCGGATCCGGAAGGTTCGACTCCATTTTCTCCAGCTGGCATTGTGTGAGCCGCCCCCCATCCTGGCTTCCGCACCGAGCCGGCACAGACGAGCTGCCGACTTCACGATAGCCATCGGGGCAAGGTCCGCAAACAGCCAACAGATTTGCCCCCAGTGGCACACACTGAACGAGGGTAGGATCACCCTCTTTGCAAATCTCCTTGGACTCGGTCACGCCAGTAGTCGCATAGCCTTCCGGACATTTCCCACAAGTTTTGCGGATGCTTTTCGGTTCGCTCGACTCCTCAGCCTGCGCAGGCAGAGTCCCTACTACCAATAGAAGCACCACTAGCCCGATAGACCATTGAACCCGGACTAGCCGTTGAGTCGATCGCATCATCATCCTTGCCCCCTTGCTAACTCCTTGAGAGATTCACGAATCATGTCCTTGAGCACGATGGACTCGTCATTGGATTTCTTGACCAGCTTTAACGCTTCCTTGGCATCTTGCGGGCGATAGCCCAAATTCACGAGCGCCGACAACGCGTCGTCGAAGACCGCATCTTGTCCCTGCCTAGGTAACTCGCTGGCCGGCGCAAGGGCAGGATGGAGTTTCTCGACTTTATCCTTGAGCTCCAACACGAGACGGCTGGCCGATTTGTTGCCGATCCCTGGAACCGTCGTCAGTTTCTCGACGTCTCCTGACCGAATTGCTGCAGCCAGGTCCGACACCGGAAGAGCCGACAAGACACTCAAGGCCAGCTTGGGCCCCACGCCAGACACGCTGGTGAGCAACACAAACGCGCCCTTTTCCTGGGCCGTCAGAAAGCCAAAGAGTTGAATGGCGTCTTCGCGGACGTGGGTATGCACATTCAGCGAAACACTTTCGCTGAGGTTGGGCAACCCGTAGTAGGTGCTGAGAGGAATGCACACTTCGTATCCGACCCCATGCACATCCAGGATCAGATAGGTCGGCGCCTTGAAGGCCAATCGGCCTGTCAGTGAGGCGATCATACTCTAAGGGGCAACATAGGCTGACGGTTGAGGTGTTCGGAACTCCGACCTTCAGCCTGAATACCTTCAGTCTGAACACCTGAGTAACTACCGCTGTTCTTCATCCAGCTGCGGCTACTTTCTCCATCACCTCGTCGGAAATATCGAAGTTGGCATGAACCTTCTGCACATCGTCATGCTCATCCAGGGCTTCCATCAACTTGAGCATTTGTTCGGCTGCCTTCTCCTCGAGCCTGACTGTGTTCTGCGGAACAGAGGTGACTTCGGCAAGCAGGGTGTCGATCTTCGCATCGACGAGGGCCTTCTTCACTGCTTCAAAGTGGTGCGGATCCGTGACCACCTCGAACAGCTTTTCACCCACCTTCACATCCTCGGCGCCCGCGTCGAGCGCAAGGGACAACAACGTATCTTCATCCACCTTACCCTTTTCAATCGTGAGCAGCCCCTTCTTGTGGAACTGCCAGGAGACAGCACCGGCTTCCGCCATATTGCCGTGATTTTTCGTGAGGAGGTTGCGCAGTTCGGCGACGGTGCGGTTCCGGTTGTCGCTCGTAATTTCCATCAATACACCGGTCCCTCCAGGGCCATACGCTTCTAGATGGAACTCTTCATAGGCTACGCCGGGCAATTCCCCCGTCCCGCGCTGAATGGCTTTCTTCAGCGTATCGCCAGGCATATTGGCTTCTTTGGCCTTCAAGATAGCCAGTCGGAGCCTCGGATTGCCATCTGGGTCGGCGCCTGTACGCGCCGCAATCGTCACCTCGCGGATAATTCGGGTGAAGATCTTCCCGCGTTTGACATCCATGGCCCCCTTGTGCCGTTTAACTGTCGCCCAATGGCTATGTCCACCCATGCTCACTCCATGCAGCCGAACTCAGAAGGGCTGGCTGCGTAAGAATGTGACGTCAATCGACCGGAGCTTGTACTCGTAGCACAGGGTTTAGAAAGGTGTCAATTACACTAGCTCGCATTATTCATGAGCACTTCTGCTGCAATCGCCGATCCGCTGCTGCGACAAGCCTTCGGCCGGTGGGCTCGCCCCTCTGACCTTCGACGTACTGCACCAGTACGCCTCAGGTCCTCCGGGCTCCGCGCACCGGTCTCACGACGCGGCTCCGCGATTTCGCGACGTACTGTCATGAATAATGCGGGCTATGGAGCATACGGCAGGCACGGTTACTCCGAATACAGCAGCAACTGTATCCCGATGAGCAGAATCAAGCAGGCCCAGGGCAATTCCCATTTGGGAAACCCCGCATTCGACAGGGAACGGAACCAATCAGCCAGCAGTTTGGACGAACCAGCCGTCACCGCCATGGAGCCAATAATCGCGTGATCCATTGCAATCTGGTGCGCTGAAGGATGGTCGCCGTGGGAATGGCCAAACAACATCAGCCCCC
>CXWL01012641.1_pt1 | contig 34257 bp, 29 predicted proteins | sample 590931 | NCBI WGS metagenome assembly CXWL01 (sample SAMEA3498368, study PRJEB10139) | groundwater metagenome | biome: water well; material: biofilm material | place: Germany | collected 2015-04-27
ATCTACATCAGCACCGATGTCGAAACCGACGGTCCGATTCCCGGTCCGCACTCCATGCTCAGTTTGGGCTCGGCCGCCTACACCGCTGACAAGCACCTGGTGTCGACCTTTTCGGCCAACCTGGAGACCCTGGAGCAGGCCAGCGCGCACCCCAAGACCTCCGAATGGTGGGCCACACAACCTCAAGCCTGGGCCGCCTGCCGACAAGACCTGGAGGCACCGGAGGCCGGGATGCGTCGTTATGTCGAATGGGTCAAGTCGCTCGACGGCAAGCCGGTCTTTGTGGCCTACCCGGCGGGCTTCGACTTTCTGTTCGTCTATTGGTATCTGATGCGTTTCGTGGGTGAGAGCCCATTCAGCCACTCGGCGCTGGACGTCAAATCGTTTGCCATGGCTGTCATGAAGACCGACTTCCGAGACAGCACCAAGCGCAACATGCCCAAGCGCTGGTTCGACCCACTACCCCACTCGCATGTGGCACTGGACGATGCAATTGAGCAAGGCGCGATGTTTTGCAACATGCTGAAGGAAAGCCGCCTGCAAGGCCGCAGCACCAACTTTAGCCACTCCACCAAGCCATGAAGAGACGTGACCTGTTGCTGACGATCAATTGAATTCAGTTGGTCGCATGAAGCCCACTGCGATACTGCCCCGGACCCTGCCCCTGCCAAGTCTTGAAAGCGTGGTGAAACGCCGGTGCATCCTGAAACCCCAGCAAGTAGCCCAGTTCGGCGATTGGCATGGCCGAGTTCGCCAGATAGTGGCGTGCCAGTTCGTGGCGTGTGGCATCCAGCAGCGCCTGGTAGGCCACACCCGCTTCGAGCAAGCGGCGTTGCAGGGTGCGGCTCGACAGGTGCAAGTCGGACGCCACGTCGGCCAGCTTCACCGCGCCGTGCCCCAGCCGGCCCGAAATGCATTGGCGCACCTGCGCCACGATGCCGCCGTCACGTGGGTGGCGCGCTTGCAGCAGTTCATCGGCGTGACGCTGCAACAAGGGCAACAAGGTCTTGTTGGCTTGCGGGATCGGCAGGGCCAATACCGCGGCCGGAAAAACCGCCCGATTGACACCCGCGCCCCAACGCACACGGGCACCGCTGATGGCGGCGATGCGCTCGGCTGTCGTGGTGTCAGTGGCATGCGTGAACGCGATCTCGAAGCCAGTCAGGGCCTGGCCCACCAACCATTGCGCACAGGTTTGAATGCCCGAGAAGACCGACTCGGCCAAGGCCCCCGCAGCCGGATGCGCGGCGCAATCATTGCGCCAGGCGTACACCACCTCATCACCGTGCTGCGTAAAACTGGAGCGTCCCAGGTCATGCACTAGCGACTCAAACCGTAGCACCTGCTGCAACGCCTCGCCCAGCGTTGGGCAGGCCAGCAACAGGATGCCGTTGACGCCGTAGGTGGTGGGTTTGACGTGCTGGCCCAACCGCCACCCAAACTCCGGGCCAGCGCGCGCGCTGGCCAACTGCAACATGGCAAGGTAGGCGGCAACCGGCAGGTCTTCGTCCCCGATAGCCGAGCGCCCCAGCGCTTGGGCAAGTTGTGGGGCGCACAAGCCCTCAGCCCGCGCCGCGTCCCACAAGGTGTGGGCATACGCCGCCACTACCCGCGTGCCAGGCGCACGGGTGGCGCGGTAGGGGTCGAACTCAACCCGTTGTTCGAGCATGCAAGAAATTCCTATTCTCGAGAGACCCATGTTAACGGCTCGAAGTCCAGACGCACTGACGCAGCCATCCATCATCCTTGACAAGCCGATTGCTTGTGTGAAACCATCATCCGGCACCAAACTCGTTTATCACCTCAAGGAAAACGCCATGCGACTGACCGTTAGAAACCGATTGATGTTGGGCTTTGGCGTCATGCTGCTGCTGCTGGCGGTGGTGACCGGTGTCGGGCAAACCCAGTTGGCCACCATCCAGCACTTCAACACCGAGCTCGACGAACGGGCGTTTCGCCTGTCGCTGGCCTCGGACTGGGCCACACAGGTCAAGATCGCGGTAGCCACCAAAGCGGCCGTTCCCAGCCTGGAGATCGAACCAGTCAAGAAGCTGGGAACCCTGACGCTGGCGAGCGCCGAGAAGGCCTTGCTCGGCGCGGCCGTGGCCTCGCACGGCGGGCCTCCCGAGGCGCACAGCCAGGCGGTCGGTCAACTGGCCGGCAAACTGGTCGAACTGCAGGTTGCCGATAGTGGCAAATTGCAGCAAGCGCTCAGTAGCGCAGTCGCCGTGATCTGGGGCGTACTGGTCGCCGGCATCGTGCTGGGCGTGCTCATTGCCATGCGCATCTCGGCCGGCATCGTGGGTCCGCTCAAGCTGGCGGCGCAGGTCGCCGAGAACGTGGCCGCGGGCGACCTGTCCCAGACCATCCATGCCCACGGCAACGACGAAGTGGGCGCCATGCTGGCATCACTTTCCGGCATGCAGACGAGTCTGACCAAACTGGTCTCCAATGTCCGCCAGGGTTCCGAGGGTGTCGCCTCCGCGTCCGCCGAAATTGCCCAAGGCAACCAGGACCTGTCGTCGCGCACCGAGCAGCAGGCCAGCGCGCTTGAACAGACCGCCGCATCGATGGAGCAACTGGGTGCCACCGTCAAACAAAACGCGGACAGCGCCCGCCAGGCCAATCAGCTCGCGCTGAGCGCCTCCACGGTGGCGGTGCAAGGCGGCGAAGTGGTCGGGCAGGTGGTGCAGACCATGAAAGGCATCAACGAGAGCTCACGCAAGATCTCCGACATCATCAGTGTGATCGACGGCATTGCCTTCCAGACCAACATACTGGCCTTGAACGCGGCGGTGGAAGCGGCGCGCGCCGGTGAGCAAGGGCGCGGTTTTGCGGTGGTGGCTTCGGAGGTGCGTTCGCTGGCCGGCCGTTCAGCCGAGGCGGCCCGGGAGATCAAGAGTTTGATCGGTGCCAGCGTGGAACGGGTGGAACAGGGCTCGGCGCTGGTTGATCGCGCCGGCGAGACCATGACCGAGGTGGTCGCTTCGATCAAACGTGTCACCGACATCATGGGCGAGATCAGTGCCGCCAGCAGCGAGCAAGCCTCGGGTGTGGCGCAGGTGGGCGAAGCAGTTACCCATATGGACCAGGCCACGCAACAAAACGCGGCGCTGGTGGAACAGATGGCGGCAGCGGCCAACAGCCTCCAAAGCCAGGCCGAAGATCTGGTGCGGGTGGTGTCGGTGTTCAAGCTGCCCGCCGGCGAGGCCCATTTTGCTTCGCCCAGAGCCCCCGCGCGGCCCCGGCCCGCTAAAGCCGCGCCATCACCGGCCCTTGGCATTCGGACGGGCGGTGCCGCCCGGGCACCCGCCCTCAAACTGGCACCCACTTCCTCACGCGGGTCACCCAGGGCGAAGACCCCGGCCGCATTGCCAATGGCGCCACCGAAGACCAGCACCAAGGTCACGCCCGCGAGTGGTGATGACGATTGGGAGACGTTTTAGTCGCCAGCACCGGTTGCGCATCGCTGACGGCGATTGGCGCGATTGGACAATCAATTGGCGGGATCGCGAAACGGTCCATCGCAGACTTTGCCCTACAGTGGCACGCGACCCAAAGTCAAGGGCCGCCACCACGCGGCACCACAACCTGTAGTGCCCCACAGACACAAGGGAGACTGTCATGCGACGATGGAACGGCTGGGGTGACGACGCCACCTCGATGGACTTGAACGACCAAGCCCGCGCCATGATGGTGGCGCGGCTCGGACCCGGTCGGCCCGCGCCCGACGCCACGCGCGAGGCGCTGCTGACGAAGATTCCACCGTCACGTCTGCCCGCCCACCCGCTGATCCAGACCGACGCCTCAACCCGCTTAACCATGGCCCTGGGCGAGAGTTTTGCGGACTGGATTCGCAAGCGCTTTGGCGCCCTGCCCCCAGTGCCGGATGGGGTGGCCTTTGTGGAGTCGGCCCAACAGGTGCGTGAACTGCTGGACCTAGCCCAAGCCAATGGCTGGATGGTGATCCCCTTTGCCGGCGGCACCAGCGTGGCCGGTCATCTGGACTGCCCGATCAGCCAGCGCCCGATCCTGTCCATCAACCTGACCCGCCTGAACCAACTGCTGCACCTGGACCCAGCCAGCCAATTGGCCACCTTTGGCGCGGGCACGACCGGGCCGATGGTCGAGGCGCAATTGCGCGCGCAGGGCTACACACTGGGGCACTTTCCGCAGTCGTTTGAATACTCCACCGTGGGCGGCTGGGTGGTCACACGCTCCAGCGGCCAGCAATCGCTGCGCTACGGACGCATCGAGCAACTGTTTGCTGGCGGCCGGATGGAAACCCCGGTCGGCACACTCACCATCCCGACCCTGCCCGCGAGCAGCGCCGGGCCGGACCTGCGCGAACTGGTGATGGGCTCGGAGGGTCGTTTTGGTATCCTGACCGAGGCCACGGTACGGGTCACGCCGCTGCCCGAGCACGAGAGTTTTCATGCCATCTTTCTGCCCAACTGGGACGCCGCCGAGGCCGCCGTGCGCACCCTGGTGCAGCGCAGATTGCCGCTGTCAATGCTGCGGCTGTCCAACGGCATCGAGACCGAAACCAACCTCACCCTGGCCGGCCACGCCAGGCTGATTGGCTGGCTGGAGCGTTACCTGGCCCTGCGCGGTTGCCGTGAGGGCAAATGCATGCTGATGCTGGGCGTCAGCGCCGACCGGCGCACCGCCCGCCATGCCTTGAAGGAAGCCCGCCACACGCTGGGCAAGTTTGGCGCTGTCTACATCGGCACCGCCATGGGCAGCAAGTGGGTAGCCAACCGCTTCAAGGGCCCGTATCTGCGCAACACCCTGTGGGACCAGGGGTACAGCGCCGACACCATCGAGACCGCCGTGGACTGGCCTAACGTCAAACCGCTGATGCTGGCCATGGAGCAGGCCTCGCGCGATGTGTTTGCCCAGTACGGCGAGCGGGTGCACGCCTTCACCCACCTGTCGCACCTGTACCCGCAGGGCAGCAGCATCTATTCCCAGTTTGTCTGGGCCACCGCGCCGGGTGGCTTTGCGCCGAACTTCGAGCGCTGGCAGAAACTGAAAGCCGCCGTGGCCGCGACGATTGCCGCGCACGGTGGCACGGTCAGCCACCAGCATGGCGTGGGGCGCGACCACGCCACCCATCTGAAGGACGAAAAAGGCCCGCTGGGCATGGCGACCTTGGCCGAGCTGTGCCGCCACTTCGATCCCAACAAGGTCATGAACCCCGGCAAGCTGCTGCAGGACGACGGCCCATGGGCGAGTTGAACGCGGGCGCACGACGCGCCCAGGCCCTGGCGCAACTCGAACAACAAGAGTGGGACCTGGTGGTGATTGGCGGCGGCATCACCGGTGCGGGTGTGGCCCAGCAGGCGGCACGCCGGGGCTGGAAAGTGCTGCTGCTGGAGCAGCGTGACTTTGCCTGGGGCACCTCCAGCCGATCTTCCAAACTGGTGCATGGGGGCCTGCGTTACCTCAAAGAGGGCGACCTCAAGACCACGCTGCATTCGGTCCACGAACGCCAGCGCCTGATGCGCGAAGCGCCGGAGCTGATCGAGCCGCAGAGCTTCTTGTTTGCCAACTGCGCCGGACGCAAGCCCGGTCGCTGGCTGTTTCAGACCGGCTTGATGGTCTACGACCTGATGGCGGGGCAGCGTGGCCACTACTGGGCAAACTTGAGTACCGCACAAACATTGGCCCCCGGGCTCAAACCGCGCCACATGCGGGGCGCACTGGTCTTCTCCGATGCCAAGACCGACGACGCACGCCTGGTGTGGCGGGTGTTGATGGAAGCCCAGCGCGACGGTGCGGTGCTGCTCAACTATGTCGCGGCGCGCGGCCTGCGGCTCACTGCGGGACAAGTCAGTGGCCTCGACATCGAGGAGGTCTGCACCGGCCAGCGCCACACGGTGCGGGCCAAGTCACTGGTCAACGCCACCGGCGCCTGGGCCGACCACCTGCGCGCGGGGGTGGGCGCGAAGCCTATGCTGCGGCCCCTGCGCGGCAGCCACTTGGTGGTGCCATTCTGGCGTTTGCCAGTGGCCCAATCGATCAGCCTGATGCACCCACGCGATGGCCGTCCGGTGTTCCTCTATCCGTGGGAAGGCGCCACGCTGATCGGCACCACCGACCTGGACCACCAAGGTGACCTGAACGTGGAGGCCAGCATTACGCAGGCCGAAGTCGATTACTTGATTGAGGCCGTCAACGACCAGTTCCCCGCCTCGGCCTTGACTGCGGCCGACGTTAGCGCCTGCTACGCCGGAGTGCGCCCGGTGGTGAACGACGGCCAGAGCGATGCGTCCAAGGCCACGCGCGACCATGTGGTACTGGATGAGTCGGGCCTGATCACGCTGACCGGCGGCAAGCTCACCACCTTTCGGCTGATGGCGCAAGACGCGATGGCGCTGGCCGCGCCGCACGTGGGCAAGCCTTTTGCGCGGGACGACGCGGTGATGTTGACGCCCACCCCACCCTTGAATCCACGCTGGAGCCACGCCGTGCGCCATCGCCTGGCGGCGCGTTATGGCTACCGCGCCGCACAACTCAGCGCGGGCGCCACCGAGGCCGATCTGCAAACGGTTCCCGGCACCGCCACCCTGTGGCTGGAGCTGGCCATCGCCGCGCAATGTGAGTCGGTGCTGCATTTGGACGACCTGCTGCTGCGCCGCACGCGCCTGGGGCTCTTGTTGCCGCGCGGTGCACTCGACCACTTGCCGCGCGTCCGTGCCTTATGTGAACCGCATCTGCAATGGGGCGATGCAAGATGGACCACCGAACTGGTGCGCTACCAAGCCCTCATTGCGGCGCACTACCAACTGCCAGCCGTTCAGCGCAACCCACTGCGAGACCCCTCACCATGAGCAAGCCCTACATTCTGGCCATCGACAATGGCACCCAAAGCGTGCGCGCCCTGCTGTTTGACCTGCAGGGCAATCTGGTCGACAAGGCGCAGGTGATGATCGACAGCTACCGGTCGCCGCAGCCGGGTTGGGTCGAGAATGATCCCGAGGCCTTTTGGCAGGCACTATGCCAGGCCTGCCAGCAACTGTGGGCCACCACCTCGGTGCCCAAGAGCGCGGTGGCCGGCGTGGTCATCACCACCCAACGCGGTACCACCATTGCCCTGGATCAACACGGCCAGCCGCTGCGCCCGGCCATGATCTGGCTGGACCAGCGGCGGGTCGAGCAGGTGCCCAAGCTGAAGTGGTGGTGGGAAGCCGCCTTTCGGCTGATTGGCATGCGCGACACCGTCAAACATTTCCAGAAAGAAGCCGAGGCCAATTGGATCGCGCAACACCAGCCACAGATCTGGGCCCAGACCGACAAATACCTGCTGCTCTCGGGCTACCTCAACTACCGCTTCACCGGTCGTTTTGTCGACTCGGTGGCCTCACAGGTCGGCTATGTGCCGTTTGACTACAAAAAGGGCTGCTGGGCGCCACCGCACGACTGGAAGTGGCAGGCCATGCCGATCAAGCCCAGCATGCTGCCCGAACTGGTGCCAGCCGGCACCCACATCGGCAAGATCGATGCCAAGGTGGCGCTGGCTACCGGCATTCCCGAAGGCCTGCCCATCATCGCCGGTGCCGCCGACAAAGCCTGCGAAGTCATCGGCGCGGGTTGCCTCACGCCTGAGATCGCCTGCCTGTCCTACGGCACCACCGCCACCATCAACACCACCACGCCGCGCTATCTGGAGGCGACCCCTTTCATTCCACCCTACCAAGCGGCGGTGCCTCATCACTACAACACCGAGATTCAGATCACGCGCGGCTTCTGGATGGTGAGTTGGTTCAAAGAGCAATTTGGCTTGCATGAACAACAACTCGCCAAGGCACGTGGCGTGGCGCCGGAGACCTTGTTTGACGAACTGGTCAATGCCGTGCCGCCAGGCGCGCAAGGCCTGATGCTGCAGCCTTTCTGGAACCCCGGCATCAAGGTGCCCGGCCCCGAGGCCAAGGGCGCCATCATTGGCTTTGGTGATGTTCACCAACGCGCCCACCTCTACCGCGCCATTCTGGAAGGCCTGGCCTACGCCCTGCGCGAGGCCAAGGAACGCATCGAGAAGCGTGGCGGCGCGCGCATCACCAAAGTGCGGGTATCCGGGGGTGGCTCGCAGAGCGACGCCGCCATGCAGATCACCGCCAACGTCTTCAACCTGCCGTGTGAACGGCCACACCTGTACGAGACCAGCGGTCTGGGCGCCGCCATCCTGGCGGCAGTGAGTCTAAAACTGCACCCCGACTTCGCCACCGCTATTCGCCAGATGACCCGCATCGGCCAAGTGTTCCAGCCCGAGCCGGTGCACGCCAAGACCTACGAGCAGCTCTACCGCCGCGTCTACCTTCGCATGTACCGGCGGTTGCAGCCGCTGTACCGCGATATTCAGGACATCACCGGTTATCCGACGAAGGTTTGACCTTGGGCTCCTTGCCCGAACGGGCCCGCACGGCCTCCCGCAACAGGTACTCCACTTGCGCGTTCACGCTGCGCAACTCCGACGCCGCCAGGCGCTCGATCTGGGCCCATAGCGCCGGATCGATGCGTAGTGCGAAGGACTTCTTGTCAGGACTGGCCATTGGCGTGACAACGCTGAGGGGTTGCGCGTCCCGGCTTCAGTTGTACAAGGTGCCGGTGTTGACCACGGGCTGGGCGTCATGGTCCGAGCACAACACCACCAGCAGATTGGTCACCATGGCGGCCTTGCGTTCGTCGTCGAGTTCCACCAGTCCACGCTCCTGCAAGCCACTCAGGGCCAACTCCACCATCCCAACGGCGCCCTGAACGATCAGGCTGCGCGCGGCAATGATGGCCTGCGCCTGTTGGCGCCGCAGCATGGCGCCGGCGATCTCAGGGGCGTAGGCCAAGTGGGTCAACTTGGCATCCACCACCACGATGCCGGCCAACGAAAAGCGCGCCTGCAACTCATGCAACAAGGCCGCGCCCACCTGCTCGCCGCCGGATCTCAAGGTGATTTCCTTGGGGCTGGCGCTGCCAGTCTCGTCGAGGTTGTCGTAGGCGTAGCTGGAAGCCAGGTGGCGCACGGCGGCTTCGGCCTGGGTCAGCACATAGGACTCGAAATCCTCCACGTCGAAGCTCGCGCGGGCAGTGTCCTGCACCCGCCAAACGATAGCCGCCGCAATCTCGATCGGATTGCCACGCAAGTCGTTGACCTTGAGTTTTTCGCTGTTGAAGTTGTAAGCGCGTGTCGACATCTTGGTGCGGCTGAAGAAGGGGTTGGCCCAACGCAAGCCCTCGGCGCGGTCGGTGCCGCGATAACTGCCGAACAGCTTGAGCAAGGCGGCCTGATTGGGATTGAGGGTGTACAAACCGGCCAGAAACCACACCGCCCCCGCTACCGCGATGGCGCTCAGGGCCACGGTGACACCGCTGGGCGCCCGTGCCACCATCAATGCCGCCACCAGCAGCAGGCCGATTCCCATTGCCACCGCCACAAAGCCGTTCGCGGTCCTGGCCAGGTATTCGTTGGAAGCTTGTTTTTCCATGTCTATCCTCGGTTGTCGCTCCAATCCGGTGATTGAAGACTGCCACGAACTCACTGAACGACCACCGTCAGTGAGATCGAAGTGATATCACTATAGTAGCAACGAAAGCGCTTGTCAAGCGCCCATTGATGAGCCCATTGATGGGCCCCGCGAATGTTGTTTTACAACAAGTTGGCTGATCGCAAGGTTTGCAGCGCCTCGCGCGCGGCCGGCGTCGGGCTGCGCATCAGGTAGAACACCATGCTGTAGCGCAAGGCAAAGGCTTGGGAGACACCCGACTTCAGAATCGCCACGAAGTCGGGCACAAATTCCCAGCGCTCCCAGTTGCCCAAGTCAGAGGCCACCAACCCAGCGCGCGCCGGGTTGTGCCGGATGAAAGTCGCGTAAGCCCGCACCACACGATCCTTGGTGATCCGCGCGCCATCGTTGCCGTGCACGCCCAGGGCCAGCACGGCGGCCTGCAATTCCTGTTCCGGTCGAGCCGGGTCGCGCAGCATCTGGCGCTCGACCCAGTCCAGGCCACCGCTGCCACGAATCTCCAGGTAGGCCGCGAACAGGGCCGAATGCTCGCCCAGGTTCAACCCGATGGTTGGACCCAGCAACTCGGCCTGCAGTGCGGCGGCGGCAGTGTCGTCGCCCGCCACGCCAAGCAGCAGGGTGTACAAGGGCCGACGCATGGCCAGATCGGGCCGCGCCAACCATTGCGTCAGCTTGCGGGCGTCCAACACGGGCTTCAAGGTCCGCATGACGGCATACGGCGCCACCGAAATCTCCTCGTAGGCGGCCTGCGCCACCAAGTCCTCGGCGTTTTCCAGATCGGCGGCAAAGAAGGCAACACGTTGCGGCCAACCCTCGCCGGGTGTTTCCGCCGCGCGGCGCATCGCCAGCAGGCGGCGCGCCCAGTCGGCGCGCGGGCGCGTCAGGTAGCCCAGTGCGCGCCAGCTTTGGGAGCCGGCGCTGTAGACGAGCAGCAAAGTGGCCGGTATGGCGCGGCCTGCCGGGCCTGGAGCAAGGTCGCTCACACTGATGGCGCGCTGGGGCGGCTCGCCCTTGATCACGTCGAGCACGCGCCAACCGCCGCCCACCTCTGGGCCCGCCAGCACCACGGCGTCAGCCGCGAACAGGCGCTGCACCACGGTGTTTTGGGCATCCGCGGGTGCACAAATGGTGCAGGCCCAGGTCAGGGAACCAGCCAGTAAATACAGCGTCAGGCACAAGAGCCAACGGACAGACAGGTTCATACGGTTTGCAGTCGGTTGGTTATGATCGAGTGGCCATTCTAGGCAAGCTTTGAAACCATCGGACGGACGACGCATGGCGCGCTGGCACGTCGACCTGACTGGACACCGGAGACAATTTCAATGAATCGTTATGCGCTGACGCTAGCCGGTCTGCTGAGCCTGTGTTCCAGCGCCGTGCTGGCCTGGGGCAACCACAGTTTTGCGTCCTATCGAGCCTTCGAGCGCATGCCCGAGGTGGCCGGCGCCGTGCCGGTGCCGGTGGAGTCGCTCGAATCGTTCCTCAAGGCCGAAGAGGGAGCCATCGAGGCATTGCTCACAGAGCAGGAACAATGGGCCAGCGCCAATTTGGACTACTACCCGCCACGTCCGGCGAACCTGGCCTTCGCGGCCAACCCGTCACGACCCGACGACGCACGCCGCCTGGCGTTCCTGATGGCGCTGAGGGTCGCCCCCAACAGCAAGTTGGCCCTGTACGTCCAACCCGACCCGCAAACCCAGTTCGACGCCGCACGCGCGCTACCCTACTCGGCCGTCAACACCCTGCCAGAGCCGCCCAACGCCACGCATCGCTTCGCCAAGGTCGCGGTTGGAGAAATGGTCACGCCGCTGCAAGTGATTGCCTCCGCGTCCGACGAGCCTGACTATGGCCTGGACATCAACCTGTGGGGCGACAGCCCCAGCGACTGGGGCAAGGTCTACGGCTTTGGACCTCTGTCGTTTGGTAACCCGGCGGTCAACTTCGCCACGCAGGCGCCGTTTCACATGGGTTTCTTCCATGAGAGCCGCGTCATCTACCTGGCGGCGCCTTTCCTCAAGAAAACCTTTCCACTGTGGCGCGTGCACCAGTACACCGGTCTGGCCGCGTTGGCCTGGCGCACCGGCCACCCCTACTGGGGCTGGCGTTTTGCCGGCCTGGCGATGCACTATGTGCAGGACTTGACCCAGCCCTACCACGCCAGCGTGGCGCCGGGTGACGGCACGCTCAAACTGATTGGCACCAACCTGCTGGCGATGGCGGGCATGCCGCGCCAAAAGAATGAACTGGTGGTGCTGTTGTCGAACCGGCACCTGGCACTGGAGAAATACCAGACGCAGTTGCTGCGCCGCGCCGCCTTGGCCCAGCAAGACACGGCCATCGAGCAGGCCCTGCGCAACCCGAAGCGCGACGCCAACTACCCCGCCTGGAGCGAACGCTACACCCGTGACGTGGTGGCGCGCGAAGCGCATGGCTATGGCGTCGAGTTGTCCGACACACTGATGACCACCATGCCAGCGCTGTTCGTATCCGTCCCGACCTTTGACTTCGGCGTGAAGGAGGCGCACATCGATATCCTGACCGAACTGGGAAAACAAGATGCGACCAAACGCGCCCAGTTGGACGCCGCCATCGCCGAGTTGTTAGGTCATTTTGGCTCGCACAGCCGCAATGTGCTGCGCGGTGTGCTCCAGGCCGGTGGCGTCAAGCCATAAGCAAGTGCACGGGGCGACACGCTCGCGCCAAGTCACCCTATACGTGCGCCCGCGCCAGCCAGGGGCGAGGCAGCGGGCTGCGGGGCATGGCGCAGCAGAGTTCCAAGCCAGCTTGATCTGGGAGCAGCTTGGCGGGGCTCAGTNNTCCTCGCCGTGCTGTACCAACTCTACGAAACCCAACGCTCCTTGATGGAACCGTTCTCGGACTTGGCGCAAACCGCTGCCAAGGTCTACTCCAATCCCCTGTCGATGATGGGCCAAAGCCCGTTCGCGCAGCGCATATCGGCCGGCTACGACCTGCTGCACCGGCTGGGGAAGGACTACGAGAGACCTGAATTCGGGATCCGAACGGTGGATGTGGGCGGCGTCAACATCGCCATTCATGAACGGGTCGAGATTGACAAACCGTTCTGCGAGTTGCGCCGCTTCAAACGTTTCACCGACGACCCGGCCACCTTGGACAATCTCAAGGGGCAGCCGGCGGTCTTGATCGTCGCGCCGCTGTCGGGCCACTACGCGACGCTGCTGCGCGATACGGTCAAGACCATGCTCAAGGACCACAAGGTCTACATCACCGATTGGAAGAACGCCCGACTGGTCCCCATGTCCGAGGGCGAATTCCATCTGGATGACTACGTCAACTACGTCCAGGAGTTCATCCGCCACCTGCAAAAGTCCTACGGCAACTGCCACGTGATGAGTGTTTGTCAACCCACCGTACCGGTGTTGGCGGCGGTCTCCCTGATGGCCAGCCGCGGCGAAACCACCCCCTTGAGCATGACCATGATGGGTGGACCGATTGATGCGCGCAAATCGCCTACCGCAGTCAACAACCTGGCCATGAACAAGAGCCACCACTGGTTCGAAAACAACGTGATCTACCGCGTCCCGACCAATTTCCCGGGTGCCGGCCGGCGGGTCTACCCCGGCTTCTTGCAGCACACCGGTTTTGTCGCGATGAACCCGAGCAACCATGCCAAGAGCCACTACGATTACTTCCAGGACCTGATTCAGGGCGACGACGCCAGCACCGAAGCGCACCGCACCTTTTACGACGAGTACAACGCCGTGCTGGACATGGACGCCAACTACTACCTAGACACCATCAAGGTGGTTTTTCAGGATTTCAGCCTGGTCAATGGCACCTGGGACGTGCGCGGCGTCGGCGGCAAGGTCGAGCGGGTACGCCCGCAAGACATCACCACCACGGCGCTGTTCTCGGTAGAAGGTGAACTCGATGACATCTCGGGCTCCGGCCAAACCGAAGCGGTGCACGCCATCTGCCGCGGCGTGACCGCCTCCGAACAAAAACACCTGGAAGTGAAGGGTGCCGGCCACTACGGCATCTTCAGTGGCCGGCGCTGGCGCGAGAAGGTCTACCCCGAGGTCAAGTCTTTCATCCTGCAGCACCAGCCCAAGCCAGAAGTGGCGGCCAAGGCATCCACGCCAAGCAGACGCGCCCCGGTCGCCCGCGGCCAAGCGGCGGTCAAGCGAGCCAAGCCACGCAAGTGATGCCAGGCCTGGCTGATCGCATTTTGGCAGCGCTGCCGCAAACGCAGTGCACCCGTTGCGGTTTTCAGGATTGCGCGGCCTATGCGCGGGCGATCACGGAAAATGGCCAGGCGATCAACCAGTGTCCGCCCGGTGGCCAGGAAGGCGTGGTGCGCCTGGCGGCCATCATGCAACAGCCTGCACCGCCCCTGAACGTGGCGTTTGGCCTTGAGGCGCCACGCGGCGTGGCGGTGATCGATGAATCCTGGTGCATTGGCTGCACCTTGTGTATCAAGGCCTGCCCCACCGATGCCATCGTCGGCGCCAACAAGCTCATGCACACGGTCATGCAGACCTATTGCACCGGTTGCGCCCTGTGTTTGCCGCCCTGCCCGGTAGATTGCATCGACATGGTGCCGGTATCGGGGGGCGCGACCGGCTGGTCAGCCTGGTCGTCCGATCAAGCTGCGCAGGCCCGGCTACGTTATGCGTTCCACACCCAGCGGCGCGTGCTGGATGAGCCTGATGAATCGCCAACGAACGACAACAAACACCTGGCGGCGCAAGCGGCCTTGGCGCGTGCCCGCGCGCGTCGCATGGCTATTTCGGACAAGGTGCAGCCGCCACCCTGATCAGGTGACAACCAGATTCTTGTAAACGCCACAACCCAGCGCCAGACCCTCCAGGTCCATCACGTAGGACATCTTGGACTGAACCCGGCCCGTGGTCGGATTGGCGATGTCGTACTCCACCCACCCCGGCTCGAGCGCGGCCTGTTGCAGGATGTCGTCCAGCAAGCCTTGACCGTCGATACCCGCAATATCCTGCACCCGCGTGCCCACCTTGGCGGTGTTGCCACCAAAAGAAAGGTAGTGACCCTTCTGGTCGAGCAGAAAGACATACATGTCGCGATCAAAGAAGCCATTGGCTTTGTCGGTCAAGCCATGAATGAAGGCGTCAAGGGAATTGCATTGGCGCCGGTAGGCAGCGGCGCGGTGCACCAGTTCCACTGCCTCCTCGGCCGAGCCTTGCTGCAGACGAAACATCGCCACCGACTCCACCAGGGTGAAGGCGCGCCCTTCCAGGTTGACGGCGTGCGACACCGCGCGCTCCACCATCTGTGCGTTGCGTTGGGTGATCTCGTCAAGCTGGCGCACTGCCGTGGTGATCTCCGCCAAACCCGAACTCTGCTCCGCGCTGGAAGTCGAGATGTGCGACATGCTGGTCGCCACTTCCCGGATACCCGACACAATCTGGTTGATGTTGGCCCCGGCGGCCCGAATCTTCTGCACGCTGGCGTCCACCTGCGATGACGACGCGCCAATCAACTGACGAATCTCCTTGGCCGAGGCGGCCGAACGTTGGGCCAGATTGCGCACTTCGCTGGCCACCACCGCAAAGCCGCGCCCGGACTCACCGGCGCGGGCGGCTTCCACGGCCGCATTCAGAGCCAGGATATTGGTTTGAAAGGCCAGGCCATCAATGACGCTGACGATCTCGTCCATGCGCTTGGCGCTACTTTGAATCGCTTCCACCGATTCAATCGCTTGCGCCATGGTGCTGGCGCCCTGGTCCGCCACATCACGCACCCGCGCGGCCTGGGAATTGGCTTGCTGCGCGGTGACGGCGTTGTCCTTGACCGTNNTCCGTGCGGTCCGATAGCTCGCGGTTGCCTTCGGCCATGCTCTTGCCCGAATGCGCCACAAAGGCCGCGTTACTGCGCACATTGGCGACCATGGCCGAAATGGTAGACCCCAGCTTGCTGACCTTGGTCGACAGCCCGGCAAGTTCGTCCACACCTTGCGCACTCAGACTTTGGCGCATGTCACCGGCCACCATCGAATCCAGCGCCTGGCGGATTTGCCCCATGTCTTCGCTGTAACTCAGGTAAAACGCCAACGCCAGATACAGCACCAGCAACAGGCCCAGGACGCTGACCCAGACCGACAGCATGGCATCGACGCGGCTGCCACCATCGGAGACGATTTGCACCAGCAAGAACAGCAGCGGCAGGAGCAAAGCCAGCGTCATCACCACCAGCTTGACTCCGAAATGGCAACGGCGCATCAACCACAGGCCAGGGTACAACAGCTTGCCAATCATCTAGGGGTCTCCAGGCTCATTGCTTTTATCAGTACGTCAAGGCATTGCGCCACATTCCCGACGTTCAGTCAAGATGCCCCGCCACCCTGCCGTCGGCAATCTTGTTTCAGCCCAGCGCGTCATTGACCTGGTCATTGAACTCGGCCAGGCTGACCGCATCGCCAATCTCACGCGGCAGCGCGTCACGCACCGAGAACACGCCCAGTATCTTGTCCGCCGGCGAGACGATGGGAAGGTGCCGAAAACCACGCTCGATCATGATCAGCACCGCCTCGGACACCTTCATGTCCGGCCCCACGCTTTGCGGGTTGTGCGTCATCACGTCCGACACCGAGGTCGTCTGCGGGTTAAGTGCCTTGGCCAGCACACGCGTCATCAAATCGCGCTCGGTCAATATGCCCAGCATGACACCGTGTGTATCGATGACCAGCACGCTGCCACAACCGGCCTTGGTCATCACACAGGCGGCCTCCCACACGCTGGCATGGGGCAGCAAGCTGACCACGTGACGCTGTGACATGGATTGGAAAACAGTGCGTTGAGGCATGGCGCATATCCTTTCTTCAGACTTCAATCGCGCTGCAATCACGCGCGCGGGGTGGTTTCGGCTTCTAACGCAGTGATGCGTTGACTCTGTCCAACACTTTCGAGCCCGGGCACAGTTGCTTGATGCCCAGCGCGTTGAGCGGCACGTCGCTGGTGTTGAGCGACATGTGCAAGTCGGTCGCAATCGGGTCAAGGTACAACAAGCCGGTGACCACTTCACCGCGTGCCTGGTGCGCATTCATGTAACTCAGCGCGGCGTAACGATCCGTCGGATCGTAGTCGGGATGCAGCTTGCGAAGACGCAGGCTGGAGCCGTCATGCTGCTGCACATCAATCACCTCGCCCGGTGCGTACTGGGCGGTGATCTCACTGTGCTGCGGCATGAAATCGATGCGGCTAACGGCCTCGTTGTGCTGGCGCACATAGTCGTAGCTCTTGGTGCTGCCGCCGTGGTTGTTGAAGGTCACGCACGGGCTGATCACGTCAATGAAGGCCGCGCCGCCGTGACCAATGGCGCCCTTGATGAGCGGCACCAATTGCTCCTTGTCGCCCGAGAAACTGCGCGCCACGTAAGTCGCGCCCAACTGCAGCGCCAGGCCCACCAAGTCGACCGGACTGTCGCTGTTGATTGAGCCCTTCTTGCTCTTGGAGCCACGATCCGCCGTGGCCGAGAACTGCCCCTTGGTCAAGCCATAAACGCCGTTGTTCTCGACGATGTAGGCCATTCGCACCCCTCGGCGCATGGCGTTGGCAAACTGCCCCAGGCCAATGGAGGCCGAGTCACCATCTCCCGAGACGCCCAGGTACAGCAAGTCGCGGTTGGCCAGGTTGGCGCCGGTCAACACCGACGGCATGCGTCCATGCACGGTGTTGAAGCCGTGCGAGGCGCCCAGAAAGTAGTCCGGCGTCTTGGAGCTGCAGCCAATGCCCGACAGCTTGGCGACGCGGTGTGGCTCGATGTCGAGCTCCCAGCAGGCCTGGATGATGGCCGCCGAGATCGAATCGTGCCCGCAGCCGGCGCACAGCGTGGAGATGCGGCCTTCGTAGTCACGCCGCGTATAGCCCACCTTGTTCTGGGTGAGCGTGGGGTGATGCAGTTTGGGCTTGGCGAGGTAGGTCATGCGGCCTCCTTTTGCAGCATGTTGGTTTGTGCCGGTAGCAGGTGACCCTCGATCGCGCGGGTGATGAAGCGCGCGGTAATCGGCGTGCCGTCGTAGTGCAACACCTTGACCAGGCGCGCCGGATCGATCGACAACTCGTTGACCAACATGGCATGCATCTGGGCATCGCGGTTCTGCTCCACCACAAACACCTGGTCATGGCTGGCAATGAACTTATCCACTGACTCTGGAAACGGGAAGGCGCGCAGGCGCATGGCGTCCAGGTCGATGCCCTGTTCGGTCAGCACGTCCAGTGCTTCCTGCATGGCCGGGCTGGTGGAGCCGAAGTACAGCACGCCAAAACGGGTCGGCCGTTGCGCCTTGCGCAACACCGGTTGCGGCACGATGTCGGCGGCGGTTTTGAACTTACGCAGCAGTCGCTCCATGTTGTAGATGTAGTCCGGCCCGCGCTCCGAATAACGCGCATAGGGGTCGCGCGTGGTGCCACGCGTGAAGAAAGCACCCTTGGTCGGGTGCGTGCCCGGCAACGTGCGCCAGGGGATGCCATCGCCGTCGACATCCTTGTAACGGCCAAAGTCCTTGCCCGCTTCGAGTTCGGCGGCGGTCATGACCTTGCCGCGGTCGTACTGGCGCGCATCGTCCCAGACAAAGGGCTTGCACAGGCGCTGATTCATGCCAATGTCCAGATCGGTCATGACAAAGATGGGCGTCTGCAGCCGGTCCGCCAGATCGAGTGCCGCGGCGGCTTGCTCAAAACACTCATACGGGTCTTCAGGGAACAAGAGCACGTGTTTGGTGTCGCCATGCGAGGCGTAGGCGCAACTCAGNNGTCACCGGAATCTCGGCAAAGTACGCCAGGCCAATAAACTCGGTCATCAAGGAGATGCCCGGCCCCGAGGTAGCGGTAAAGGCCCGCGCCCCGTTCCAGCCCGCGCCCACCACCATGCCTATCGAGGCCAGCTCATCTTCGGCCTGCACGATGGCCACATTGCTGCGGCCGGTCTCGGCGTCAACCCGGTACTTGTCGCAATACTTCTGGAATGCCTCGGGCACCGATGACGAGGGCGTGATCGGGTACCAGGCCGCCACCGTGGCACCGCCATACACGCAGCCCAGCGCCGCCGCGCTATTGCCATCGGTGAAGATCTGGTCGCCCACCTTGTCGGCACGGCGCACCCTTAACCCCAAGGGCGCCGTCAGGTGCTGCTTGACGTAGTCGCGGCCCAGGTGCAGCGCCCGGACGTTGGATTCCAGCAGCATCTCCTTGCCCTTGTACTGCTCGGCGAACAGCTTCTCGAACACCTCGGCCTCGACATCGAGCAGCACCGACAGCGCGCCCACGTAGATGATGTTCTTGAACAACTGGCGCTGACGCGGATCCGAATAGGCCGCGTTGCTGATCTCGGTCAGCGGCATGCCGATGACTTCAATGTCGGTGCGGAACTTCGCCTGTGGAATGGGCCGCGTGCTGTCATAGAACAGGTAACCACCGGATGCGATCTCGGCCACGTCGGCGTCCCAGGTCTGTGGATTCATGGCCACCATCATGTCAACACCGCCGCGCCGCCCGCCGTAGCCCTTTTCGCAGACACGCGCCTCATACCAGGTGGGCATGCCCTGGATGTTGCTGGGGAAGATGTTGCGTGGACTGACCGGTACCCCCATGCGCAAAATGGCCTTGGCAAACAGCTCGTTGGCCGAAGCCGAGCCGGACCCATTGACGTTGGCGAACTTGATGACGAAATCGTTGACTGCTTCAATGCGTTTCATACGGCCTCCAACGCGCGACGAGTGGGTTTGGCGTCGCGGCACTTGAGCCCCGCCTGCGTGGTGTTGAGCAAGAACTTCTGCATGTCCCACGCACCGGTTGGACAGCGTTCGGCGCACAGGCCGCAATGCAGGCACACGTCTTCGTCTTTCACCATCACTCGTCCTGTTTTCAAGGCGCCAGACACGTAGAGGTCTTGCGCCTGGTTGCTCGCCGGCGCTTTGAGGCGCGTGCGCAAATCGGCCTCCTCCCCATTGCTGGTGAAGGTGATGCAGTCCATGGGACAGATGTCGACACAAGCGTCACATTCGATGCAGGTGTGTTTGGTGAACACCGTCTGCACGTCGCAGTTGAGGCAGCGGCTGGCCTCCTTGAAGGCGGTGGCGGCATCGAAGCCCAGTTCCACTTCCACGCGGATGCTGGCCAGCGCCACCTCGGCCTTGGCCCATGGCACTTTGAAGCGCAAGTCGTTGGAGACATCGTTGTCGTAGCTCCACTCGTGAATGCCCATCTTGGTCGACATCAGATTGGTCATCGGCGCGGGGCGATGGCGGATGTCTTCGCCATTCAGATAGCGGTCCATCGACACCGCCGCCTCGTGGCCATGCGCCACCGCCGTGATGATATTTTTCGGGCCATAAGCCGCGTCGCCACCAAAAAAAACCTGCGGCAAGCTGGACTGGAAAGTCTCACCCACCAATTGCGGCAAGCCCCACTTGTCAAAGCTGATGCCCACGTCACTTTCAATCCAGGGAAAGGCGTTCTCCTGCCCAACCGCGATCAGCACCACGTCACAGGGCACCAGCACATCCGGTTCACCAGTGGGCACCAGGCTGCGTTTGCCCTTCTCGTCGTAGACCGCCTTGACGATTTCGAAGCGCATGGCGGTGAGCTTGCCGTCGGCATGCTCGAAGGACTTCGGCACATGAAAGTTCAGGATCGGGATGCCCTCGTGCAACGCGTCTTCTTTTTCCCAGGGAGAGGCCTTCATCTCCTCAAAGCCACTGCGCACGATTACTTTCACATCGGTGCCGCCCAGGCGCCGCGCCGAGCGACAGCAGTCCATCGCGGTGTTGCCACCGCCCAGCACAATCACGCGCTGGCCAATGCTGGTGATGTGCCCGAAGGACACCGAGGCCAGCCAGTCGATGCCGATGTGGATATTGTCGGCAACGTCCCGGCGGCCAGGAATCTCCAGGTCACGCCCGCGTGGCGCGCCGCAACCGACAAACACCGCGTCATAACCTTGCTTGAGAAGCTCGCGCATCGATTCCACGCGTTGGCCGCTCTTGAAGGTGACCCCCATATCCAGGATGTAACCGGTCTCCTCGTCGATCACCGACTCCGGTAGCCGAAAGCGCGGGATCTGGCTGCGAATGAAGCCGCCGGCCTTGGCCTCGCCTTCAAACACCGTGATGTCGTAGCCCAAGGGCGCCAGATCGCGCGCCACGGTGAGCGAGGCTGGCCCGGCACCCACGCAGGCGATGCGCTTGCCGTTCTTGGGGCCGATCTTGGGCATGCGGGCCTTCACGTCCTCCTTGTTGTCCGCCGCCACACGCTTGAGGCGGCAAATCGCCACTGGTTCAGGATGCTCGCCATTGCTCTCTTCGACCCGACCGCGCCGGCAGGCGGGCTCGCACGGGCGGTCGCAAGTGCGTCCGAGCACACCGGGAAACACATTGGACACCCAGTTGATCATGTAGGCATCGCCGTAACGGCCCTGCCCGATCAACCGGATGTACTCGGGAACGGGGGTGTGGGCCGGGCAGGCCCATTGGCAATCCACGACCTTGTGGAAGTACGCCGGATCGACGGTATTGGTAGGCTGCAAAGGGGGCTCCTGGTCCGCAAACCGGCGACCACTGCCGGCCTGACGATGGGCACAGTCTAAGGCCACACAGCCCCGCAAATTGATCGGGGAATCCCTCGGTGTAGCCCCCACTTGACAGTTTGTTGAGCCACCGCAAGAAATCCACCGCCACGCGGGTCAGCGCGTCCGCCCGGGCGGTGCCGCAAGCGCCGCGCTCTCACTGACATATTTGGCCAAGGCAATCGCGCGTCTTGCCGAGGGCGACAGCGTGCGGCCCTTGAGCCACATGGCGTAGACATCCGCATACTGCGCCGGCACATTGTTCAGCGGTAGGCGGCGCAACCCCTTGGCGCTTCGGGCCGCGACGGCCTGCGGCAGCACCCCGAGTACATCGGTGTGCAACACCAGGTGCACCAGGGTATGAATGTCGTCACACTCAACCGCGAGCGGAAATTCACTGGCCGAGGCAAACCCGTAGCCGACGGCCACAGCTTCCATCAAGGGGCGTGAAATGGAAATCAATGCAACGCCGAAGCGGCTGATGGCCTGCACGTTGACCACGGCCCTGCGTGCCAGGGGATGGCCGCGACGGCAGTACAGGCCGCCCATTTGCTTGCCGATGGGCGCCATATCGTAGCGCGCGCTTTTCGACACCAGACGCGGATCGCCCAGACAGAAGTCAATCTCCTGAGCGTCCATTTGCAGGAGCAACTGGGGTAGGTTGCCCAGGTGTACCCGCGTCACCAGTTGGGGACTGCTGCGCCGGAGCTGGCACAGCATGTCGGGAATCAGCACCGCGGCGGGAATGGGGGCAGCTCCAATGAAGATCTCGCCCACGTCGCCCTGCTTCACCAGTTCAATGTCGCGTTGCAGGCAACGACTGTCGAATACCAGTTCCCTTGCGCGGCGCAGCACCACCTCGGCAGCCGGGGTGAGCGTGGCGCCCTTGGCGCCCCGGTCGAACAAGCGCAGCCCCATGCGTTCTTCCAGGGTCTGGATACTGCGGCTGAACGCTGCCTGGCTGAGGTGCACGCGTGCGGCAGCCCGGGCAAAACGCCCTTCCTCGGCCAGGGCAATGAAGTGGGTCAGGCGTTTGATGTCCATGGCGCCATTCTCCATCGTCATGCGCAAGACGCAATGGATGACAGACAACTTCGCGATTGACGCAATCAAGGGGCTTGGCCACACTCGCCACCAAACCACCACCGGAGACCGCCAATGGCGCCCACCATGGACCGCCCACGCCACACCGGCTGGGTCGCGCGACTTGTCTGGCCGTCGCTCCTGGCGAGCCTTGCGCTGTCTGTCGGCGCGAGTGCAAACGCGGCGGACTCCACCCCGCATCGCCCGAACATCGTCTTTGTGCTGCTGGACGATGCGGGTTTTAGCGACTTGGGCGCTTATGGCAGTGAAATCCAGACGCCCCATATCGACCAGATCGCCAAGACCGGTGTGCGCTTCACCAACTTCCATACGGCGTCGACCTGCGAGTCATCGCGCGCCATGCTGCACACCGGCGTTGATCACCACCGGGCGGGCGCCGGCACCCTGCGCGTGGTCATGGCCGACAACCAGAAGGGCAAACCCGGCTATGAGGGCTACCTGAGCGACCGCGCACACAGCCTGGGCCAACTGCTGCATGACGGCGGCTACGCCACCTACTTTGCCGGCAAATGGAACTTGGGCGATGGCTTGGAACGCTCGCCCGGCGCAAAGGGCTGGGACCGCTACCTCTCGCTTGAACAAACCGGGGCCGACAATTACGAGGCCAAGGTCTATGCCCCACTCAACCTGGAAGCGGTGTGGTGGGAGGACGGCAAGCGCGCCCGCTTACCTGCCGACTTCTTCTCGACCCGACACTATGTGGACAAGATGGTGCAATTCATTGAGGAAGGCAAGGCCAGTGGCAAGCCGTTCTTCGCCACCATCGCCCTGCAGGCGGTGCACTCCCCGCTGCAAGCCCCAGAGGTAGACATCGCCAAGTACAAAGCACGTTATGCGGCGGGTTGGGAGACCATCCGTTCCGCACGCTACCAGCGCCAGGTTGAACTGGGCCTGGTGCCGTCCGGCATCAAGCTGCCAACGGCGGCGTTGGCAAAACCCTGGAGCAGCCTGAGCGAACCGGACCAGCGCCTCTACGCCAGGAAGATGGCGGTCTTTGCCGGCATGCTGGACAACGCCGACCAGCACATCGGGCGCTTTCGCGAGTACCTCAAGAAGACCGGACAACTCGACAACACCGCGTTCATCGTGATGTCGGATAACGGTGCCGACGCCTATGAGTTGAACAAGCTCAACTTGCCGTTTCGGCTCTGGTACAGGGCCAACTTCGCGTTGGGCATTGAGGATCTGGGCCAACGAGGCAGCTATGTGCACTACGGCCAGGATTGGGCCGAGGTGTCCAATACGCCGTTTGCCAGTTTCAAGGGTACCTCCGCCGAGGGTGGCATGAGGGTGCCGTTCATCGTCAACTACCCCCAGCGCATCAAGCCCGACCGCGTGACAGACCAATTTGCCTACGCCACCGACTTTCTGCCAACGGTGCTGGACCTGGCTGGCATTGCGCTGCCTGCGGACGAGTACCAGGGCAAGAAACTGATGCGCCCCACCGGCTCCAGCATGCTGCCCTACCTGGAGGGGCGCGCCGCAGCCATCCACGATGCGACCTACTCGGTCGGGTTCGAAGGCACGGGTGCCGATACGCTGTACAGGGGAGACTACAAGGTGTCCCGCAACGGCCCCCCGTTTGGGGACAACCAATGGCATCTGTACAACTTGCGGCTGGACCCAACGGAGTCGCTTGACCTGCGCGCCAGCGAGCCGGAACGCTTGAAGACCATGCTCGCGCTGTACGACGCCTATCTGGAAGGCAACGGCGTGGTCAAGCCGCCCGTTGGCTATGCCCCGCTGACGCAATTGCTGAAGAACAACTGGCCCGTTCTGGTGCGCCAGATGGCGTGGGTGCTGGGCGTTGGCGTGGCCTTGCTGGTGGCGTTCATCATCGCTGGCATCTTGGGCTGGCGCCACATGGTTCTGGGGCGCACCCGGACCCAGCGCTGAGTCCGATGTTCTGGATGCCTGGACGCCAGGCAGCATGGGGTGCACTGGCTCTGGCCGCGACAATCGTATTGGGTGGTGTCTACTGGCTGCGCGGCGAATCACATCCAAGGCAGAAGCCGCACGCTCATGAGTCGGTACCCATCGCCAAGGCCCAGTACGTGGGCGCAACGGCCTGCGCTGCCTGCCACCTGGCCCAATACCAGGCCTGGCGGGGATCGCACCACGATCTGGCCATGCAGGTAGCGAGCGGCGCGAGCGTGTTGGCGCCGTTCCAGGGAGAGCGCTTCAGGGAGGGTGGCGTCACCACCATCTTCAGCCAACGCGATGGCAAGTACTTTGTGCGCACCGATGGCCCCGACGGGCGCCTGGGGGACTTTGAAGTGACCCACACTTTAGGTCTCATGCCCTTGCAACAGTATCTGATTCCCATGCCCAATCAAGGCATGCAGGCGCTGACCATCGCCTGGGACGCCCGCCCCAAAGCACGGGGCGGCCAGCGCTGGCTTCATCTCCAGGCCGGTCAGCGCATTCGCGCGGGCGACCCACTGCACTGGACCGGACGACAGAACAACTGGAACTTCATGTGCGCCGAGTGCCACACGACCCAGTTCAAGAAGAACTTCAATCCGCGCACGCGCAGCTACAACAGCCAGTGGTCGGAGTTGAATGTGGCCTGCGAGGCCTGCCATGGCCCGGGCTCCCGGCACGTGGGCTGGGCCGCTCAGTCGGCGGCGCATCGGCGGTCCGACCCCAGCCAGGGGCTGGTGCAGGCACACGATGAACGCAAGCACCGGCGCTGGGACATCCAGAGCGACACCGGCAACGCCATGCACGACACTGCGAGCGCCGCACAGCGCGGGGAAGTGGAGCTGTGCGCGCGCTGCCACGCACACCGTAGCCAGATCAGCGATGACTACGTTCATGGCCAACCCCTGCTGGACACGCATGTACCCTCGCTGCTCGACAGAGGCCTGTTCTGGGGCGATGGTCAGATGAAGGCCGAGGTCTACAACTACGCATCCTTCCAGCAGAGCAAGATGTTCCGCAAGGGCGTGACGTGCAGCGATTGCCACAACCCTCACACCCTCAAACTGCGCAGCCCCGGCAACCAGACCTGTTTGCAGTGCCACGCGGCGGGCAAGTACGAAGCAGCCACGCACCACTTTCATGTAGCCGGTTCAACCGGCGCCCGTTGCGCGAGCTGCCACATGCCAACGACGACCTTCATGTTGATCGATCCCCGGCATGACCACAGCATCCGTGTGCCGCGACCGGACCTGTCGCTGAGTGACGGCACGCCCAATGCTTGCACCCAATGCCACGCCGGCAAGAGCGCAGAGTGGGCCAGCCAACGAACCCGCAAGTGGTATCCCACCTTGAACCAACGCCATACACCACTTGACCAGGCGCTGATGGCCCATGACCGTGGCGATGCACAAGCCCTGCCTCTGCTCTCAAGGATCGCCACCGATCCCACCCAATCGCCCGTCGCCCGCGCCACGGCACTGTCGCGCATGGCCGCCAACCTCATATCGACACAATTGGCGGGGATCACCGCCCTGCTCGGGGACAGCGACCCGTTGGTGCGCAAGACCGCGGTGGACGCCCTGGCGGGCACTGCCCCAGAAGTCCGCGCCAAATGGCTCAGGCCCTTGCTCAACGACCCCGTCAAAGCCGTGCGGACCGCTGCCGCGCGCTGGCTGGCAGGCTTGCCCACGGCAGCGTGGCGCCACGGCGAGCAGATGGCCTTTCGCGCGGCCTTGCGCGACTACATCGCGATCCAGCAATTCAATGCTGATCGCCCCGAGGCCTACAACAACCTGGGCATGCTGTACGCCGACCAGCGCGACTGGCCCAGGGCCGAAGCCGCGCTGAAACAGGCCTTGNNCAGGTGATACGCCGCGAGCCGACCTTTGCGCCAGCGCGCCATGCACTCGGTCTGTCCCTGCTGCGCCAGCAGCGCTGGAACGAGGCCTTGGCAGCCCTGCACAAGGCCACCAGGCTGGCGCCGGACAACCCGACTTACGCCAACGCCCATGCCGCGTTGGCAGCATTCTGCCGCCAACGCCCAGGCGGCCAGTGCCAAGGCTAGCGCGTCAAGGTCTGGCTGTTTCCTTGGCCTGGCGGATGATGAAGTCCACCGCGAATTGCGCCATCAGCGAGTAACTTCTGCCCTTCAGGGAGACGACCGCCATGTCGGCAAATACGGGAGGCAGGTCCACCACGTCCAGGCGAACCAGGCGCTTGCTGGCGACATCTTGCACCGAGCCCGCGTCCGTGCACCCGATCACCGTGTCCGTGCTCATCGCCAGTGATTTCAGCAGGTTCAAATCGTCACATTCAACGGCCACCGGCAGGCGTTTGCCCTCACCCAAACCCATCAGCGCGCCCAAGGCGATCTGGACAACCTCGGGCACCCGCACACTGGCGATTCCGAAGGGAAGCAGGGACACGGCGGTCACCGTCGACCGGTCCAGCAGGGGATGACCCCAGCGCACATAAAAGCCCGCGGACAACCTGGCCACCCTGGTGACGGTCAAGTCCGCCTGGGCCACGACATTGCGGACGTCGGCCATATAGAAATCGAGTTCCTCGGCACGCAGGTGCGCAGCCAGGTAATCGGCGTTGTTGACCTCCACGCGCACACACACACCGGGATACCGCGTGCGGATTTCCGTCAGCAAGGCCGGCACCATGGTGGCCGCGGGAAAGGGTCCTACCCCAAAGGCCAGGTCACCCATCAGGCGCTCACGGTACAGGCTCACATCGCGCTCCAGGCAGCGGTTCTCGAACAGCAGCTTGCGCGCACGTTTGACCACAAAGGCTCCCGCATCGGTACAGGTCACCTCCAGCGTTCCGCGGTCAAACAACTGCAAGCCCATTTCTTCCTCCGCCGCCTGGATGCTGCGGCTGAAGGCCGACTGCGTCAGGTGGCACTGGACGGCCGCACGGCCGAAATTGCGTGCGTCGCACAGGGCCACCAGGTGCTTGAGTCGCTTGAGATCCATGACCGTGCTCCTTGTGGTGAGTCATGTATTGGATGCATTGATTTTGCACGCAATATGCATTGGACGATTTTCCAGGTCAAGCCAACAATCGTGCACCCCAAAGCGGAGACAACCCCATGAAGAGACTGATGGATGCGCCCAAACTTGTCCTGTTGGCAGCGCTGATGGCCCTACTGGTCGGTTGCGGCAAGACCACGGGCGTAGGCGGCAGCGCCAGCGAGGCCACGGCGCAAACGCTGACGGTCAATGCCCAGTACGCGAGGGACTTGAAACTGGACGATCAACAGGACTTTGAAGAGGCCAAACGTGGGTTCATCGCGCGTCCGAGCGGCAAGGTGCTGACCGCTGACGGCATGGTATTGCATGACTACGACGCCTACCTGTTCGAGCAAGGTCCGGCACCAGCGACGGTCAACCCCAGCCTGTGGCGCCACGCGGTGCTGAACGCCCAACTAGGGCTATTCAAGGTCACCGACGGCATCTACCAGTTGCGCGGCTTTGACATTGCCAACATCACCCTGATCGAGGGCAAGACCGGCTGGATTGTCGTGGACACGCTCACCAGCCGCGAGAGCGCCGCCGCGGCCATGGCTTTTGCCCGCCAACACCTGGGCAACAAGCCGGTGACGGCGGTCGTGTTTACCCACAGCCACATCGATCACTTTGGTGGCGCCCTGGGTGTGGTGACGCCCGAAGAGGTGGCGCAGCGCAAGATTCCGGTGATTGCCTCGGCCGGTTTCATGGAAGAGTCCACCGGCGAGAACGTGATGGTCGGCACCGTCATGGGCCGCCGCTCGATTTACCAGTTTGGCCGCGACCTGGAACGCACAGCCAAAGGCAACGTGGACACTGGCTTGGGCAAGAACGTGGTGTACGGCACGTTTGGCATCCTGCCACCCACACAGTTGATCACCCAGCCCACGCAGGAGCTGGTGCTCGATGGCGTGCGCTTTGTGTTTCACAACGTGCCTGGCGCGGAAGCCCCCGCCGAGATGACCTTCTCCATCCCCGACAAGAAGACCTACGGCGGCGCGGAAAACCTGGCCATGACCATGCACAACCTGCTGCCGGTGCGGGGTGCCAAGGTGCGCGACTCGCTGCGCTGGGCGCAGTACATGCAGGAGGCGCTGGACGGCCTGGGTGAGTCGGAAATCTATGTCGGCCAACACAACTGGCCACTATGGGGCAAGGCCCGCATTGCCGAGTTCATCACCAAGCACCGCGATGTCTACAAATACACCCACGACCAATCGGTGCGCCTGATGAATGCTGGCATGACCCCACGCGAAATTGCCGACGCGGTCAAGCTGCCCAAGTCACTGCAAGACCACTTTGGGGCGCGTGGCTACTACGGTGATTTGCGTCACAACGTCAAGGCGGTGTACCAGTTCTACCTGGGCGCCTATGACGGCAACCCCGCCAACCTGGACCCCCTGCCGCCACAAGAGTCCGCCAAGCGGTACCTGGAGGTGATCGGGGGCGTCGAGAAGGCCGTGGCCGCCGCGCAAACCGCTTTTGACAAGGGCGACTACCGCTGGACGGCAGAGTTGTTGAACCACGCGGTGTTTGGCGCGCCCGACCACAAAGGCGCCAAGGAGTTGCTGGCCAAGACTTATGACCAGATGGGCTATATGTCCGAGGCCGCCACCTGGCGCAACAGCTACCTGACCGCTGCCGCCGAATTGCGCAATGGCCCACCCAAGAAAGGCATCAGCCGTGCCGGCTTCATCGAAATGCTGAACCAGACGCCCATTGAACGCTTCCTGGAAGCCATGGCCGCCGGCCTGGATGGCCCGGCTGCGCAGGGCAAGACACTCAAGGTGAACCTGGTGCTGACCGACATCAAGGAGTCGTACGTACTGTGGATCGAAAACGCGGTGTTGCATTTCAAGAAGGCGGCCCCAGCCAGCGACGCCAATGCCACCTTGACGCTGACCAAACCGATCTTCATTAAGATGATGGCTGGTACCGCGGGCGTCAAAGACACACTCATGAGCGACGACCTCAAGACCAGCGGCAGCACCATCGATCTGGTGCGTTTCTTCAGCCTGATTGACAAGGCGCCTGGCACGTTTGCCATTGTGACCAAGTAAGCGCGCCCGCTACAGCACGTGTTACGCGTCCGCCGCCATCCGGGAGAACGCCGCCACCACCTCCACCGGGGCTTGCACCAGCTCNNGCACCCTTGCGGATGCCGCCCGGCGCAAAACGCACACCCTGCGCCGTGAGCCATTCGACGGCCTTGGGCAAATCGTCAATCCACAGGCCCACATGATTGAGCGGCGTGCTGTGCACGGCCGGTTTCTTGTCGATGTCCAGCGGCTGCATCAAGTCGACTTCGACCTTGAACGCTCCGCTGCCCATGGCGCAAATGTCCTCGTCCACGTTCTCGCGTTCGCTGACAAAGTTGCCGATGACCGTCAGGCCCAACATGTCCACCCACAGCGTACGCAGCTTCTCCTTGCTGGGTGCACCAATGGCGATTTGCTGGATACCCAGCACTTTGAAAGGACGCACGCTCACAGCGCAAACTCCACAATCGGCTGGTCCACCGCCAGCGACTCACCCTTGGTCGCCAGCACCTTGCCGACCACGCCGTCGGCCATGGCGAACAAGACGTTTTCCATCTTCATGGCCTCGATCACCGCCACCCGTTCGCCGGCCTGCACCTTCTGGCCGGGTTGCACCGCCACTTCCACCAGCAGCCCCGGCATGGGCGACAGCACATAACGACTCATGTCGGGTGGCGCCTTATAAGGCATCAGCGCGTACAGCTCGGCCGCGCGTTGTGACAACACCAAGGTATCGATCTGCGTGCCGTTGTGCGCCACACGGATCGCCAGCGGGTTCTTGAACGCCACGCTACCTCGCTCAACCTGGGCGGTGAACGGCGCGCCATTGCAAGTGCCGCTGACGCGCACCTCACCGAGACGGTAGTTGCTACACAATTTATAGCTGCGTTCGCCCACTCTGATTGAGCTGGAGCCCGATTTGGCGTCAAACTCGGTGACCGCCACCGGCGTCGGCACATGCTGGCCTTCCTTGCCCAGCGTGACCACCACGAAGTCCTCGCCCACGGCGATCTCGTGCCCTTCAAGCTGGCCGCTGATGGCGCTGGCACGGCCACGGTAGCGCCGGTGTACAAAGGCGGCAATCGCCACCAGCAGGTCGGCATCGTCGTGCGGCACGTCCTCGGCACGAAAGCCGTGCGCGTAATGCTCGGCAATGAAGCCGGTGTTGAAGTCCCCCGCCACAAACTTGGGGTGCGCCAGCAGCGCGGCCTGGAACGGAATGTTGCTGGACACGCCGCGAATCACAAAGCCGTTAAGCGCCTCGCGCATCTTGGCGATGGCTTCGAGCCGGTCCTTGCCATGCACGATCAGCTTGGCGATCATCGAGTCGTAATACATCGGAATCTCGCCACCGTCCTGCACGCCAGTATCCACCCGCACACCCTGCCACTTGCTCACGTCGGCGGCAAACATGGTCTCATGCGGTGGCTGAAAACGCACCAGCCGCCCGGTCGACGGCAGAAAACCCCGGAACGGGTCTTCCGCGTTGATGCGACATTCGATCGCCCAGCCATCACGCTTGACCTGATCTTGCGTCAGCGGCAGCTTCTCACCCGCTGCCACGCGAATCATCAGCTCCACCAGATCCAGCCCGGTGATGCACTCGGTCACCGGATGCTCCACCTGCAGCCGCGTGTTCATCTCCAGAAAGTAGAAGCTCTGGTCCTTGCCGACCACAAACTCCACCGTGCCGGCGCTCTGGTACTTGACCGCCTTGGCCAACGCCACCGCCTGCTCACCCATGGCTTTGCGGGTCGCGTCGCTGATGAAGGGACTGGGCGCCTCCTCGATCACCTTCTGGTGCCGGCGCTGGATCGAGCACTCCCGCTCGTTGAGGTAAATCACGTTGCCGTGGCTGTCACCAATCAGTTGGATCTCGATGTGGCGCGGCTCTTCGACAAACTTCTCGATGAAGACGCGGTCGTCACCAAAGCTGTTGCGCGCCTCGTTCTTGCAACTGGTGAAACCTTCAAACGCCTCCTTGTCATTGAAGGCCACGCGCAGCCCCTTGCCACCGCCACCGGCACTGGCTTTGATCATCACGGGGTAACCAATACCCTTGGCAATCTCCACCGCCTTCTCAGCCGTCTCGATGGCGTCATTGACACCGGGAATGCAGTTGACGCCCGCCGCGCCGGCCAGCTTCTTGGACTCAATCTTGTCGCCCATGGCACCAATCGAATAGTGCTTGGGGCCAATGAAAATGATGCCCTCCTCTTCCGCACGCTTGGCGAACGCCGCGTTCTCGCTGAGGAAGCCATAGCCGGGATGCACCGCCTGTGCGCCGGTCTGTTTGCAGGCCGCAATAATCTTGTCGGCCAACAGATAGCTCTCACGACTGGGCGCCGGACCAATGTGCACCGCCTCGTCAGCCAGCATCACATGCCGCGCGTCCTTGTCGGCCTCCGAATACACCGCCACGGTCTTGATACCCATCTTGCGGGCGGTCTTGATGACACGGCAAGCGATCTCGCCTCGATTGGCGATCAGTATTTTTGTAAACATGGGAAACCTCTTTCTAGTTAATTCCGTGGTTTGTCTGAACCGCTGCTTCGCTGGGAACTCTGATCTGATATCCACTGAAGTGTGATCGGGGCACGCAGGGAAAGCGCCTTCACAACTTCAGGAAGATCATCGGTAAGGAATGCTGGGGAACCACTTTTCAACGAATACCGAATAGTTCGGAAGCGTCGGCTCTCATTTGGTACGAACAAGTCCAGCTCAATTGCAGACACCGCGCCCTCGGCACCAACCAGTCTGGGCTCACCAACCCGCACAAAATCGACGTTGGCGGACAAATCAACCCGTTGAGACCCACCATCCAAGAGGCGAACACTATGGCTTTCCGTGCAATTGACCGAAGCCCTCTCATCAGAGCAACCATCGGGGCTATCCAGGTTCGTCATGAGATAGGCGACTTCGAACGGCAATCCGACTTGGCGCCCGGCGGTTTGCGGCGGCACCAGGTACAGCAGCGCCAAACCAGATCGCTCCCATCCTTTCCGCATATTGAAGTCTCGAACAAGCGCATACCTCTTCTTATTGATGGCAACAAACTCGCGTGCAATGCTCGGGTTTCTTCCAGTGATCGCCATTCGTTCGGTGTTATTGGTCCGCAGCGATTGGTACATCAATCCGTATTCGTCAACGTAGATCAGTTCCTTGGCGTTCAATAGGAAGCACGGCCCCTTAGGCATCTGGTTGTCTTCCCAATAGTGTCGAAACGGTTTGGAACGCGCCGCCACTCGGTCGCATGGCTCAAACCAGTTCGCCGCCGAAACGCTACCCACCACGCACACGGCAAGCGAAATGAACAATGAAACGGATCTGAGTGCTGATCGCATTGCCGGAAACAGAGAACGACTCATAGTGCGGTATGGCGCGTCGACAGCGCGCCGCCCTTTTTTCGGGCGCGGCGGCGGGCTTGCGCGCGGTTGATCGCTTCAAGTTCAGCGATGCTCTGAACATTGAACGCAAGAAAACGCTCCAGAGGCTCAATCGCTTGCAGGGTCTGCGCCACCCGAATAACCAAATCCAAAGTGCTCTTGCCTACACTCTCCAGACGGCGAATCGAGGACAACGAACTCGCTGTCATATGGGCAAGCTCCTGCTGAGATAGATTGCGCATCAGCCGCAGCAAGCGCACACGCTCGCCCAGCTTCCTGGCGACGGATTCGGATGACATCAGCGCAAACATACTGAATCAATTCTGAACGTTTGAGAAGGAAAACGGCACATTACCGTTCAAATTTGAACCATTGATCGAGATAACGGTTTGACCGGATCTTCGCCAACACGGCTGACGGTGCTCCAGAGTCTTCTCCTGTGCCCGCAACAGGCTGGGGGTATCTGTCTGCGCTCATGTCCCCCGTCCAAAGGCTCCCGCCTTTGGACTCCTCCTTGACTTCGCTACGACAGACACCCCCAGCCTGATGCTGCGAATGGTCTCCTCTTCGGGCGAACAAGCCATGCAATGTAGAGATCAGGCTGCCTGGGTGTTCTGCGTAGGTAAAGGAGGAGGCCGCAGGCCGGGGGACACGGAGCAGAGCACCCAGGCAGCTTGATCTCGCGCGAAGCACGCGCAATCGCGAGCGGAGTAAGCAAACACAGAAGTTCAGCATTTGCGTCAATCCTTACAGTGGAGTGTTCTCGTGCCTGCGACACGGATGCTCAAACTTTTTGTCACGCAACTTGACCCGCGAGCGGCAAATGCGCTTGCGGGTTTCATGGGGCAACATCACGTCGTCAATCAAACCACGCGCTCCAGCCACAAAGGGTCTGACAATGCGGGCCATGTATTCGCCTTCCTTGGCGGCCAGCTTGGCCGGATCGCCCTTGTCCCTGCGGAAGATGATCGCCACCGCACCCATGGCACCCATCACAGCAATCAACTCGGTAGGGCTCTCGCGCACCGTCTTGGTAAACTTGAGAACATCCGCGAACCGCCCAACAAGCGAGCTTCCCCGGAACATAGAGTGATTCATAAGTGACTGCGCTTTCAGTGTGTGTCAGACACGTATTGTTCTTGAGGTGACGACCAGAAACCAGCCAAAGACCACCACCGCAAATGCGCCACCAACCTTCTCTCCTAGGTTCTGAAAGATCCCCAACGGCCTCGCATCGTTCGGTGTTATCGGAGAAATCCAAACCTTCACCTTGCGTCCACTTTCCCGCAGCTTCTCGACATTCGATGGACGCCTTATGTCAAAGACAGCAGAGTGAAGACTACCGTCTTCCTCATAGGTCAAGCTACAGCCAACTCTTGGCACTGGCACACCCGGAAACCCTAGACCGCCCTCGTACGCTTGGTACACACTGCAATCTCTGATAGTCGCCACATATTGCCTTTCGCTGGTCCAAATCAGCACTTGCCAGATACACAGCAAGACGCCAAAGATGATCACCGCACGACCAGCAGCGAGCATCCATAGGTTGGGACCAATCCGCATGTTCACTTATCGCTACAACGGAATGTTCCCGTGCCTGCGCCACGGATTCTCAAGCTTCTTGTCCCGCAGCATCACCAGCGAGCGGCAGATGCGCTTGCGGGTTTCGTGCGGCAAGATCACGTCGTCGATGAAGCCA
>CXWL01026312.1_pt1 | contig 34247 bp, 30 predicted proteins | sample 590931 | NCBI WGS metagenome assembly CXWL01 (sample SAMEA3498368, study PRJEB10139) | groundwater metagenome | biome: water well; material: biofilm material | place: Germany | collected 2015-04-27
CCGTCTGTCCGCACCTTTCGCCTGCGCTGGAAGAGTTTGAGATGGATCAGGACCAAATGGCCCAGCTCATCATCAACATGCTCAATAACGCAGCTGATGCGATTCTGGAGGCTGGTCGCGCCGACGGCAGGATTGTCGTTTCGACCGAACGGCGTGGAAGTGGTGTCCAGCTCGTCGTGACCGACAACGGTTGTGGCATGACCGAAGAGGTCCGGATCAGAATGTTCAATGTGCGCTTCACCAGCAAACCGACAGGGCACGGATACGGCCTTATGGTTTGCAGTAAAATCATAGCCAATCACGGTGGCACGGTGAACATCGAGTCGTCGCCCAGCAATGGCAGCGCTATCACGATAACGCTGCAGATTATTCCCGCTTCATCATAACACTGTCAGAACTTTCTCTCGAAAGAAGCTGCCGTCTATTCATGTTGGCAGGGGCGTTGGGAGCTCCTTTTCAGGGCAATTCCTCAAGAGATCGTCACGTTTCGGTGGAGACGAGCCGTAACTCGTTGTACCACATAGCGAACATTGGTCTGCCCCCCTCCGACAGTCTGACAAGGCTGCCAACTGCCTGACATTCAACGCAACTTGCTGAACTACAAGGGGTGCGTTTTGAGTACCACTAGGGCACATGAAGCAGGGGAATAGTCTTGACAATCCGAGTGGTAAGTTTATATTAATATGGATATTGTGGCTCCATATAAATGAATGGCGTGCCTGGCAGAATCGATCAGCGCCGTCGCTAAACATTGCTTGAATGTGTCCTATTGAATAAATCGATACCGAGGAGTGTCTATATGGCTACGTTCTTGCGGGTTTTGTTGTCAGTACTCATGGCCGGAGTCTTGACGCCAACCTCAGGCTCGACCCGTCCGAAATACTGGGTGGTTCGCCTAAAAGACAATGGAGCAATTTTCAGCGTATCACCAGGTGGTTTTCATGTTCCGCGTCTCAATGACAAGCTTGAAGTCATCATGTCGGCTTATCAAACCGTGCCACGAGCAGGTATTTGGAGCAACGGCGCCCTGCAACGGCCGCCACTTCCCGCGGGTTTAGATGACTTGATCCCACTCGATATCAATAATTCGACCGACATCTGCGGGTATACGACCAACGGCGTTCATAAACATGGCTTCTACTCGGACCTAACCGCCACATCCGAACTCTCGGTCTTCGACAGCACGCACTACCTCTCAAATAACGTGCTACTCTGCATGTACGGCGAGGCCCACGGGATCAATGACGCCGGTGCGATCAGCGGCTGGCTGGGTCGTAAACTCGATAATCAAGACAAGTTTGAAACCAGACCGGTCATCTGGCGGGAGAAGGGCGGTATTCCTGAGGCACAGGGAACACTATCCGGTTATCCGCTGGATTCAGTAGACTACGACCGCCCTGTCTATATTAATGCGAGCGGACAGATCGCCGGCACTGCTGTGCTCAAGACAGCTGGTCAGCTCGGGCAGCATCGCGCTTATTTCGGGAATCTCGGCTACCTTGTGGAGTTGTCGCAACTCCCTGGCGGGAAGTATTCATTCGTTAACGATATCAGCGATGCGGGTCATGTTGTCGGCTATGCCTATGATAGTGTCGCCAGCGGGCAACACGTTCATGCCTTCCTTTATCATGGTGGCAGTACAATCGACATTCACGGTACAACCTATGGACCGACATTCAAGAGCGTCGCCTGGAGTGTCAATGCTTCAGGACATGCCGTAGGTGCCTTTCAGGGCGCAACTGGAGCCAATATCAATGCCCTGTACTACGACGGCGACAGTACATACCGACTTGGATCACTGATTGTCAATCCTCCCGGGAGTGCAGGCGGTCCCCCTTTCCAGAATTTTCTGGTGGCTACCGACATTAACAATGCCGGTGCAATCGTAGGTCTGTACACCTCGAGTTTCATCGATTACCCTTGTCTGCTCTGGCCATACTTTGACGGCGTCGTGGTGAATTCCGAGGGAGATCTGCCGGACATGGACCAAAACGACGGTAGATGCTGGACCGGCGGCTACAATGTACTGGGACAGGAAGAGTGTACGATGCGGGCGGCGATCCGGCACACGAACCTCACCGCTGCGAAAGACACGATCAAATTCAATATTCCCGGAAATTGGATACCTTCGATTACGACCATTACGGCCCTGCCGGTCGTATCTCAGCCGGTTGTTATCGATGCGACCACCCAACCCGGTTCAGGCCGCGTGCGCCTTAACGGAGCGGGCTTGACCGCCCCGGGGATTGACATAACTGCCGGCAAGAGCACGGTGCAAGGACTGATTATAAGAGGATTCGATGCTCCCGCGATAAGTCTTACGAATGGCGATTCGAATCTGATTATTCAAAATGTAATCGGTCCGGATTCAACCGGAGCGGATGGTATTGGCAATCAAACGGGGATTATCGTTTCTAATAGTTCTCATAATGTCATCGGCGATCCCGATAAGACAAAAGAGAATATCATCGCTTACAACAGGTATGCCGGCGTGAGAATTCTTTCCGGCGCGGGGAATACAATCCGCCGCAATTCGATATTCTCAAACGGGGAACTCGGAATCGACATCGATATACTGGGGCCAAATGCCAACGACACGCTGGATATCGACGGCGGCGCCAACACAATTGTCAATCATCCCTACATTGATTCCGTCGTTCACAAGCTTGGTCAGACCTACCTGTATGGTCATCTCATGGGTGAGAGAAACATGGGGTATGTGATGGAGTACTTCCTTAGTGATAGCATAGATCCTTCGGGGTATGGCGAGGGGAAGACATCGATGTGGACTCATCAGGTGAACGCCAATGCCGACGGTGTAGCACATTTCGTCGAGGCCATCTCGCTGGTAAACGATAGCGGGAAATTTTGGTCTGCCACCGCGACTGATTACCACGACAATACTTCCGAGTTCTCACCCTGCTGGCCACAGAAGAGACTCACAATTGTAGATTTCACCGCCGTGCCGATTCCCAACACATGGTTCGGAATTAGCAAAGTCCAGCACGATCGTCCGACATTCACTGAGACCTTTCTTGATTCAGTTCAGACCGATGGCAATGGCGCCGTCGACATTGCCCGACTCATGACGAATTTCCCGCTACGAGTAGGCGATTCAATAAAGGTTTCCCGCCTGCTAAAATCGTTGCCAAAGGTTCGAAATACTTACGGACTACTCAGCACCGCCCTATCCATTCACCTCGATAATGCCGTCTTTGATGATGTCACCTACAAGATGTCATTTGACTCTCTCACTGCCAATATCTCGCAAGTCATCAAAGTCGCTCACACGACGCTCGCGGTAAATCTCGTCGCTTCAATAGAGTGGGAGGCGGACGTGTCATACCTGGAATCGATGGGTCGGGGAATCAGATATATGAGCAACTATTTATACGATGTTACCGACGGGCAGATGCGTATAGACACGGTATGGATACTCAACAACCACGCGTCCTGGAACATTGCCGATGTGCGGGTGTGGGCAACCAACGCCATGGTACCAGAATCTGAGGCAAACGGCTTTTTTGCGGCTGGTTCAAAGGATCACATGAATAAGACCAGACAGTGGTTTGGTAGTGAGGAATTGTCTATGGATTCGACCGTCATTGTATGGCCCATGCGTCCGGATGCTGAAACCAACTACCGTACGCTGGCTCACGAAATAGGTCATTATGTAATGGACTTTTTTGACGAGTATGAAGTGATTGGTAGATCTCGATGTTATCAGCTTGGGTACTACGGATTCATGGACATGCAATACAGCAAATTTGAACCTACGGCTAGCGAGATGTCCGGAGCCAAGCAGTATGAAAATGAGGTCTGCAGGAAAACTGAACACTATGTGAAGCGCAATATGTCTTGTTGGGATTACTTTGAAGGCCAGTGGGAGAGAATGCAGAATGGCATAGTTTCGCCTATCATGAAACCCAACGAACGTCAACATATCGGGAATAGTCACTTCTACTACGGCCCGAATGACAACGGGGCGGATCTCGACTACGATGTCGGCAGGTTAGTTGTCCTCAATATTCCCAAAACGCCCCGAGTTGGCCACGATACGTTGGTGACGGTTCGCGACCTTCGAACCGGGCTGCCGATTAGGAGAGCTGGGACAACGCACACTCAATCGTCCTCCGGCCGCCTGATTCAAGAGGGAGGGACAAGCGTTGATGGAAAGATCTACTTCCTCGGTGTTCGTGAGGGTGATGTGTTTCATCTGACAAGCAAACAAAATGTTACCGTAGCGAACAAATCCATCTTGGCGTCTGGCGGCGCTGGAACCGAATGGTTGAGCGGAACAAAAGTCCTGACGGGAACTCCCGCTGGAGATCTCGCTGTAGACTTGGCCCCGGTTGCAGGGGAGTTTCCCATGCTGTCCGCCATTCGATTCTCCGGGGCTACGACCAATTTACAGCTTGATTACACTTCTCCCTTACCCGGTACCCCTTCGTATTTGTTCGCTGCCGATAGCGGAGTTTCCATATCGGGTACAATGACCAGTCTTGCCAGCCATTATGAAACACTCTTACCCGTAGATAGCATCGAACGCGGCAATATCCTGATTACGGCGCTGGACGACTCAAGCCATACCTTCTTCTTCATCATAGAGTTTTCAAAGCTTAATCAAGGAGCGGGTGAGGTTTCTCGGCAGATGTTCTCAAATGACTTGAAGGCGTCGCTGTTGCTTGACTCGACTTCGGCGGACCGTTCAGTTATCATCACGTCTTCTGATTATCTCATACCCTTGAATGGACTGAACCCTGGTTCCGCTCAGCTTGGGAAAACGGTGGCCATATTCCACTCCAATGGACCGAGTCTCGCCCAACCTGCCGCTCTCTCGCTGTCTTACAATTCTGAGGAATTGGCATCGTCTCCGCCTCCGATGAACGAAGAAGTGCGCCTGCACGTTCACAAATGGAATGGATCGGTGTGGGAAGCGCTGGGCAGCTGGAACGACACCGCCGCCAACATTGTGTCCGCGCCGATCACAAGTGATGGCTTTTATGCCTTGTTTACAACCGACATTTCAACTGCGACCGACGAGTCAGGCGATCTCGGTCTGCCAGGCAAATTCGAAGTGTCACAGAATTATCCCAACCCGTTCAATCCAACGACGACGATTTCGTTCAGCGTGCCCTCACGCACAGCTATTACTTTGGAGATCTTCAATGTATTGGGTCAAAAAGTCCGCTCATTGGTCGACGACATCAAGGCCGCAGGAACGTATAGCATCGAGTGGGATGGCAGGAATGACATCGACCAGTTGGTTTCGACAGGTGTATACCTGTACCGTTTCAGGGCTGGTGAGGTCGTACAGACGAGGAAGATGCTGTTGATCAAGTAGCGCAGAACTGGCATAGAATCTCGAAATGTTGCCAAGTCAAATCGACTTACTCGTTCCTGTACATATTGAGACAGAGTAACAAACAGGTCACCCATCCCCCGAACAAAAAATCGTACATCACGTATTTGCCAGAGTCAACGTCTTCTTCCACACTTAGTTGTTGGAAGGTCGTAATCATGAATGGCAGGTACTTGTCTCGCAGTGGGCATCGTTATCCTTCTTCCCATGCAACCCGTCAGGGCTTATCCTATAACAGCGTACCATTGTTTCTGAATTAGCCGACGACGCAGTGCTTATGTGTGATAGCTCACTCGAAATAAGACCGATCATGGAGAGAGATCTGGAGGAAGTCCTCGAGGTTTATCGACAGAGCGAGGACTTCCTGGCGTTGGGACCTGAGCCGAAGGCATCGATGGCAGTGGTTCTCCAGGATATTGAAGCATCCCGGCGTGAGAATGGCGTCTTCTGCGGAGTGTATGCGTCGGGCGGGAAAATGATCGGCGTGGTTGATTTCGTCCCCGCTAACTTCAAAGGAATGGCTCGCGCGGCCTTCATTTCCCTCCTGATGATCGTCGCCCCTCTGCGCAATCAAGGGATCGGGAGGAGAGTCCTTGAGCAAGTGGAAGATGGAATCATGAAGATCGGCCGAGTCAGTGAAATTCATACGGCTGTTCAACTGAACAACCCAAAAGCCCTCCGGTTCTGGCGACGGAATGATTATCGCGTCTTTGGGGATCCGGAACTCAGACCGGATACGACTTTGGTATCGTATCTACGAAAAGACCTGTCCATATCGGATTAAGCTGAATAGGTCCGCGATGCTGCTGGTCCATGCCAACATCCAAAGGCGCATGAGTTTTTTGGGAGCGAGGTCCTGGCCACGAAAAGCGTCACGATTTGGTCGCGATGACCAGTAAGTCCTTGTATCACAAGGCGAGTCGGTTGGTTCGATTCCCCCCTATCCCAATTTAGCTGGGTCAATGATATCAATGACTGCGCGGGCTCTGGGCTCTACAACTGGTCGGCGAGTGCAAGTCCCGCATTCGTTGACTGCAACTCCAGAGTTCTGAACTCATGAAGTTCTCCGAGACTTTCCTGTTGTGGCTGTTCTACTGTTCGGTCGAATACAGAATGTCGGCCGAGTAGAAGGCGGGAGCCAGGACATCGTTTTTGCGTTGAAGATGAATTCTCTTCAGGCAGAGTTGGATTTTCAGAGTGGCCCCGATCACAGAAATCGACATCTTGAGAGGTGGAATATCTTCCCCCCCGCCGGGGCCATATTCCGCAGTCAGGGTGTCAATCAATGGATGCAGATTGACCTCGAGGGATTCAGCAACGACGCTGTCAGTCACATAGACAAAGGTCATCACCCAGAGTGAGGTATCGACGCTATACGAAAAACCATCGGAGGAGAAATTTTGACCATGCTCGTCGGGCCTGATGTATTGGTCCCTGATGAGATGTTGAAAACCCGCAATGGCCAAAGCCTGTCGGCGATCACTCACGAATTCTGGCCGTGAATCGCCGAGATTACGAGGAGCTGCCTGGTATTTGACTCCGATCAGTCTGGCGACCTCGGCCGGTTCCCGACGTTTGCCGGGGACACCGGCGGTATCAACAGAAAGACTTTCGGCAAACCACGGCTGGATCCGCGCGTAGCCATGCGTCTCGTGCAGGTAGGTAATGATCGAGCTGATTTGGCGAGCATCCTCAGTGCGGACGCTGTCCGCACTGATACGGACCTGATTATCGACGAGCCGATTGTTGCCGACGAGCAGTTGCCGCAGGCGGCTCACCTGGCTTTGCTCAGAAATATGGAACATTCCCCAGGGACCGAAGCTGACCACCAGCGCCAGCAGGCTGAGCGAGGCAGGAATGATTTTTAGCCCTCTGGTTCTGCTCAAGTTGAAGTAGAGCGCCATCGCGGTCAGCCAGATGACCATCACCACGCCGATATAGCGGGACTCCGTGACGCCGTACTCGGAAAGGCGTCGCCAGATGGCCAGTACCAGTACGATGATTAGGGGAATGATGACGATCCAGAACCAGCGGACGGCAGATTTAATCCAGCTGTTTTCGATTCGTTCCCGGATGGGGTGTAACAGGACCAGCGCGAAAATGCCCGTGGCGGAAAAACCCATAATAAGGCGACTCACCCAGCCTTTCGGCCAGTTCCATTGTCCGATGATCTTGGCAATATAGGCATACAAAATGATCAGATACACCAGAACCAGGGGAGCGAGAATATACTGCGCAAAGACTCGGAGGCCCCTTGGGTAATCATCAGATTTATCGAGAGCGTCGAGATCATCGGGTATTCCGGATAGAAAGAACAGGGAGGCGAAAAGTCCGGCGATAGCAATCCATAGTTCGGGGTACCGTCTTTCGGGTATATCAATGCCGAACAGATTGTCGAGCGCAGCCAGCGCGACGCTGAGTCCCAGGAAAAGGACAAGGGCGAACAGCGCCGCCGTCAGGAGGCGAAAGAAGAGTGTCTTGTTGAACTGCCAGAAACCGTTGTGCTGTCCGATTACGGCATACGGAGCGAACATCGCCAGCAAGATCAGGGACAGCGCCAGGAGCATCTCACGGAAGAGATAGCTGAGCGGAGCGTCGGGAATATTCCCCGGGATCGTGCAGGAATACCCGACGAGCGCAAGGATGGCGATGGCCTGAAGACCGAACGACCACAGTGTGCTCCATGACCGTTTCCGCGCGACCAGCGGGATCGTGGTAAAGAGCGGTAAGCCCAAAAGGGAGGCGAAGAGGATGTTGAACAGGATGCTCTCCCGCGCGGGGCCATCGTAATCAACCAGGATCAGACCGATAATCGTGGCCGACAAGGCACAGACACAGGCCAAGGGAAAACGCCCGACAGTGCGACGGGAGTCCTCAACAATATATTGCATCGATGGTAGTTTCATGCTTCCACCCATAGGTCAGGGACCGATACAGACATCTTACGACACTTTGTTGCCAAAGTCAATTGCAAATACGCGCGGCATTTCGTGTCCAACCTGCGATTCGTCGGCGGAGGACTCTACCGAGGGACCGCCGGAATAGGTCCCGCCAGCAATGAGCGAGAACCAGAGAGAGCAGCAGCCACAATTTCGTCGCGGTTGATCGGGAGCTCTTGTTCCACATGGCGAGTCGGTGGGCGTCTCTCCTCGGCTGCAATGCAGCTATTATGTGTATCGCCGTCGCTGAGCTTGCGGTGTGTGAGGCATCTCAGGATTCAGTCTATCGTTCCGAACGTCACTCATTGATGACTTCGAGAAGCGAACGAACGGTGCCCGCGGGTCCATCTCAGAGCGGCATTGGACTGCGACAAACCGGTGCGGCAAAGCGATTGAAACAAGCGTCCGGATGCCACGTAGTGGCTATTAATGACCCAACGACGACGAGGGAACGCGTGCATGTAATAAAGAAGACCGCAAGAGTCGCAGGAGTACTCTACTTATTGCTCGTGCTTTTTGGCCTGTTCAACCTGATCTATGTTCCCGGCAAGTTGATAGTGCGGGGAAAAGCTGCTGAAACCGCCCAGAATCTTCTTGCTCATCAAACGCTATTCCGAATTGACCTTGTGATCGGTCTTCTCTCATCGGTGGTTTTCATATTTCTCGTACTGGTTCTCTATCGTCTGTTCAAGGACGTAAACCAACCGCACGCTACGCTCATGGTAATTCTGGTCTTGGTCCAGATTCCCCAATCGTACGTGAATCAGTTGCTTCAGATCGGGGCGTTCGAGCTGGTTCGCGGCGCGGACTACTTGTCCGTTTTCGACAAGTCGCAGCGCGAAGTGCTGGCCATACTGTGTTTCCGCCTAAACGACCTTGGAACCTATTTCTCCGAAGCGTTCTGGGGGCTTTGGCTCTTTCCTCTCGGGTTGTTGGTTTACCGATCGGACTTTCTTCCCCGTACTCTGGGGGTCTGGTTGATTGTCAACGGCTTTGCCTATGTCGGTATGAGCCTGACCGGTTTACTGTTTCCGGAGCATGCAGGCGCGGTCTATAAGATCGCATTTCCCGCCCTGCTCGGAGAGGCAGCGTTTATGCTGTGGCTGCTGATAGCGGGTGTGAAGCCGAAGCCGCTGATTGACCAGATGCAAGCGTCAGCGAGTGGATAACCCGGATGCCCGACTTGAGGCGGGGCNNCGACTTGAGGCGGGGCCGTGAGGCAACAGCGGTCTGGTCGGAACCTATTAAAGCGGACAGGAATCATCTCACACGCCAAGTTCTGAATTCGGGGTCTCTGTTCATTCGCAGCGATAACGAGTGTCGCGCGGGCCAGAGAGATGCAGTATGTTATGTTCGTGAATAGAACTGATGCGACCAAACCTGAAGTTGGAACGAATGGCGGGTTGAGTTGTAAGAGTAGAAAGGTTCGGAGCGTTCCTTGAAGCGTTTTTTTGCAGCACTATCGATTCTATTCTTGTTTGCCGGCTCGATGGCAGGGTATGCCGAGTATTGTATCTATTCACCCAAAGCCTGTGAAACCAAGTCGCGATCGGTATCTTATTGCGCTCGCCAATCGGAGCCGACTCAGGCGGACAGGGGTTGCCGGAATGTCGGCGTCGACGACTGTCGGCCGAGCCGAACCTGTGGAAAGTTCGGTGACACGGGAGGCATGGAGACGTGCGCGCAAAAACAGAAGTGCATTCCCAGAATTTGCCGGCTGCGCCCGCCGCTGCTCGCGGATGGCCCGAACCGTGCGAGATTATTCACTCCCGCAACCGGCGAATGGATGCCGATCTCCCTTCAGGTCAGTTTCGAACCAGCCTCATATACGAGAATGCCGAAGGCTCCCCCTCCCCGGGGGATTAATCCCTGCATAGCCACGAGCGTTCTGCGAATCTGATTTGGCGCACTGGCCATGAATTCGCGTGGCCTGAATGTCAGACACGAAATCGTAGAACGCTATTCAAAGGAGATTATTTTGAAGAGACATCATCTCATTGTTATGGTCGCGCTGACAGTCATGCTGGCTATCGGCCTTGGCAACACTGTCTTTGCGGGCGAAAATTGCTGTAGCAAGAACGGCAAGACCCCGTCCGAACAGTGTGGCAAAGTCTGCAAAGACAAAGCTCAGTGCATGAAGGATTGCAAGGACAAGGGGCAGTGTTCCATGGACTGCAAGGACAAGGGCAAGTGCGCCAAGGACTGCAAGGAGAAAGCGAAGTGCGCTGACTCCTGCAAATCCGCGTGCACTAAGAAGTAGTCCTATCTGACCAAGTTGGGAAAGTGCCAGCGATCAATTCGGATTGGTGGGACCGATAGGCTGGCCGACGCCCAGTGCGGTCGACATGACTTACTACAGAGAGAGGCTGCTTCTATTGAGGCAGCCTTTCCTGCTGTCGATGCACCAGATCCAGTCCCAACCTCTGGCCGAAGGGATAGAACGACCGGGAGCTGCCACAATCACCTGTGCCTTCGACGAAAGCGATTGACAAGGGCCGGCTATTTGGCAATATTGCCAAGCGAGGGATAGTGCAAATGGACAAAGGCATGGACGGCAAAACGAAAGCGCATTTCGAGGCGAAGGCTAAAATCATCAAGGCTATGGGGCATCCCACGCGGCTCTTTATCGTCGATGTCCTGTCACACAAAGAGCACTGTGTCTGCAAGTTGACGGAGATGATCGGCGCGGATGCTTCCACTGTTTCCAAGCACCTGTCTATTTTGAAGGCGGCTGGAATAGTGGCGGATGAAAAGCGCGGTCTGCAGGTCTGGTACTCGCTCAAGGTGCCCTGCATCTTGAATTTCTTTGGCTGTGTGGAGCAAGTGCAGAAACTCGCCGCTAAAGAGCATCGGACCGCGCTGAGCCGAACATAGTTTTTTTGGGTCTCCATTTGGCTGATTGGCCAGATGGCCACGAATGAAGAAGTAAGAGGTTCTCTGTGCTCCAGCAGTTCGCTGACTATGTTGTCCACACGCTCCTCGGGCTCACTCGTGGAACGCGCCTGGCCGACGCGCTGGATTTCTTCGTGTACGATACGCTCAAGATATTTCTGCTATTGTCGGTCATTATTTTCATTGTAGCCGTAATTCGCTCCCACTTCACGCCGGGACGGACCCGCAGACTCCTGTCACGAAGGGCCGAATATGTCGGTAACGTTCTCGCTGCACTCTTGGGGGTTGTGACGCCGTTTTGTTCCTGCTCGGCGGTGCCACTGTTCATTGGATTTGTCGAATCGGGAATACCGCTGGGAGTCACCTTCTCCTTTTTGGTGTCGTCACCGATGGTGAACGAGGTAGCGCTCATACTGCTCTGGGGATTGTTCGATTGGAAGATCGCACTTCTTTACATGGGCACCGGGGTCACGGTCGCCATTCTGGCCGGCGTTATCATCGGCAAGCTGAAGATGGAACGCTTTGTGCAGGACTATGTCTACACCACGAAGGTCGGAACTGGCGAGGAGGTCCCGATGGCCTGGAAAGAACGGGTGGCCTACGCCAGGGAATATACGGGAGGCCTCCTTAAGAAGATCTGGCCTTATGTTGTCGCAGGAATCGCGGTTGGCGGATTCATTCATGGTTACGCTCCGGAAGGGGTTCTTCTCAAGTACGCAGGACCGGGTAATCCTCTTGGGGTACCGGTTGCGGTTCTTATCGGCGTGCCGCTCTACAGCAATGCCGCCGGGGTTATCCCGATTGTCCACGCGCTCATGGAAAAAGGGATGGCCATTGGGACAGTCCTAGCATTCATGATGGCCGTCACGGCGTTGTCGCTTCCAGAGGCAATCATCCTTAAGAATGTCCTCAAAACGCGTTTGCTTCTAACGTTCTTCGGAATCGTGGCCGTCGCCATTACCGGCGTAGGGTACCTGTTTAACGCGATACTATGAGCTCACAAAGCACGAGAGAGGTATTATGAACATTCAAGTACTCGGGCCAGGCTGCGCCCGGTGTAAACAGCTTTTCAGAAACACGCAGACAGCGGTGAATCAGGCCAACCTGGACGCTACCGTTGAGAAAATTGAGGACATCGCAATCATCATGAAGTATGGTGTCATATCAACGCCGGCGTTGGTTGTAGATGGGAACATCAAATTCTCGGGCAGGGTCCCATCTGTTGAGGAACTCAAGGAGATTCTGGGGACGTAGCACCCTGGAAGAAGGACACTTTATGCACAAGGTAATCGCATTTCGATCGGGAGTCATAGTAGTAGTCGCGCTTGTGGTGGGGCTCTGGACACCTGAAGGCACAGCGGCTGATTCCGAAGACATCGCAGAGAAGAAACCATCGAACGCTACGGTCGAGACGCGCGCATCGAAGGATTCAGTACCCAGCGTTACGGACAGTCTTCACGTACCCGAGGGCTCGGCCCATCACGTGGTAGCGTATTATTTCCACGGCGACGTGCGGTGTGCATCGTGCCGCAAGATCGAAGCGTACACTAAGGCGGCAATTGACAGCGCTTTCGGCGAGGCGCTGAAATCCGGGCTGCTTGAGTGGAAGGTGGTGAACACGGATTCGGCGCAGAACGAGCATTTCGTGCAGGACTATCAGCTCTTCACCAAGTCGGTCGTCATCTCGGACGTTCATAACAGGAAAGAGACGCGCTGGAGGAATCTGGGGAAGGTTTGGGAACTGCTTGGCAATCAGGCCAAGTTTCGCGGGTACATTCAAGAAGAGATTCGGCCGTTTCTGGATCCGACAAGGTAGTTGACGGTGGAAAGTCTGTCTGCCGCCGTGCTGAGCGCACTCTGGTTGGGGATCATGACCTCGATGAGTCCGTGCCCTTTGGCTTCGAATATTGCAGCTATTTCCTTCATTGGAAAACGAGTAGAGAAGACCGGCGACGCCCTGCGCACGAGTCTGTTTTACGTGGTCGGTCGGCTGGTCACATACACAGTTCTCGGAATCGTTGTTTCCTTTGGGGCGCTCTCCATTCCCGGTGTTTCCAATTTCCTGCAGAGGTACATGAACCTGCTGATCGGTCCGCTACTCGTTGTAGTAGGCGTTGTGCTTCTGGAATGGTTGCCGATCCGCATACCCGGGATATCGGCTTCCCAGCGCCTTCAGGATCGAGTCGCCGGGGGGANNTGGGGGCGCTCTTTGCACTGACCTTCTGCCCGGTCTCGGCCGCGCTGTTCTTCGGCAGCCTCATACCGCTTTCGATCCAGCACAAATCATACGTCCTTCTTCCCTCCCTCTTTGGGGTCGGAACAGGACTGCCCGTGATCGCGTTTGGGCTGCTCATCGCGTTTGGCACGCATGCCGTCGCGAGAGCATTTCATCGAGTGACACAAATTGAATATTGGGTGCGCAAGGTGGTCGGAGCTCTCTTTATCGGCATAGGTATCTATTTGGTACTCCGCAACTCCTTTGGCCTGTTCGCATGACGATGGGGAAGTGTTATCCTCTTCGACGCGCAGGAATTTGTCGCTATCGTATCGAATGGAGCGGACGCGTCGTGGCTCGCCCAATCATGTTCCGGCGAGATCCGCACATCGCCATGTACTCACTCGTGATTTGATGCGGGGGGTAGACTGTCGATCCGGTTCTTCAGATGTGTGAAGGTATTCCCATGAGTCTGCTGCCGAGCGCGATGCTCCGCCTGTAGAGCTCCCTGCGAATTCCGTAGGGTGCCAGCCACCATTTCTCAAAGAGGATTTTGCCGATATGCCAGGCTTTGCCGATCTGTCTCAAACGGACCTCGGGTGACGGCTCGGCAAAGAAGTTGCCGTGAGCGAATCCGGCCAAGCCCTCACCGGCTTCGAGCATGCAGTAACCGTCACCACAAAAACTCGCCGATGTTTCACGCCCCAGGACCAGTGCCCCTATCCGCTGCGCTACAACCGAGGCCTGGGCATGCGCAAACACTCCCGCTTTGGGAAGCATGAGCGGAAGATCCGGTTTCCATCGGCCCGGAATCGGGACAGTTGTGACGTCGCCGATGGCAAAGACGTTTTGAACTTTGGTAGCCAGAGAGCTGCGATCTACTGGAATCCAGCCGCTCTCGTTGCTCAAAGCGCATCGTTTGACGACCTGTGGCGCAACATGCGGCGGTATGGCGACGAGCATATCAAATCCGAAGGAGCCTTTGCCTTCAAACTCCAATTGCCTTGTCTCCGGATTGACAGAGACCAACTTGTGGAGGGGACGATACGCTATCCCACGGGCGGAGAGCATCTCAATCGCCGCGTTGCCAAGTACCGGTCCGGCTACGGGCATCGGCTGTGACTCCGGAGTATACAGACACAAATCGACTTTTGGGAGACGTCCAGTTCTCTTCAGGAAATCGGCGATGAGCATGGCTCCTTCGAGCGGAGCGCCCGGGCATTTGTATGGCATCGAAGCGACAACGAGCGCGATGCTGCCGCCCTGAAATCCCTTGAGAGCGCCATAAAGTTTGGTAGAGCCGTCCAGAGAGTAGAACGTGTGCGATGCCGCTTCGAGTCCCGGAATGTTACGGGGCGCCAATTCGGCCCCAAGCGCGACAATTAAGTAGTCATAGCTAATCGTTCGGCCGTCAGCTTCGACAATGGATCGATTGGTGTCAATAGCGTCGACATTTGCCAGGATGCATTCCACGCCCGACCGAAGCAGGGATCGGGTCGGTCGCTCTATTTGCTGCGGTTGACGTGTGCCGATCATTGCCCAGAGGAATGAAGGCGCGAAGGCGTGTACCTCATTTCGTTCAACGAGGATTATCCGATGATTCCTCGGGAGTAGCTTCCTAAGCTCGTTGGCGGCTATCAAGCCGCCAATACCGCCCCCCAGTATGATTACGCTCTTATTATTCATTACAGTGCCCATCCCAGGTTATGCTTCTAAAACACAATTACTTTCTCCGCCCAGATGGTCCAGTCGGTTAGCTCCTCCATTGAGCTGCGATGTGCGCCCTCAAGCAGATCAGCTTCGGTAATACCACGTGCGTCAATACAGGAACCGCAGACACCAACTTGAGTGTTGACCGCGATCAGGCTCTTGAGCATCCGTTCCAGATTATAGTAGCCATTGGGCGTCTTCTGGCCTGATTTCGCGCAGCCCACCGCATCGGCCATCAGGAAGAGACGCATCTCACTATTGTCTCGTTTGCGCAGAGACATGGCCAACCTGAGGGCGTTATAAGAACGCTCCGTGCCGTAAGGAGGGTCGTTGAGGATTATCAGTGACTTCATTGACGTAATCCTCCCGATCAACTGAACTGAATTGGCAGTCGCATCGACAAAGTAACTGCCATTCCCAAGCACAATGTGCCCATCAAGGCAGGACCTTTAGCACGAGGGTGCGCATGAAGTAGCTGCCGATCATGCCTTCTTTGGCTTTTCCCTTAACGGCCTCGCCTCGAGTCAGCATCAGCTGTAATCTGACTTCTCCGTCAGTTGCATTTGTCCCCGCGAGAAGGGTCATCGGCAATACGGTGACATCTGCATCGGGATACATTTCCGACTTATCACCGACCAATCGGCAAGCCATAGGCAGATTTACCTCCCAACCTGCCGGGAACTTTGTCAACGACGTCGAGTCGATTTGCCTGGGATCGACATAGAGCCATGCATTCCTATATGGGGGAATTCGGTCTTTCGCCTTCCGGTACCCGAGGATTGTCATCACAGTAACTCTCTCACCACGGGCCGCTTTCAAGAGGAATGAACCGTCCGGTTGCTTCAGCGACGTTCTTGTCCGTTGATCGATTATATCAATGATCAGGTCGGGACCATCTTCCCAATTGCCGTTATTCACATGGCAACTCAAGCAGTTCGGGGATTTTCCCAAGATCCCGACTGCGGGCGGATACGCCAGAAGCGCCGTCGCTGTACAGAGTACAGTAACCCCGAGAGTCGCGACAAACAATCCAATCCTCATTCTCATACCTCCATTGCTTTACTTTGATTTGCTAACGAATACGTTGCTAAGAATTTCATAAGTGCTCCAGGCGCTACCACTTATCCAACAGCGACCGGAAACCCGGCTTCGCGCCACTCGCTGATCCCTTCTTCCATGCGCCTCGCTCGAAAACCGTGTGCTCTAAGCATCCTGACAGCCTCCTGAGCAAGGACGCAGTACGGACCTCGACAGTAGGCGACTATCTCAGTGTCAGGAGAGAATTCCTTCAGCCGCTTCTTTAGTCTCGAGAGCGGGACCGACCTCGCGTGGGGCAGGTGTCCCGCGGCGTACTCGTCATCCGGCCGAACATCCAGAATGACGACCTCGCCGGTTCTGGCGCGTTTGAGTAGTTTCCTGCGGTCAATCGGTTGAAGCTCTGACGAGGCATCAAAGTACTCAGCGACAACCCGATCGATTTCGGCAATGCGACTCTCCGCCAGCTTGCGGAGGCTTCTGAAGAAGTTACAAACCTCACGATCGGCAAGACGGTAATGCACATACACCCCGTCCTTTCTGACGTCAACGAGTCGTGCGGCACGAAGCACTTGCAGGTGCTGAGACGTGTTGGCAACCGACATGATGGTTTGCTCAGCCATAGTCTCCACGGTCTTCTCGCTCTGACACAACAGATCAAGAAGTTCCAGTCGCTTTGGGCTGGAGAGCGCCTGACCAAGGCGTGCGAATTGGCCGTAGAGTTTGTCCTTGATTTCGCGGGCTGCCGGCACAGCATTATCCTCAATTATTCAAGTTACTACTTGAATATATACGCCTGCCGCGCCCGTCAAAGGTTTTTTTTCGCAAGTGGGTCGTTGCCGGAATTTCTCGATCACACTTACGGGGAGACGCCAACCGCCGAGGTTGACTCTGCGGGGGGTTAGAGGACTGTGGATAGCGCGGAGGCCCGTTCCGGGAACCGCTTCTTGATAGTCGTGTAAAAGCGCGTAGCAGATATGCATTGACGATACGTCAAATCCTGCTTAACTTTGTATTCTATATGAATTGGAACGAGCTTAAGAAACCGATGTCGACAGTGGCGCTGATGGTCCTTATCATGGCTGGTCCATGGCTTCACCATGACAAGGTGATCTGCATACAGTCTGATTCTCATATTCAGGTCGAACGACTGGGGGCCGACTGCTGTCGCCAGGAAGTCACTGCAAGCGCTTCCGGGGCTATTATTGTCAGCGACTCAGATCTGGATTGCGGCTCCTGTCGTGACCTCCAATTTGCCAGGGAAGCGACCCGAACGCCTCAGTGTCAGTCGTCGGTTCTGGCCCTCCATAAGTCGAATTGTCTAATTCTCGCAGGCAGCGTGTCGTCATATGGTTGTGCCGGCGCTCTGCCCTCTCGACAGCCGATTCCCCTTTATCCATTAGGCAAACGCTCGCTCCCGTACATCACTCTCTCGATAGTCAGCCGCTGCTGATTCTCCAAGCTCAATCGCCAATCTCTGTTTCCTGAACCGATCAGGAGCGTTGCCAAATTGTTTGGCCTGGTGAGTAATTCCACAGCCTGGAGATTTTTTAATGCAAGTCCGAATATTGTCGTACATCGTGTTCATGATGCTCGCGAGCGCCGCCACCATCGAATCTCAACCAGATTCGAATAGGATTCCGATCCTGCCACCTGTCTATATCGAGTCAGGCGTGCAACCTGACGGTGCCATCATCGCCGATTCAGTACTCACGTTTAGTGAAGCCCTTCAACTAGTCGTAGCGCGGCATCCGCAACTGCAGGCCGTCAGAGCGCAAATTGCGGCTGCTCAGGGGCGGCTGCAGCAGAGCGCTGTCCGTCCAAATCCAGAGCTCTCCACCGAAGTGGAGGACTTCGGGCGGCGAAACGAACGCGGCCCCGCGCAGACAACAATAGGCGTCGAGCAATCCTTTGAACTCTTTGGCAAACGCGAAGCCCGCCGGGCTGTTGCCGAGGCCGGGCTGCTCGCTGAGCAATGCGCCGCACAGCAATCACTCCTGGAATTGTACCGATCGGTTGCGGTCACGTTTGTCAGCGCCCTCGGCTCTCAGGAAAACGTCGCGCTGGCGCGCCAGCGCCTCGAACTGGTGCGTAAGATCGAAGATGCTGTGAGTGTCAAAGTTACCAGTGGGGCAGTGCCCAAAGCCGAACTGTTCCGTTCGCAATCGGCTACGAAGCTGGCCGAAATTGAATTGGCGTCTACTGAGGCGATGGCTATGCAGCAGCGTCTAGCGTTGGCCACACTCTGGGGATCGGCAGACACCACCTTTCGCGTCGACGGTGCGCTCGATGAATGGTTGGCGGTCCCATCTTCGACCGACGAAGGATTACGTGTCGACGACAATCCGGAACTCGCTGGTCTTCAAGCGCAGATACAGGTCCGTGAAGCAGAGCTTCGCTCAGCTCGCGCCGCTGGCAAACCAGATGTTAGTTTGGGAGCCGGCTATCGGCGACTTCACGATGATGCGAGCAATTCGTTTCTGATCTGGGCAGCAGTGCCTTTGCCCCTTTTCGATCGCAATCGCGGCGGTGTTGCTGAGGCCGGCGCTCGATTAGACCAGGCACAGGCGGAGTTATCGTCAGCACGCCAGAGGTTGGAAGGTGAAGTGCGCCAGCAACTTGCGGCCATCGAATCACAGCGGAATCAAATCAGTCTTCTCCGTGATCAGGTGATCCCGCCCGCCCGGCAAGTCATGGAAGAGATGAACAACGCATACCGTATGGGATCTCAGCCATTCATCAATGTGCTCGATGCCCAGCGAACGCTTTCTGAGTTTCAGGGAATGTTAGTCGATGCGCTCATCGTTGGCGCGCAGGCCAGGGTAGAGATAGAACAATTAACAAGTCACCGCTTGAGTCCGGTGAGGAGATAGAACTATATGCGAACGAACTTACTTTCTCCAATTGCCGGCTGCGTTTTGGCTGCCATGCTTTGGGGCTGCCGCAGCAGCGGTGAGAACAGATCTCAGGCAAAAGGGGAAGTCGCTCAGAGTGAAACAGCAGTCAGCGCGGAACNNATGTCGTTCACATCGTACCGCGCTTCCCCGGGATCATTAAGAAGGCACACAAGAACATTGGGGACTACGTGCAAGCCGGAGAGGCGCTCGCGACTATTGAGAGCAACGAGAGTCTCAGCCTTTATGAAGTCGTGGCGTATGGCTCGGGTAGAGTCATCGAGAAGCATGCTACTGTCGGTGAGTTTGTCACTGAGGAGCGAGACCTCTTTGTAATCGCCGACTTGTCCGATGTCTGGGTCAATATCGCGATCTACGGCAAAGATGCACCCGAGATTACAGTCGGGCAATCCGTCCGCGTTGAGGCCCTTGGCGGCAAAGCGGAAACAAATGCGGTCATCAGCTACATTAGTCCGGTATTCGACGAGCGGACCCGCAGCCTCGTCGCCCGAGCGGTAATACCGAACGACAAGAACCTCTGGAAGCCGGGCACATTCATCAAAGCTTCGTTTGTGCTCACCGCTGATGTGCCTTCGCTCAGGGTATGCAAGGAAGCGGTGCAGATTATCGATGAGAAGCCGTGTGTGTTCATCAGCGAAGACGGGGATGAGTTTCATCCCGTGCCTGTCGCGACCGGCGTGCAGGGGGTCAGCCATATAGAAGTTCTCTCCGGCCTAACCGAGGGCAGCGTCTATGTCTGCAGGGGCGCATTCGAATTGAAAGCACAACTCACCCTGAAATCCCTCAGCGGCGGCCACGCCGGTCACGGGCATTGAGGAAGGGGTCGCAGCATGCTTGACAGATTAATCGAACTCGCACTGAAACAGCGCATCCTTGTGCTGGTCATAGTCGCCGCCATTGTCGGGCTTGGCCTCTACCAATACACCAAGTTGCCAGTCGATGCGTTTCCCGACATTTCTCCGGTCATGGTACCGGTTTTCGCCGAAGCTCACGGCATGGCTCCGGAGGAGATCGAACGGCTTATCACGTTCCCGATCGAGTCGAAGATGAACGGTCTGCCGGGAGTCATCAATATCAAGTCGACATCCGCGTTTGGTATGGCCGTCATTTACGTTTATTTCAACGATCAGACGGAGATGTACTTTGCCCGCCAGATAGTCGGTGAACGTCTGGCCAGCGCCGTGGCGGAATTGCCGGCCGGACTTGAACCGCCAACTCTCGGACCCATCTCGTCTGGATTGGGGCAGATCTTTATCTACTATCTCACGGCTGACAGTACCACAAACCTGCAGGGCAAGGAGAAGGGAACATTCCTGCGAGAAGTCAATGACTGGATCGTCAAGTACGGCCTCCAGACCGTGTCCGGCGTCACCGATATTCTATCGGTCGGCGGTCATGTCCTGCAATATCAGATTAGCATCAACCCTTATGCCCTGGGCAAGTATGGTATTGGGCTTGAACAAGTAGTCGAAGCGATCGAGAAGAATAACCGTAATGCTGGCGGGCAATTTCTCCTGCTTGGTTCAGAGGAGTATCTGGTGCGCGGTCTCGGCCTTGTTGGCACCCTCGACCATATCAAGAGCATACCGGTAAAATCGGTCGACGGTGTTCCGGTCAAGATCGGCGATATCGCTGATGTCAATTTTGGAAAAGAGATTCGGCGCGGTGTGGTAACGAAAGACGGCAAAGAGGAAGTAGTTTCGGGAATTGTCCTTCAGCTCTACGGCGAGAACACCTCGGACGTGATCAAACGCCTCTATGCTAAACTGCCGACGGTTCAAGGATCACTGCCGAAGGGGGTCACGATCGTCCCGTACTACGAACAGGCGAATCTGGTGGCCAAGGCCAATGAGACAGTGAAAGATTCACTACTGGCCGGGGCGATCCTTATCACGCTGGTGCTGCTTCTCTTCCTGGGGAACGTTCGTTCGGCGTTGATCGTCGTAATTACGCTGCCAATATGCGCCTTGATTGCGTCCCTGATGATGGGGGTCGAGAAAATGTCAGCCAATTTGATGTCGCTGGGAGGTATCGCCATCGCCATTGGCATGCTGGCTGACGGATCGATCGTCATGGTGGAGAACATTCATCGGCACTTGTCTGCGAAGCAAAATAGCGAGCAGAGCAAATTCGCAGTCATCCTGCAGGCGGCTCACGAGGTCGGCCGCCCGATTGCCTTCTCTATTTTGATCATTGTGTTGGTATTCCTCCCCCTCTTCACGTTACAGGGAGTCGAGGGGAAGATGTTCTCCCCGATGGCCTTCACCATTTCGTTTGCTCTCCTGGGTTCGATTCTCGCGGCGCTGGTGGTTGTCCCGGTGTTGAGCATGTACTTCCTGAGAGGTCATGCCGGCAAGGAGTTCATAATTGTCCGCAAACTTAAGCAAGGGTATACGCCGCTCCTGGAATGGGCGCTGCGCCGCAGAGTCATAGTAGTGAGTGCTGCCGTGATTGCACTTGGGGCGAGCCTCTTCTCGGTACGGTTTCTGGGAACAGAATTCATTCCCACTCTGGAAGAGGGTTCCATACTCATCGGCGTCACCATGACACCTTCAATTTCTCTGGAAAAGGCTACTGAAACGGTGATGAAGCTCGAACAGGTGATTATGGAATACCCTGAGGTCAAGGAGACAGTTTCGCGCACCGGCCGGCCGGAAGCCGGGAGCCACCCGCATCCGGTCAACACGGCCGAGATACACATTGAGCTAAATGATCCGGCTTCGTGGAAGCGATTCAAGAGTAAGAAAGAGCTCGTCGAGTCGATTAACCGGGAATTGGCGGTTTATCCGGGTGTGGCCCTGAATTTTACTCAGCCGATCCAGAATGCCTTTGATGAACTCATCTCGGGGATCAAGGCGCAGCTCGCCATCAAGCTTTACGGAGATGATCTCGTCACGCTTCGTACAAAGGCCGGAGAAATCAAAGAGGCTATCGCGGACGTTCCCGGTCTTGTTGATCTCTCCGTCGAACAGAGCTTTGGCCAGCCGCAGGTTCAGATCATAGCTGACCGCGATGCGTGCGCCCGGTATGGCGTCAGTGTCTCCGAGCTGCTCGAAATTGTGGAACTGGCCATTGGAGGAGAGGTTATCGACCAAATTTATCTCAGTTCCAGAAGATTTGGCATCCACGTCCGATATCAGGAACAGTATCGCAACGACCCAGAGGCGATTGGGAGTCTATTGGTGCATACAGGCGATGGTCGATCTATCCCTTTGGCGCAGGTGGCTGAAATCAAGAAAGTCATCGGACCGATTCAGATTAACCGCGAGAACAATCAGCGCCGCTGGGTACTCTCGGCCAATGTACGTGGTCGAGACCTTGGAAGCGTGGTCACCGATATTCAGAATCGGATCAAAGGGAGCGTCGACTTGCCTCCGGGCTATCGCATAGAATATGGTGGCCAGTTTGAAAACCAACAACGCGCCATGGCCAGGCTGGCGGTGATCGTACCTCTCACCATCCTGCTCATCTTCTTCATGCTCTACGTGGCGTTTAACAAAGTGAGAATTGCGACGCTCATCATCACCAATGTTCCTTTCGCGCTGATCGGCGGTATCTTCGGACTTCTGATCACCGGGGAGTATCTCTCGGTCCCTGCTGCCGTCGGCTTTATCGCCTTGTTCGGAGTGGCCGTTCAGAACGGGGTTGTCCTCGTGTCGTTCATCGAATACTTGCGCAAAGATGGCATGCCTTTCAGTCAGGCTGTTATTGAGGGCGCGGTCATGCGGCTCCGACCAGTACTCATGACAGCGCTGGCGGCAGCGATGGGACTAGTGCCCCTACTCTTCTCCAGCGGCATCGGCGCCGACGTGCAACGCCCCCTCGCCGTTGTGGTAGTATTTGGGCTGGTGAGCTCTACCTTACTCACCCTCTTCGTAATTCCGGCGCTCTACACTTGGTTTGTTCCGAAATCCCAGAGAATTACTGCCTAGACAATGGCGGAGTAACGGGGGAGGTAAATAATTATGAAAAGGACAAAGACATGAAACAGATCGTCGCATACGTGAAATCTCATAAGCTGCCGGCCGTCGCTCTGGCATTGCAAAATCTAACAGAGTTGACCGGTATGAGCTTTTCGACTGTGCACGGATTTGGGCGCGGTCGCGCCAAAGATGCCCGACAAAAGATTGTGAGGGACCTGGTAGATTTTGTTTCCATGGACCGAATCGAAATCTTCTGCTCCGACGAAATTGTTGACCAGGTGATTGACTCGATAATCAATTCGGCGCACGAGGGGCAGCGCGGCGACGGGAAGATATACGTCTGCGGAGTTGTTGACGCTATTCGCATCGGAACCAAAGAACGGGGTCCAGGCGCTGCGTGACAATCCACGTGGTCGGGCACACCGGGGAGCCGGCAATGCGTTTGCTCTATCGGTGGTTCCTCTTGTCGCTCCTACCGATTCGTCAAGCCCCCGCCTGCAGTTCTCTACTGTGCCAAATCGAGGGTATCGCAGAACCGTCCGGACGGCTTCGCAGTCAAATCGACCATCCACGCCAGACTCGGAACGCCTACCTCCCAGACACCGTGCCTGATCACAACGTGATAGCTTCCGGGAGCAATGTCCGCCAGGCGCAGAGTAACATCATAGGGACAGATGCAGTCGCAGAGCGGGTCAGGATGCTCCCTCTCGACGATCTCGATGGTGTCATCGTGCATTTCCATTCGCGATGATATGGAATCGAGACAACAACTGAAGAACGTGTTCGTATGACTCAAAGTGAGTGAATTGTCGAGCCGGTAGTCCCATTCGACACATTCCCGATTGACCGAGTCCAGTCTGTCGAGACCGACGGTCTTGCAGCCCGTTCTGCCGATAACGGTGATCCGGGGCAGGAGCGTGATATGCCAGGGGTAATGACACCGGTCAACGCTACATGACCCAGTATCGATAACCGGTAGGGTGAATGAGCAGCAGAGCGGTTTCTCCTCGGTCCACTCATCCAGCCTGGCATATGGTTCGACAACTTCGATCTTATGAATCATCCCGGTCAGATTGGTGATCTCGTATTCGACATCATACAGGCAGAGACAGCGGCACCCTCCGCCGGTCATGTAGTCATCTTCTGTGATCAGCGCCAGCTCACCTTTGAGTTCAATGGTTACCAGAAGGCTCTCCATACAACAATTGAAAGCAGCATTGATATGTTTCACGTGCAAACTTCCATCCGGCTCCGACCAGTATTGCAGCCGGTCCTGAGAACAGAATGACACTGTACTCGATGACAGAGATTCCTGGCCCCCTTTGCAAGAAGTTGCACTGACCACCCTGACCACCGGTTCGTGCTGATCCGGTTTGACGGCGGCGTCGTCGCACGTCACGAGAATGAGAAGAGACACCACAGCTGTGAGAATCGAGGCAAGAAGAACCGAATGGAGGCTATCGAGTCTAAACGAGCACCGCATAATCAATTCCTCCCTATTATCGTCCATAATAAGAACGACAAACCACTCCGTTTTGTCAAGTGCAAAGTAGAAACTTGTCCGATCTGATGAACAGAACAGCGAAGCCCGCCAGGCGTGAATTCCCTCCTGCAAACCTCGGATCAGGTTGCGCACGAAATGACTCTTCCGGCGTACAGTCTGTCCAAGAAAAGGTATCAGTGCAAGCCAATTCCAATGCCCTGCAGGATTAAGCGTCTTCCACAGTATCTCCTTGCGGTTATGTCGATTAGAAGATTCGGTCGAAAGAGTTAAAGATCGCGTTCCAAATCACCGAAACGTAGAGCATAGGAGTAGACGATCGTGTGTTGAGCTCAAGCGCTTCCTGATCGTCAAGTCCTATCCTTTACACCTCAACGGAATGGAGGCGGCTGTGAGCAGAATAGTACAGACCTTAGCGGTTCTTATGATCATTGTCCTGGGAGCGGCGGCAGGGGCTGTCGGTCAGAATCTGCAGGGCTCGAGGAACGATGGCAGGAATCACTGGCTGGTTGGCGAAGTGAAGCTGGGTTACTACCGGGGCGTGGGTCTCCACGCGAGCCTCACGGCGCTGAATTTTGCGCAGAACTTCCCCTTCTCCGTCCGAATCGGCCTTGGCTACACGCGGGTGTCAGCCGGTGACGGATGGGCGGCTCGACGCGTCTTCATCAACAACAACACGAACGGGACAGCCCGCTCCAACGCCCGGGTCTGGGATGCGCGACTTGACGTTCTCTGCCCGTTGAAACTTCTGAATCTCAAGCGGACGACATTCTTTGCCGGACTACGGCACTCCGATTTCGACGCATACTTCGAGTACATCGGCGGGGCCGAGACGTTTGACGTCAAGACAAGTCAATGGGGGCTGGGCAGTGGAATCGAGACAGCCTTCGCACTCAGCCCGCTCCTGGACATGGTGTTCACTCTTGGAGCAGACTACTACTTCAGGAGTACGTTGTCGGGCCATGATACATACTATCGCCCCAACGGCGATGATACCCATCCCATCGGTGACTACACGTACAAGGCTGCGGATGAAGCGATTAATCAGCCCGACGTGATGACCCGCTTGATGGTCGGTTTGTCGTACCACTTCTAAGCAAGGTGTACTTCACGAGGGCTACTTATGAGAGGCGTACGGATGTTTCTACCGGCGGCAACTCTCCTGATCGCGGTCGGTCTGGGGGCAGGATGCGCGCCGGTGGGGTCTCAACTTTGCGTTCGCGATCCGCTCGATCGCAAGCAAATCCGCTTTGACGATGAGCGGAACAGCCTCATCATCGATGATCACATTTACTTCTCCAAGGAGGGGTCCGGGAGCAATCGCGGTTTCGGAAGTGCGGGCTGCGGGTGCAATTGAAACCGAACACCAGAGTAAGACAGACCCTCACCGCGATTACCGCCGCGCTTGTCGGCGCGACACCGGCTAACGCTTCCGGCCTCGATCACTCGGAAACGTCCGTGTTGATCTATTCTGAACGTGGCAGAGTTCACGCCACGGAAGCGCTGTACTCTCTGGACAAACAGCTGCGAGGCAATGATCGCTTCAATCTGCGGCTGACGTACGACGGTCTGACGGGAGCGTCGCCGACCGGTGGATCGCCGTCCAAGCGACCGCAAACCGTAACTCGACCTTCGGGCGGCGGCAAGGTGCTGGTGGCGGCCGGCGAGCTTCCCATCAACGATGGGTTTTCGGAAACTCGCTTTGCGGTCGATGCCGGATTGACGCGGCGTCTAAGTTCGAACGTTACCATACGGGGAGAGGTTCATCTGTCGAGCGAGCATGATTACCGTTCAATTGGTATTAGTGGCGGGATTTCCCGAACCCTCGCTGACGCCATGACAACGCTCGGCGCAGCCTTGACGGCATCGTACGACGTCAATTCTCCGCTGGGGGGAGTGCCCAAGCCGTTTGATTCAAACACGACGCCCATCGAAACACGAAACGGTCGGCGCGCAAGCTACGGCAATGAGCACAAGAACGCATACGACGCAGTCTTCAGTTTGACCCGAGTTCTTGGTCCGACAACGCGTGCCCGCGTCAGCTACCGATTCGCCCACGCCAGAGGGTACCTGACCGATCCCTACAAAGTGATCAGTGTCGTGCAACCGGCTGATTCCGCCGATGCAGGTGAACCGATCAACGAGCTCTACGAGAGTCGCCCAAGCAGGCGCACCGGCCATGCCCTGTCCTGCGACCTCCGCAAGTACGTGATGGGATTGACCACCGAAGTTACTTACCGCTATTACCGGGATGACTGGAGTATTCGGTCGCATACGGTAGGTCTCTCTTTCAATGTCGACGCAAGGCGCATTGGGACATTTGAGCCGCATGTGCGATGGTATCACCAGGAGCGCGCCAGTTTCTCAAAGCCCTTCCTTCTGCAGGGGATGTCGCTGCCCAAATACGCTTCGACTGACAGCCGTCTTGCAGCCTTTGATGCCCTCACGTATGGTCTGGCCTATAGTATCGCCACCAGCTTGTCTTCGCGCCTCACGCTGGCGTGTGAATTCTATTCACAGCATGGCGACAGGAGTCCGCCGGAGTCGTTCGGACCTTTGCTTGCCTACAACTTGTTCCCGGATCTGAACGCGGTGCTGCTGAAGATCGGACTGTCTCATGACTTCTGAGGTCAATTCAGCGCTGGACGTGCAGCGAGCGGAAGATCATTGGGTTATCCGGTTCTCTGCGATGGCAAGTCCGTGCGAAGTCCTGCTTTCCTGCGGCACGCGTGCTGAAGCGAGTTCATTGGCCGAAGCCGCCCTGGCTGAGACGATTCGAATTGAGCAGAAATTCAGTCGCTATCGGGGTGATAATATAATCTGTCGAATCAATAATAGCTGCGGACAGGTTGTTGCTATCGATCAGGAAACGGCCGATCTCCTGCGGTATGCCGCGCACTGCCATGCTCTGAGCGAGGGGCAATTCGACATAACTTCAGGCGTGCTTCGAAAGGCATGGAAGTTCGATGGCGCAGAGTTCACCCCCGACGCCACAGTCATTGAATCCCTGCTGGAATTGGTCGGTTGGGAGAAAAGTCGTCTGACGAAGACCGGTTTTCGACTGCGCCCCGGTATGGAAATAGATCTGGGAGGAATAGGCAAAGAGTATGCTGTCGATCGAGTGGCCGGCATCCTGTTCGAACAATCGCCACACCCTCTCATGGTCAATTTCGGTGGCGACATTCGGGCCATCGCTCCTGAGAGAAGCGCTGTTCGGTGGCAGGTGGGAATCGAGGACCCGAAAGCGCCCGGGAGCTCAATGGGCGTCGTGGAACTCACGAATAGCGCGCTGGCGACCAGCGGCAGCACCTATCGCTACTGTCTGGTGAACGGAAAGCGACTGGGACATATCCTCGATCCGCGCACCGGCTGGCCGGTCGAGGAGAGTCCTCAAAGCATAACAGTTCTCGCCGACTACTGCACCGAGGCCGGTCTGCTGAGCACTATGGCGATGTTGAAAGGTGCGGGGGCGGAGCGGTTCCTGACAGGGCAGGGAATTGAGTTTCACTGCTGCCGCTGAACAGCAGTGACGGAAATCTCATAGCGACTCGACGATGAGGGCAATAATTCAGCTCGCGAGTGAGCACGAGTGACCAGAGAGCCTCTTTCAACTCAAGAGAAGAGGGCGCGGCAACCTCGACTATGTTTTCGGTGGGGTGGTCATTTCAGCAGCCGACTGGAGGCCGCTTGCAACAGAGGGGACGATTCCTTTCTCGATATAGATTGGTCGAAGCAAGTTCCGCCAGCTCGGGAGGTTCTTCGCAAACAGCAACGCTCCGAGAATGCAGCACAATCCTCCGATAAGTAGCGTGTTCGGAGCACCGACGCTGGCCGCCAGCCCGCCGGCCATGAGATTGCCGAACGGCGCCATCCCGCGTAATGACATTGTGTAGAAGGCCATCACCCTCCCGCGCATATCCTCTTTGACAATTGTCTGAAGCACGGTATTGCTGGCCGCGAATTGGGTGATCATCCCGAAGCCGGTAATGACCATCAGGAAAAGGGAGAGCGGGACTAATCGCGAGAATGAAAAGGCAACCAAACCCGCGCCGAAGATGCCGGCTGACAAGGGAATGACCCTTCCCAGACCTCGCACACTTCTACGCGAGGCGAGATACACGGCGCCGATCAGCGCACCAACGCCTGAAGCCCCAACGAGGAATCCCATCGTTTGGGAGTCGCCATGCAGAATGTTCTTGGCGAAAATCGGCATCAGGATTGAATAAGGCATACCTACCAAGCTGATCAGGGTCAGAAGCAATAACAGTGAGCGAATCGGAGCGAAGCCGAATGCGTACCTAAACCCTTCTTTGAGATCCTGCGTCACTCTTTGAGATGCGACCAGTCTGCCCTGAGGTTTGATGCGCATCGCAAGTAATGACAATACGACAGGGATGTAGCTTATCGCGTTTACCAGGAAGCAGTACCCTTCTCCGACAGTAGCGATAAGTACGCCGGCAACTGACGGACCGATAAGGCGGGCGCTGTTGAAAATGGACGAATTCAGCGCAATAGCGTTTCCCAAATCCTCACGTTTTTCAATGATATCAACGATGAATGACTGGCGCACAGGAATGTCGAAGGCGTTGATGATACCCAGAGCGATGCCGAGCAGGAGAATCTGCCAGACCGTAATCGAATTGGTCAGCACAAGAGCGGCCAGAATTGCTGCCTGGATGAGGGCAAGGATTTGCAAAATGACGACCATCCGGTGTCGATTCCAACGGTCAGCCAGAATTCCGGCGAAGGGCGCGACAATTAGAACAGGGATGTTAGATGCAAAACCGACGACACCGAGCAGAAAGGGGGAGCCGGTCAGGCGATACACCAGCCAATTCATGGCAATCTGCTGCATCCAGGTTCCGAGCTGCGAAATGCTCTGTCCGCCGAAGAAGAGGCGATAGTTACGATGGGACAGCGCTCGAAGGATGAGTCGGAGTCCGGAGAGTTCCTTGGCAGGAGGACTATTCATCCGCTAATAATACGGGAACCCCAGCCGACTGTCATGAACGAACTCTGAGGGGGCAATAGCTCAGGAATCCGCGCCCGGAAATGAGGCGATTGTCATTCAGAAGCAGCGCATCCCATCGACTGGTTCGTTACGAATTCGATCTCGGAGTATTGATCGCTCACTTCGTATCCAGGATTACCGGAAGTCCATCTTTGCCTGAACCAATGATAATGACTTTCGTGTTGGGGGAGTTGGCAAGTTTCTCCGTCGCCTCGACTCCTTTCCACCGCAGGAGTTGTTCGCTTATGCCCGACGACACGATCGCCTGGAAATCGGCTATCCCTTTGGCCTCAATCCGCTTTCGGTCTGCCTCCTGCTTTTCCTTTGTCAACACGAATTCCATCCGTTGACTTTCCTGATCGGCACGCTGCTTTTGCTCGATGGCTTCAGTCAGTTGGGTGGGGAGGGACACATTGCGCAGCGGCGTAGACTCAATATGCACTCCGCGTGGGGCGATGGCTTTGGCAAGCTCGTCCTGAATCGCTGTGCCCAGCCGTTCTCGTTCTGATGAATAGAGAGCGCTGGCCTGGAATCCGGCTGTCACGGCCCGGCTGATCGAGCGGAATTGAGGCACTAAGATGATCGTTTCGTAATCGCCGCCCGCAACGGTCCTGTAGACGGAGGCGGCCGAATCTGGATTAAGTCGATACAGGGCGCTGATCTCTAACCCAATCGTGAGTCCTTCGCGCGAGAGAACCTGCATTGCCTCCTTTTGCTCTTTCGTCTGGATGGAAAACTTCACGACTCGCGCCAGAGGGTTCACCAGATTGATCCCGGCCGGTAGAGGGCGGGCAGAGACAATTCCAAAAAAATCCACCACGCCGACGTGTCCTGCCGGGACCTGAGTGAAGCACTGCACGAGAGTCACGATTCCGCTTATGACAGCGATGAGGAGAGAAAGGGACACGACCGACCGGCCTGAGCTGCTCCCCAACTTGAGAAGTGCGGTAGCTCGCCTCCAGGCAAGAAGCGCTGCGATTGTGATCAGTAGGGCAAGGATGAAGACCATAACGCCACCTTTCCACTGTGTTGTTTTGTTGGTCAGCGGCAATGATCCCTGATGATCACTGTCCGGCAAGAATAATAGAACATCGGGTTGCCGCGCGACAATCAAAAAAAACGGGATCAGTTCAGACTTGAACGGTTTATCGCGTAAACGAGGTGCGAGAGAGAAGAAGAGGTGCAGGTCAGGTCGGAAGGTTCAACGCGGCGGTTCTGCTCCAGACAGATATTGCTTCAGGATTCCTCATCGAGGGCGTCCCCCCAAAATGCGCGAGGGCAGCAAGAAGATGGCCCGAACAAGTTCGAATGCTCCCGTTACGGCGAAGCCGAGAAGCCGGAAAGGGAGAAGAACCAGCCACACAATTGGGTAGAGAATCAGAACAATCAGCGCCAGAGGCCAGCAGATGACTAAGAGAATACACCAGAGCAGAAAAGTTACCATGGATCTCATACGCGTGTATGGTCCATGAAGTTTCCAGTTCTTGACTGGCTGATGTGCAATCTCAAACGACTTACCCTACTTTACGCTTAGCCGCCTATACACGCGCTTCCAGACGAACTGACTCATAGAACCGGGTAATCCCACCCGTCTCCAGGAAAGTCCCGACTAAGGCCTCTCACCGATTCCATCGCCTGAGCAAACCTGAGCGCCGAGCCGGGATCAATTTCACTGCTGAGATTGAACTCACGAATCCGGATTTCGCATGGGGAAGAGGATCATCTGAAAAAGAGGTGAGATCAGTGGTTTGTTCGACCGTCAACGGGCATAAAGCTGAGAAGTCACTCTGATTGCCTGGAGCCCGCAGTTTGACAGGACATCTGAAGCTGAGGACGCAGTGAGGAACGAGAGCGGTCTGGTGTGGTCGGGCAGTACTTCCCGCTCAAGCGCTCGATTCGATTCTGCCATCGTTTCTTGAGCGCTGGCTGCTCAGTCCACTCGCCGCTTGCCGTTCGTTTGCGCCGAGTCAACACCCTTTCAGCCATAGGGAAGAACAGATGATCCTCATCGCAGATATGAATGGTGAGAAGGGTGTGAAACGCCTGCGCGTTTTCGACGAAACTACTCCGCCACCCTCGACGCTGGGCGCGGGCGTTACTCACAGCGGCCTTCATCGCACCGACGAACAGACGCCCCATGAGATGTTGTGTCGCCAGTTTTCCGAGCATACGTCGGAGTCGTTGGTTCGGCGATTTCTCAATGACCGGGAATAGCAGTTCTTCTTCACTGTGGTGATGAATCCGGTCGGCGTACTCGGCGAAGAAACGGACGACCGAAGACAGATCGCCTAAGGGAAGAGCATGGCGCCGGGCGATACGCTTTCGCATGGCATCGAGAATCAGCAGGCCTGTCTTGATGTGCACGTGCTCTTCGACCAAAGTGTGGATAAGCGAATCCCTTGAAACGACGGCTCTCTTCATCGAGACTCCCCTTGAATGCGGAGAGGCTCTGCGTGGAGATAGGAAATCTCTCCTTCCTCCGCTGGCGTCACGACACCGGAGGAGGGTTTCATGCCGAGAACAATACGCGCGAAGAGCCAGGTTGCGCCGACCAGTCCCACCATGAGAATGACCGTGCCGCAGGTTGATACCATGTGCATCGCTTGAAATCGATCGGGGTAGATGGTCACGGCGCTTGGCAACCCTTTCAGCCCGTTGAAGAGCATGGGGAAGTAGGTGGTTATGATCCCAACGACGATAGTCATGGCCACAGCCTGTCCGGCTGCACGGGGAACAGGTCTCTGAAGAACAATCGGCCACCAATGAAAGAGACTGGCCAGAAACGAGAGGAGCACGAGGCCGAGGGCGATGAGGTGAAGATGCCCGGTGGCCAGATAACTGTTGTGAAGTGTCAACCCTGTCGAAGGGATGGCAAGTACTATCCCCACGAAGCTGCCGAGAGCGACGATCAGGGTCTGGAGCCAGGTGATGAGAATCGGGACTGAGCGCCATCTCTTTGTGCGGGAGAGCATCACCAACCAGCTCAGCAATATCAAGGAGGTGGGAACAGCGGTGAGCAGACTGAACAAGCTGCCGGTCATCGCGAGAGTCTCCGAGTCGGTGGCTGTGAGCAGATGTTGTCCCCACGCCACCAGGCTCAGCGGTCCGAGGGCGACACCGGCAACAATGACAGCGCGACGCGCAAATAAGTGTGTGCCCGCACAAGCCGATAGGGTCTCGAACGTGATTCCAATGGCGGGCAAGGTGGCGGCAAAGGTCGCCGGTCCGGCGTAGGCCCAGAACAGATGCTGATAGCGGATGATACCGTCAGCGTCCAGCAATGAAAAAAGCGGTGTATAACCGAGTGGGTGAAGGGAGAGGAGCGTCAGCGCAAGGAAGCGAATCGGGCTGACGATCATGATCACGAGAGAGCCGACCAGGAAGAACCAGGCGAGAACAGGAAGTTGTGACAACGGCATGGCTCGATGTTTACGGGACAGGATGGTCCTGACAATGACGAGGTTCATCAGGAAGGTTGACACCGCAACCAGGCACAGACCCGCGACCAGCAGCTGGAAGGTACCCGTCGCTTCCAACGGCATCTTCATTGTCCAGCCGAAATCGTACGCCCCAAGTTGAACCGCCACCATTATCGCTGTTGCGCCGAGCAGATGCATGACCCAGCTGATAACATTCGTTCTCTGCATCGCCATATCGCGGGCCCCTGCAGCCGACGGCAGGAGCAGATTGCCAAAGACCCCGGGAATGAGTGGGATGAGCACGACGAAGGTCATGACCAAACCGTGCTGTGTGAGCAATCGTCCAAAGAGCTGACCACTAAACAGTGTCGACGCGGGGCTCCAGAGCTCCAACTGCAGGGCGAGGGCGGCGGCTGCGCCGACAAGTATGAAAAGACTGAAAGTGATGAGGTAGAGTGACGCGACCCGTTGTGAGTGTGCGGTCGTTAACGACCTCATTAGGTTTGTGCTAAATTGTCTCAAACGCATATCTCTTTCATCCTCCACGAGCGAAGTCACTGTATGTTGGGCGCCGAGGCACACCCGCACCATGAATCATCTATAAGTCCTTGAGACGAAACTTTCGAATCCCTGCCGCCAGCGGAACCGCTGTCCAGATTCCCAGGGAGATTACCGCTATTCCGACTCCCAGCGATGTTCCGAAGAAACGATTGAATACTGCTCCAGTATAACCCATCAGGGCTGCCCAATCGGTTTGAATCAATAGTGTCACTCTCGCCAGATCGATCGGATTGGCCATTGATGCTATCAGGAGAGGAGTTTCGAGTGGATAATCCGAGAAAGTCATGGCTGCCAGCAGCACCAGGCCGTCATAGATGAGCGCAGTAAAGAGCCAGACACCGAGTGCGGCGGCAAGCCCCTTGCCACGATCATCGAAAGTGATCGCCAGCAGAAAGGCAAGCGCGAGGAAAATGATAGTCAAAGTGGAGCCGACGGCCAGTAGCAGGGACATGGAGACAAACTGACCGCTCGACCAATCTCCGAGGATAGCTGTCGGAATCCCCACGCCGAGCACGAATCCCACGACAAGCGCAAAAGACAGACCCGAAAACATCCCGAGAAATACTGTCCTGCGCGCGATCGGCTGAGTTAGGACCAGTTCGATGAACTCGCGCGAATTGTAGAAGTAGATCGTGCCGAAGAGCGAAGAGACCAACGGGATCAGGAAAAGGCAGACACTCATGAGACTTACCGCGACCTTTGCCGACTGCGCCTGAAGTTGAAACAAGCCAACGGTCACGACCGCGAAGAAGGCAGTGTAGAGT
>CXWL01004140.1_pt1 | contig 34209 bp, 32 predicted proteins | sample 590931 | NCBI WGS metagenome assembly CXWL01 (sample SAMEA3498368, study PRJEB10139) | groundwater metagenome | biome: water well; material: biofilm material | place: Germany | collected 2015-04-27
CGATGGGCTCGAACAGCTGCTCGCGGCCACCGACGTGGCCGACGCCGCGGCGCCGCCGTTCGGAGTCCAGCCGCGACTGTGGGCCCAGACGTGCGTGATCGCTGATCGCGTCGCCGACGCCCTCACCGACGACGGGGGCCCAAACCTCGACGAGGCGCGCGAGGCGGCGGCCGAGCTGCACGATCTGCTCCGACCGCACGTCTGAGGAGGTGGGGTGGTCTCGATGCTCCTCGCCGAACTCGAGGTGTGGCACTCCCGCCCGGTCACGCCCACACGCCGAGTCGCGCTCGGGCACCTCGTGTTGCCGGTCGAGCCGGCCCCTGGTTTCGGTGGGTTGCTGCTCGCGGCCGTCGTCGCCGCGCATCTCCCCGACGTCGACGGTGATCTCGTGCCCGACATCCATCGGCTGCTCGATCAGATCGAGCGCGGCGATCGCATCACCCAACCGCGCCTGCGCCACCGCTACCAAGTGGATCGTCATGGCCTGGCGGTGAGCGTGCACCGCTTGCGCGGTGAGGGCGACAACGTGCGCTTCGACCTGCGACCGCACGGGAGCCCGCTGGTGCAGGTGCTCGGAGCGATCTACGCCGTCGAGCGGCTCGATCGGTCGGCGCGCGAGGCGCTGGTCCCGGTGCTGCACCGGGCGATGCGGTGGCGGGCTCCGATCGGCCCGTCGTTCATTGCCGATCTCGCCGGCAACGCAACCACTTCGCTGTCGGCCCTCGCCGACCCGCGGGCCTGGGCGCTCGACCTGCTCGGGTTCCCGCTCGGCACGGGCAAGGTGCTGAGGAAGGACGTCACCTCGCGCTATCGCGAGGGACTGCGCCGGGTGCACCCCGACCACGGTGGCAGCGATCTTGCTGCCAGCAAGGCGATCGCCGACCTCGGCGAAGCCAGGAAGATCCTCAACCGATGACCAGTCATCNNCGCGGCTCGTTCTCGGCGGCCGCTCGATGGGCGGCAGGATCTGCTCGATGGCGGTCGCCTCCGGTGCGGTCGATGCCGTCGGGCTGGTGCTGGTGTCGTATCCATTGCATCCGCCAGGCAAGCCCGACCGGCTCCGCGTCGAGCACCTTCCCCAGCTGCGCGTCCCGTGTCTCTTCGTGCACGGCACGAACGACCCGTTCGGTACCCCTGCTGAGCTCACCGCGTGGGCGGCCACCATCCCCGGCACGGTGCGGCACGTGTGGATCGAACGTGGTCGACACGACCTCAAGGGGGCCGACGACGTGATCGCCGCGGCGGTGGTCGACTGGCTCGCCACCGTCAAGCATCCTCGGGGTTGATCTCCTCCAACGACCGGTGCGCGGTTTCCGGGTAGCTCGTCAGCACGATCGTCGCCGCTACCGCCTGACCGAGGGCGAGGGTTCCCATCACGGCGCCGTAGCTCCATCCGAGATCGAGCAGGACGCCGGCGGCGATCAGGCCAAGGCTTCCGCCGATTAGAGCTGTGGCGACGATCACTCCACCCGCCTGCCCGCGCCTGCCGGTGGGGAAGAGTTCGGTTCGATAGACCGCGAAAGCCGGGTAGGCCATGCCGGCGACCAGTCCACCGGCGAAGGCGGCGAGCCACATCGGCCACCCGCCAACGGTGAACGAGGCCACCAGCAGCAGCGTCGCTGCCGGGAGTGAGACAGCCAACAAGCGACGCCGACCGGTGGTATCGGCCACGCGACCGCCCAGGACGAAGCCCAACGACGCCGGGGTCGCGGTGGCCAACGTGAACAGCGAGATGCCTGCCGCGCTGTACCCGCGGACGTCGCTCAGGTACCTGTTCTGGAAGTACGACGCCGGGGCGATGAACAGGTTCGCGGTGAACGCGACCGTGGCGATGATCGCCAATCGATGACGGTCGATGTGTGCCTTGCCGATTGCGTGGATCTCGACGACGTGCTCGAACCGCGGAGTCTCGGTGAGCCGGCGCGACACATCCAGCGCGGCGAGCAGCCAGACGAGCGACACGACGTACACCAGCCGCCATGCGCCCGGGCCGATGTCGGCGAGTGGCAGGGCGATGACCGCGACGCCGGCGCCGAGGCCGCTCGCCATCGCCAGCACGCTGACCGCGTAGGCGCGGCTGTTCTTCGGCATCTCCTCGGCCGCGGCGACCGCGATCAGCAGGTCGAGGGCAATGCCGAGTGGACGGGCGATCGTCTGCGTTGCGGTCAGCGCCCAGAAGTTGGGTGCGATCGCGCCGAGCGAGGCGAGCGTGGGCGCCAGCCAGGCCAGCAGCACGATCATCCGTCGCCGCCCGACGCGGTCGGCGAGCACCGCGAACGGGAGCGCCAGCACGATGCCGAACCGCACGATCACACCAGCGATCCCCTGGCCTTGCTCGCTGATGCCGAAGTCGTCAGCAGCGAAGTTCACGGTCTGGGTGAACAGGGTGTTGACGAACGCCGAGCTCAACGACACCGCGGCCAGCAACCCGAGCACCATCACCTGGTGGGCGTTGAGTCGATCCGGCGGTGCCCACGCCGGCTGCACGCCGCGCTCGCGCCGTGTGCTGCGCAGCGTGGCGCGCACGGGCCACCGGAACAGCCACCCGAACCATGGCAGCACGAGTCGGAACGTGGTGACGTCGCGCACCCCGTCGCCGCGGCGTTCGACGACGCGTGAGTACTCGGCGAACGGCCCCTCACGTTGCACGAACCGTCCGTCGCCCACGTCCTGCTCGGCAACGATGGTGTCGCGCGCGGCAAACGCACCGGCCTTGGAATCGGCGGTCGTAGCGGCGGACGCTGCCGAGGGCCACAACCGTTCGACACGACTTGCTGGCCCGAGCACGTGCGAACAGTAATCGCGGGCATACTTGACCTCCATGTCCACGTCTGCATCGCCGGCGATGCCCCCAACCGCAGACCTCGAATCCGAGCAGCAGATCGTGGTGCGCAAGTCGGGGCCGTTGCTCGGCGAGATCGTCGTCCCGGGTGCGAAGAACTCGGTGTTGAAGCTGATGGCGGCCACGCTTCTCGCCGAGGGCGACTACCGCCTGTCGAACGTGCCCGACATCGCCGATGTCGCGATCATGGCCGATCTCCTCGACGCGATCGGCGTGTCCACCACGATCTCGGGGCCGAACGAGATCACGATGCACAACGGTGGGGTCATCGAGCCTGTAGCTCCCTACGAGCTCGTCGAACGCATCCGCGCCTCGATCAACGTTCTCGGCCCGTTGCTCGGGCGCTACGGACGCGTGCGGCTGTCGCTCCCTGGCGGCGACGACTTCGGATCACGCCCGATCGACATGCACGTCGCCGGCCTCGAGGCGATGGGCGCCACCTTCGAGGTGGCGCACGGCGACGTCGAGGCGCGTGCCGAGCGCCTCCACGGTGCCGACATCACCTTCGAGTTCCCGAGCGTCGGCGCGACCGAGAACATCGTCACCGCGGCCGTCCATGCCAAGGGCACGACGGTGATCGACAACGCCGCACGCGAACCGGAGATCGCCGATCTGTGCACGATGCTGGTGTCGATGGGTGCCGACATCGAAGGGGTCGGCTCGTCCACGCTCGTCGTGCACGGTGTCGAACCCGGGTCGCTGCGTTCCACCGACCACCGAACCGTCACCGACCGCATCCAGGCTGCCACCTACATCGCTGCGGCCGCGGTCGCCGGCGGTGAGCTGTTCTTGCGCGGCGCCAGGCGCGAGGACATGGAGATGGTGCTGCGCCGCTTCTCCGACATGGGCCTGCGCATCGTCGACCAGCACCACGGCCTCACGGTCTGCAGCGAGGGCCGGCTCCGTTCCATCGACGTCGCCACCCTGCCGTATCCGGGCATCGCCACCGACTACAAACCGCTGATCGTCACCATGCTGGCCGTCGCCGATGGTGTGGGCATCGTCACCGAGAACCTCTACCCGGGTCGGTTCCGATACGTGGAGGAGCTGCAGCGGTTGGGTGCCGACATCCGCACCGACGGGCATCACGCCGTCGTACGCGGGCTGCCGTCGCTCAGCGGCGCGAGGGTTCGGGCACCCGACATCCGCGCCGGCGCCGCGCTAGTGGTGGCCGGGCTGGCGGCCGAAGGCGAGACGATGATCAGCGGCGTGCATCACATCGACCGCGGTTACGACGATCTGGTCGGCCGTCTGGCCGCGGTTGGCGCGTCGATCGACCGGATCTGAGATCAGTGGCGCACACCCTCGTCGGCTGACGGCCGGCCGGGATCGGCCTGCGCCCGCTCCACACGCTTCCGCGCCAGTCGGAGCAGGGCAACGACCACGAGGATCGGACCCATGATCAGCAAGATCTCGTCCCAACCGCCCTGGTGAGCCAACACGGCGCCGCTCATCGTCACCCCACCTTCAGGGTCAGCAAGATGTCGGTCGTCTCGTGGCTCTCGAGTTCGAACTCCCCCTGCCGATCGGCTGCAAACGTGAACGTCTGGCTCTGGCCGGCCGGAATCACCTGATCGTCTCCCAGCTCGAAACCGTGGAGGTGGAACTCGTCGTCGGCGCCCGGGTTCACGACCGTGAGCGACACGGTGGATCCCAGGGGCACCGTCTCGACCCGATCGGCCGAGGAATCGACGCCGACCGTGACCGTGATGATGATCGGCACATCGGAGGAGTCGACCGGAGGAAGCGGCACGGGGATGTCGCCGGAGTCGTACGGCGGAATCGTCTGCAGGGGGATGTCACTCGACAGCACGGGTGGCTGGGTGGCTGCCGGAGCGACCGTTGGTGCTCCGGCCGCGTCGTCGGCAACCGTCGGGCTCGCCTGATCGTTCGAATCGCCGCACCCGGCGGAGAGCAGCGCGAGCGTGAGCACGGTGAGGCCGAGGCGCCTGGGAGAATTCGTCATGAATCGTCATCGTATGGTGCCCCCTGGTTCAATGGGTGCCACCACTTCCTGAAAGTCACCATCATGCGCGCCCAAGTGGAAGAGACCATCGAAGTCATCCGCCCCGCACTCCAGGCCGATGGAGGCGACATCGTGCTGCGCGAGGTCGACGAGGCGAGTGGCATCGTCAGCGTCAGCCTCGTTGGGGCCTGCGGCACCTGCCCGGCCAGCACGCTCACCCTGAAAGCCGGCATCGAGCGGATCATGAAGGATCGCATCGATGGAGTCACCGAAGTCGTCAACGTGGCCTGACCGGTCTGTCTCACGTAGTCGAATGACCCGCCGCAACCGCTCCCCGCTCGAACTGTTCACCGCCGCCCGCGACGGCGATCGCGCCGCCGTCGCCAGGCTGCTGTCGCTCGTGGAACGCGGCGGCGACGAAGCACGCGAGATCGGCCGGCTCGGCTACCCGTACACGGGCGGTGCCTACACGATCGGCCTCACCGGAGCGCCGGGCTCGGGCAAGAGCACGCTCACCAGCGCCACGATCGGGCATCTCCGCGGGCTCGAGCTCGAGGTGGCGGTTCTCGCCATCGACCCCTCGTCGCCGTTCACGGGCGGCGCGATCCTCGGCGATCGTGTGCGGATGCAGGACCACGCCACCGACCCGGGCGTGTTCATCCGCTCGATGGCCACCAGGGGGCACCTGGGTGGTCTCTCGCTGGCCACGCCGGAGGCCGTGCGGTTGCTCGACGCGATCGGCCGGCTGTGGATCCTCGTCGAGACCGTTGGCGTGGGGCAGGTCGAGGTGGAGATCGCCGGCAAGGCCGACACGACGGTCGTGGTCGTGAACCCCGGATGGGGCGACAGCGTGCAAGCCAACAAGGCCGGCCTGATGGAGATCGCCGATGTGTTCGTGATCAACAAGGCCGATCGCAAGGGCGTCGACGAGACCCGCCGCGACCTGGAGCAGATGCTCGACCTGTCGGCCCTCGACCTCGGCGCATGGCGGCCACCGATCGTCCCCGTGGTGGCCACCGAAGGCACCGGGGTGCCGACGCTCTGGGACACCGTGGTCGAGCACCGGGCGTTCATCGAGGCGTCCGGTGAGCTCGCTCGGCGGCGGGCCTTCCGGCTTCGGGACGAGCTGCGCGAGATCGTCGCCCAGCGGCTCGAGCGGCGAGCCAGGCAGATCACCACTGGCGAGCGGTGGGAGGCGCTGCAGGAGCAGGTGCTGGCCCGCAAGCTCGATCCGTGGGGTGCTGCCGACGAGATGCTGCGCGGCATCGGCGGCTGATCAACCGCCCATCCGAGTCCCTGCCGCCCATCCGAGTCCCACGGGTATGCCCGAGGGTGGTGGTGCACCCAGGTGGTCGTGAAACCCTCGGGTGTAGCTTCGCGGCCATGGCCGACCTCGTGCTCCTCGAACGGCGTAACGACGGCGTTGCCCTCGTCACGCTCAACAACCCGAAGGTGAACGCGCTCTCGCAAGAGGTCCTCGACGACCTCGGCGCGATCGCTGTCGCCCTCGCCGCAGATCCACCCGGAGCCGTCGTCATCACCGGCGGCGAGCGGATCTTCGCCGCCGGGGCCGACATCGGCCAGTTCGGCGGCACTGCCGAGGCGGAGCGGATCGGGCTCGGCTTCCACACCGCGCTCGATGCCGTGGCGGCGATCCCGCGGTTCGTGATCGCCGCGGTGAGCGGCTACGCCCTGGGCGGGGGCTGCGAGCTCGCCCTCGCCTGCGACTATCGGATGGCGAGTGAGCGCGCCGTGTTCGGGCAGCCGGAGATCCTGCTCGGCATCATCCCCGGCGGCGGGGGGACGCAGCGCCTTGCCCGCCTCATCGGAGCAGGCCGGGCCAAGGAGATGCTCGTGACCGGACGCCAGGTGAAGGCAGACGAGGCGTTGCGCCTGGGGCTCGCCGACGAAGTGGTTGCCCCAGATCTCCTGCACGAGCGAGCACTGGCTCTGGCTGCCGAGGTCGCCAGGGGAGCGGTCGTTGCGCAGGGGTTCGTCAAGCGGGCGGTCGACGACGGTCTCGGTTGCTCACTCGCCGATGGCCTCGCGCTCGAGCGGCAGCTCTTCACCGCCGTGTTCGCCACCGACGACAGCCAGATCGGCGTGAAGAGCTTCCTCGCCAACGGACCTGGCAAGGCCGTCTTCACCGGCCGCTGAATCCGGGGAATCCGGCGCCGGTGATCGATCTGGGCCGATTTCGTTTCGGCCGCCGAGAAAACATCGGCCCAGATCTTGGGGGAACGACTTCAGGTTGCCCAGGCGGCGCGACCGAGCTCGACGGGGCTGATCAGCGCGGGGTGGGTGGGCAGCACCCGTACGGTGAGACCGTAGGGCCCCGCGGCATCGACTCGATAGGTTGCCGAGAACGCGCCATCGTGGCCCGAGCTCATCCGCACGGTGGCAGGACGCCCGACGAAGTCGCCGGTGGAGTCGATCGAGCCGTGGATGAGCTGCACTTCGACATCGGAGGTGGAGAGGGCACCGAGCTCGACGTGGGCGAGAGCGGTTCGCTCGTCACCCTCGTGGGCGACGCCGGTGTCGACGTCGACCCCGGTGACCCGAACAGCGGGCCAGGCCGCCAGGGTCGCTTCCTTCCAGGCCGCCAGCGAACGGGCCCGGGCCCAGTCGTGATCGGCGACCGCATGCGCGCTTGCGGCGGCCGGCTCGTACAGCTCGGTCACGTAGTCGCGCACCATTCGCGCCGCGGTGACGAACGGTCCGAGCGACATCCAGTTGCGCTTCATCGCGTCGATCCAACCGTGCGGCACCGAGTCGGCGCCCCGCCGGTAGAACAGCGGCACGATCTCGCGTTCGAGCAGCCCGAACAGGCTCGTGGCCTCACGGAGGTCGCGGCGGGCTGTGTCGGGGTCGTCGTCGGCCGAGGCGATCGCCCAGCCGTTCTCGCCGTTGTGGCACTCGTCCCACCAGCCGTCGAGGATGCTGCAGTTGAGCGCGCCGTTCAGCGCGGCCTTCATCCCGCTGGTGCCGCACGCCTCGAGCGGCCGACGGGGGTTGTTCAACCAAACGTCGCACCCGTGGTACATGAGCCGAGCCACGGCCATGTCGTAGTCGGGGATGAACAAGAAGCGGTGACCGACATCGAGGTTGCGGGCGAACATCTCGATGTCGCGGATCATGTCCTTGCCCGCCTGATCGGCCGGGTGCGCCTTGCCGGCGAACACGAACTGGATCGGGCGATCGGCGCTGAGCAGCAACTCGCGGAGACGATCGGGTTGCGACAGCAGCAAGGTGGCGCGCTTGTACGTTGCGAACCGGCGCGCGAAACCGATGGTGAGCGCATCGGGGTCGAGCAACGCGTCGCCGAGCCGCGAGCGCACGAAGTCGACCAGCTGACCGCGCCCGGCGCGACGTGCAGCCCAGATGAGATCGTCGGACGCACCGGCGACGCCCTTCCACGACGCCTCGTCGGCGCCGTCCCAGATCGGTCCCACCGACTCGCGCAAGATCGCGTCGATCGGGTCGCTCACCCACGTGTGGGCATGGACACCGTTCGTTATCGCGCCGATCGGCACGTCGTCGACCGCGAGGTCCGGCCACAGCGCGCCGAACATCTCGCGGCTCACCGCGCCGTGGAGCTGGGCCACACCGTTGGAACGACCGCCGAGGCGAAGGCCCATCACGGCCATGTTGAAGCGGGTGTCGTCGGGCTCGTCGGCGCGATGACCGAGGCTCATCAACGTGTCGAAGTCGGTGCCGCACGACGAGGCGAACGAACCGAAGTACTTCTCCATCACGAGACGTTCGAAACGGTCGATTCCGGCTGGCACGGGCGTGTGAGTGGTGAACACACCTCCTGCACGAACGGCCTCGACCGCCTCCGCGAACGTGAGGCCATGACCCACGAGCTCGCGGATCCGTTCGAGGGCCAGGAACCCGGCATGGCCCTCGTTGGTGTGGAAGACCTCGGGTTGCAGCCCGAGGGCACGCAAGACGCGCACCCCACCGATGCCGAGCACGATCTCCTGGCGGAGCCGATGCTCGGCATCACCGCCGTACAGACGATTGGTAATGCCGGCGCCTTCGGTGCTGTTGCCGTCGACCGCAGTGTCGAGCAGGAACAACCGGACGCGACCGACAGGCACCTCCCATGCGCGAACCGCGACGCTGTCGCCGGCCAGCTCGACGATGACCTTGACCCCGGTGTCGCTCAACGCCAGGCCGCTGGTGTCGAGGCGCGGGAACCGCTCCTCCTGGTACCCATCGGCGTTCAATCGCTGCCGGAAGTACCCCTCGGCGTACAGCAGGCCGATGCCCACCAGCGGCACCCCGAGGTCGCTCGTGGCCTTGAGGTGGTCGCCGGCGAGGATGCCGAGCCCGCCGCTGTACTGCGGCAGCGTCTCGCTGAGCCCGAACTCAGGAGAGAAGTAGGCGACCAGGTTTAGCGGCGAATCGGTACGGCTCTGGAACCAGCGTGGATCGTGCGTGGCGGCGTGGAGGCGAGCCGACGCGGCCTCGGTCGCGGCGACGATCGAGGGGTCGGCAGCCAGCTGCTCCCACCGCTCGGGCTCGATCGTGGCCAACAGCTTCAGCGGGTCGTTGCCCGAGGTCGCCCAGGCGCGGTGGTCGAGTCGATCGAAGAGCTGCTTGGTGTCGCGATCCCAGGTCCAGTGCAGGTTGGTTGCGACCTCGCGGATCGCCTCGAGAGCGGTCGGCACGGCGGGGGTCACCGTGAGATGTCGTACGGCACGCATGGCCGCGAAGGGTATCTGGCCGTGGACCGGGGTCCATGACAGCTCGATGAACGCTCAGCGACAGGCGGTTTCGAACACGGCCACCGTCGAGGTGGCGATCGCGTCCCAGCTGTAGCGATCGTGGATGAGCGCCGCCGCGTTGGTGCGCATCGCCTCCGCGGTGACCTCATCGGTGAGCACCTGATGGATCTTGTCGGCCAGGTCGTGATGATCGCCCGGTTCGAACAGGAGGCCGGCGTCGGTGCCCTCCACGATCTCGGCGAGACCGCCGGTCTTGGCAACGATCGTCGGCGCACCGGCGGCCATGCCCTCGAGGGCGACGATTCCGAACGGCTCGTACAGCGACGGGATGATCACGCAGCCGGCCCGACTGAGGATGCTGCGCAGGTCGGAGTCGGGCACGAAACCGGCGAGGTCGACGATGTCGGTGACACCCTCGACGTCGATCTGGGTCTGCAATTCGGGCAGGTAGCTCCCTCTGCCGGCGATGACACAGCGGATGCCGGGCACCCGTTGGCGAAGTTCGGCGATGGCGCGGACGAGCACCTGGAAGCCCTTCTCGTACTGCACCCGACCCCAGGCGACGACGAGTTGCTCAGGTGGTTCGGTGGACCCGGTGAGCTCCCAGAGTGCCGGGTCGACGCCGTTCGGGACGAGATGGACCTTCGTTGCCGGGAGCTCGAAAGCTCCGGTGATCTCGCGGACCATGAACTTCGAACAGGCGATCACTTCGCGGGCCTGATAGGTGAGCCACCACTCGATCGAGTTGATCGCCGCCGGCATTCCGGGCGGCAGGTGGCCGCCGTGGCGGCCGCGTTCGGTGGCGTGCACCGTCGCCACGAGGGGCACCTGCCACAGGGTCTTCAGGGTGTCGCCGGCCCACGCGACCAACCAGTCGTGGGCGTGCACGACATCGGGCCGCCACGTGCCGAGTCGAGCCGCGAGTGCAACGATCTGGTGGTTCGCCGATGCCATCGCGGCCACGAGATCGCCCTCGGGAAGCCACGGCAGTTCGGTGGCGGCCCGCACGACCCTCACTCCGTCGACCATCTCGTCGTCGGCCACGGCGGCCGTGCCCGGCTCGTGGCGCTGCAACGTGAACACAACCACCTCGTGTCCGCCGCGGGCCATCGCCCTGGCGAGGCCGTTGACGTGGGCGGCGATGCCACCGACCACGAAGGGCGGGTACTCCCACGAGAGCATCACGACACGCATCCCCGAGACCGTAGCCCTTGCGCCTCCGCGGCGATCACCTACGCTCTCGCCTCGTGCTGCTCGCCGATCTCGACCTCCACCTGTTCGGGGAAGGAACGCACAGACACCTGTGGGATGTGCTGGGGGCCGTCACCGAATCCGACGGCAGCACGCGCTTCGCGCTCTGGGCGCCGAACGCGCGATCTGTCGACGTGCTCGGCGATTGGAACGGCTGGACCGCAGAAACGCTCATCGCCCAGGCCGGCTCGGGAGTCTGGGCTGCTCTCACGAAGGCGGCTCCGGGCGACCGCTACAAGTTCCGCGTGCACGGCGCCGACGGCCGGGTCGTGATTAAGGCCGACCCGATGGCGAGAGCTGCGGAGCGCCCACCCGCCGACGCCAGCGTGGTGGCGGGTCGGTCGGCGCACGACTGGGGCGACGATGCGTGGATGAGTGGTCGCACCACCGGCATCGGAACCCCGTTGCGCATCTACGAGGCGCACCTCGGCTCATGGCGACACGGCGTCGACACCTACCGCGATCAGGCCGCGGCGCTTGCGGCGCATGTGAGCGCACTCGGGTTCACCCACATCGAACTGCTGCCGGTGGCCGAGCACCCCTTCGGGGGCTCGTGGGGCTACCAGGTGTCGGGCTACTACGCCCCGACCGCCCGTTACGGCACGCCCGACGACTTCCGGTTCTTCGTCGACACGCTCCACCGACACGGTCTCGGTGTCATCCTCGATTGGGTTCCGGCGCACTTCCCGAAAGACGAGTGGAGCCTGGCGCGCTTCGACGGAACGGCACTGTACGAACACGCCGACCCTCGCCAGGGTGAGCACCCCGACTGGGGAACCTACGTGTTCAACTACGGGCGGGCCGAGGTGCGCAACTTCCTGGTGGCCAACGCGCTGTACTGGCTCGACGAGTTCCACATCGACGGTCTTCGGGTCGATGCAGTCGCCAGCATGCTGTACCTCGACTACTCGCGTGCGGCGGGGGAGTGGATCCCGAACGAGCACGGCGGCCGCGAGAACCTCGCCGCCATCTCGTTCTTCCGACAGCTGAACGACGCCGTCGCGGCGGAGGTGCCGTCGGCGATGATGATCGCCGAGGAGAGCACGGCGTGGCCGCAGGTGACCCACCCGGTGGTCGACGGTGGTCTCGGGTTCACCCACAAGTGGAACCTGGGGTGGATGCACGACACGCTCGGCTACATGGCCAACGATCCGGTGCATCGCCGCTGGCACCATCGCGATCTGTCGTTCGGCCTGCTGTACGCGTTCAGCGAGTCGTTCGTGCTCCCGCTCAGTCACGACGAGGTCGTGCACGGCAAGGGCAGCCTGCTCGGCAAGATGGCCGGCGACGACTGGCAGCGCTTCGCCAACTTGCGGGCGCTGTACAGCTGGATGTGGGCGATGCCCGGCGCTCCGCTGGTCTTCATGGGCGCCGAGCTTGCTCCTTGGACCGAATGGAACGACACCGCTGGACTGCCGTGGCACTTGCTCGACCATGCTCCCCACCGCGGGGTCCGCGACCTGCTCGCGGCGGTGAACAGCCAGTGCGAGGCGTGGCCCGCGTTGTGGGAACGCGATCACGAGGCAGCGGGGTTCCAGTGGCTCGACGCCGACGATGTCGACCATTCGATCTACGGCTTCCTTCGATGGGCACATGCAGGAGCGCACGCCGTTGCCTGCGTCGCCAACTTCACCCCGGTGCCCCGTCCCGGCTACCGGGTTGGCCTGCCGTGGGCCGGCGACTGGGCCGTGGTGCTCGATTCCGACGCGGTGCAGTTCGGCGGTAGCGGCTTCGCCGGCGCCCGGCCCGTGGCCTCAGCGAGCGCTGCGCGGCAGTGGCAGGGACAGCCGGCCTCGGCCCTCGTCGATCTGCCGCCGCTCGGGGTGCTCTGGCTCGCCGCGCATCGCCCCTGAGCAGCGAACGGGTCTTCCGTGCGGGCAGCATTCCACGATCCAGCGATGCGACGGGTTGCCACGGCGAGCGCGGTGCTCGGGGCCGCCGTCGGCGTCTTCGGGGTCTCGTTCGGCGTCGGCGCGGTCGGCGCCGGCGCCTCGGTCGCCCAAGCATGTGTGATGTCTCTGCTGGTGTTCACCGGCGCGTCGCAGTTCTCGGCGGTGAGCGTGATCGGCGCCGGCGGCACCACAGCGGCGGCGCTCGCCGGCGCGCTCGTGCTCGCGGCGCGCAACGGCGCGTACAGCCTCACGATGGGGCGGCGGCTTCGCGGTGGGCTCGCCAAGCGGCTGATCGCCGCGCAACTCACCATCGACGAGTCGACGGCGATGGCCGTCACCCAATCAGGTCCGGAGGCCCAGCGCGCCGCGTTCTGGATCACCGGGTTGAGCGTGTACGTGTTCTGGAACACGGGCACCCTGCTCGGCGCGCTCATCGGCTCGGCGGTCGATCCACGCACGTTCGGCTTGGACGCTGCCTTCCCTGCCGGGTTCGTGGCCATGGTGTGGCCGCTGCTCAGAGACCGCCGTGGCCGCATCGCCGCCGCCCTCGGCGCCGGCATCTGCTTGGTCTTGGTGCCGATCACGCCGATCGGGGTGCCGATCCTGTGCGCGTCGCTGGCGATCCTGGTGGGCGTGCCCCGTGAGCGGGTCGGCACATGAGCTGGGGTCTCGTCTTCGCCCTGGCGGCCGGCGCGTACGGGTTCAAGCTGGTCGGATTCCTGGCACTCGGCCAGCGCCAGCTGCCAGCGGTGGCAGAGCGCTGCCTCGCGCTCATCCCCGCGGCGTTGATCGCGGCGTTGGTGGTGAAGGACACGTTCAGCACCGGCCAGCACCTCCACCTCGATGCTCGGGTCGTCGGGGTGGCGGTAGCCACGGTTGCCGTGTGGAGGCGGGCGCCGTTCGTCGTGGTGATCGTGATTGCCGCTGCGGTGACCGCGCTGGTGCGTGCCGCCGGCGGGTGAAGCGGGTGACGTCGCCGTTCAGGCGGCTTCGGCCAGCCGCCTCAGATCGCCGAGGTTGCGGCGCCAGATCGCTCGCAGCACGGCCCGGCCACCGAGGTAGGCGCCGATCGGACCGCCCAACCACAACGGGAAGCTGAGTTGCTCGGACCACGTGAACCTGGTGCGTCGATCAAGATCGATCGGCTCGAGGGTGAACAGTCCGGTGCCCGTGACGAGCCCGGTGTGCTTCACGCCCATCGCTTCGCCTGGGCGCCAGGCGGTGATCTCCATCTGATCGACCAGCGATATCGGGCCGACCCGTGTGTCGCACGCGAATCGAGTTCCCACCCCCCGGGTCTGATCGCCTTCGAACCGGATCGCGACGGCATCGTGCATCCATTGCACGTGGTTCTCGATCGGCTCGATCACGTTCCACACCTTCGCTACGGACGCGTCGATCTCGGTGGCGACCGTGATCCGGGTCACTGTCAGGCGTGAACGGCGACGTCGCGGAGGTACTCGGCGGCGACCTCGGGCGGCATGATGTTGATCAGCACGCCGGTGCCGCGCTCGAAGCCGGCCGTGGTGACCAGCTTCGGGAAGATGCTGACGTACCAGTGGAACGCCCCGGTGTAGTGATGGGGGGCCGTTCGGAACACGAGGTTGTACGCCAGGTCGCCGATGGCTTGGTGCAGGTGGGCGACCGCATCGCGGATGGCGATGCCCATCGCGGCCAAGGTGGTGTCGTCGGAATCGGTGAGGTGCAGGTCGTGGCGCCGCGGGATGACCATCATCTCGAACGGTGAACCACTCCAGAACGGGCAGATGCACACGACGTCGTCGTTGGAGAACACGACGCGCTTGCCGTCGACGAGCTCGGCCTCGACGGTGGCGCAGAGGATGCAGCCACCCTCGAAGCGGCTGAAGCCGCGCTGCTCCTCGAGCACCTCGCCGGGGACGAACGGCAATCCCAGCAGCTGGCCGTGCGGGTGGGCCAGCGATGCGCCCGCCTCGCGGCCGTGGTTGATGATGGCCTGGGTGAAGCGGAGGTTGGGAGCGGCGGCATGCTCTGTGAACCGGTGCTGGAGCACCCGCATCAGGTCGGCGGCGTCGGCGTCGCTGAGCGTCTGCACCCCACCGAGGTGTTCGCGGGTGAACACGAAGACCTCGTGGATGCCACTCGCTTCGGCAGCGACGTGGACGGGGCCCAGGTGGTGCACGGAGAAGGGTTCGGAACCGGAGAAGGCCGGGTAGAGGTTGGGCAGCACCCGCATCTTCCAACTGCCGCCCTCATCGAGGCTCTCCAACGCCGAGGCGGTCGACTCCTCGTTGCCGGGGCAGAACGGGCACGGCCGGTCGGGATCGGATTCGTCGTCGGCCGCCCGGGGGGCGAAGTCTGACGGGCGCTGCGCCCGTTCAGCAACGATCGTGACCCACCGGCCGGTGAGGGGATTCAGGCGGAGTTGACTCACAGCACGTTCACACTAGGTCGCCGATCGGGTTCAAGGACGGACCGATCACGGAAATTCATCGGGATGAAACGCGTTCTTGACGCCGCCTTGACGGCGTCGGTAAACGGTCACGTGGCGCTCGCTGGCGTCGTCGAACGGGGCGCGGTGGAAGTCCTCCCACCGTCCGTCGAACACCATGCCGCTCTCCGTCGCGAAGCGGTCGATTTCGTCGGTGTCGGCGTAGCGGATCGCCCACGGACGGAGGCGGATGCCTCCCGATTCGGTGATCTCGATGAACTGCCCATCGACACGATGAGCGGGCTGGTCGTGCACGCTTGCGCTCAACACCACGTGGTCGGTCCCGATCGAGCGCACCGTCATCTGCGACTGGCCATCTGATCCACCGGGTGCTTCGCTCGGAGGGCGCGGCACGAACGCCTCCACCACGAAGGCGCCACCAGCACCGAGCCGGGCGGCCACCTCGGCGAAGCAGCGGCGCTGACGCCGTTCATCGAGCAGGTTGAAGATGGTGTTGTAGGCGGCGAGGACCACGTCGAAGGGTCCGGCGGGCAAGTCGTCGACCATGTCGCCCAACACGCCCACGACCGTGCGATGGGGATCGTTCGACGCAAGCCGATCGAGCATCTTCGCGCTGGCATCGATGCCGGTCACGCGGCAACCGGCGGTGGCGAGTGGTATTGCGAGCCGGCCGGTACCGACGCCGAGCTCGAGCACGGCGCCACCGTCGCCGGCGAGACCGGCGACGAACCCCACTGTGGTCTCGATGTCGCCGATGTCGCGGTACCAGTCGTCGTAGACGTCGGCGAAGGCGTCGCCGTACGAACCCGAGTGGTAACCACGCATGCAGCCAGTTTCGACCAGAATGGCCGCCGTGGCGTGGATCGGCATCGAGCAGGCGGCACCCCAGCCGGCCCGACCGGTCGAACCGGGGGCGACCGGGGCGAGCGCAGTCCGTCCCCGGCTGCGGCGTCACGAGCGCAGGGTGCTCGGACCGTTCGATCTGGCCAGTACCGCTTTCCAGCGAAATGCCCGCGAGGTGTTGCTCGGTTCGGCCGTGTTCATCGTGCCCGCGGTGGCGATCAACTTGCTGGTGTCGAACATCGTGTTCGCCAACTTCACCGGCTTCGACGAGGTAGCGGTCTCGGTGCCCGAGTTCATCGGTGGCGTCGAGGCGGCCACTGGCGTGGAGACGGTGCTCGGGTTCCTTGCGATAGTGATCAACAGCCTGGCCGTCGCGATGACCGGCGGTTATGTGACCGGTGTGGTGCTGCGCTCCAGCCTCGGGCTCGAGGTGACGGTCGGTTCGGTGTTGCGAGGCATGGCCGGCCGGCTCCCGTCGATCACGGTCGCCTGGTTGATCGGGCACAGCTGGATGGTGCTCGGATCGGTTGCGCTCGTGCGCCTGTCGTCGGTCGACCTCGCCCCGCTCGCCGTGGTGTTGGTTCCGTTCGTCGCGTGGATCGTCGGGCTCACGCTGTTCGCCTCGCCGGTGATCGTCGCCGAGCGCCGCGGGCCGCTGGCCGGGTTGCGTCGGGCCGCCGGGTTGGTCCGCAAGCAGTGGGGTGTCGCCATCGGGTTCGTGGGGCTGTGCGCGCTGATCGGCGGTGGACTTCGCCTGTTGATCGGGTCGCTCCCGCAGCTCATCGAGGCGACGGGCTTGCTCACCTTCGGCCGGTTCGGCGGGGTGGCCGAGGGCGTTGCCAGCCAGCTGTCGCAGCTGATGATCGTGCCGCTGGTCGGGATGGCGACAGCCCAGTGCTACCTGCAGATGAGGATGGACCGTGAGGGCATGGACCTCATCGTCGAGGCAGACGTGGTGTTCGCCGGATGAACCACATCGTGTTGGTGGTGCTGCTTCGAGCTTGGGCCGTCCCCGACGATCCATTCGGGCCTATCGACGACGACCCGGACCAGATCCGCGACGCCGCGTGCCGGCTCGTGTCGCCCGACCGGGTGTGTTCACCGCCCGAGCCACCGCGACCTGTGCAGCCCCGGAACCTCGACTGGCTCGAATCGTTGGTCAAGATCTTGATGCTGGCCGTACTGGCGGCCATCGTGCTCGCGCTGGTGTGGTTGATCGTGCGGTCCGTCGCCGGCCGTCGCCCGCGGCTTCGCCGCAAACGTCGTCGAGCTGCCGACGACGCCGACGACGACACCGAGACCTCCATCGACTCGTCGTTCGGGCGGGCGACGGCGATCGACGCCAGTCACGATCCGGATGCATGGCGTAGCGAGGCCGACGAGCACCGCCGTTCGGGCAGGTTCCGCGACGCGCTGCGATGTCGCTACCGGGCACTCGTTGGAGATCTGGCCCGTGACGGGGTGATCGACGAGATCCCCGGGCGGACCACTGGTGAGGAACGCAGCCAGATGGAGTCGGTCGAACCGGTCGCCGCGGCGCCGTTCGGCAGCGCCGCCGATCTCTTCGACGCGGCATGGTACGGCGAGCTCGTTGTTGCCGACACCGATCTCGACACCATGGAACACCTCGAACGAACCGTGCTGGCGTCGGTCGCGGGGCGCCGATGAGCCCGCGCCGGCAGGACGGGATCGCCGAGGGTGGCGGCGGCCGCGCCGCGACGACGATGCTGCTCGTCCTGGCCGTTGCGATCGGGATGTTGATGCTGGTGAGGGCGCGGCCGGCCCCCGAATCGTTCGACCCGCGATCGAGCCGCGCCGATGGCGCCCGCGCCCTGGTGCTGCTGCTCGAGCAGCAAGGCGCGACGGTTGCAGTCGGTCATGACGTGCCGTCACCCGGCGACGACACGCGGTTGCTCGTGCTGTCGGATCGGCTCGGGGATCGCCAGCGCAAGGAGTTCATCGACTTCGTCGAGGCAGGCGGTGTGGCGATCGTCGCTGATCCGGCCAGCACGCTGTATGGCGGTCCCGGCCTCGATGGGAGCCTGGCGATGTCGGTGGAGGCCACGCCTGGCGGGCTCGGAGGCGTGCTGCCGGCCGAGCTCGAGGCCAACGTGGAGATCGGCGCGTGCACCATCGATGCCCTCACGCACCTGCGCGGCGTGTTCGTGCCCGAGGGCGTGCTGCTCGCGGTCGCGCCGGATGAACCGGCCTGCTTCGCGACGGAATCGACGTCGAGTGCACCCCGGCACGCGTTCGTCGTGCGCAGGGCGGTTGGATCGGGCTCGGTGATCGGCCTCGGCGACAACCACGTCTTCACCAACGAGTTCATCCGCTACGCAGACAACAGCGGGCTCGGCGTCGCGCTGCTCGCACCCGGACCCAACCGGGTGGCCGTTGTGATCGGAGACGAAGCGCCGCGCACCGCGGACGATCTCGGATCGGGGGAGCAGACGCTGCGCGATCTCGTGCGCCCGGGGGTGTGGATGGCCCTCGCCCAGCTGGCGTTGGCGTTCGTGGTGCTAGCCCTGGCGCGAGGGGTCCGCGTCGGTCGCGCGGTGGTCGAGCACCTTCCGGCGCCGATCGCCGGGAGCGAGCTCGTCGGCGCCCGCGGCACCGTCATGCATCGGGCCGGGCACGCGACGCGAGCCGGCCAGACGCTGCGCGCGGACCTGCACCGCGAGCTATGCGAGCGGTTCGGACTGCCACGCTCGGCCGGCTTCGACGCTGTGGTCGGCGAGGCGACACGGCGGTCCGTCGTCGACGCAGCCATGCTCCGCGAGGTGCTGGCGCGCGAGGTGTTTGACGCCGCCCAGCTGCTCGCACTGTCACAAGACATCGCCGCGGCAAGAGAAGCGCTCGACCAAATCCCGGATCTCGATCCGGATCACCAAGGAGTCGTTCCATGACCGACGAAACAGTCAACTCGTCACGATCGGCGAGAGACGCCGTGCTGGCCGTGCGCGACGAGGTGGGCAAGGTGGTGGTCGGGCAACACGGGGTCCTCTCCGGCGTGATCGCCTCGCTGCTCACCAACGGGCACGTGTTGCTCGAGGGCGTACCCGGTGTGGCCAAGACCTTGCTGGCCAAGACCCTCGCTGCGGCGTTCGACATGGAGTTCACGCGCATCCAGTTCACCCCGGATCTGATGCCCTCCGACGTCATCGGCCAGAGCGTGTTCGAGCAGTCACCGGGCTCGGCGCCGAGCTTCCGGTTCCGGGAGGGACCCGTGTTCACCAACCTGCTGCTCGCCGATGAGATCAACCGCACGCCGCCGAAGACCCAAGCGGCGTTGTTGGAGGCGATGGAGGAGCGTCAGGTCACCTTCGACTCGGTCACCCGACGGCTGCCCGACCCGTTCCTGGTGATCGCCACGCAGAACCCGATCGAGTACGAGGGCACCTATCCACTGCCCGAGGCCCAACTCGACCGCTTCTTGTTCAAGCTCCAGGTGCAGTATCCGAGCGTCGAGCAAGAGCTGGCGATGGTGGCGATGCACGACGCCGGCATGGACCCCCACGACATTCACGGCGCCGGGGTGAGGGCCGTGGCGTCGGGCGTCGACCTCGCCAACGCCCGTGCGGAGATCCGCGCCATCCGGGTTGACCCGGTGGTGCAGCAGTACATCGTCGATCTCTGCCGGGCGACCCGCGAGTCTCCGGCGTTGCAGCTCGGTGTCTCGCCGCGTGGAACCACTTGGTTGCTGCGCGCCGCCAAGTCGTGGGCTTGGTTGAGCGGTCGTTCGTTCGTGACACCCGATGAGGTGAAGGCAGTCTCCAAGCCGTGCCTGCGGCATCGCATCATGGTGCGCCCGGAGCTGGAGATCGAGGGAACGCTGGCCGACAACGTGCTCGACGGCCTGCTGGCCACGGTGCCCGCGCCGCGATGATGCCCGCGCCGCGGCTTCGTCGATCGCCGGACCGGATCACGTGCTGATCCCCACGTCGCGCGCCGCGGCGATCACGGCCCTCCTGGCGTTGGCCATGCTGGCCTGGCCCGGCCGGAGCTGGTGGGCGCTGGCCGTCGTGAACGGCGCGTTGCTGGCTGCGCTGGCGGTCGATCTTGCGTTGTGCGTCGCGCCGGCGACGGTGGACGTCGTCCGCGAGCTGCCGTCGTCGATGCGCGTCGGCAGCACGGGCGAGTTGGCGTGGATCATCGGGAACCGCGGGTCGCGGACGGCGCGGGCGACGATCAGCGATGCGCTTTGGCCGAGCCTTGCCGCGTCGCGTCGAAGCGTTCGAACGGTGCTCGGGCCGGCCACGCGCACCAGGGCGACCGCGCACCTGCACCCGGTTCGCCGCGGCAGGTTCCCGCTCGACCGACTCACGGTCCGGATCACGGGACCACTGGGGTTGGCGGCCCGCCAGGCGACGCGGACGACGCCCGGGAGCATCAAGGTGATGCCGGCCTACCCGAGCCGAGATGCGGTGCGCCGCCGGCTGCGCACGCCGAGGATCCCCGATGTGGGTGTGCGCAGCGTGCGGTCGGCCGGTGGCGGCACCGAGTTCGACCAGTTGCGCGAGTACCGCGACGGTGACGAGTTCCGCCGAATCGACTGGCCGAGCTCGATGCGGCTGCAACGGCCGATCGTTCGCCAGTTCCGCACCGAGCGGAACCAGACCGTCGTGATCCTGCTCGACAACGGCCGGGTCATGGCAGGCACCGTCGGCGCCGCGCCGCGGGTCGAACATGCGATGGATGCCGCCCTCGGGCTGGCCGAGGCGACGGCGATGATGGGCGACCGGATCGGCATGGTGGCCTTCGACAGGCAGGTCCGGGCGATCGTGCCGGCCACCGCTGGGCGGAATCAGTTGAGCCAGATGTCCGAAGCCATGTACCAGCTCGAGCCGGACCTCGCCGAGAGCGCCTACACAGCGGCATTCAGTGCTGCGGCGGCAAGGTTCCGGCGTCGATCGTTGTACGTGGTGTTCACCGATCTCGGCGAGGCCACCATCGAACAGACCGTGCGGCCGGCGTTGGCGATCCTCGTGCGGCGGCACCTCGTCGTCGTGGCGAGCGTCCGCGATCCGGTGATCGGTGGTTGGGCGGCAGGACGCGTGCACGTGTGGGCGAGCGACGCGTTTCGACAGGCCGCGGCCGTATCCGCCATCGAGTCACGCGATCGGGCCGCAGCCCGGTTGCGGTCGGCGGGTGCGATCGTGCTCGATGCCGAACCGGGCCAACTGGCGGTGCAACTCGTCGACACCTATCTGGAGCTCAAGGCGTCCGGCCGGCTCTGAGCCCCGCAACACCGGCGAGATCGGTTTCGTCGAAGTCGTCCCGAGCGCGAACGCCGTAGGCGATGGTCCATCCCCAGAAGGCTGCGAACACCACCACGCCGATGCCGACGCGCACGGCGGTGGGCCACGGGCGGCCGGTGACGAAACCCTCGACGACCGCGGCGAGCAAGAACGCGGCGATCAAGCCGACCAGCACGTTCCCGGCTCGCCGCGACTCGTCGGCGAGCGCGGTGAGCCGCGGGTGATCCCCAGGATCGATGAGCGTCCAACCGATGCGCAGGCCGGCCGCGCCGGCGACGACGACGGCAGAGAGCTCGAGCAGGCCGTGCGGCAGGATCAATCCCCAGAACGTGCCGCCTTGGCCCACGTGTGTGAACATGCCCCCGGCGATGCCCCCGTTGGCTCCGTTGTAGGCGAGCACCCCGGCCGTCACAACGCAGACGAGGATGCCGGCGGCGAACGCGACGAAGGCCACCCGGACGTTGTTGAGGAACACCTGGGTGGCGAAGTTCTGCGCCGGCTGCGATGAGTAGTAGCTCGCGAAGTCCTGGTTGATGTAGGCCTCGCGGGCCGCTTCGGGCGCGATCAGGTCGAACGCCCGTGGTGACACCGAGAGCCACACCTGGAACACGGCCCAGGGTACGAAGGTGAGCAGGGACGCGGCGAGGATGAACCGACGCAGCGAGACGACCGCCGCCGGAAAGCTGACCGCGGCAAACTCGGTGACGGCACGTCGCACTTCGGGCGTGCGCTGCCCGTACAGCACGCTGTGCGTGTCGCCGACGAGCAGCGTGAGGCGATTGATCAACATCGTGTCGCCCGCATACCGAACCCGCGCATGCGCCAGATGCGCCCCGCACGTCTCGTAGAGCTTGGTGAGCTCATCGACCTCGTCGGGTGACAGCGAGCGGATCCGTCGCGCCCGCTTGGTGAGCTGCTGCAGTCTCAGCCAGGCCGCCTGGTTGGAGGCGACGAACGCATCGATGTCCACCGCGACGTAGGGTACCGACTCATGGGCCGCCAGGCTGCGAGGTTCACCGACCACGGCATCGTCACCCCCGAAGCGGTCGTGCTCGAGCTCGAGACCGCCGGCCTCGCGTCGCGGGTCTGTGCGGGGCTGATCGACCTCGCGATCCAGCTCGGTGCGTTGCTGGTCGCATCGTTCGTCATCGTCCTCGTCGGCGGGCTGATGCGGGATGCCGGCGAGTCCTTCGTGCAGACCGCCTTCGCGGTCACGATCACGCTGATCCTGCTCGGCTACCCGGTGGTGATGGAGACGCTGTGGCGCGGGCGCACGCTCGGGAAGATGTGGATGGGCCTGCGCGCGATCACGGTCGACGGCTCGCCGATCACCGCACGGCACGCAACTCTGCGGATGATGGGCGGTCTCGTCGACAAGCTCCTCCCGCCCGGAGGTGTGACCGGTGCGCTGTTCGTGCTCGGAACGCGACGCCATCAACGCGTCGGCGACCTCCTTGCCGGCACCATCGTGATCCGCGATCCGCAGCGCCTCGCGCTACCCCCTGCGCTGTGGTTCCCGGTGCCCTTCGGCTGCGGGGCCTATGCCGACTCGCTCGATCCCACGGCGATGACGGTCGAGCAGTACACGGTGCTGCGTGCGTTCTTGATGCGCGTGCACGAGCTGCGGCCCGATGCACGCCACAGCGTGGCGCTTGCGCTGGCCGACCGCACGGCAGCGGTGATCGGGCACCAGCGGCCTACCCAGGTGCATCCCGAGACGTTCATCCTGTGCGCGGTCGCTCGTTACCAGCGCCGCAACTTCGCGCGACCTCAGCCCGCCGCAGCCCTCGCGCCGCCGCGGCCCGGGAAGCCGTTGGTGCAGCACCGATAGCGTTGACGGCATGTCCGGCGAGCTCACCTACCTCGACCATGCGGCCTCCACGCCGATGCGTCGTGAGGCGATCGAGGCCATGCTCCCGTTCCTCGACCAGCAGTTCGCCAACCCGAACGGTTCCCACCGCTTCGCCCGGCAGGCCCGCGCCGCACTCGATGATGCCCGCGACGTGATCGCCGATGTGGTTGGTTGCCGCCCCGGCGAGATCATCTTCACCGGCGGAGGCACCGAGGCCGACAACACGGCGATCGTCGGCACCGTTGCCCGCCATGGTGGCACGGCGGTGTGCTCGGCGGCCGAGCACCATGCCGTGCTCCACGCCGTCGAGCACGTGGCCGGGCGCGTGGTCGGTGTTGACGAGTGCGGCGCGATCGACCTCGAGCAGTTCGGCGCCGCCGTCGATTCGTCGGTGTCGGTCGTGTCGGTGATGGCCGTGAACAACGAGGTCGGCTCGATCACCGACGTGGCCGCAGCGGCCGATGTGGCCCGGCGTCGTCACCCCGGTGTTCGCGTGCACACCGACGCCGTGCAGGCCGCGTCGTGGCTCGACCTGCGCGAGATCACGCCGCACGTCGACCTGCTCTCGCTCTCCGCGCACAAGTTCGGCGGCCCCAAGGGCGTCGGCGTGCTGGTCGAACGATCGCCCGGATGCTTCGCCCCGCTACTGATCGGTGGCGGGCAGGAACGCGAGCGCCGCAGCGGCACTCAGAACGTGTCCGGTGTGGTGGCCATGGCCGAGGCGTTGCGCCTCGCCGACGTGGAACGCGATGCGGAACGGGCGCGGCTCACGGTGCTGCGCGACCTGCTCGTCGACGGGCTCGTCGAGGCGTTGCCCGATGTTCGCGAGACGGTCGATCGGTCGCGCAAGGTGGCCGGATCGGCACACGTCTGCATCGCCGACCTCGAGAACGAGGCGCTCCTGTACCTGCTCGACGAGGGTGGTGTGTGCGCCAGCGCGGCGTCGGCATGTGCCGCGGGAGCGATGGAACCGTCGCACGTGCTGGCGGCCATGGGCGTCGAGCGGCGGTGGTCCACCGGGGCGTTGCGGCTCACCCTCGGTCGCACCACGACCGTCGCCGACGTCGACCGCGCCGTCGCGGTGATGGTGGCCGCGGTCGAACGCATCCGCGGGTTCTCCCGATGACGGTGGCGCGATGACGGTGCCGCGATGAAGGTGCCGCGATGAAGGTGATGTGCGCGATGAGCGGTGGCGTCGACTCGTCTGTCGCCGCGGCCGAGCTGCTCCGCGCCGGCCACCATGTGGTGGGTGTCACGATGCGGCTGTGGGGTGGCGACAGTGATACCGGCTGCTGCTCCATCGCCGATGTCGACGATGCCCGACGCGTAGCCCAGCAGCTCGGCATCGACCACCTCGTCTTCAACTTCACCGACGACTTCGAGGCCTCCGTCGTGAAGCCCTACGTCGAGGCGCATCGGCGCGGCCTCACTCCGAACCCGTGCATCGAGTGCAACCGGCACCTCAAGTTCTGGCGACTCAGCGAGCGTGCCGATCTGCTCGGGTTCGACGCCGTCGCCACAGGCCATCACGCCAGGATCGTCGAACACCACGGCACGCGCTACGTCGCCCGGGGCGCCGATCCCGACAAGGACCAGAGCTACGTGGTGCACATGTTGCCCCAGCGCGAACTGGAGCGCACGTTGTTCCCGGTGGGCCACATGAACAAGAGCGAGGTGCGCGAGCTGGCAGCCCGCTCGGGCCTCGGCACCGCCACCAAGCCCGACAGCCAGGACGTGTGCTTCATCACCGAAAAGGGTGGCCGCGAGCAGTTCCTCGGCAACCGCATCGCCTTCCGGCCGGCCGTGGTGGTAGATCGCGGTGGCTCCGAGCTCGGCCAGGTGCCGGCGATCGAACTGGTCACCGTCGGGCAGCGGCGGGGCATAGGCCTTCCCGGTGGCGGACCGAAGCGCTACGTGCTCGAGGTGGACACCGCACGCGCGGTCGTGGTCGTCGGCGACGAACACGAGCTCTTCGAAGACGGTGTCGTGCTCGAGGCACTCACGTGGGCGTCGGCGCCGATCGATGGCGAGGTTCTGGTTCAGTGCAGTGCGCACGGCAGGCCACGCCGCGCCGTGGTGCGCGACCAGACGGTGACCTGGATCGAGCCCGAACGGCGCGTCGCTCCTGGCCAGACCGTGGTGCTGTACGACCTCTCCGACACCCGTGTGCTCGGTGGCGGAATCGTCGTCCGCGCCACCTGACGGCCTGCCGCTCAGCCGACAGTGTCTCAGCCGACGGGCGAACAGATCGTCGAGCGTGGTGACAGCGGTTGGCCGACCCCGTCGTCATTTGCGCGGCGACTCATCCACGCCACGCTCATACCGGCACCGCATACGACCCACAACGGACCGAGAACCACGCCCCAGCTGCTTTACAACGACACCGTCCATGGGGATAGTTGCGTAGGCAACAGCCTGGAGTTCCAGCTATGCTAAGGATCGATCCGAAATCGGAACGAAGCCTGATCCTCACTGGGCGACGATTGGCGGCCCGCTTGTCGCGAGTTCGCCCGCTGGCGCTCCTGGTGGCGGCAGGCACAGTTCTGATTCCGCGGGACCAAATCTCAAGCCTGACCTAAGTGGCGGGCGGTGCGAATCTGTAGCACCGAAACGTCACCGACGGCGGTCTTGACATGACAGCCACGCTCGTCTAGCCTCAAATGGATCGGAAGCGGTATGAGAGGTGGAACCTGTGAGACGAATCCTGAGCAGCCTGACAGTAGCGTGCCTGGCGTTAGGCGTTACGGTTGCATCCACGCCGAGCACTGCGACTGCTGCCTTTAGCGACTGCTCTCTTGGAGTCTTCGGAGGGGCCGGGGAATGGTGCCTCTGGTCGAATATTAGCTTCGCGGGCACCCGGAATGGTTACAACTTCATAGGTCCCCTTCAGGTGCAACATTCTAGCCGGTCACACGCGAATCGTTTCACTAACCGTTGCATTCGTCTTTACGGTCTAAACAACGTGACGATCGTGATCGACGGTGCGAACACGGGCCATAGCTTTAGTCGAGCCCGTACTGTCTACGGATCCGAACAGATCACTTGCAGTTGAAGAAGACTCAAACACGCTCGGGCACCGTTGGCGGATGGTCGGCTAGGGCGGTGGCTGCCTGTGTGAGCCTCGCGTCTCTTGTGTCGTGCAGCGACTCGGATCGCCACACTTCACCCTCAGCTCAAAGCCCAAGCCTCACCGACCCCCTCGCAGGAAAGTCGCTCAGTATTGAGCCGGTCCTGCTGCCCGCCGAGGATGTCGGTGTCACGATAAAGCGCACGATCGACGAGTTGACGCAGCGTTGTATGGAGGGACTTGGCTACGAGTACATCGCATACCCCTATGAGTCCGAGGGGAGTCCGGTGGATGTCCACTTCCGATATGGCTACTTGGACCCGTCATCGGTCTTAGAGTTTGGTTATGCAACGATGCCGTCATCGGCCGAATCGCAACTCGAGGACGAGATCAAGAGTATTGACGATCGAGCATTTACCTTGGGCGACGACTACATTTCCGCACTCTGGGGAAGTGAGGCTATCGAGGGATGTCATCCGAAAGCCGTAGTCGAGATCTACGGTGACGTCGGTGGGTTGTACTCTCTGAGCAACTACCAGCAGCTACTCGACCTCCAGATCATCAGCAATGAGAGACTCTACTCGGAGGGCGACGGAATGGTCGCCAATCGTGAGTGGTCCGAATGTATGAAGGCACGGGGGTACGACTTCTCGGGATGGTTCGATGCGCACATTGTCTATAGTCGTGGTCAAGAGACGCCGACCAGGGCGAGCAGTGCAGAACTAAGGCAAGCAGGCGCCGACGCGGCATGTCGTGGGCAGACTGATCTTGAAGCGCGGCTACTCGCCGCTGAAAATGGAATCCTCGATGAACTATTAGAGCAAAATCAGGCGCTTGTCGAGGGGTTTACCAGCGATATTGCTCGGGTTCATGGTTATGCTGTTGCCTTGCTGGAAGAAATTGTCCAATCGAGAAATGGAAAGAAGGTACCATGAGAATTCTCCGTCATCTGAGCCTTGTGTTCGCGGTTGCGTTCGTCACCACTCTGACTACGCCAGCGAGTTCCCGGGCAGCATTCACTCATTGCACCTTGGGGCCATACAACGGCAGCGGTGAGTGGTGTCTCTGGCAAGGCGCTTCCTTCAGCGGGAATCGGCTGGACTATAACGTCGTCGGCCCTGTCGGTCCTGTGTACTATTATCACGACTTTGGGAATCGGTTTAACAACCGCTGCATACGGATCTACGCCAACAACAATGTGCTGATCGGAACTGCTCGCCCAAATACTGGTAACGCGTTCAGCGGTGGCCAAGTGGTGTTTAACTCAACGGCTACGGTTTGTTCTATGTAGGGCGAGTTCAAGTGGTGACGGCCGCAGTTGAGTCGTTGAGGGTTCCACCGGTCGGAGCGTGATGGCGGGCATGATGCCCGCTCGTCTGTCTACACACGAACCGACCAGTGGAGTGCCCATCATGCAGCAGAACCGTTGACCCTGCCTGAACGCGAAGAGATCCGTGCCGGGCTTGAGCGAGGTGAGTCGCTGACGGTGATCGCCGCGGTGATGCGTCGCCACCGGTGCACGCTCAGCGCGGAGGTCAACCGCAATGGTGGCCGCGCCGTCTATCGGGCAGCGGCCGCGCAGGCCCGTGCGGATCGGGAGCTGGCGCGTCCGAAGGTGGCCTGTCTGACCGGACTTTGACGGGCTGTTTGTGTTTGTCCTGGTAGTTGGGGGCGTGTTGGTGGGGTTTTTCGGCTCTTCTCGTTGAGGTGGGGAGCAGGCTTGGGGTGAGGGTCCGCGCGTGGGTGCAGGGATCCCGCCATCGTTGGAGTTGTTCTACGACTTCAACTGTGAGGAGATCCCTGCGATGGTGGACGGTAGTGGCCTGGCGGAGGCGATGCTTGGACCCGATGGTGTGCGCGTGACCGGTGTGCGAGAGGCCGACGGTGAGGTGACGATCGAGGTCGAGACCACCGAGCCGCGAGCGTGGTGTCAGCGATGCGGGTGTCGTGCCGAGTCGCAGGATCGGATGTGGGTCGACGTTCGCGATTTGGAGTGCTTCGGCCGCCCGACACGGTTGCGNNCAGGTAGCGGACGAGTTCGGGGTGTGTTGGGAGACGATCATGAACGCTGTGGTCGAGCACGGCGCAGCTTCCACTGGTCAACCGCCCACGACGTCAAACACTGCCGCTGTCGCGATGACCAGGTTGAACTCGCCAGCCAACATCGCAGCGTCCGCCAACAGAACCATCTCGTCGTATCCGTGTGATGCGCAACCCCACTACCGTTCAGCGACCCAGCCGACGGGCAAGTTCCGTGAACGCGCCGCGGCGAGCAATCGTCCCGGGCGCGTCGGCGCTACCAGCACCGACCGAACGTGCAGCGCCCTGCCACCCGGGGTCTGACGGGTAGGGGCCAGCACCACCGTTTCGAGGTTGCCGAAGGCCAGTTCCACCGCGTGACCGGCTGCGGGCCCGGTGAGGTCGGCTGCTTCGGTGTCGGCGTAGGCGAGCTGCAGCCCGGCGATGTTCCGGGTCGCAACCATGACGGTGTCGGCTAGCACCACGTGGTCGTGCAGCACCACACCGGCGGGTACCAACACGAGCCACCGTCGCGAAAGGCGGTGGAACCTCGGCGCCAGGAACCACCACGCGCCAGCGGCGCCGAGGCTGAGCACGACGCCCGGAACCCAACCCCTCGCGGCGAGTGCAAGGGGTCCGACGATCGAGCAGGCGGCCGCGACGCTCCACGACACGACCAGCGGCACGATGAACCCCACGGGCGGGCGCAGCAGGAAACGCCGCTCGTCTCCGTAGGCCGACGCTTGCACGAACATCTGCCCGACCTCGCCGCTCGCCGTGAGCACGACCATCACGAAGCACAGGGCCAACGCCACGGTGGCCTCGACCACGCTCGACGAACCTGTGGCCGCGAGCCCGGCACACACGAGCGCCAGTGGAACGATCGCCCGCACTGCCGTGAGCGCCACCGTGGATGGTACGAGCAGGGCGAGAGCGACCGAACCCCATCCCATCCACAGCGCGATCGTGGCCACCACTTGCACCGGACGGCTGTGCGCGGCGAGAGCGTCGCCGAATGGCGCTCCGCCGAGCACCGCGACCGCAAGCCACACGAGCCGGGCCGACCACACGATCGTGCGGCCACTTAGCACACCGTGTGCTGTGTCGACGATGCCGTTTGATTTGCCTGAGACCCGCACGAGCGGACAGGGTATCGACCGACGGATCACGGGCCGTGTGGCGTCGCCGCTTCGCACATCGGCCAGCCGGCGTGACACGATTCCCGCACCGGAAGGGGGCACCCGATGACCAGGATCCAGATCGCCAACGGTGCCACGGTGGGGATCGGCAGCCTGCCGCACCGCGATCTCTCCGACGGTGTCGCGTTCGCGCTCGATGCCACCAAGATCGCGACGATCCCTTCGTTCCCGCGCCGCTCGCCCGCCGAGGGGATGACAACCCAGGCGATGCTCGGCATCGAGGGCATCACCGTCGGTCAGTACGGTGCGATCTCGGTTGATGCCAGCCGGGTCGACCCGCTGGCACCGGTGCTGACCGACATCCANNCACGACGCATTCACAGGGTTCCGGGCGTTCCTGGCCGCGGCCGCTGAACGTCGCGGCGCCGCGGCCGTGGAGACGGTCAAGTGGCAGCTCGTGGGTCCCGTCACCCTCGGGATGAGCCTCCGACGCGCTGGGGTGGCCGACCACGTGGCCTTCGATGTGGCCGTTCGCGCCGTGCGGGCCCACGTCGGCAGCCTGCTCGATGCCGTCGACGCGGCGCTGCCCGGATGCTCTCAGGTGGTGTTCATCGACGAGCCCGACATGACCGATCTCACCGATGCCGGCTTCCCGCTGGCCCCGGACACGGCGATCGATCTCGTGTCGGGGGCGCTGGCGGCGGTCGAGCAGCGCGCGGTGTCGGGCCTGCACGTGTGCGGCGAGGCCGATTGGCCGTCGCTGATCGCCGCTGGGCCGCAGGTGCTGGCGGTTCCCGTTCGTGCCTCGCTGGTCACCTCGGCCGGCTACCTGCAGCAGTTCATCGCCCGCGGCGGCGTGGTGGCGTGGGGTGCCGTGCGCACCGACGGGCCCATCGCCTACACGGTGGAGCGACCCTGGCGGCAGCTGAGCGATCTGTGGTGCCAGCTGGTGGAGCGTGGGTGCGATCATCAGCTGCTGCGCCAGAACTCGTTGATCACCCCCGAGTGCGGTCTGGGTACGCACACGCCGGCAGTGGTCGAGCGCATCCATCGCATCACCAGCGAGCTCGGTCACCGCGTCTACGACCAGGCCATCGCCTCGAGGTTCGTGCTCGGCGCCTGATCCGCCATCGCGGCTCGCTGCTTCATCGTGTTCAGCAGCGGGCCGTCGGACCCGGTCGGAGGCGACGGGGAATGGGAGACTCCGGCAATGAAGTCGCCCAGCGCTGCCGTATCGATCACCATCGCCCTGCTCCTCGCGGCCTGCACGAACAGCAACTCGAACAGCGACTCGAACAGCGACTCGAACAGCGACTCGAACAGCGACTCGACCCTGGCCTCGAGCGTCGCGACCACCGCGGCCACCTCCGTCGATGCCACGATCACATCGATCGACGACACGGACCTGGATTTGGCCCTCGCCACGTTCGTCGTGCAACCAGGGACCGAGCAGATCGCCGTCCTCGGCGCCGAGCCGGGTGCGATGCTCAGCGTCGTCGACCCCGACGGTGCCGCTATCGACACCCGCGCCGTCGACGAGCAGGGTTCGCTGCTGTTCCGCAACCTCGCCCCCGGAGAGGGCTACCGGATCGTCGGCGACACGGAGGCCTCGCCGACCGTCGCCGTGGCGAGCCCCAGCGACGTTCCGCCCGCCGACCTCTACGCCGACCAACCGGAACTGCCGGCAGGCGGCTTCGGTTACATCGTCACCCGCGACGGCACCACGCTGAGCGCCAACGTGGTGCTTCCGGGTGCAGCCGACGATGGCCCGTACCCCACCGTGGTGGAGTACAGCGGCTATCAGCCCAGCGACCCGGACAGCGCGGACATCGCCGGGTTGTACACGGCGCAGGGCTTCGCCTACGTCGGCGTCAACATGCGCGGCACCGGTTGCAGCGGCGGCTCGTTCCGCTTCTTCGAGACCGTTCAATCACTCGACGGCTACGACGTGGTCGAGGCCGTCGCCGCCCAGCCGTGGGTGATGGACCACGAGGTGGGCATGGTGGGCATCAGCTACCCGGGCATCAGCCAGCTGTTCGTGGCGGCCACACAGCCACCGAGCCTGAACAGCATCACCCCACTGTCCGTGCTCGACGACAGCTACCGCAGCACGCTCTACCCGGGCGGCCTCCTCAACACCGGTTTCGCCGTGTCGTGGACGCAGGCACGCGCCGATCAGGCGCAACCGTTCGGCCAGGGCTGGACGCAGGAACGTGCCGACGCCGGCGACCGGGTGTGCGCCGACAACCAGCTGCTGCGGCTGCAGAACCCCGACCTGGTCCAAGAGATCGGCGACAACCCGTACTACTCCAACTCGTTGGGCGACTCGCTGGCGCCGATCACTTTCGTCGACCGGATCGAGGTGCCGGTGTTCCTGGCCGGCGCCTGGCAGGACGAGCAGACCGGCGGCCACTTCCCGCACATGCTGGCGGCGTTCACCGGTTCGCCGCACCTGTACGTCACGCTCACCAACGGCGTGCACACCGAGTCGTTGACCCCGCCGGTCGCCCGCCGCTACATGGAGTTCCTGCAGCTGTACGTAGGCAAGAAGGTGCCCGATCTGTCGGCCGGGGCCACCATCGCCGCGGTCCTCGGTGAGGCGATCTGGGGCGTGAGCACGTTCGGCCCGTTCGAGAACCGCTTCGAAGGCGACACATACGGCCAGGCCCTGGCAGCATTCGAGGCGGAGAAGCCGGTGCGCGTGCTGTTCGAACAGGGCGGCAACGCCGCCTACAGCCCGGGCACACCCGAGCCGAACTTCGTCGTCGAGTTCGACGCCTGGCCGGTTCCCGAGGCGCAGGCCTCCACGTGGCGGCTCGGCGACGATGGCCGGCTGCTGTCGTCGGGCGCGGCGGCGACCGCCGGCGCCGACAGCTACGCCGCGGTGCCAGGGGCGCTGCCCGCAACGTTCTACGAAGGCGACGGTGATGGGGTGTGGCAAGCCGAGGTCACCTACGACTGGCAGCCGATCCCACCTCGCGATGGCCTCGGCTACGCGACGGCACCACTGGCGGCCGACACCGTGGTGGTCGGCTCCGGCTCGGTCGACCTGTGGATGATGGCCGACGCGACCGACACCGATCTGGAGGTGACCATCAGCGAAGTGCGGCCCGACGGCACCGAGATCTACGTTCAGAGCGGCTGGCTGCGGGCCAGCCAACGAGCGCTCGACGAGGGTGCCAGCACCGAGCTCCACCCGGTGCACACGCATGCCAAGGACGATGCCGCCGACCTGCCCGCCGACGAGCTGGTGCCGGTGCGCGTCGACCTGTACCCCTTCGCCCATCCGTTTCGCGCCGGCAGCCGGATCCGGCTGACCGTCGACGCACCGGGCAACAGCCGCGCCGTGTGGGTGTTCGAAACCATCAGCGCCGGCGAGACGGTCACGATCGCCCACGACGCAACCCACCCGTCGCAACTGGTGCTGGCGGTGGCACAGGTGCCGATCCCGGCTCCAGCTCCACCCGCCTGCGGCTCGTTGCGCGGCCAGCCGTGCCGCGCCTACGTGCCTGCATCGAACGGTGGCTGAACCACCGGCACGGGCATCATCGCTGGCACACCGGCCGCGTACAATCCGCCACGTGTCGAGCGCGGGTGATCCAGCAGAGCGGGCAGCGGAGCTGGCCAGGCTCATCCGGTATCACAACGACCGCTACTACGGCCTCGACGCGCCCGAGATCGCCGACGCCGAGTACGACGCCCTCATCCACGAACTGCTGGCGCTGGAGGCCGCCCACCCCGACCTCGCCCAGCCCGAATCACCCACGGGTGCGGTCGGCGGATCGACCGGTGCAACGATCGCCGCTTCCATCGGGGCCACCTTCGCGCCGGTCGCCCATCGCGTGCCGATGACCAGTCTCGACAACGCGATGAGCGTCGCCGAGCTCACCTCCTGGGGCGAACGTCTCGACCGCGGCCTCCAGGGCGAGGCGGCCACGTTCGTGTGCGAGTTGAAGATCGACGGTCTGGCGATGAGCCTCCGCTACGAGAACGGCCGGTTCGTGCAGGCGGCAACCCGCGGNNGACGGCCGCGTCGGCGAAGACGTCACGGCCAACGTCGCCACCATCGCCGCCATCCCGCAGGTGCTGCCCGCAAGCGCACCTGCGGTGCTCGAGGTGCGCGGCGAGGTGTTCATGCCCTACGCCAGCTTCGAGGCGCTGAACGAGCGCACGGCCCAGGCGGGACAGGCCCGCTTCGTGAACCCCCGCAACGCCGCGGCCGGCAGCCTCCGCCAGAAAGACCCGCGCATCACCGCATCGCGCGAGCTGTCGTTCTGGAGCTACCAGCTCGGTGAGGTCGTCGGCGGTCCCGCGTTCACCAGCCATCATCAGACGCTCGGCTTCCTCGCCGAGCTCGGGTTTCCGGTCAACCCCGAGATCCGTGCCGTCGACAGCCTCGACGACGTCTACGCCTACTGCGACCACTGGCAGCAGCATCGGCACGATCTCGGCTACGAGATCGACGGCGCGGTCGCCAAGGTCGACGACCTCGGCCAACGCGAGTTGCTCGGGTTCACCTCGCGGGCGCCGCGGTGGGCCATCGCGTTCAAGTTCCCGCCAGAAGAGCGCACCACCCTGCTCCGCGACATCCAGGTCTCGATCGGCCGCACCGGTCGGGCCACGCCGTTCGCCGTCCTCGAACCGGTCTTCGTCGGCGGCTCCACGGTGGGCATGGCCACGTTGCACAACCAGGATCAGGTTCGCGCCAAGGACGTCAGGCCGGGCGACACGGTGATCGTGCGCAAGGCCGGCGACGTGATCCCCGAGGTCGTGGGCCCGGTGTTGTCGCTGCGACCCGACGACAGCGTTCCGTGGCAGTTCCCCACGCACTGTCCGTGCGATCGGCGCACCGCGCTCGTACGACCCGAAGGCGAGGCCGACACGCGGTGCGTCGAGCCCGAGTGCCCCTTCCAGCG